>Ga0116184_10000361_pt1 | contig 54817 bp, 63 predicted proteins | sample AD_JPNNA5_MetaG_FD_89886 | JGI IMG/M metagenome (GOLD analysis project Ga0116184, IMG submission 89886) | Active sludge microbial communities of municipal wastewater-treating anaerobic digesters from Japan - AD_JPNNA5_MetaG | ecosystem: Engineered > Bioreactor > Anaerobic > Digestate | place... | reverse complement strand
GGGAACATTATTCTTTTGTTTTTGATTTTTTCTGGACTAGATATGGTCTATCCTCTTGTGATAAGAATCGCTCAAGCTATAAGCAATGGTGCGGTGGTTTATTATCTTTCGTTATAAGTATTGACATAGTGCGGTTTTTTTTGTAATCTATTCTTGATAATAAAACATTTTAAATCTTAGATTTAAGATTTAAAAACTGGAAAAGTTTTTATTTTTTTATTTCAAAGAAAAACAAATATGCCTACAATACATCAATTGTTAAAGAAGCCAAGAAAAGTTGTAAAAAAGAGATCAAAGACTCTTTCTTTGACATACAGTTTTAATACATTAAAAAATAGACCGGTTGAATTTAATTCTCCTTTTAAGAGAGGAATTTGCGTTAAAGTTTTTACAATGACGCCCAAAAAACCTAACTCAGCTTTGCGTAAAGCCGCTAAAGTGCGCTTGAGCAATGGAAACGAAGTTACGGCATATATTCCGGGAGAAGGGCATAATTTGCAAGAACACTCTGTTGTTATGATTAGAGGAGGAAGGGTAAAAGACTTGCCGGGTGTAAGATACCATATTGTTAGAGGCATATTGGATACTACAGGTGTCGAAAAGAGAAACAGAGGAAGATCAAAATATGGAGCTAAACAGCCAAAAAAGAAATAATATTATAGGATATGGCTAAAATAAAAAAGAGGATAATTAATCCTGACGCAAAATATAATAGCATTGTTGTTGCTAAACTCATCAACTATGTTTTAAAAAGAGGCAAAAAAACTATCGCTGCAAAAATAGTTTATAATGCTTTTGATATTGTCAAAGCAAAGACAAGCAAGGATCCAATGGATGTTTTTCAAGAAGCTTTGAAGAATATTAAACCAATAATGGAAATTAAGCCTAAAAGAATCGGAGGAGCTGTTTATCAAGTTCCTGTCGAAGTTAGCCAAGAAAGAGGAACAGCGCTTGCTATGCGTTGGATGATTTCTATTTCCCAGAAAAAGAAAGGAAAATCTATGGAAGACAAATTGGCTAATGAAATCATAACTTCAGCTCAAGGCGACAGTGAATCAATCAGAAAGAAAGATTCTGTTCATAGAATGGCAGAGGCTAATAAAGCATTTGCCCATTTAGGAAGAGCTAAATAAAAATTATCACTAAATAAACTAAAGTTAATTAACAATTATGCGCAGTCATCCTATAGAAAAATATAGAAACATTGGAATCATAGCCCACATCGATGCTGGAAAAACAACTACAACTGAGAGAGTTCTTTTTTATACTGGAGTTTCTCATAAAGTTGGAAACATTGATGAAGGAGATACAACAACTGATTGGATGGAACAAGAAAGAGAAAGGGGGATTACCATTGTTTCGGCTGCCGTAACTTGTTTTTGGACTCCTACAGCATTGCCTAAAACTAACGAGAATCAATATTTTATAAATTTAATTGATACTCCAGGGCATATAGACTTTACAGCTGAAGTTATCAGGTCCTTAAGAGTACTTGATGGCGCTGTTGTTGTCTTTGATGGAGTATCTGGAGTAGAACCTCAGTCTGAAACAGTTTGGAGGCAAGCAAATGATTATAATGTTCCTAGGATGTGCTTTATTAACAAGCTTGATAGAATGGGAGCTTCTTTTGTGAATAGTTTAGATTCTATTCATAAAAAATTGACTCCAAATGCAGTTGCAATGCAAATACCGATAGGATTGGAAGCTGATCACCAAGGATCAGTTGATTTACTTTTAATGAAGGCTTTATATTTCAAAGGAGCCAATGGAGAAATAATGGAAGAAGCTGAAATTCCAGATAATTTAAAAGAAGAAGCTGAAAATTGGAGAGCAAAAATGATTGAAAAAATCGTTGCTGAAGATGATGTTTTAATGGAAAAATATCTTGAAGGAAAAGAGATTGCAGTTGATGAATTAAGAACAGTCTTAAGGAAGGCTACTATTGCTGGAAAACTTGTTCCAGTATTCTGCGGGTCAGCATTGAAAAATAAAGGAGTTCAGCCAGTTTTGGACGCTGTTTGCTATTATCTTCCTAATCCTTTAGATATTCCTCCAGTAAAAGCGCATGAATTAAAAACCGGAAATGAAGTCCAGAGAAAAACTGATGATAACGAACCTTTAGCAGCTTTAGCTTTTAAAGTTGCTACAGATCCTTATGTCGGAAGTTTAGTATATGTGAGAGTCTATTCTGGAGTTTTGAAAAAAGGAACATACGTTTATAATTCCAGCGCTGATGAAAAGCAAAGAATCGGAAGGCTCGTAAGAATGCATTCAAATGACAGAGAAGAAATAGAAGAATTACCTGCTGGAGACATTGGAGCAATTGTTGGAATCAGTGCCAAGACTGCTCAAACTCTCTGTGATGAATCAAATCCTGTTATTTTGGAAAAAGTAGAATTTCCAGAGCCGGTTATTCAGGCAAAAATTGAAGCAAAGACAAAAGAAGATCAAGAAAAAATGTCTGTTGCTTTACATAAACTTACAGAAGAAGATCCTACATTCAAGGTTAAGAAAGATCAGGAAACTGGAGAAACTATTATTTCTGGAATGGGAGAACTTCATCTTGAAATCATGGTTGATAGAATGAGAAGAGAATTTAAGGTGAATCTTGATTCTGGAAGACCTCAAGTTGCTTATAGAGAAACAATTAAATCAGAAACTGAAGGAGAATGTAAATATGTCAGACAATCAGGAGGAAAGGGTCAATATGGTCACGTCAAGATTAAAGTCAAGCCTTTGGAAAGAGGAAAAGGATTTGAATTTATTGATGAAATCAAGGGTGGAGTTATTCCAAGAGAATTCATCAAGCCTGTTGAACAGGGAATTAAAGAAGCTTTGGACAAAGGAGTTGTTGCAGGATATCCTATAACAGATGTTTCTGTAACTCTTTATGATGGTTCTTATCATGAAGTCGATTCTTCAGAAGCAGCCTTTAAAATTGCAGGATCAATTGCTTTCAAAGATGCTGCAAAAGCAGCTAATCCTGTTATTCTCGAACCTATCATGAAAGTTGATGTGACAATGCCTACAGAATATTTCGGAGATGTCATTGGAGATATAAATTCCAGAAGAGGAAGAATTGAAGATACTCAAGACAGTATGAATCTCAAGAAGATTAATTCTCTTGTTCCTTTAGCGAATATGTTCGGATATATGACTACATTGAGATCAATTACTCAAGGAAGAGGAACTTTTATAATGCAATTTGATCATTATGAAGAAGTTCCAGCAAATATTGCTAAAGAAATTCAAGAAGCAAGAAATTAATTGATTTTTTATGGATATAAACGAAATAAAAAAAATGATAAAGGGCAAGAATGATAGAATAATCATCGTAGATAACGATGGAAATCCAGCATTCGTGATAAGCGCTTATAATTCTTCTGCCAATCAAGATCAAAACCAGGAAGTTCCAGAACAAAAAGTAGAAGAAAATGACCACGATTTCCAGACAAGCCAGGAGAAAAGCGACAATAGGGTTGGAAGATTGACAATAGAGGATTTGCCTTATCTGTAAACGAATTTCACCCCTTGACTAATTATTTTATTTTGTTAAAATAATCAAGTGCATATTTTGTAAAATTTAGTATTAAACATAAAATAAAACTATATAAAATAAATAAAAAAATATGGCAGACAAAGAGAAATTTTTAAGGAATAAACCACACCTTAACATTGGTACCATTGGTCACGTTGACCATGGAAAAACCAGCTTGACAGCTGCTATTTTGAAGGCTGCTAACTTGAAAGGTTGGAAAGCTGATCAAAAAGCTGTCGATCAAATTGATGCTTCCCCTGAAGAAAAAGCAAGAGGAGTTACAATCAATATCAGTCACTTGGAATATGAATCAGCAAAAAGGCATTATGCCCATATTGATTGCCCAGGGCACGCTGATTACATTAAAAACATGATTACAGGAGCCGCTCAGATGGATGGAGCAATTTTAGTTGTTGCAGCTACTGACGGTCCTATGCCTCAAACTAGAGAGCATATTGTTTTGGCTAGACAAGTCGGAGTTCCATCAATCGTCGTTTTCTTAAATAAATGTGATATGGTTGATGACAAGGAAATGATTGATTTAGTCGAAGGCGAGGTAAGGGATTTGTTAAAGAAATACCAATTCCCAGGAGATGAAATTCCTGTTATCAGAGGATCTGCAACAGAAGCTTTATCAGCAACATCAGCTGACGATCCTAAAATTCAACCTATCTACCAATTATTAGAAGCTTGTGATAACTATTTCCCAGAAACAGTCAGAGATATTGATAAACCATTCTTGATGGCAGTTGAAGATGTCATGTCAATTTCTGGAAGAGGAACAGTTGTCACAGGAAGAATTGAAAGAGGATCTATTCATGCTAATGATGAAGTTGAAATCATAGGTTTGAAGGATACAACAAAAACAGTTGCTGTTTCCATGGAAATGTTTAAGAAGACATTAGATGAAGCTCATGCTGGAGATAATGTTGGTATTCTTTTAAGAGGAACAAAGAAAGAAGATGTTGAAAGAGGACAAGTTTTGGCAAAACCAGGATCAGTAACTCCACACAGTGAATTTGAAGCTGAAGTCTACATTTTAAAGAAAGAAGAAGGTGGAAGACATACTCCATTCCAAAAAGGATATAAACCTCAATTCTATATCAGAACAACTGATGTTACAGGAGAGGTTGAATTGCCTGAAGGAGTTGAAGTTGTTATGCCAGGAGACCAAATCACTTTCAAAGTTAAATTGATAACTCCTGTTGCTTTGGAAGAAAAACAGAAATTCGCTATTAGAGAAGGAGGAAGAACAGTTGGTTCGGGAGTTGTTACAAAGATTAACAAATAATAAAAGCTCTTTTGATAAAGGTATATGGTATCAAAAAAAGAAAAAGAAACAAAAACAAAATTGAGGGTTAAATTAAGAGCCTATGACCACAAGGTCATTGATAATGGCGCTAAGCAGATTGTTGAAATAGTTGCCAGAAATGGAGGCGAAGCAATCGGACCGATACCTTTGCCAACTGAGATTAAGAAGTACACTGTAAACAGATCAACATTCGTTCACAAAGATGCAAGGGAACAATTCGAAATGAGAATTCACAAAAGGATGATTGATATAGTCAATCCGAATCCCAAAATAATTGAAGCTTTGAGGGATGTCACCTTGCCAGCTGGAGTGGACATTGAGGTAAGAATGTAAGTTTAAATGGCTTGTCTTTTCTAAAGGCAGGCCAAAATAAACTTTCATTTTTATGACAGTTTTAGAATTTATTAATTAAATAGCAATGGGTTGCTAACCGTGTTTTTACCGGGTAGAACCCGGTATTTTTTTATATGAAGGTTATATTAGGAAGAAAATTAAAGATGGATCAGATTTGGAATAATGATAAGGTTGTGCCAGTAACCTTGATTGAAGCTGGACCATGCCAAGTTACCCAGATCAAGACAAAAGAAAAAGATGGTTATAATGCTGTCCAAGTTGGTTTCCAAAAAATTTCAAAGAAAATAAAGATAACAAAGACAAACAGCAAGAAACCATTTAAGGTTTTAAGGGAAATTCCTGAAGCGCAAGGATTAAATATCGGTGATAATATTGATTTATCTGTTTTTTCAGAAGGAGAAAAAGTAGATGTTCAAGGAATATCAAAAGGAAAAGGATATCAAGGACCAGTAAGAAGATGGGGTTTTGCCGGAGGAAACAGAAGTCATGGAACAAAACATACTTATAGACAACAAGGTTCTATTGGATGCAGATGGCCGCAGAGAGTTATCAAAGGAAAACATATGGCTGGAAGAATGGGAAATGAAACCACAACAGTCAAAAAATTATCGATTGCAAGAATAGATAAAGATAATAATTTGTTATTCATTAAAGGAGCTGTTCCGGGAAGAAAAGGAACAATATTAAAGATTGTTGCAAAATAATATGAAAATCGAAGTATACAATCAAAAAGGAGAAAAATCAGGATCTATTGATTTACCAAAGGAGATTTTTGAAGTAGAAATAAAACCGGAATTGATACATCAAATTGCGACCTCTCAATATTCTAATAAAAGACAGAATTCAGCTCATACAAAAGACAGAGGGGAGGTTTCTGGAAGTAATAAAAAACCTCATGCTCAGAAAGGAACAGGAAGAGCAAGAGCTGGCTCAAAGAGATCTCCATTATGGATTGGAGGAGGTATAACATTTGGTCCTAGAAATGAAAGGAGCTATAAGAAAGAAATTCCAAAGAAAATGAAAAGAAAAGCATTGTTTATGGTGCTTTCTGGAAAATTGAGGGATAAAGAATTGATCGTTTTAGAAGATTTGAAATTCGATAAAGCTAAAACCAAGGATTTCGCAGGTATGATGAAACTTTTGCCTCTCGAAAAGAGAAAAACATGCATCGTTGCAACTCAAGATTATGATAAGAATATAATCAGAGCTGCTGGAAATATAAAAGGAATTGAAGTTATAGAATCGAGAAATTTGAATGTCCTTGATTTGCTTTCGAGCAAATATCTGCTTATTACAAAAGGTGGAATTGATACAGTTAAGAATATATTTTTAAAAAAATAAGATATGGCTTTACTTGATATATTAAAAAATAAGGAAGAAAAGGAAACCAAGAAAAAGAAGGCTGTTGCAAAAGAGGTTAAGGAGGAAACCAAGGAAAAAGAAACAGGCGCTTCAAAGGAAAAATTGTCAGATATTTCAAATGGCCAATCTTTAGTTTTAATTAAAAAGCCTTATATTACAGAAAAGGCAACTTTTCTTTCAGAATCAGGGAAATATGTTTTTATTGTGCCTGACAACGCAAACAAGATAGAAATCAAAAAGGCTATTCAAGATATTTATAAAGTAAAAGTTGAAAAATTGAATAAAATAAAGGTTAAGCCCAAAGAAATAGGTTTCGGTAAAAACAAAGGTTTTACAAAAAGATTTGTAAAAATAGTTGTCACGGTCAAGAAAGGGCAAAAAATTGATATCTTAAAGTAATATGAAGAAGAGCGCGCCAACAACTCCAACAAGGAGACATACAGTATTAGAAGACTTTTCTATTTTGACAAAAAAGAGACCTGAAAAAGGTTTGACTTTCTTTTTCAAAAGAGCCAAGGGCAGATCAAGCTCTGGAAGAATATCATGCAGGCACAAAGGAGGAGGAGTTAAAAAACTTTATAGAATTGTTGAATTCGGACAGAAATATTTAAATATTCCCAGTAAAGTAATTGCGATTGAGTATGATCCTTTTAGGACATCGTTTATCGCTTTGCTTGAATATGCGAATAAAGAAAAAGGATATGTTATCGCTTGGCAGGATGTAAAAATCGGAGATGAAGTAATTGTTTCTGAGAAATGCGATATCAAACCTGGAAATAGGATGAAATTAAATAATATTTTAGTTGGAACTCAGGTTTATAATATTGAACTCCAGCCAGGAAGAGGTGGAATCATGATAAAATCAGCCGGAAGTTCAGCTGTTATATTAGCTTGTGAAAATGGTTTTGTAAACTTAAAAATGCCATCAGGAGAAATTAGAAAGATTAATGGAGAATGTTTCGCTACAGTAGGAGCAGTTTCAAGACCGGAACATAAATATGTAAAACTCGGAAAAGCTGGAAGAACTCGCTGGTTAGGGAAAAGGCCTACAGTAAGAGGAAAGGTTATGAATCCTTGCGATCATCCTCATGGAGGAGGTGAAGGTAGACAACCGCTTGGAATGTCATGCCCAAAAACTCCTTGGGGTAAGTTAGCCAAGGGAGTAAAAACAAGAAAGAGAAGATATACAGATAAATATATTTTGCAAAGAAGAAAGAGTAAACAAAATAAACAATAAAAATTATGTCAAGATCACTTAGCAAAGGTCCATTTATAGACGAAAAATTATTAAAGAAAGTTTTGGATAAGAAAGCCGGAGATAAGACCATAATAAAAACATGGTCTAGAGATTGCACGATAGTTCCTGAAATGGTTGGATATATATTCGGCGTTCATAATGGAAAAGAATTTATACCAGTAAATGTTACTGAAGAAATGGTTGGGCATAAATTGGGAGAATTCTCACACACGACAAAATTCGTCAAACATGGAGGAAAGAAACAGAAAGAAATTGATCAAAAGCAAGAAGCGTCAGCTGCATAATTTTAATTAAGCAAATAATATGGCAATAGTAGCAAAATTAAACAATATAAGGATAGCGCCAAGGAAAGCAAGACTTGTAGCGGCATTAATAAGAAGAAAGAAAGCATCAGAAGCTGAGAATATTTTAAAATTCTCTTTAAACAGGACTTCAGAGCCCATGCTTAAGCTTTTGAGATCTGCTATTGCTAATGCAAAGCATAATTTTAAGATAGAAAAAGATCAGCTTTATATTTCCAAGGTTTCAATAGATCAAGCAAAAATATTAAAGAGAGCTTTGCCAAGGAGCAGAGGTATGGTCCATCCGATAAGGAAAAAAATGTCCCATATCATCTTAGAATTAGAACAGATGCAAATAAAAAAGAAAAATTCCAAATAATAAGCAAGTATGTCACATAAAGTTCACCCAAAAGTTTATAGAATAAGGGAAATGAAAGACTGGTCGTCTCGCTGGTTTGATTTGAAAAATATTCCAAAGAATTTGCAATTAGATTGCAAGATTAGGGATTATATTTTTAAGAAACTTGCTGAAGCAGGGGTTCAAGAAATAAATATAGAGAGATTCACTGGAAAATTGAAAGTTATAATTCATACAGCAAGACCAGGTCTTATTATAGGTAGACAAGGAAAAGGAATAGAAGATGTAAAAAAAGAAATTCAGAATAAGATCTTGAAAGATAAAACAGATATTATTTTTGAAATAAAAGAAATAAAGAATCCTTGGATGAACGCGACTTTCGTCGCCCAATGGATGGCTCAACAGATTGAAAGAAGAACTCCTTTCAGAAAGGCTTTGAAACAAGCTTTATCAAAGATAAAATTCCATAAAGAAATTAAGGGAGCGAAAATAGAATTAAACGGAAGATTGAATGGTGTCACAATCGCCAGAAAAGAGTGGGTTGCTTACGGAAGACTTCCAAGACAGACAATAAGAGCAATTATTGATTATGGATTTTGGGAAGCTCGCTGTACTTACGGAACAATTGGAATAAAAGTCTGGTTATATAAAGGAGAAAAATTTGAATAATTTGAAAAAATAGTATGTCTTTATTAATGCCCAAAAAAGTTAAACATAGGAAAATGATGAAAGGATCCTATAATGGAATCGATAGACGCGGAACAACGATTGCTTTCGGAACTATAGGATTAAAGTCATTAGGATCAAAATGGATTACATCCCGTCAAATTGAAGCAGGAAGAAGGGCTATTTTGAGATATATTAAAAAACAAGGAAAACTCTGGATAAGAATCTTCCCGGCAAAACCGGTTACAAAAAAAGGAGCAGAAACTCCTATGGGTGGAGGAAAAGGAGGCGTTGATCATTATGTTTGCCCAGTGAGAGAAGGAAGAATAATTTTTGAATTAGATGGATTGCCAGAAAAGGAAGCAAGAGAGGCTTTGACAAAAGCAGCAATTAAATTACCGATTAAAACAAAAATAGTAAAGAAATAATATGGACGCAAGCGAATTAAGACAAAAAACCCAAAAAGAATTGATTGAATTATTGGAAGCTTCTAAGAAGAAAATTCATGAATTGAATTTTGATTTAACTTTGGGAAAATTAAAGAAAACAGGAGAGATTAAAGAAAATAAGAAAATTATCGCAAGAATTCTAACCTTGCTTAATTCTAAGAAATAAACTTATGCCTAAGAGAAAACTACAAGGTGAAATAGTGTCAAATAAAATGGATAAAACTGTTGTTATAAAAGTGAGGGAAACAAAATTTAACTCAAAATACAGCAGGTATTATAATTTCCATAAGAAATATAAAGCGCATGTTGAAAATAGCGCTGATTATCAGATTGGGCAGAAAGTTACAATAGAAGAAAGCAGGCCGATTTCAAAAAGCAAAAAGTGGATAGTTGTAAAATAAATTAAAGCAAAGGAAATATGATTCAACACGAAACATTATTAAAAGTCGCAGATAATACAGGAGCTAAAGAGGTCCAATGCTTTACTTTGCTTGGAGGAACAAGAAAAAAATACGCTGAAATAGGAGATATTATTGTTTGCGCTGTCAAAAAAGCTGAACCGAGAAGATTAGTAAAAAAACACGACAAAGTTAGAGCTGTTATAGTTAGACAGAGAAAAGCTTTCAGAAGAAAAGATGGATCATATATTCGTTTTGATGACAATGCTGTTGTTATTTTAGATGGAACATCTACTAAACCGAAAGGAAACAGAATTTTTGGGCCTATACCAAGAGATTTAAAAGAAAAAGGTTTTGGTGATATCATGGCTTTATCAAAAGAAATCATATGAAGATAAAAAAAGGCGACAAAGTTTTAATAATATCTGGAAAAGACCGCGCTAAGACCGGAAAGGTTTTAGATGCAAAACCAAATGAAAATAAGATCAGAGTTGAAGGGGTTAATTTAATTAAAAAACATTCAAAACCAAAAAGAGAAGGCGAGAAAGGGCAAGTTGTTGAAACACCAGCTTTCTTCCATGTTTCTAATGTGAAAATTATTTGCCCAAAATGTGGAAAAGGTACCAGAATAACTTTTGAAATAACAAAAGAAAAAGAAGGAAAAAAATCAAAGGTCAGAATTTGCAAGAAGTGCGGACAAGTAATGTAAAAATATGTTGAAAGAATATTATAAAAATACAGTTCTCCCAGCAATGGTCAAAGAACATGGTTATAAGAATGTAATGTCCGTACCAAAGATTGAAAAAGTCGTTGTTAATGTAGGATTCGGAAGAGAAGCCGCAAAAACAACAGGTGAAGCCAGAAGAAAGGTGATGGATATGATCTCAACAGATCTTGCAACAATAACTGGTCAAAAAATTTTGTTTACTAAAGCTAGAAAATCAATCGCTGGATTTAAGATTAGAGATGGATTGATAATCGGAGCTAAGGTAACATTAAGAAGACAGATGATGTGGGATTTCTTGGAAAGATTGATTTTTATAGCTCTTCCAAGAACAAGAGATTTCAGAGGATTAGATTTAGGGAAAATAGATCAGAATGGTAATTTAAATATTGGGATGAAAGAGCAGACAGTTTTCCCTGAAATTATTCAGGAAAAAGAAAAACAAGTTTTTGGTTTGCAGATAACCGTCTGCACAACAGCAAAGACAAGGAAAGACGGGATTAATTTATTCAGAGCAATGAATTTCCCATTAAAGAAAGAAGAAGAAACAACAAAAAAGAAAAACAAAAAATAAAAAAATATGGCAGTAGCAGCCCAAATAGCAAAATCAAATAAGAAGCCGAAATATTCTACTAGAATCAATAATAGATGTTTTAAGTGCGGGAGAAAGAGAGGTTATATAAGAGATTTTGGTTTGTGCAGGATATGTTTTAGGGAAATGGCAAACAAAGGTTTAATCCCAGGAGTTAAAAAATCAAGTTGGTAAAAATATGGATTCAATAGTTGATTTATTAAATAGAATAAAAAATGCCCAAGCAGTACAACAGGCTTTCGTCGAAGTCCCTTTTTCTAATATGAAATTTTCTATTGCGGAAATAATGGAAAAATACGGATTTGTTGGAAAAGTTTCCAAGACAGGAAAAAAGGAGAACAAAACAATGAAGATAGAGCTGAAATACGATGAAAAAAATATCGGAAGGATTTCTGGCTTGAAAAGAATGTCTAAGCAAGGGCAAAGAGCTTATGTCGGTTATAAAGATTTAAAACCTGTTAAAGGGGGAAGCGGAATTGCAATAGTTTCAACTCCAAGAGGGGTGATGAGCCATATTGAAGCAATAAAGAAAAAAGTCGGAGGAGAGATTATAGCTCAAATCTGGTAATAAAAAAATATGTCTAGAATAGGGAAAAAACCAATACAAATACCGCAGGGAGTCGATGCAAAATTCGAAAACGGAAAGATAACAATAAAAGGCGCTAAAGGAGAGCTCTCTTTGGATATCAAAAAAAATATTTCTGTTGAAATAAAAGATGGAAATATTATTTTAGATGCAAAAACTGATGATAAAAAGCAATTGGGAATTTTAAAGCCTTATTGGGGATTGTATAGAGCATTAATAAATAATATGGTTATTGGAGTAACAAAAGGTTTTGAAAAGAAATTAGTTGTCCAAGGAATCGGTTTTCAAGCGAATATAACAGGAGATGAATTATCTTTAAAAGTTGGTTTTTCTCATTTAGTCAAAATTAAAAAACCAAAAGATATCAATTGGGAAGCTAAAAATAATATCATCACAATTTCAGGTATAAATAAGGAAGAAGTTGGAAATTTGGCGGCTAAAATCAGGAAAATAAAAGTTCCAGAACCTTACCAGGGCAAAGGAATCAGGTATGAAAACGAGCAAGTAAGAAGGAAGCTCGGTAAGAAAGCAACTAAGTAAAAAAGGCAGTATGAATCATAAAAAAGAAAAAAGAATAAGAAGACATAGCAGAGTCAGAGCAAAAATTTCAGGCACGAATCAGTTGCCAAGGCTTTGCGTATTCAAATCTAATGTTCATATTTATGCCCAATTGATAGATGACGAAAAACATTTGGTAATTGCGCAGTCCAGCGACATTGATTTGAAAAAAGAGAAAAAAACAGATCTTGCTTACAAAGTAGGCCAGGATATTGCTAAAAAAGCTAATGAGAAAAAAATCCAATCAGTCGTTTTTGACAGAGGAGGATTCAAATATCATGGAAGAGTCAAGCAATTGGCTCAAGGAGCAAGAGATGGAGGATTAAAATTTTAATTGTTAGAATATGATGACAAACAACGAAAATAATCATAATAATTTCAGAAAAGACAACAGACAACAGGGAAACTCCCAAGGTTTTAGGCCTAGTCGCGGCAGAGGCCCTGGAAGAGGTCCTCAAAAAAAGGATAATCCTTTTGATTCAAAAATTCTTGATATAGGAAGAGTCACTAGGGTTACTAAAGGAGGAAAACAATTGAGTTTTCGCGCTGTTATAGTATTGGGAGATAGAAAAGGAAAAGTTGCCATTGCGACAGGGAAAGGAAAAGATGTAGCCCAGGCAGTTGATAAGGCAACTAGGATTGCAAGAAAAAGATTTATTACAGTTCCTATGGCCAACGGTACAATTCCACATGAAGTTGTTTCTAAATATGGAGCTGCGAGAATAATGCTTAAACCTCAGAAAGGTGGGAGAGGATTAATCGCCGGAGGAGCGGTAAGAGTTGTTTGTTCATTAGCAGGCATTGAGAATATTACTGCCAAGATTTTTGGAGGAACAAAAAATAAATTAAGCAATGCCATGGCAACTCTTGATGCTTTAAAGAAATTAAAAATAGAAAAAACAGGCAAAACTGAATTATCAAAATCTCAAGATTCTTCAGCAATGGAAAAAGAAGTTGATCCATCAAAACCAAGATTGATTAAAAAGCAGAAATAATTTGAAAAAGTATGCAAATTCAAGAATTAAAATTTAATAGCCAAAGAAGGCCGAAAAAAAGAATCGCCAGAGGAGGAAAAAGAGGCAGCTATTCTGGAAGGGGTCTTAAAGGCCAGATTTCAAGAGCGGGCCATAGAACTCAGCCTATCATCAGGCAATTTTTGAAAAGATACCCTAAATTGAGAGGATATCGTTTTAAGATATTGTCTGAGAAACCTTTGTTGATTGATTTGAATCTTATAGAAAAGAAATGGGATGTTTCAAAAATTTTAAGCCCTAGAACTTTAGTCCAGGAAAAAATAATTTCCAAGATAGGAAAAACTATTCCTGAAGTTAAAATTTTAGGAAATGGCGAATTGACTAAAAAAATCAGAGTTGCTGGATGCTATGTTTCCAAATCAGCCAAAGAAAAAATTGAAAAATTGGGAGGAAAAATAGTAGAGATAAAAGAATTTGAGGCTCCAAAAAAAGAGAAGAAAAAAACAAAGACAGAAAAACCAGCGGTCTCGCCAACAGCAACAGCCTCGGAAAAAACTGTAAAACCGGATAAAGATAAAAAACCAGCTAAGAAAATCGATCAAAAAAAATCTAAAAAAGCATAATAGCTCGTAAAAATCCCTTCAAATTTTTTGTTTAAACGGATTTTGGAGAGCAAATAAAAAATATGTTTGAGAAAATCACTCAGATCTTCAAAATAAAGGAAATGAGAAATAAAATTCTCTTTGTCCTTGCTAGTTTTGCCATATTCAGATTAATGGCAAATACTGCTGCTCCTGGATTGGCTAAATTCGCCAATCAAAGAATGGGGAGCGGTTTATTGGGAGAACAGGCATTTGGATTCCTTGATTTGCTTACAGGAGGCGCTTTAGATCAAGTTTCTATTGTTATGCTTGGTTTAGGGCCTTATATCACTTCTTCTATCGTATTCCAGCTTTTAACTATGCTTATTCCAAGGCTTGAACAAATGCAGAAGGAAGAAGGAGAAGCAGGCAGACAGAAGATAAATCAATATTCAAGGGTTGCAACAATTTTTTTAGCAATATTTCAAGGTTGGGCGATGTTGAAAGTATTTAATCTCAGTTTAACTGGATTGCCTTTAATGACTTATTTAGCAAGCGTTTGCGCTGGCTCGATGTTCATGATGTGGCTTGGAGAAATGATTAGCGAAAAAGGCATCGGAGAAGGAGTGTCTTTGTTAATCTTTGCAGGTATTGTTTCAAGATCTCCTATCCAATTTTTGCAGAATATCATTTTGATTAAAGAAGATTACAGCGCTCAAAGACTGATAGGATTCATTCTTTTCTTAATATTTGGATTTTTAATAACAGTAGCAGTAGTCTTGGTAAATGAGGCAAAAAGAAATATCCCGGTTTCTTACGCTAAACAGGTGAGAGGTAACAGAGTTTTTGGAGGAACAACAACTTATCTTCCTTTAAGCGTTAATCCTACTGGAGTTATTCCGATAATTTTTGCCATTTCATTTATGACTATTCCTAATGTTTTGGCAAATGTGTTGAAAAATGTAGCAGGTCCGGTTGGAAAAGCAGCTTCATGGGTAGCGTTGAATTTCACTTATACCAGTGTTGCGTATAATATATTTTATTTTTTCTTGATTTTTGCTTTTACTTTTTTCTATGCTGCAGTAGTTTTTAAACCAGAAGATATTGCAGATAATCTCCAAAGAATGGGAGGATTTGTTCCAGGCGTAAGGCCAGGACAGAAGACTGCAGAATATTTGAAGCATGTTTTGAACAGATTATTAATGATAGGAGCATTATTTTTAAGCATTATTGCTCTTACTCCTAACATTATTGCTTTGTTGACTAAAGTCCAAGGATTGAGTTATCTGGTTGGTGGAACGTCATTATTAATCGTTGTTTCTGTTGTGCTTGATACTGTCAAAAAGATTAATGCTCAGCTTCAAATGCGTAATTACGAAACTATTTAAAAAATCCCCCGTAAGGGGATTTTTTATTGCTTGCACTCTTTGGTAAAACTCTTTGAGAACATGCTTTTGGTCAAGTTCTCGCCAAACATTTTTGCTAATCCACTTGGCGGGCAAAAAATCGGGTTATTTTCAGACCTCTGAGATGGTTCTTTGGAATATATTATAAAAATTGTCATAAAAATAAACGGCTAAATGAATTTAATAGCAATTAGCCGTTTCGCTGTAAACCCTTTGTTCATAACAAAATAAACGGCTAAGAGAACTTAGCCGTTTATTTTGTTAGTATTTTATTATATAATTCAAATGAAGCTTATATAACTATGGAAGAAAAAAATAAAAAAATAATAATTCTGCTTGGACCGCCAGGGTCTGGCAAAGGAACTCAAGGCCAATTGCTTTCTGAAAAATACGGGCTTTATTTTTTTGAAACTTCAAAATTAATAGAAGACATTTTTTTAAGTAATGCAGAATTTTTAGAAACTCCAGAAGGAAAATTTTATATAAAAGACGAAAAAGAACTGCGCGCAGCTGGCAAACTTTGCAGTCCTCCTTTTATTTTTAAATTGATAAGCGATTATGTGAGAAAACTCCATGATTTAGGGACTTTCATATTATTTTCCGGATCTCCGCGAACTGAATATGAAGCGCAAAGACTGATTCCTCTTTTATGCGAATTGTATGGAAAAGAAAATATAACACTTTTTGCTTTGACAATGGATCCTAATGATTCTATTTATAGAAATAGTAATCGCAGGATTTGTGAATTGATGCGTCATTCAATTTTGTATAATGAAGATACTAAAAATCTTAAGACCTGCCCAATAGACGGTTCTTTGCTTATAAAGCGCGATGGCGTGGGAGACGATCCAGAAACAATTAAGATACGCTTGGAAGAATATGAGCAAAGGACAAAACCAATAATAAATTATATCCAAGGTCAAGGGATAAAAACTTTTCTTATAGATGCTTCACAAACTCCTAAAGAAGTGTTTAAATCAATCATTGCTTATTTATGATAGGTTTGAAGAATAAAAATGATATTAAAGAAATCCAAACCGGCGCTAAAATTCTTAGCGCCATTTTGCAAGAGATAGCGCAGAATGCTAAGCCTGGAGTCAGTACTAAGCAATTAAATGATCTTGCCGAAAAATTGATTTTAAAGAATAATTGCAAATCTAATTTTAAAGGATATGGAGGTTATCCAACTGCTTTATGCACATCAGTTAATAGCGCTGTTGTTCACGGAGTGCCTTCTAATTATATATTGAAAGAAGGAGATATAGTCGGGTTAGACATAGGTTTGATTTATAAGGGGTGGCATTGCGATATGTCGCGCACTGTTCCAATCGGGAGAGTAGACCAGGATATTATGCGTCTTTTGAAAGCAACTAAACATGCTTTGAAAATTGGAATAAAACAGGTGAAGCCTGGAAAAAATTTTGGCGATATTGGATATGCGATCCAAAAATATGTAGAAGAGCAAGGATTTTCAGTTGTTAGGGATTTATGCGGACATGGAATAGGCAGATCTTTGCATGAAGAACCAGAAGTTGCTAATTATGGAGAAATCAAACAAGGACCAAAGATTGAAGAAGGAATGGTTTTTTGCATTGAGCCAATGGTTAATATGGGGACATGGCAAGTCAAAAAAGGGCATGATGGATTTTCTTTCCAAACTTTAGACGGAAAGCCATCGGCTCATTTTGAGCATATGATCGCCGTAACAAAACATGGCGCTAAAATCTTAACTAAATTCTGAAATTGACCGTAAAGGCCAATTTTTTATAATGAAATCAATAATTATTTTAAAATATGTCTTCTGATATTTTAATAGTAAGAGCAAAGCCAAATCCTCCAAGCGAAAATCCTGACGAAGTGTCTTATATAGATCCGCAATATCGCAAGGCAGGAGAATGGTTTGATATAAAGAATTTTTCAGTAATGGCTTTTCCATTGAAAGGGATAGAAATATATACTTTGGAATATGAAAAAGATGGTCCAGTCTGGAAAAAAGTTTTTGCTTTTAAAGATGACGAAAAGATAAAAGGCAGGAAAGTGATAAGGATACATTCAGGTCCTCCTGTTCCTTTGGAGGGCATGGAATCAGATGATAAGGGGATTATAGAACATAATTTCGTCAAAATTCCGATAATTGATAAACATTATTTTATGGGAGATGGCTACGTCCTTAGCAATTCCCAGATGGACAAGATAGCGATTTATGATTCAGTGCAAAAAAAATGGTTAGATGAAGTTTATTATGACAGATTTCCTGGCAAAGATGCGATATTGGAAAGAGATGAAAACAAATTGGTAGAAATGGAGAGCAAAGAGATTGATTATTGATATTTTAAATAATAAAAAAAGGCGGTTTTTTGACCGCCCTTTTTATTTTACTAAAGATCGATTATTTGAGCTGGAGTGAATTTGGAAACTGGATATTTTTTTGGTTCTGGAACAGATGGTATTTCGTTTAAAACTCTCTTTTTTTCCTCTTGGGTATATCTATGATTCCAAACATCCCTGGTCATTTTTTTTAAAAGCCATGTTTCATCATCAGGATTATATTTACCATTCTGGAAATCATCTGCGAATTTTTTTGCAAATGACAATGATCCTTGAATATTATCCTGTTCCGAAATTTCTCCTATTGGATTAAAGAAGTAATTAATATTCTTCTCAAATCCATTCATCTTAGCAGCTACATCATACATTGATTCTTTAAAACCCCAGCCAATGATTTTCAGGGTTTTAGCATCTTTTGGAAGTAGTTTCTTGATGAAAGCGATATTTTCATAAGTATCAAGAGAATCTTCTTCCAAAATAATCCTTTCAGAAAAATTTTTGTTTCCGCTGAAGAATTCAGGAGCTTCTCTGGTTTCAAGATCGAGAATATCACCAAGGTTGAATATTTTCCCGAAGTTTCTAGCGCGGAAGAAAAAGATTTCTGACATTCTTTGGAGCATGCTTCTTGCTTCGCTTATTTTTAGAGGATTGCCATCATTGTCATTTATTTTTTTTGTGTATGATCCACTGAAAATAAGATATTTTGCTCTACCGGAAAGGAATTTGTTAACGCCTGCTATGATTTGCTGGTCGTAAACATGAGTATATGGATATTCACAATAATAATGTCCATCGAAATAAACTCCATTTCCAAGAACAGCAATAGCATCAACTTTTAAAGTGCTTCCAATGCTCACAAAAGCCTCCTTGTTTTACGCCCTAAGCAAATAATCCTAGAAAGGATCTGCTTTAATAAGGCATGACAGAGATTCTCTTTTTCCTGCCTTTTAAAGGTTCAGGTTGAGAAGTCATTTATAATATAACGATTTGTTTTATTTTTGTCAAACAATATATAGAATTGCTGGTAACATTGTTTTAAAGCGATAAATAGGCTAAAATTAAGGAAATAATAATTAAAAAGCAATTATGGATAACGATATTTTTTTATCGGTTATTTTTCCTGCTTATAATGAGGAAAAAAGAATAGGGAAAACTTTGAAAATCGCTCATGATTATTTGAGCAAGCAAGATTATTCTTATGAAATAATCGTTATTTTAGATGGACCGAAAGATAATACTATAGGAGCTGTTAAAGAAATCGAACATCAGATAAAAAATCTTGTAATAATTGATAATAAGATAAATCAAGGAAAAGGCGCCGTAGTCAGGCAGGCGATGATGGCTGCTAGGGGCAAATTAAGATTATTTTCTGATTCGGATAATTCAACATCGATTGATCAGGTTGAAAAAATAATCGCTGAATATAAAAAAGGAGCTGAAGTTATAATCGGATCGCGTGATATCCCAGGAGCAAAAAAAGATCCTCCTCAGCCATGGTTTCGAACTTTTTTAGGAGATGGATTCGGTCTGCTTGTAAGGATGATTTTAGGATTATGGGGCATCCCAGATACTCAATGCGGATTCAAAGCATTGTCCGATAAAGCGACTAAAGAGATAATGCCTCTTTGTGAAATAAAAAGATTTGCTTTTGATCCAGAAATTTTAGTTATTGCAAAAAAATTAGGATATAAGATTGTCCAAGTCCCAGTAATCTGGGTTAATGATCTAATGAGCACAGTGAAACCTAACGCTATTTTTAACATGTTTAAAGATGTTTTAAAAATAAAAATGCTTTCAATAATGGGAGAATATGACAAAAGAGACGCTTAAAAAACAAACAAAAAAAACAGAAGAAAAAATTCCATCTGAATTAAGACTCGATACAGTAAGCGAAGATTGGGTTATTGTTGCAAAAACAAGAGGAAAAAAACCTGATGCTTTCAAAAGCCATTCAAAATCGGCTATTATAGCTAAGAAAGATTGCGCTCTCTGTAAATTAGAAGAACAACTTCCACCTCTTTTGATTTTTACCAGGAACGAAAAAATACATAATCCTAAAGAAATACCAAGTGATTGGACCACTGTAGTAATACCGAATAAATTTCCAGCTTTGACTCCTGTTAATGAGATAAAAGTTGAAACTGAGGGCGGAATTTTTGAAAAAGTAACTGCTGGAGGTTTTTGCGAGCTTGTAATAACCTCGGATCATGACAAATATATCGCTGATATGGAGCTTTGGCAAGTTATGCAGGTTATTGATGCTTATCAGCAGAGATATCTTGATTTGATGGGGGAAAAATTTGTTAAATATATTTCTATTTTTCATAACAAAGGGTCAATGGCAGGCGCTTCTCAGCCGCATAATCATTCTCAGATAATAACAACTCCATTGATTGATGTAAGCTTGAAATATTCTTTGGTGAATGCGCAAAAATATTGGGATGAAAATAAAAAATGCCTTTACTGCGAGATGATAAGAGTGGAGAAGAAAGGCGGGAAAAGGGTTTTTTATGAAAATGATGATTTTATAGCCTTTTGTCCGTTTGCTTCGCAAGCTGCGTTCCAAATTGTTATAACGCCTAAAGACCATCTTCCTTATTTTGAGAGAATAACACCAGAACAGAAAAGGAACCTTGCCTATATTTTGCAAATTTCTTTGCAAGCTATAAGGAAAGGATTAAACGATCCTGATTATAATTTTTATATCAAGACATCGCCTTGCGATAACCAGGATTATAAAGCTTATCATTGGCATTTAACGATAATGCCTAAGACTGATAGACCGGCAGGATTTGAAATAGGGACAGAAATGGAAATATGTTCGATTGAACCGGAAAAAGCTGCTGAATTTTTAAGATCTCAATTATGAAAAAAATAATCATTGCTAATTGGAAGGCAAACCCTACATCAGATAAAGAGATAACTCAATATTTCTCTAAATTTAATCCAAAAACAAGCGGCAGAATAGTTTTTTGTCCTCCTTTTGTTTATTTGAAAGATTTTTCAAAAGAAGATTTTCAATTAGGAGCTCAAAATTGTTTTTGGGAAAATCAAGGAGCATTCACTGGAGAAATAACTCCCTTGATGTTGAAAAATATTGGATGTGAATATGTGATTATTGGTCATTCAGAAAGGAGAATGATATTTTCAGAATCATGCGAGATTATAAACAGCAAGATAAGGAAGATTCAAGAAAATAATTTAAAAGTTGTTTATTGCGTTGGTGAAAAAGAAGGAGAGGATTTTAATAAAATATTAAAAGAACAAATAGAGAAAGAATTAAATCATGTCGATTTAGAAAATATTATTGTCGCTTATGAACCGGTTTGGGCGATAGGAACAGGTAAGGCTTGTGATGTAAAAACAGCAGAAACGGCCAAGAAGAAAATAATCGAAACTATAGGCAGAGAAATTCCTGTTTTATATGGCGGGTCAGTTAATCAAGAAAACGCAGGGGGATTTTTAGAAATTATGGATGGGTTGCTTGTTGGAACGTCTTCGCTTGATCCCGTAATTTTTGAAAAAATATGCAATCTGACGAATTAAGGAAAAGATTTTTAAACTATTTTGAGAGAAACGGACATAAAATCATTAAATCAAGCTCGCTTTTACCAAGTGATCCGTCGGTTTTATTTACAACCGCGGGCATGCAACAATTAGCTCCATATTTAGAAGGTAAAGTTGATGTAATTAAAGATTTTGGATCAAGACATTTGTGCGATGTTCAAAAATGTTTTAGAACCAATGATATAGAAGAAGTTGGAGATGATACTCATCACACCTTTTTTGAAATGCTTGGTAATTGGTCTATAGGCACAGATGACAATGGAAATTATTTTAAAGAAGGCGCGATTAAATACGCTTTAGACTTTTTGGTAAACGAAATTGGTTTAGAAAAAGAAAAAATGTATGCAACTGTATTTGAGGGAGAAAATGGAATTCCAAAAGATACAGAAGCTATAGAATTATGGAAGCAAAATGGAATACCAGAAGAAAGAATCATTCCATGTGGATCTGAAAATAATTTTTGGGGACCAACATCTCAAACAGGTCCTTGTGGACCATGTTCAGAAATTCACTATGACAGAGGGCAAAATTATGGATGTGGCAAAAAAAGTTGTGGACCAAATTGCCCTGATTGCAAACGTTTTGTAGAAGTTTGGAATTTGGTTTTCATGCAATATCGCAAAGATGAGAGTGGAAATTTCGTAAAATTGAATCAGACCAATATTGATACAGGAACAGGATTCGAAAGGATGCTTTGCATTATAAATAAGGTTGATTCTGCTTACGAAACAGATTTATTTGACGACATAATTAAAGAAATACAAGAACTCTCTGGGAAACAATACAATGATTATCAAAAAGAATTTAGAATAATTGCTGACCACTCTAGAAGCGCATGTTTTTTGATTGCCGATGGTGTAATGCCATCGAATGTTGGACAAGGATATGTTTTAAGAAGAATTTTAAGAAGAGCTATACGCTATGGTCAGATGTTGGGATGTAATCAAGGATTTTTAATTCCGTTGAGCGATATTGTGATTAAAAAATACAAAACTATTTATCCTGAATTAGGAAAACAAGAAGAAATAATAACAGTAATATCGCACGAGGAAGAAAAATTCTACAAAGCTTTGCAGAATGGTTTAAAAGAATTTGCAAAATTATCTGGACAAATCACTGCAAAACAAGCTTTTGATTTGTATCAGACCTATGGATTACCGATTGAAATTATAGAAGAAGAAGCAAAATCAAGAAATTTGGAATTAGATTTAAAGGGCTTGCAAGATGAAATTTCAAAACATCAAGAAGTATCACGCGCAGGCGCGAGCAATTTATTTGGAGGGCATGGCGCAAATGATGTCCAAGACGAGGCAATAAAATACCAAATCACTAAATTGCATACAGCTACTCATTTACTTCAAAGCGCTCTACGAAAAGTGTTGGGGGACAAAGTAGGACAACAAGGGTCAAACATTACTATTGAGAGGTTAAGATTTGATTTTTCTTTTGATAGAAAAATGACTCCAGAAGAAATCAGGCAAGTACAGGATTTGGTAAATGACATGATAAAACAAGATTTACCTGTAATAAAAGAGGATTTGCCTTATCAAGAAGCAATAAATTCTGGCGCTTTAGCATTTTTTAGAGAAAAATATCCAGAAATTGTTAGTGTGTATTCTATTGGATCGTTTTCTAAAGAATTATGCGGTGGTCCTCATGTCCAACATACAGGAGAATTAGGAGAATTTGTTATTCAAAAAGAAGAAGCATCTTCTGCCGGAGTTCGCAGAATTAAAGCAATATTGAAATGATGATAGAAAGCGCTTGTGATAATTCACAAGCGCTTTTTCAGTATTTTTGTTATAATATAATTATAAAAAGTTATGCGTTTATTAAGATGTTTGCGCATAAACTTTTGATATAAAGAAAGATGCCGCTGTTTTCTCAAAAAAACAATATTGTTTTTGATTTTGGAACAGGAATAATGAAAGCTGTTGTTTTTGCGCCATATCAAAAACCCGAAATTTTAAAATTTGCTAAATCGCATATCGGATTTGAGACTCTTTTTAAAAGCAATCATTTTCAAAATGATGTCTTGGCTGATTCAATGAGAAATATATTAAAAGATTTACAGATAAGAAATCTTTCAGATTTCAGAAAATCTTATTTTCTTTTGTCGCCTGAATACATCAAAGAAAAAGTATTATCTGTAAAAATAATAAGGGACAATCCGAGCATTAAGATAAATAGCCAAGAAGAAGAAAAGATAAATAAACAAATAAATCAAGAAGCTCAAAAACAGGTATTTTCTAAAAAAGGAATGGATGATGCCCAATTTTTAAAAATTAGAATTCTTGAAATGAGGATAGATGGATACACTGTTGATTGCTTAAAGGGTTTTAACGGAAAGGAGGTAGAAGTGTCCTTTGTTTATATTTTTTCAATAAACGATTATTTAAAAAAAGCAAAAAGTTTTATAGAATCACAATGCGCTCCGAACCCTAAAATATTATTTTTAAGTGATTTTATACTTGATTTTATAAAAGATAACGGGAAAGAAAGTTCTATAGTAATAGATTCAGGGGACAAGATAACCAGAATCTATCAAGGAGTGGCTGGTAAATTATTAAAAATATCAGATTTGTCCTTAGGAGGGAATAAGATTACTAAAGATTTGGCGATGCATTTGAATATTAAAGAGGAAGAGGCAAGAACCATAAAAGAAAAATTTTTTGAAACAGGACTCAGTGAGAATTTAAGTGGCGAAATAAAAAATGTATTGAAAAATGCTGGTAAGATATTTGAAATAGAGGTAAAAGACAAAATAGCTATTGATTGGCAAAAAATTTCAAAAGTTTTTATATTAGGCGGAAATAACCATTTTATAAAGGATTTTTTTGCGCCAGAAGAAATAAATGATAAAATATGCAAAATAGATTTTAATAATGGAATCGAAGCGCAAAAGGAAATTTTGCTGGAAAACCTATATTATAATATTCTATTAATCTGTAATTATGCGAAAAAAGAAAGTATTTGATATAGTCCCTCCCAATGAAAGATGCGATATAAATTCCTTTCACCAGGAGGAATCTTTTAATTTTTTTTCTGATAAAAAATTGTTCAAGAAAGAAAAGCGTTTTAAAGGAAATAATCCTAATTCTTTTTCTAACATCTTTTTTATCTCTATAGGATTGATTATATTGCTTCTTGCGAGCTCATATTTTTTAATAGACCCGAAACTTGATTTGAAAATCAAACCTGCTATTGCAAAATTTCAAGTTAGCGCCAGAGCGCTTTCTGCGGAAAAACAAAATGATCAATCTGCTCTTTTTGTCCCATTACAAGAATTAAAGATTCAGAAAAGCCTTTCTCAGGAAGTTCCTGTTTCCAAAAAAGATGGAAGCCAGAAAGCAAGAGGAGTGATAACTTTATATAATGAGTATTCCAATACTCCTGAAACATTTGTTGAAGGAACTAGATTCGTAGATGCTGATGGGAAAATATTTATTACTTTACAAAAAGCTACTGTTCCCGGAAAGAAGGCAAATGGAAATCCTGGAATTGTAGATATAAAAGTTGAAGCCGCTGAAACAGGACTTGATTACAATATTGGACCGAGCACATTTTCAATACCGAAATTAAGAAGCACTCCTTATTACACGAAATTTTACGGAAAATCAGATAAGGCAATGGAAGGAGGATCTGATGGGCAAATATTCTCTTTGACGCAAGATGATATTGATGCTGCTAAGAAGATACTCGAAGATAAAGCCTATGAGCAAGCAAAAGATATCATTCTTGCCCAATATCCTGATTATGAGATATTATCTGATTCAATCGGCTATGATGTCATATATCCCGACTATTCCAAGGAAATAGGAAAGCAAATAGATGTTTTTAATTGTCAGGGAGATGTAAAAATAAGGTCATTAGGCATTAGAAAATCAGATCTTCGGGATTTTGCAATGAATTATATAAAGAGCAATATTTCAAGGCAGAAAAAAATCATTGAAAAGACTTTGGCGATAAGCCTATCAGCTAATAATGTCAATATCGAAGATAGGACTGCAAGGTTAGTTATAGAAATTTCTATTGATTCCTATTTTGATATTGATTTTGATGATTTAAAGAAATCAATAATGGGCTCCAGAGAGAAAGATTTGAAAGGATTTTTATTTGATAAATACGGTGAAAAGATTCAAGAGGTCAAATTCAAGCTTACCCCTTTTTGGAGGGGGGATTTACCTAAGAATCAGCAGAATATAACTATAGGTTTGGAAGGGGTTGACTAATTGTTAAAATTTTGTTAAGTTTTAAACACTTGAATTTATTAATGGAAAACGATACAAAAGGAGTCATAAAACAGTCAGGAGTGATAATAGAAACATTGCCAGCGGCTAATTTTAGAATTAAGCTTGATGATGGCAATGAAATATTGGGTCATCTTTCAGGAAAACTTAGATTGAACCATATTAAAATTCTGTCTGGAGATAGGGTATCTGTTGAAATGAGCCCTTATGACAAAACAAAAGGGCGTATAGTTTTTCGTTTGAAGAAATGATTAAAATATGAAAGTAAGATCATCAACTAAAAAAATCTGCAAGGATTGCCAATCAGTTAAGCGAAAAGGCAAAATTTATATAATTTGTAAGAACCCTAAACATAAGCAAAGACAGGGATAAAATTTTATAATAAAACATAATCAAAACAAATATATTACAGATTGTTTTTTAGTTTTTTATTTAAGCAAGAAATAATATGCCAAGAATAGCAGGGGTAAATATCCCAGAAAAAAAACAAATTAAGATCGCATTGACCTATCTTTACGGAATAGGAGATTCTTTGAGTGAAGAAATATTGCAAGGTTGTAAAATTGATCCAGTAATGGATTCTTCAAAACTTACACCTAACGATTTGAATAAAATCCAGGAATATATTAAAGAGCATAACATTAAGATTGAAGGAGATCTGCGCAGAGATCACATGGCCGCGGTCAAAAGATTAAAATTGATTGGATGCTATAGAGGAACAAGACATTCAAAAGGCTTGCCAGCAAGAGGCCAAAGAACAAAAACAAATAACAGGACAGTGAGGGGAAATGTCAGAAGAACAACAACCTCAGGAAGAAAAGCAGCTCCTGCACCTAAGTAATAAAAACTATGGGAAAGAAAAAAGTCATAACACAAAGCGGAGGATCATCCTCTAAGGAAAAGATTGAATCAAAGATCAGGAAAGTAATGGAAAAAGGCACCAGAATTAAGGATGCTATTGTTTATATTTCTTGTTCATATAACAACACCATTATCAGTCTCACTGATATGAAAGGAAATGTTTTGCATTGGGCAACAGCAGGGAATATCGGTTTTAAAGGAACAAGAAAAGGAACTCCATTTGCCGCTACCAAAGTTGCTGAGACAATCGCTTCATTGGCTGAAAAAAAAGGAATAGAAAAAATAATAATCAGATTAAGAGGAATCGGTACCGGAAGAGATTCAGCGGTCAGAGCATTAGCTGCTAGAACTTTTGAAGTCGTGGCTATTGAAGATTTGACATCGGTTCCGCATAATGGATGCCGTCCAAAGAAATCTAGAAGAGTATAAAAATATGCAAAGTATTAAATGTAAAATCTGCAGAAGATTGCAAAGAAAAATGTTCCTTAAGGGAGCAAGATGCTTTTCGCCTAAATGCGCAATGATTAGGAGACCTTATGCTCCAGGACAAGCTAAGAAGAGAGGTAGTTCTCTTTCAGAATACGGAAGAGAAGTCGCTGAAATTCAGAAAATGAAGAAATGGTATGGATTGCGCGAAACACAATTCAAAAATTATGTAGTTTCAGTTCTTGATAAAATGGCATCTTCAAAAGAAAGAGCTGATGAGAAGCTTGTCAGATTGTTAGAATTGAGATTGGATAATACAGTTTTTAGATTAGGCTTTGGAGATTCACACGCTCAAGCGAGAAAAATCACAAGCCATGGCCATATAATGGTTAATGGAAAGAAAGTTAATATACCGAGCTTTCAATTGAAAAAAGGCGATGTTATTACGATAGTGCCGAAATCAAAAGATAAAAAATATTTCCAAGATCTTGCTATTAAAATTAAGAAATATCAAGCTCCATCATGGTTGAAGCTTGATACAAAAAATTTAAGCGGAGAAATAATTTCTCTGCCAACAAGTCAGGAAGTGGCTTTACCTATAAAGCTTTCTTCAATTTTTGAGCATTATTCAAAATAATAAAAAAAACATATGATTCCATTGCCATCAAAATTTAAAATTACTGAAGAAGGCGCCAATTTCAAAAAATTTGAGATTGACGGACTTTATCCTGGTTATGGAACAACAATCGGAAATGCATTAAGGAGAGTCTTGCTTTCTTCTTTGGAAGGAGCTGCAATCACCAAAGTAAAAATAAAGGGGGCAGATCATGAATTTTCTACTTTAGAAGGAGTTGCAGAAGATGTCGTCAATATAATTTTGAATTTAAAACAAGTAAGATTTAAGATATTTTCCGATGAACCTCAACAGATTACTTTAAAGGCGAAAGGAGAAAAAGAAGTTACGAGCAATGATTTTAAATTGACTTCTGAGCTTGAATTGGTAAGCAAAGATTTGCCAATAGCTACATTGACATCAAAATCTTCAGAGTTGGAGATTGAAGCAACAGTAGAAAAGGGAGTCGGATACGAACCTATAGAAAGAAAACAAAAAGAAAAGCTTTCAATTGGAGAAATTCTTCTTGATGCTATTTATACTCCTGTTAGAAAGGTTAGTTTGAATATAGATAATGTTCGTGTTGGAGATAGAACAGATTTTGACAGAATAATATTGGGAGTTCAAACAGATGGAACAATAAGTCCAGAAGAAGCATTTAACAAATCAATTGATATATTAACTGAATTTTTAACATTTTTAAAACAAGCCCCAGTAAAAGAGGCAAAGAAATAAAGATTTAATTGTATGCAGAAAAAGGTAAAATCGACAAGAAAATTCAATAGAGGGAAAGACCAGCGCAAAGCATTTTTTAAGTCGTTATGTGAAGCGCTTTTTAAGCATGGAAGGATAAAAACAACATTAGCAAGAGCAAAAGCCATCAGACCGATAGCAGAAAAGCTTATAACTAAGGCAAGGAATAATGATTTAGCTTCCATACGTTTGATTTCATCGTTTTTAACAAGAAAGACAGCTCAAATTTTGGTTAAAGAAATAGCTCCGGAATTCAAAGATGTTAAAGGAGGATATACCAGAATTATTAAATTAGGGCCAAGAAAATCAGATTCAGCTAAAATGGCCTTTATAGAACTTACTCATTATAAAAAAGAAAAAGTAAAAGCTGTAAAAGAACATGAAAAGAAATAAACATACAATTGATGCAGAAGGGAAAATCTTAGGGAGATTGGCAACTGAGATTGCCGTTTTGTTACGCGGAAAAAATAAACCTGAATTTGTCGAGAATCAGGATGTAGGAGATACAGTCATCATACTTAATGCATCAAAGATAAAAGTATCTGGAAAAAAGGCTGACCAGAAAGAATATTTTAGGCATACTGGATATTTAGGAAATCAGAAAATAGTTTCCTATGAACATATGATGCAGAAGAATCCTTCCCAAATAATTAGGAAAGCAGTTTACGGAATGCTTCCAAAAAACAAATTGAGGGATAGGCAGATAAAGAGATTAAAGATCAAAGTATAATAATATGGCAGAAGCAAAATCAGCAAAAAAATATATTGAAGCAGTTGGCAGGAGAAAAACAGCTGTTGCCAGAGTTAGGATAATTCCTGACACAAAGCAAATTATTGTTGTCAATGGGAAGGATTATAAAGAATATTTTACAATACCTTCTTTGCAAGCTAATGTTTTAGCTCCTTTTGCCGTTAATTCTGATTTGGCAAAAATATCAGTGACAGCAGTTGTTAAGGGAGGCGGGGCAAATGCTCAATCCGAAGCTGTAAGACATGGTATTTCAAGAGCTTTGGAAAAGATGAATAAGGAATTAAGAAAGGATTTGAAAAAATTAGGATATCTCACAAGAGATTCAAGAGAAAAAGAAAGGAAAAAACCTGGTTTACGCAGAGCAAGAAGAGCTCCACAATGGTCAAAAAGATAATCAAAACTCCGCCGTCTGGCGGAGTTTTTGTTTGTTTGACAGGCATGCATTCTTTCCATGTGAGATAATTCCTTGCCAACAGTTAGCCGTTTCGCCAGAACCCCAATACTGTATTGAAAATAAACGGCTAAGTTCACTTAGCCGTTTATTTGAATCCTATTGGCAGTAAAAAATCGAATTGACTATTTTATTTCTTTTGATTATGCTATTTTTAGCAAAATTTAAAATATTATTGGGAGCAAAGTTCCAGAAAAGGAAGGTGTGCAATGGGTGATAAAAATGAAATGGATAAGATTGAGGCAATTGATAAAATTTTGAGATGTTCAAATGGCAACGTAGGAGTGTCTGGAAAGGCTAAATTATTTTTACTGGAAGAAATGGAAGAAAACGATGGAGTAAACAACTTGGTTAAAATAGATGTTGATAATCTTTTTGATATATTTTATCGATCAAAAGGCTATGCAAGATGGAGAGCCATGCATGCTATTTTAGAAAAAATTAATATCCATGATCTGAATTCAGAACAGCTTGATTGGTTTATATTTGCTCATGAATCATCATATTTCTTTGAATACTACGATTATTCGGAGATATCTGATTGGAATAAAAGAAAAGAGGATATGGAAGTAATTCTTAGGGATCGTTATTGGAAAAAATATAAGTCAAAAACTATTGAAAAATACCATCCTATCTTTTTGGAAATGTTTAAAAATTTGGATCCAAAACATCCGAAATCAAATTTCTTGATGTCATGTCTCATTGATTTGCATGTGCAGAAATTTATGGATGAATTCATAAAATTAAATAAAGAATGGGACAAAGGAGTGGAAAAGAAAGAAGTTTTGCTTTCCAAAGGTATGAATCTTAAAAAGTTCATTATTCCTGATTCAATTGAGGAAGCGCAATTTGCCATTTTCCTTTTTGGCTGTGAAGATAAATTTGTGATAGAAGAGGCGCAAAAAATTAATATTCGTTGCTAATTGCATAAAACCCCGATGATAATTATCGGGGTTTTTAATTAGTTCTTTATTTAAAATAATAGATAATATATTATTAGATAATTAGTGAATATTATGTATTTTGTTTATATTCTTAAATGTTCTGACGGTTCTCTATATACTGGAATCACAACTGATTTAAAAAGAAGAATAAGAGAACATAATTCATCTGTTAGTTTAGGGGCAAAGTATACAAGATCAAAAAGACCTGTTATTTTAGTTTATTCCCAGAGTTTTGCTAATAGATCTTTGGCTTCAAAGCAGGAGCTTAGAATAAAATCACTATCTCGGATCGAAAAAATGGGAATTATTAATGCTAAAAAATCGATAAATAAAAGTGATTTTAAAGAGAAAGTGCATAATATTGTTAAAAAAATTACTAAAGGTTCTATAATGACATATAAACAAGTGGCTGAGAAATCTGGCAATCCGAGAGCATACAGAGCAGTTGGAAATATTTTAAATAAAAATCATGATTCTAAAATACCATGCCATAGAGTTATTAGATCAGATGGGAAAATTGGAGGATATAACAGAGGAGAAAAACTCAAAAAAGATATTCTTAAGATAGAAGGGTATTTGAAATAACTTTATTTGACAAATATCTATTTTAATTATATATTATTTAAAATTTAGTTTTTTTAAAAAAAGAAAGGGGTGAAATAGAAATGGAAGAACAGGGGCAAGAGCAGAGATCTCAATATTATATTTTTTTAAAATATTATGAACGTCTTAAAGGTAATGAAAACAATATTAAGACTGAACTTAGATCTATTTCTATTAAGAAAGATGCTGTGCATTATCGGGTTGTAGCTAACGATATTTTTAGGAAATATAATCATCATATGATTTTTTATTTAGGAATTTGGAATCACGAATCAGAGTTTTTGAATGGCACAGAACCAATCTATGAATATTTTGGCCTGGTAGCTAAGAAATATAAGGAAAACATAAAATGCCCTATTTGCGGAACTACTGCTAAGATGAGCGAAAAAAGAGAATTCCTGAAACAGGCAGAGATTTTATATTATTGTTCCAATCAAGAATGTCAGTGTGAATTTTTGGTTGATATTAGAAATGGGGAAAAGTCTTCTAAGATAGGTAGATCATTTTTTAAAAAATGATAGTATAAATAATAAAAAAACAGTTGTAGGAAACGACTGTTTTTTTATTGACTTTTTTGAAAATATATGTTATTAGAACAAAAGCAACAAGAGTTGCTTTTGTTATTTAAAAATATACATTGCTAAGGAGGTTTATTGATGGAATTTTTCCTAATTATTTTTTATCTCGCGTTGATTATTGGATTAGTCGCTCTTTATATTTGGATATGCAATTGTTTGCGAAGAATGGGGGAAAACAGTGGATTGGATTATAATTGGATATCTTATATTCCAGGGTTGCAAACTGTTCAAATTGCAAGGATTGCTGGACTGGGATGGGCAGTTGGTTGGGTTCTTCTTCTTATAGAATCCGCTTTGTATGTTTTATCTAAGACTTTATCGTATAACATAGTTTGTCTTATAATCATTACCGTAATATCAACCGCAATATCAGCTGTTCTTTGGTGCATGGTAAGTTATAAATTTCGCGAAGGCGAATGGGGTTATGGATTGATAATGATTATACCGATTGTCAATCTTTTCATGTATGGAGAATTTGCAAAAAATTCTGACAGATACGCTGAACTAAATAACATTCAAAAATCTCAAGCATAAAATTTAATAACAAAAAACAGCCTTTGAAAAAAGGCTGTTTTTTAAATAGATAATTTTATTGGATTAGTTGCTCTTGGCTTATGATAATTTTATTATTGCTGGAGACTATTATTTTTTTTAATTCTGGGAGGAAAAGAAATCGAGAAGAAGGGAAATCAGTTATTTGGGCTATATTTATAGTATCGCGGTTATCTATGCTCATTGCTTTTATATTATTATCGAAATTTGCAATTAAATGAAAATCGTCAAGCCATTGGAGATTAGATATTTTTTGGGAAAATCTGTCTAAAAATACTTTTTGACCCTTATCATAATGAAGCTGACCTGATTGTTCCTGAAGGTAAAAAATCATTATTTCATGCTTAGCATTGATAGCTACTTTCTTTTTATCCGGAGAAAGAATAATATCTTCTACATTGTCTTGAAGGAAAAGCAATTGTCCTCTTACTTGGTCTAAAATATACAAATTTCCTGATGCTATAAAGAAAATATTTCTATCCAAAATTATTATTTTAGCATCTTTGATTCCAACAAGGTCTATTTTTTCTTTTGTAAGTTGACTGGAATTTTTTCCTGAAAGATCAGTTTTATAAACTATTCCATCTTTTGCGAAATAGATCATGTTATTGTCTATTATTTGATAAGCTAGAGAAGTGCTTGCGATAGCTGGGCTGGAAGTGGGTATTTCGTAAAGAAATGATTGAGCGTCTTTTTTTGTATTAAAAGATTTTTGAATTTTTTTCTTTAAATTTATCGCTACAAAATCTTTTCCTGCATTTATTATTGCCTTATCTTCTGATAAGAATTCTATACCATTGAACGCGATAGAGCTCGAGGTATTAAAGATTGATTCTTGGGCTTTGTTGGAAGGATTGTAGATTGTTAAATTCCAAGTATCATCTGTTCTTGAAAGCAAAGTTAATTTGTTTTTATCTGGGAATTCAAAGAAATCAGAAATATTTTTTAAATCTTTAACTTCAAAATCTTGGAATTTATATTTGTCCTGGAAAAGAACAATATTCTTGGCATCGGTAACTTGCTTTTCGTAAATCTCAAGATTCTTGCTCCATGGTTGAAATCCTTCTTTTTCTATAAGGAAGTTGTGAATTCCAGGTTTAAGATTATCGATTAATATCTTTTTCCCACCGCTTACTTCTTTTCTATCTTGTTTTTTGTCTATTGAAATATTAGCTCCTGATTGATCTATTTCGAAAGCAATTCCTCCAACTTGAAATATTCTGAATTGTTTTGAATTTTTGTCGAAAGAAAGCCTATATCCTTGGGAATAATATATTGTTCCAGGCGCTACTAATAAGAAAATAAATGTCAATATTGTCAATATAATATAACTTTCTTTTTTATTCATATATTTATCGATTTTTCCTTATAATATATTAAAAAATCGTACTTGCCAACTGTCCTTTTGAAATGTAATATGAAATTATAAAATATGGACGAGAAATTCCAAATCAATGGCCCGAGCAAAATAAGCGGTGAAATAGATGTAAGAGGGGCGAAGAATGTTGCTTTCCCGGCAATAATCGCTTCCATTCTTACTGAAGATGATTGCGTTATAGATAATCTTCCTTTGATTGAAGATGTTTTTAGGATAATTGAAATTTTGGAAAGCATGGGCGCTCGGATAGATTGGATTTCTAAAAGAAAGATAAAAATAAATACGAAGAATATCGATCCGGAAAAATTGAATCAGAAATTAGTGAAAAAGATTAGAGGGTCGATCTATTTATTCGGAGCATTGCTGGCGAGATTCAAAAAAGCTTCTTTGCCTTTTCCAGGGGGATGCGTAATAGGGGCAAGACCCATATCAACCCATTTGAACGCTTTGAAACAGTTGGGAGTAGAAATAAAAGAGGATTTTGACATTTTTCATTTAAGTTCTGATCAGGTAAAAGGTGGAAATGTTGTTTTGAATGAATTTAGCGTTTCTGCCACTGTGAATACTTTGATTTTTGCTTCATTGATTCCAGGAGAGACAATCATCAAAATAGCTGATCAAGATTATCAGACATTGGAAATGATTAAGATTCTTAACAGGATGGGGATTAAAGCAAAATTATACCCAAGGAATATTATTAAAATAACAGGAGCAAAGAAATTAAGAGGTTTTAAATATAAATTGATTCCTGATCCTATTGAAGCAGGAACATTTATTTTAATGTGCGCTATAACAAAAGGGAATCTTTTAGTTAAAGGAGTTGAATTTGATTATTTGGAATTATTATTAAAAAGATTAAAAGATTTCGGACTTGATTGGCAAAGAAAGGGGAAAAATGCGATACAAGTAGTCCCTTGGGATTCTATGGAAATAGATAAAGTGCAAGCTTTGATTGCGCCAGGGATAGGAACGGATATTTTGCCATTGATAGGAGTCTTATCAACTCAACTCCCTGGATTAACATTGTTACACGATCCTTTATTCGAAGGCAGATTGAAATATTTAGAAGAACTAAATAAAATGGGTGCTAATATTATTTTTTCAGATCCTCATAGAGCGATAATTTCAGGACCTACTCCTTTATATGGAGTGGAGATAAAATCTCCTGATTTACGCGGAGGGGCCAGTTTGATTGCTGCTGGAGTAGTTGCTAAGAGTCAGACTACAATAAGCAATATTTACGAAATAGATAGAGGTTATGAAAAAATTGATGAAAGATTGAGAAAAATAGGAGTTGATATTCAGAGAATAAAAGGATAAAGATTAAATAGCTATGTTAAATAGAAAAATTGGAATAGATTTAGGAACTGCTAATTCATTAGTATTTGTTCCAGGAAAAGGAATAGTTTTAGAAGAGCCTTCAGTAGTAGCTGTTTCTTTAGATGAAAATAAGATTTTAGCGGTAGGAAAGGACGCAAAAGAGATGATAGGCAGAACTCCTGATTCAATAAAAGTTTATAGACCATTAAAAGACGGGGCTATTGCTGATTTTCGTGTTACTCAGGCAATGATACATCATTTTATTGAGAAAGTAAGTGGAAAATGGAAGTTTATTAAACCGGAATTATTAATTTCTGTTCCGGCTGGAATAAGCTCTACCGAAAAAAGAGCAGTTATTGAAGCAGGTCTTTTAGCAGGAGCGAAAGCTGTTTATTTAGCAAAAGAGCCGATTTTGGCAGCAATTGGAGCTGAAGTTTCTATCAATTCATGCGCTGGCCATATGATTGTAAATATTGGCGGAGGGACTACTGAGGTTGCAGTTATATCATTAGGAGGTATTGTTTCTGCGCAGTCATTACGTGTAGCAGGCGATAAGATGGATATGGCGCTGGTTGATTTTATAAAAAAGAAATATAACTTGGCTGTTGGTCCGGAAACCGCAGAAAAAATAAAAATAGAAATAGGGACCGCAATGCTTGAAAAAAAAGAAAGTGAAATAGAAATAAGAGGAAGAGATTTGATACTCGGTCTTCCGAGAAATATAAAAGTCACATCTAACGAAGTTGCTCAAGCAATTTCAGAAAGATTGGAAGAAATAATTTTAGCCATAAAAAAAATTTTGAGGGAAACTCCTCCAGAATTGTCAGCTGATATAATGGATAAAGGAATGATTCTATCCGGAGGCGGAGCCATGATAAGGAATTTAGACAAATTAATAGCAAGAGAAACTGGAGTTCCGTGCAGCGTTGCTAAAGAACCGATATATTGTGTTGCAAAAGGAACGGGAGTTGTGTTAGAGAATTTAGAAATCTATAAAAAGAGCATAATGAGTAAAAGCTGATTATGGATCCTTTATACAAAAACCAGATTGATTTTTTAGATAAATGCATAAAAAATAATACATTGTCTCATGCTTATTTGTTTTATGGAAATTCTAAGATAAAAGAATTTGCTTTAGAATTTGTTTCGAAGATAAATTGTAAAGGCCAAGGAGAGAAACCGTGTCATAATTGTCAGTCCTGTAGAGATTTTGATAATAAAATATTTAGCGATTTAAAATTAATAGAACCACTATCGCAAGATTCTAAAGGCAATCAAAAAAAAGGGAATGAAATCCTGATAGATCAAATAAGAGATGCTCAGTATTTTGCCAGTCTGACATCTATGAATGATTGTTATAAAGTAGTTATGATTGATTATGCCCATTATTTGAACCAAGAAGCGCAGAATGCATTATTAAAAATTTTAGAAGAACCTAATAAAAGAGTTATTTTTATATTGATAAGCGAATATCCGGACATATTGTTGGAGACTATACTTTCCAGGTGCACTAAAATATTTTTTCCATTTTTAGAGCAGGAAATCACTGAGCAGGATAAGAAATATATAAAAGATATTAAAGATCTCATGGACCAAAATATGGCTCAAAGATTTGCTTATGCCAAAGCTTTGTTCCCAGGAAAAGATAAATCAGGAGAATTGTCTGAAGCTAAAAGATTGCTTCAAATATGGCTTATGTTTTTCAGAAATGCGCTATTAGAACAATCAGGGGCAAAGAACATATTAAACCAGGAAATTTTCCAAATGAAAAAGATAAGATATCCCACAAAAAAAATATTTAGTATAATAAAAAAAATCCAGATGGTTTTAGGATCATTGGATTTTACAAATGTAAGCCAAAAATTAAGTTTTGAAATAATTTTATTAGAATTATGAATTATAAAGATATATTTACTAAATTTAAACCTGATCTTGAAAAGAATTTAGAGTTTTTGAAGAATGAACTCCATAAGATAAGGACAGGACAAGCCAATCCTTCATTAGTGGAGGATATTATTGTTGATTATATGGGTACTATGCTTCCAGTAAAGCAATTGGCGTCTATTTCTGTTCCTGAGCCGAGACAGATTCTGATACAGCCATGGGACAGGAGCTGTTTGGAAATGATTGAAAAAGCGATTAATCAGGCTGGAATCGCTGGAGTTCAGGCAATTGTTGATAAAGATTCGATAAGAATATGCCTTCCAGTTCTGACTCAGGAATACAGGCAAGAACTAAAAAAAGAGATTTCTACAAGAAGAGAAGAGGCCAGGCAGAATCTCAGAAGAATTAGACAGGACATTTGGAAAGGAGTCGAAAGCATGTTCTCAGCGAAACAGATAACTGAAGATGATAAATTTAGAGCAAAGGACGAGCTTCAGAAAATCACTGATGAATTCAATGGAAAAATAGATGAGGCTTGCGATAAAAAAGAAAAAGAAATTACATTAAACTAAGATGTTAGAACTAATATTTTCAATTTTATTATTTTTATTGATTATAAATGTCATTGCTTTTGTTCATGAATTCGGGCATTTTTATCCTGCTATTAAATCAGGTGTTAAAGTTTCTGAATTCGGATTCGGCTATCCGCCAAGGATTTTTGGGATTTACAAGAAAGCTGGGAAATTAAAGATTGTCTGGGGATCAAAGGATGTTGAAAGCGATTCGACAATTTTTTCAATAAATTTACTTCCATTAGGAGCTTTTAATAACATCAATTCCAGCAGAGATAGGGGCGAAGAAGCAAAAGAAGATAAAGATGATTTCGATAATAAAAAATTAGTCAACAGATTCGCCATAATTTTAGGAGGAATTATTTCTAATTTTATTTTAGGCGTTGTTATTTTTTATTTCATATTGGCGCATAACGGTTTTATTTTTTATCAATCAATGCCGTTTGATTATAAATTTCCTTTTGGACAAAAAGAGACATTGCCTTTAGTTGTCCAAGTCGAACCTTTTTCGCCTGCTTCAGTTGCCGGATTAAAAACTGGAGATATGGTTCTTCAAGGCGAGCAAGAAGAATTTCATAGCATAGATGATTTTACTCAATTTCTTTCTAAGTATAAGAATAAAATGGTTGATATTAAGATAACAAATATAGTTGATAATCAAGAAAGAATAGTAAAAATCATGCCAGATGGTCGTAGACCGCAAGAGAAAGGATTGTTAGGAGTAGGGTTAAGTCGTGTTACTAAACTTGATTATAGGGATAAAAAATGGCTTTCAGGCGTTATTCATTCTGTTAATTTTATTGATTATAATTTTTCAGCTCTTGGAATGCTTTTTTCAAAAGCTTTCAAAGAAAATAATCCTAATTTGATAACTCAAAATGTAGTCGGGCCAGTGGGGATAGCGGCAATGGTAAAAACAGTGGCGCCTGCTGGACCATGGAAATTATTAGAATTGACAGCTTTGATATCATTAATTATTGGATGCATGAATCTATTGCCTTTGCCAGCTTTTGACGGAGGAAGATTGATGTTTTTGATTTATGAAGCCATAAGTAGGAAAAAAGCTTCATTGGAATTGGAACACAAAGTCAATGGATATGGTTTTGCAGTTTTAGTAATCATAGGCATATTGGTGATTATTAAAGACCTATTTCAATTTAAAGATTTATTCTTATCAAAATGAAAATAACAAATTTATTTTATAAGGCGCAAAAAGAAGATCCAAAAGATGAAGCAAGCGTGAATGCTAAACTTTTGATGCGCGCCGGATTTGTCGATAAATTGTCGGGAGGAATTTATACATTCATGCCTTTAGGCTTTAAAGTATGTGAAAAAGTTAAAGCAATTATAAAGGAAGAAGTGCTTAACTTAGGAGGTCAAGAATTATTAATGCCTTCGATTCATCCAAAAAGTAATTGGGAAACAACAGGCCGCTGGGATTCGATGAATGATTTATATAAATTGGAAAAAGAAAATTTAGCCTTGGGTCCAACTCATGAAGAAGTGGTCGTTCCTTTAGCTAAGAAATATATTCAGACATATAAAGATCTTCCATATTTTGATAAGACTGAAAAAAAATATCCTCTTTCATTATTTCAATTCCAGACTAAATTTAGAAATGAACTTAGAGTTAAATCAGGTCTTTTGAGGACTAAAGAATTCGTGATGAAAGATTGGTATTCTTTCCATCAAACAGAACAAGATTTGGATAATTTTTATGATGCTGTAAAGGACGCTTATTTAAGAATGTTTGAAAAAATGGGAATAGGGGAAAATGTTTATTATACTTTTGCTTCTGGCGGGACTTTTTCCCAATATTCGCATGAATTTCAACTTTTGACTGATTCAGGTGAAGATACTATTTATATCTGCAATGATTGCAAAAAGAAAGGACAGAATGTCGCTATCAATAAGGAAATAAAAACAGAAACAAAAAATTGTCCGGTTTGCCAAGGGAACGATTTTCAAGAAAAAAAAGCGATTGAAATAGCAAATATTTTTAAATTAAAGACAAAATTTTCAAAACCTTTTTCTTTGAAATATACTGACGAAAAAGGCGCAAACAATGATGTTATCATGGGATGTTATGGAATAGGAATAGGTAGACTTGTCGGCGCAATAACTGAAATGCATCATGATAAATTAGGAATAATTTGGCCTGAAAATGTCGCTCCTTTTGACATTCATTTGATAAGTTTGGGGAAAGAAGAAGAAAAAGTTTCTAAAATTTCTGATGAATTATACGAAATTTTACAAAGGAATGGTTTTGAGGTATTGTATGATGATAGAGAGAAGTCGGCAGGAGAAAAATTCGCTGATGCAGATTTGATAGGAACACCATTGCGAGTAGTAGTGAGCGCAAAAACATTAGAGTCTGACAGTGTTGAAATAAAAAATCGTTGGGAAAGCTCTGCATTCTTGGAAAAAATCCAGGATTTTAAGAATAGGAAGCGAATTGGTTATGATTAATTTAAAGAATCTAAAAATAAAAATACCAACTTTTTTCAAAGATTTATCAAGAGATTTGGCTATTGATTTGGGAACAGCAAATTCTTTGGTTTATGTCAAAGGTCAAGGAATTGTGATAGCAGAGCCTTCAGTCGTTGCGTTAAATCAAAAAACAGGGAAGATTTTAGCGGTTGGTAAAGAAGCTGAGGTGATGGTTGGGAGGACTCCGAGTCATATTGTGGCAACTTATCCATTAGTTGATGGAGTTGTTTCTGATTTTGAGGCAACCGAGCAAATGATAAAATATTTTATTGAAAAAGTTTTTGCCGATAAATTTTTATTAAGTCCTAAGATAAGAGTGATTATTGGGGTTCCGTGCGGTATAACAGAGGTTGAAAAAAAAGCTGTTATTGATGCGGCAAAAAGCGCAGGAGCATTTGACGTTTGTTTGATAGAAGAGCCTATGGCAGCAGCTATAGGAGCGAGACTATCAGTTCAAGATGCTGGAGGAAATTTTGTTGTTGATATCGGAGGAGGAACTTGCGAAATAGTAGTGATATCATTGGGAGGAATAGTGCTTTCAAAAAGTCTTAAAAATGCAGGAAATAAATTTGATAATGATATAATAAATTATTGTCAGGAAGAATATAAGCTTTTAATAGGAAAGAGGACTGCTGAAAAAGCTAAGATAGCCATTGGTTCTGTCTTAGATATACCTAAAAAAGACAGGAATCCAATTGATAAACATGAAATACCTGTAAGAGGAAGAAATTTAATTACGGGTCTCCCTGAAGAGATAATATTGTCAGAAGATGATGTTCGTAAGGCAATGGAAAAATCAGTGCGCAATATAGTTGAAGCCATAAAAGAAACAATTGAACAGACTCCGCCGGAACTTTTATCTGATATAATGACTAGAGGGATATACTTAGCAGGAGGAGGAGCGCTTTTGAGAGGATTGGATACTCTGATAAACAGGGAAACAAAAATTCCTGTTAGAATCGTTGAAGATCCTTTGACAGCTGTTGTCAGAGGGGCTGGGATAGTGTTAGAAGATATTGATTCATTAAAAGATGTCTTGTTGGATACAAAAGAATTGGAACCGCCAAGATAAATATGATTTCAAAAGATCAAATACAACATATTGCAAAATTGGCAAAATTGGATTTGAGCAAGTCAGAGGAAGAAAATTTGGCTAAGGATTTAGATTCTATTTTAGATTATGTAGAAAAAATGAAAGAAGCTGATGTCACTAAGATAGAACCAACATCTCATTGCATTGGTCTGACAAATGTTTTTAGAAGCGACGTAATAGAAGTTTGCGATCCAACAACTATAAAAATAATCAAAGATGATTTTCTCCAGACTAAAGGAGAATATTTAAAAGTAAAATCGGTTTTTAACAATGGAGATTAAACACCTGACAATCAAAGAGATAAACCAGGGTTTAAAAAATAAGGAATTCTCTGCTAAAGATATTCTTGAATTTTATATTAAGCAAATAGAAAAAAAAGAAGGGGAGATTAATGCTTTTATCTCCACTTCTTTTGATTTAGCAAGAAAACAAGCTCAAGAAATAGATCAAAAAATCGCTCAAGGTCAGGATTTAGATATATTAGCAGGAGTGCCAATGGCAATTAAAGATAATATTTTAGTTCAGGGATTGCCAGCTACTGCAGGGTCTAAAATTTTAAAAGATTATCAAGCGTCTTATGATGCCACTGTTGTAGAAAGACTTAGAAGAAAAGGCGCAGTCATATTAGGAAAATTGAACATGGATGAATTTGCTATGGGGTCTTCAGGTGAATATTCATCTTTTGGAAAAACAAAAAATCCCAGAGACTTGAAACGCGTTCCCGGAGGTTCTTCTTCTGGAGCTGCAGCAGCTGTGGCAGCTGATATGTGCGTTTATGCTTTAGGATCTGAAACAGGAGGATCAACCAGACAGCCAGCATCATTTTGCGGAATTGTTGGTTTAAAGCCGACATATGGATCAGTTTCAAGATATGGTTTAATGGCTTTGGCTTCATCTTTAGATCAAATAGGCGTGTTGGCTAAGAATTCATCTGATGTAAAAATAGTTTTTGATGCAATAAAAGGAATTGATCAAAAAGACAGCACTTCTGTAGAATCAGACCTTGTCTCAAATAACAATTTTGATATTTCAAAAATAAAAATCGGAATACCAAAGGAATATTTTATAGAAGGCATAGAGCCCGAGGTGAAAAAAGCGGTAGAAGAAGCCATAGATTTTTTTAAAAAATCAGGAGCAAAGATAGTTGAAATATCTTTGCCGAATTCAAAATATGCTTTAGCATGTTATCAAATATTAATGACAGCTGAAGCCTCTTCAAATTTAGCAAGATATGATAATATAAGATATGGCAACAGAGATTTTCTTGCCAAAGGATTAAAAAGTCTTGAACAAGAATATTCTGAATTTAGAAAAGAAGGATTTGGAAAAGAAGCAAGCAGAAGGATAATGCTTGGCACTTATGTTTTATCGGCAGGATATTATGATGCTTATTATTTGAGAGCTCAAAAAATAAGAACATTGATAATCAATGATTTTAAAAAAGCTTTTGAAGAAATTGATTTAATAATCACTCCAACAGCCCCGACAACAGCTTTTGAATTTGGTCAAAGGCTTAAAGATCCGGTTACTATGTATTTAGCTGATATATTCACGTCTTCTGCAAATTTGGCAGGAATACCAGGAATATCTATTCCTTGCCATAAAAAAGACCAGCTTCCGATTGGATTGCAAATTATGGGAGATTTGTGTCAAGAAGATAAAATTTTTAGAGTAGCTGAGTTTTTTGAAAAAAATAATAAATAACATGGATGTAATAGAAATAATAACGCAACAATCTATCCAAGACGCTCTTTATTGGGTAAAAGCGACTTTTATCTTTTTTACTTTGCTCTTCATGATAGGATGCGCTTATTTATACGCTACTACCGGATATTTGGAAGATAGATTTTTTCGAGATTTCAGGGAATTTTGGACATTTAAACCTAAAGTAGATTTGGAAAGGATTAGGCGATGGAAAAAAATAAATGACAGGATGAAGTCGGGGATAGATAATGAGTACAAAATTGCTTTATTAGAAGCAATGAGCATGCTTGAGGATTTCATGTTTGAAAATCTGAAAGGAGAAACATTTGAAGAGCAGTTAATGGAGATTAGAAAAAATTATCCTGAATTTTGTGAAAAAATAGAAGAAGGCAAGAATTTAAAAGAACAGGTAATGAAAGATAAGACAACTTTGGTGAAATTTGAGCAAATCAGAGATATTTTGAATAATGTTGAATTGTTTTTAAGGAAAGCAAAATATTTGCCTGCATAATAAAAAGGCTTGCCAGTATAATATTTTTCTACTATAATACTTTGAAGCTTAGAGCTTGATTTTTTAGTGTTTAAAGATATAATATTTTTTGGTTAATGTTTATCTATCGCGGGGTGGACCAATGGTAGGTCGCGGGTCCCATAAGCCCGAAGTCTGGGTTCGACTCCTGGCCCCGCAACATTATTGAAAGATTTAACTTAAAATATTTTGAGCCTGGGTAGCTCAGTTGGTTAGAGCGTGGGACTCATAAGCCCAAGGTCGGCAGTTCGATCCTGCCTCCAGGCACCCGGGAGCAGAAGATGCGGCGGTAGCATAGCCCGGCTTAATGCGCCTCCCTGTCACGGAGGAGATCGTGGGTTCGAATCCCATTCGCCGCGCATATCAAAAAAATATCCCTTGTGGATGTTTTTTTGATATTTGGTGGTGATGTTGAGAACCCAACCCTCTGAATTGCGGTTCGCGAGCAAAAGCGAGCGAAACGGCAATGACCTTCGGGCAACACATTCGAATCCCATTCGCCGCGCATATCAAAAAAATATCCCTTGTGGATGTTTTTTTGATATTTGGTGGTGATACTTTTGTTTGACATTATAATCAATATTACTATTTTAGAAGATAAATAAGAGATTCTTTGGATTTTGATTGGCAGCAATATTATTGGTATGAGAATTTTGGTAAAGAACATAGTCTTCTTTAAATTGCTTTGATAAAAAACATTCAAAAAGCCCGATGAGAATCGGGCTTTTAATATTTAAAAAATCAAGTGATATGCTATAATTGTTTTAATGTTTTTATCAATTAAGAAAATTTTTATCCCTTGCAGAGAAAATCAATACAGGCCTGGATTGCTTTATGGCAGTTTTATGTTTTGGGCAGTTGTTGCCATGGTTTTTTTGCATGCCATACCATTAGTTTTTTTTGCTAATCTACCAAGAAATTCGGAATTCGCTGATATTACAAAAAGCGCGATAATCAATCTCACTAATCAAGAAAGAAAAACCCTTGGGCTCTCGGAATTGTCGGAAAACAAATCTTTGGATGAAGCTGCTTACCAGAAAGCATTGAATATGTTTAAAGATGATTATTTCGATCATTTTTCTCCTACTGGAATTTCACCATGGTTTTGGTTTGAAAAGAGTGGATATAAATATGATTATGCCGGGGAAAATTTGGCAATCGGTTTTTTAGAACCAGAAGAGGTTTATAAAGGCTGGCAAGAATCTTTCACTCATCATCAAAATATTCTTAATGGGAAATATGAAGATATAGGAGTAGCAGTAGTACGGGGCAATTTTAATGGAGCGCCTACGACAATCGTTGTTCAAATGTTTGGATCGCAAAAAGAGGATAGTCTTGCGCAAGAATCTTTGCAAGATATTGCTGGAACAACAAAATCTTCAGGAGTCCAAAAATCGCAGAATGATACAAAGGGAATAGTTTTGGAAGATAAAAATTCAGAAGTTAGAAAAAAGGTTGCTGGCCAGGCAAAAGAATCAGAAGCTTCAAGCGACGCTCAAGATATTTTTAATAATCAAAACTCAAATTTTAAACAGAAAAGCGTGCAATTTTTTGCTTTCCATTATAATGATTTGATGCAACAGATCATTATAGTCATTGTTTCTGTTTTTAGTTTTGTGGCTTTTTGGTCATTTGCTTTCTATTTCAAGAATCAAAAACCATCTGTTTTGGCGAAATCTATAGCAACTGTAATTTTTCTGCTTTTGTTCGCTTATCTTGAAAAAGAAAAGATTATCAGCATAATCCCGCATAAGTTAATAATTCAATAAGATGGCAGAAAACAAGATAAAAAATTTTTTGAAAAATAATTTTTTTGGAATCGTTAAAAGACACAAGCCTCTTTTGAGGCCTTTTATTCTTTTATTTATTTTTTTTGTTATCGTTCTTAATTTCAATCAGATAATTTGGATATTCAATAGAAGAGCATTAGATGATGCTGTTAAAGGGATGATGGAAAGCAGTAAAATCATTGAAAGTTTAAAACAACAAGAATTGTCTGAGCAGTCTTTGTCTTTAAATGATTCAGCCAGCTTGCCAGGAGAACAAAAGACTGTGGCAGAGATACAAAAAAATTATGTTTTGCAGGGATCGTATCTGGAAATACCCAAAATAGGGATAAGGGCTGATATTTCTTTTCCAACAAGCGATTCTGTTGAGGAAGTAAATAAAGCGTTAATAGGACATGCGATGCATTTTCCAGGATCTGCTTTCCCTGGAGAAAAAGGAGATGTGTTTTTTTTATCGCATAGCGCGCCTTTGAACTGGAGCGCTGATTATAGAATATTTAATGATATAAATCAGCTTGGAGCAGATGACACTATATTGGTTCATTTTAATAGTAGAACATATCGTTATAAAGTTATTAAAAGTTTTTTGATTAAACCAGGAGAGAATATTTCGCCTTCAAATGAAAGCGCTTATTCTATGCATTTGATGACTTGTTGGCCTCCTGGGAAAAGTTCTGGAAGAATGGTTGTAGAAGCTGTAATGGATATCTAATAATTTTTATGATTAAAGAAAAAAGCCCGCAAATAGGGCTTTTTTTAGGTATTTTTTTGATATTAGCTGAAAACTATTATAAACAAAGGGGGAGTAGACTTTGTGTTTTAGATACTTGACAGAAGTGGTTAAGTATGATATAATTAATATAAGAAGGGAATTTAAACCTTTTGCAAAAGTTTTAAAAAATTTAAAGAATTATTGATAAAAATAAATTATATATGAATAAAAAAATAACAAAAATATTTTCAGCATTATTTATTGCGATTTTTGGATTGATTTCTTTAAATCCTAATGTTGCAAAGGCTGATCCTAATGTTTTGCCTTTTCCTTATACATTGCAAGCAAGCAATATAACTGCTACAAGCGTTGTTTTTAATGGAAAAATTTCTACAACGCAAGGAACAGATAGCATGATTGCTTATTTCAAGTATTTTGAAGTCGGCCAAGGAAGCGCGGTTGAAAAAACTTGGAATAGAGAATATTCTTCATGGGATGTTGTAAATGGTTATATAACTGTTTCTGATTCTTCAGTTACAGCTTTAAAGCCAAATACTACATATGCTTATTATTTGGAAATTGGATATGCCGGACAATATATAACAGGAGATTTTAAGTATTTCACCACTCCTGGATCTTATAGTCCAACTCCTAATCCAAGTCCTATAACAACACCAGAACCAGTTGTTCCTGCTCCAGTTATTCCTGCGCCAACACCAATAATTCCCGAACCTACTCCAATCACACAACCTCAACCAACACCTCCAATATATCCACAACCTATTGTGCAACCAACACCAATAGCTCAGCCTGTTGTGCCAATATCACCACAACCTATAGTTCAGCCTACTCCGATAGTTCAGCCTCAACCTGTTGCGCCAATTTCACCGACTACTCCTATTCAACCAACAGTTAATTATCCTCAAGTTCAAACATTGTATGCTGACAATATTACAGCTACAAGTGCAAGGCTTAATGGAAATTTGTTAAATTTGGGAGGTGCTAATTATGCTGATGTCTGGTTTGAATGGAACAACGAAGGAAAGACATCATGGATTCCTTTAGCATTAGCCGATAATGGCGCTACTGGTATTCAGAGTTTGAATTCTGTTTCAACATTTTCAAGTGTTTTAAATAATTTGCAGCCGAATACGACATATTATTTCAGGGCTGTTGCCAGAAATAATGCCGGAAATTCATTTGGAACAATGTTATCTTTCAGAACTCTTGATAATAATCAAAATCAGAATCAAAACAGATTAACTTTGACAAGCTCTGCAAGAGATGTTTCTCAAAACAGCCAATGGTCAAGAAATCTTTATACAAAACCATCAAGTGTTGTTAATATCAGAATTGAAATTTCAAATGATGATACTAAAACATATAATAATCTTACAGTTGCCGATATTTTGCCATTAAAAACAAAATACATTGGAAACTTGCAGGTTGATGGGATACAAAATTCAGCAGATATTATATCTGGATTAAATATTGGAGACTTAAATCCTGGACAAAGAAAAACAATAACTTTTGATATCATGATTGATCCGATAGAAAGTTTCAATTATGGACAAAACCAGCTTAGAAATTCTGCTGTTATTAAGAATATCGATCCGGAAATAAGTGATACTATCACATTGTATATTGATAGATCAGGCGTTGCTGGGACAACAACTTCTCCAAGCAATGTCAGTACTGGATTCGGAAATACTATAAAGGATTATATTTATTTGCCAATATTCATTATCGTCTTAGCTTTAGTGGTATTCAGAAAACATTTTGTTTACGCTGTCGATGCTTATGAGAAAATAGCTTTTGCTTCAAGATCAAATTCTGAAAAATTTTCACAAAGTTTTTTCGGAAAAAAATCAGAATCAGAATTAGAGAAAGCTATCAAAAGATTGAACAAATAATTATTTTGTTATTCCCCCATAAAAGGGAATAAAGGTCATTAAAATCCGATTTATCGGAACGAAAAACCGCCAATAATAACAAGGGCGGTTTTTCGTTTATTTAAAACATTATTTTCCAGTTTTCCACTTCTTGATTTTTGATTATTAAACTATAATTAAAGCAACAATTAATTTTGGAAATAATTATGAAAATATTTAAAAAAGTCATTTTAACTTTTGCTATTTTTTTAGCGTGTTTCGGCGTTGCTAAAATTTATGCTTATTCTAGCGCAGTCGTTACAGGAATAGAGACTTTTACTGATACAACCGGAAAAGACAAGACAAAAATAAATGGAATGGTTCTTGATTTGGATAAAGGAACATATGTAATCGGTATAAATGTTAATGCAACAGAAAATCCTAAAGCAGCTTTTTCCATAAAAGGCAAACCTTTTGTTGTTAATAATCCTGTTGATAAATCTCTTTTTACTTTTACCACAAATATAAAAGAAGGGCTTAATTCTCCTGCTTTCAACACAACTGCTTTTGTTGAAAAACAAGATCAAACAACTATTCCGGAAATAAAAGAACCAATAACACCAGTTTCTGGAGAACAAGAATGCTATATTAGTTATAAATATAAGTTTTTCTGTCCGGAAGATCCGAGTACTTCTCAAATAGCTCAAAAAACCGAAAGGCGAGGTTTGGATATTATTTTTGTTATCGATAGATCGGAAACCGTATCCTCAATAATTTCAAATATGAAAACTGCTGTATTGGGAATATTGGGAAAACTTGATTCTAATATAGACAGAGTTGGCATAGTTAGTTTTGGAAATTACGGAACAAGACTTTTTGAATTAGGAAATAATTTCTCTGGAGCAAGAGTTATTATCAATAATTGGAAAGCAGGCGATAAATCAACAAATATTGCAGATGGTTTAAAGAAAGCAGGAGAAATGTTTGGCTCAGGTTCTGAAGGGGAAAACAGAAAGATAATGATATTGGTTTCTGATGGAATAGCTAATTCTTCTACATCTGGGGAATGTCCAGACAATCAATCGTATCCTGTGACACAGAATAAATGCACTAATGACGCTTTGGCTCAAGGCAGAGCTGTTCGATCAAAAGGAATTTCTTTGTATACTATTGGTTATAATTTTGCAAAAACAAACGCAATAAAAGCTAACGCAGGTAGTTTTGCAAAAAGTTTAATGATAAATGTTGCTGGTTCTTCAGCTAATTTTTCTGAATCATCTGATTTGGCAAATCTTTTATCGTATTTTGATAGCATTGTTAAAAGAAATACTTTTTATATCAAGAAAACAATTGGAGCATGCCAGGATGTGACGATAAGATTTAATCATAATGGTAAATATGAATTTGCGCCCGCTTATTCAGATGCGTATAAAGGGACTGATGGCACTGGAATATCTTGGAATTTAGGAGATGTTGATAAAAAAGGAGAAGGCGCAAATTTTGTGATTAAAGGTATATTCAAAGGAAGTTCTGGGAATGATATAAATTCAATTGGGCAAGGAATAGGATTTGGAGATTTTGAAATTTCATACAAAGACAATAAAGGTGTCTTAAAAGAAATTGGATATTCGCATAAGGATATTCTGGAAAATATGGTTGAATATCCGATAATTGAAAATCCTGTTGCTGGAAAATTATTCCTTGCTGCTTTTTCAACAAATTGCAATAAAGACAATTTAGAAACAATTAAAAAACCTGTAATTCCGACTCAGCCAGAAAAACCTGTGATTCCAACAACTCCAACTACTCCAACTGATGCTGTAGAAAAAGAACAAATGATAACTTTATCAAGAGAGATAACTCCTCTTGATTGCGAGAAAATTGGAGTAAAACTCACTTTAAGATGTAATGGAAGCGAAGCTGAAAATAAATGCAGATGGTCAGAATTCCAACAATACAGCCAAAACGGGCAATATGTTTCAGGAAGTTTGAAAGTTTCTGATATAAAGAAAGTAAGCTGTAAGGCTGATATTACAGGAACTGTGAGTTGCACAACAGGACTTTTAGCTTCAGGAGATTCAATCACAATTGATTTTCAATTATTAGCACGCAAGAAAGTAGATACTCAAGGCAATAAATTGCCAATTTCTAATCCTGTAATTTTTTTTGATGAAAATGAAGTGGAAAACAGATCAAGTTCTAATTATTTGATTTATCATAAAAATGATGCAGGCGATATTGATTATATAAAAATAAACGGAGATTATTCAGCACAAGTGCAAGATTGCGGACAAACAATTGTTAATAATGGAGATTTAACAGTCTCAAGAGATGTTTATCCTTCCCAAAATTGCCAGGAAGCAAAAATAAAAATGACAATTGATTGCCAAAACAAGAACGGTTGTGGAATGATTGCAATAAATGAGCAATTAAGCGCTACATTTGGATATGATGCTGTCAAAGTTGGAAGATTTAATATAACTGCGCCTTCTTCCATGATAGTTTCTGCCTCAGTTGCTGATCAAAGGAATTTCTCTTTCCTGCTTTCTAGATCTTTAAATTATCAGGAAAAAATAATTATAGAATATAGCGCCAAGACTAGCTCAAGCGCATTGACTCAAACGCCAAATACTTCAGATTCCCATATCGCTTACAACGGAAAAAGAATTAATATCCCCGTAAAACAAACCACTATTAATCAATGCATAAGCAATTCAGAATATGATATTCAAAGAACTGTCGAGCCAATTGATTGCCAAATGGCAAAAGTTAATTTAAGGATAAGATGCAATGCAAGACAAGGCAGTGGGGCATATTGCTCTTCAGTGTTTATTTATGATTATCTTCCTCAAGGAATAAAATATTATCATAAAAATGACGCGCAATTAACTGGTTGCAATGCTTATATTTTGCCAACAGGAGCTTTTGCTGGAAGCAATATCAGTTGCAATATTGGATATCAAAAGATGAAAGATGGAGATATAAAAGATTTAGTTTATTACATTGAGTTTGATGAGAATCATACAGGTTTGCAATCAACAACAGATGTTTCCAGGGTGTCATTTATGCAATCAAGCAGACCGATTTATATGCCAGATACTAAAGTTGATGTTAAGAAATGTGGATCGAAATTATTAGTAAATATTGAGAGCATTACTGGACAGTGTCAAGAATTGCTTGTAAATGGTTCTTTAGAATGCGTAGGAAACGCTGAATGTAAGAATATTTTGTATCAAGATATTTTTCCTTATGGAACGAAAGTGGAAAATATTTCAGGAGGATTTCTTAGAAGTGCAATAACCAGTAATAGTGGATCTATAGCGAATCTTTCAGCTAATGAGAAAAGGACATTTAGCTACAAATTATTCCTATCTATGGGAGGAAAATATAATCAAGATATAAGAGTATTTTTGAATAATCAAAGAATAAATGATATATCAGGAATAAAAAGAGATATTCCGATTTTAAGTTGTAAGCAATCTGTGATAAAAACTTATCTGAAAGTAACACCAACTGGATGTCAAAAAGCACATATTAGATCTGAAATATCTTGCTCTGGTAGTATGAATGATGGTAGTGATTGTGATGGTTTTTTAGGAAAGTATTTTTTCTTAAATGGAATAGAGTTGGTTAAGGGTAGTTTGATATCTAACAATAACAATTATTGCAAACAAGATGATATCCAAAACGCAATTTTATGCAGTATATCTCCAGGAGAATTAAAGCCTAACCAATCAATTATTTATGAATATGATATTAATTTTGATTCGAAATTATCAGGGATAATGACAGATATATTTGATTATAATCAAATGATAAATCAATCCGTTAAGAAAGATGGATTAAGAAATAATCTCTTATTATCAGAGAGCGGTAATACTATTAAAACTCAAGTTCAGTCATGTGATTGTTTTGTAAATATTTTAAACAGTCCAACTGATCCTTTTTATTACAAAGATAAAGATGGGCACATTTGGATAAATGACCTGCCAGGATATGGATCTGTTCTCTCTGATAATACTTTCGCCAAAGAATTTGCTGAGGATTCGTGTAGAGCTCATAATGGTTCGTATTATGGAACTCTTGGCTATGGGTTTATTGGACAGCAACAGATAAATGATCTTAATAGCTATTGTATTCAAAAAGGATGTCTAGAAACTATGACTTTTATTGTAGGCAACGGAGCGAGAGTTTCTGTTAACAGGGGAGGAAAAAACTATCAACTAAATCCTGGAATACATTTCTTCAATAACTTATATTACTCAGAAAATTCTAAAAATTTAGGGAATTATTTCAAGGCTTTTGCAAATAGTGATTCTGTGCAAACTTCATGCGCTAAAAATCTTTATCCATTGGGATATAGATATTATTATGAGTTGAAATATAACACCTCGCCTGTGCCATGGGAATCTATGTCTATTTCATGCGTGCCAGGGAAAGGATCGAAACAAACAGTTGAGGAGCCAACAAAACCAGAAGAGCCAAACAATAATACGATTATAAAAAAACCTGTGGGAGCTAGCCTTCTATGCGTTCCAGATCCAGAAGGCATACCAATAACAAGAGATGTTATGCTAATATCAGATCATCCAGATAATATTGCTGAATCTCAAAGAAATAATTTTATATTAGATTTAATGATTTTTTCGAAAACAGACATATTAAATAGGAAAAAAGATATTTATAACGATAGAATGGGGATAATGTTTGTGAAAGATAAGAATCATAATTTAACTAAATTATCTTATGATTCTAATATCATAGAGAATGCAATTAAGAATTCATATTCTTCTGTCCAGAAAAATGAATTAAGAAATCTAACTGGAGCCGTGAAAGAAGCATTACTTTATTTTGATCAGAATAAAAGGCAACAAACTAATTATCATTCAAATCATGTAATCTTGATTACTTCAGGTCCTATTAACATAAATGAAATAGGAACAGGAAATTGTGCTGATTCATCATGCTCTAATGAATATTCTGAATTAAAAAAGACTATAGAGTATTATCAGAGGAAAGGTTTGATTTTCCATTTTATATCTTATGATCACTCTGATACGAATATTTCAAATATAATATCTGATAATAGGTTTACTCCAGCTATATCTTTAGTTAAAGAACAAAATCCTGAGTATTATTTAGGAAATGAGTTTTTAAGAGATTTGGATTTAGTTGCTTCAAATATCTACAAAAATGGGATGCCAAGATATATGAGCAGATGTTCTAATATTGACGTAGAAGTTGTTTTAGATTCTGATGTCATTGATATAGAAGGTCCTATTTATATAGATAATCCAGAACCAACTATATTAAGAGATTCTTTAGGAAGACCATCTATAATGAAATGGAAGTTTTCTAATCCTAATGTGCAATTATTCACTAGATCTCCAATTAATTTTTATATAAAAACTAAAATTGATAAAGGGACGGGATACAAGTATATAAAGACTCTTAAATATACTGATGGAGCAGGGAGAACATTTAATGTTCAATTGCCTAATTAATTTTATATCAAAAAATCCCTATGATTAGGGATTTTTTGATATAAAAATTCGATGTTGACAAAACAAGGCGTTTTTTATATGGTATAAGCACAAAACAGGGAATATGAACCTGTAAAAAGCCTTATAAATAAACACCTTATGGTGAAAAATTTTATGAAAATAAGCAAAAAAATAATATCTATACTTTTACTTGTTACTGCAATAACAATTTTTGGAGTTATGTTTGCTAATGCAGTTTCAAGCCCAGAAGTATTAACTGATAAAATAGGATCTGTTTCGACAAATTCAGCAACTGTTTTTGGAAAAATAACCTATAATAATGCGCCAATGGTTGATTTTTGGTTTGAATATTGGCCTCAAGATAATTATTCCAACAAACAGACAACTGCAAAGAGAACAAATTTTAATTCAAAAATAGCGAGTCAGACTCCTTATATATTCGCTCAAAATTTAGGAGCATTAGATTCAGGAAAAGTTTATTGTTTTAAGGCAATCGCTCAAAACAGCCAAGGGTATGCCTATGGAGATGAAAAATGTTTTACAACTGCTAATTCTTCAAATATCCAAGCTCCGATTGTTAAAACTCTTAATCCAAACGTTGGGAATAATTATGCGATATTAAAAGGATCAGTTGAAAAACTTGCTAATCCATCAAGCGCAAGCGTAAGTTTTGAATGGTATAGGCATAAATATATTTCAAATAAATATACAACAAAAATTCAACAATTTTTTACAACCGGTGAATTTTCTGAAAAAATAACAGGATTAATCCCGAATGATTTTTATTGTTATAGGACAAAAACAACATATATCGCTGTTACGCCAATAACTTATTCAGGGCATTCAGGTTATACGACACAGTATCCATACGGATGTTCTGGAAATAATTGTTTAACATATCCTCAACCTAATACTTATTATCAAGAAGGAGTTGCTTATGCTTCAGGAGGAATTCAAAATTATACAATTTATGGAGAGGAAAAATGTTTTACTGCAGGAGGAGATAACTATGATGACAATAATAGTTACGATAAAGTTTCTTTAGGAAGTGTTTATGCCTCAGAAATTGATTCTGATTCGGCATTGCTTAATGCTCAAATAAATGATTTGGGAGATGACACTACTGCCCAGATTTGGTTTGAATACGGCAAAACAAGTTCTTACGGGAATCAAACTGCTAAAATAAGCGCAAGCAATTCAGGAACATTTTCTAAAATGATTTCTGGATTAGATGAAGGTGAAATATATCATTTCAGAGCAATTGCTCAAAATAGAAATGGGACAACATACAGCTCTGATAAAACATTTACAGCAGATTATAACGGAAATGATAATAATTATTACAAGCCTGAAATAAGCACAAGATCAGCCACAAATATTGAATATGATAGCGCCACATTAAATGGCTATCTTTATGATCTTGGAAATGATGATAAAGTTGATGTTTGGTTTGAATGGAAAGATTATAGCGGGAATACTTCATTTATATTTATTCCAAAAGTTTTAGCTGATAATGGAATCACTAATACAATTTCAAGATACAATTCAGGAGCATTTTCGATAAATTTGTCTGGTCTTGATAATGACAGGACATATTATTTTAGAGCTATTGCAAGGAATTCTTATGGAACGACATATTCTACATGGCTTTCTTTTAGAACAAATGATGATTACGACAATAATCATACTCGTCCTGTGATAAGAACAAGATCAGCTACTGATGTAGGATATAGATATGCCACATTAAACGGTTATTTAGAAGATTTAGGTGATGACAATTATGCCAATACTTGGTTTGAATATGGAAGAACATCATCTTATGGAGAGGAAACAGAAAGAGATAATAAGAATTCAACAGGAAATTTGACAGCTTATATCAATGACTTACAAGAAAATGTT
>Ga0116184_10000353_pt1 | contig 55358 bp, 47 predicted proteins | sample AD_JPNNA5_MetaG_FD_89886 | JGI IMG/M metagenome (GOLD analysis project Ga0116184, IMG submission 89886) | Active sludge microbial communities of municipal wastewater-treating anaerobic digesters from Japan - AD_JPNNA5_MetaG | ecosystem: Engineered > Bioreactor > Anaerobic > Digestate | place... | reverse complement strand
CGTCCAGCGGTACAAGGGTCTCGGTGAGATGAACGCGGGCCAGCTCTGGTCCACCACGATGGACCCGAAGACCCGTGTTTTAAAGCAGATCCAGATCGAGGACGCAAAGTTCGCGAACCAGATCTTCGAACGGCTGATGGGAGACGACGTGGCGGCGCGCAAAGACTTTATCAGCCGACACGCGAGGGAGGTGAGCAACCTTGACATCTAAGAAGGCCGCGTTCGAACCGGTGGACCCGGATCGCGTCATGCAGGTCAACATCGAGGAGGAGATGAAGACCTCCTACATCGACTACGCGATGTCAGTCATCATCGGCAGGGCGATCCCCGACGTGCGCGACGGCCTCAAGCCCGTCCACCGCAGGACGCTCTACGCGATGTGGGAGGAGGGCAACACCTCCGACAAGGCCTACAAGAAGTCGGCCCGTGCCGTCGCGGCGACGATGGGGAAGTACCATCCCCACGGCGACGCCTCGATCTACGACACCCTCGTGAAGATGGCCCAGCCGTTCTCCTACCGGGCGCCGCTCGTCGACGGACAGGGCAACTTCGGCTCGATCGATGGAGACGCTCCGGCAGCCATGCGGTACACCGAGGCGCGACTGACCCGGTACGCAGAGGCGCTCCTTGAGGATCTCGAGAAAGAGACGGTCGACTTCGTCCCGAACTTCGACTCCTCCACGAAGGAGCCGACGGTCCTCCCCTGCCGCGTTCCGAACCTGCTGGTGAACGGATCCTCGGGGATCGCCGTCGGGATGGCGACGAATATCCCCCCTCATAACCTCCGCGAGGTCGCCGAGGCGGTGAAACTGGTGATCGACCAGCCGGACTGCACGGTCGACGACCTGCTCAGGCGCCTCCCCGGCCCGGACTTCCCGACAGGGGGGATCATCATGGGCCGTGCCGGTATCCGGGCAGCATACGAGACCGGATACGGCAAACTGACGGTCCGCGGGGTCGCCGAGATCGAGGAGACGGGCAGCAGGGTGCCCCGGATCATCATCAGCGAGCTCCCCTACCAGGTCAACAAGGCACGCCTCGTCGAGCATATCGCCGAGCTGGTGAAGGAGAAGCGGATCGAAGGGATCAGCGATCTCCGCGACGAGTCGGACAAGGATGGTATGCGGATCGTGATCGAGCTCAGGAAGGATGTCGTTCCTTGGATCATCTTAAACCAGCTCTACAAGCACACGGCCCTCGAGAGCACGTTCGGCGTGATCAACCTGGCGATCTCGGAGGGTCAGCCGAAGACGCTGGGGATCAAGGGCCTGATCACCGAATTCCTCAACCATCGGGTCCGTGTCGTAGAGCGCCGGAGCGAGTTCGAACTCGCGAAGGCCCGCGACCGTCTCCACATCGTCGAGGGCCTCCTCTCCGCACTGGACCGGATCGACGAGGTGATCGCGACCATTCGCGCCTCCGAGTCGGCCGAAGCGGCAGGGAAGGCACTCGTCGGGCAGTTCAACCTGACCGAGGTGCAGGCACAGGCGATCCTGCAGATGCAGCTCCGCCGCCTCGCCCATCTGGAGCAGAGACGGCTCCACGACGAGCGGACGTCGCTTCTGAGGACGATCGGCGAACTTGAGACGATCCTGTCGAGCAGGGCGAACATCCTGCGCGAGATCAAAAAGGAGGTGACCGCCGCAGGAGAGGAGTTCGGGGACGAGCGGCGCACGCGGATCACCGAGGACGAGGGGGTTATCGACATCAAGGACCTGATCGAGGACCGGCCGATGCTGATCTCGATCACGGCCCAGAACTACATCAAACGCCTCCCCCTCGAGACGTACCGGGCACAGAACCGGGGTGGACGTGGTGTGATCGGGATGACCACCAAGGAGGAGGACCGGGTCGGCGGCATCTTTGTCGCGTCGATGCACGATTACCTCCTCTGCTTCACCACGAACGGGCGTGTCTACTGGCTCAAGGTCTATTCCATCCCCGAGGCGGGGCGGACGAGCAGGGGCAAGGCGATCGTGAATCTTCTCGATCTCAAGGACGAGCTCGTGACCGCGGTCATCCCGATCCGCGAGTTCCGGGAAGATCGCTACCTGTTCTTCTCGACACGGCAGGGCCAGGTGGCGAAGATCCCGATGAGCCAGTTCTCAAGACCCCGCCAGGCAGGGATCAACGCGGTCGCGCTCCGCGAGGGAGACCACCTGGTCGATGTGAAGCAGACGGACGGGACTCAGGAGTTGATCCTCTCCACCGCGAAGGGCCAGGCGCTGCGCTTCCACGAGAAGGAGGTCCGCCCGATGGGGCGTGGTGTCCAGGGTGTGCGCGGGATCAGGCTGAAGTACGGGGACAGGGTCGTCGCGACCACGCTCGTGGAGAAGGATCACCTCCTGACGATCACCGCCCAGGGAGCAGGAAAACGGACCGACTTCGAGGAGTTCCGGGGTCATGGACGGGGTACGATGGGGGTCAGGAACATCCTTGCCGGGCCCGATAACCCGGTCGTCGCCACGCGTGCGGTCTCACCGGATGAGGAGGTTGTGCTGATCACCGCGCTCGGGAACGTGATCCGGATCCGGGCGAGCGATATCTCCGTCCAGAAACGGTCGACGCGGGGGGTCCGCACGATACGCCTCGAAGAGGGGGACAGCGTTGTCGGATTTGCCTGCCTGGACAGCACCATCTGCGAGACGGGAACGGAAGGCGCGGTTGGCGGGGAGAAGGAGGAGACAGGAAGGGGCCGGCAGCACCCCGTCGACGACTCGTCCTGAATCCGGCGGAAAACCGGGGTGAAAGGCCAATCATTTTACCCTTCCCCGCCGATCTCTCCTTCACGACACCCGATCTGTTCCCTGCGCTGATGCCCGGTCCCTCCTGGATATGGTTCGCCCCGGCGGTGTTCGTCCCGCCCGTCCTTGTCCAGCTCCTGGACAGAGGGGTCACCGAACGGTGGCGGCAGGTCGTACCGGTCCTGCTCGGGCTCGCCTGCTCGCTCGCCCTCTTCGCGGTCCCCCCCGCCGGTCGGGAAGGGTATGGGTTCCTGCTCCTCGCCGTGACCGTATCTCTTGCCGCCCCCGTGACCCTCCCTGCCTTCTCGTACGCGCTCGACCGGGTCTCCCGGACAACGGCGGTGACGATCGCGGGGGCGGTCTCCCTCTTCCTCCTCTTCTCGTTCCTGCCGAGTCCCCTGACCGGCCTCGGCGCCCTGCTCGTCAACATCGGGGGGATCGCGGGGCCCGTTACCTGGCCGATCACCTCCCTCGTGCTCTTCCTCTATGCCCTCCTCGTCGCCGCGATCGGACACGCGCTCGTCCTCTTCATCGATGAGATCGCGGACCGGATGTCGTCCCTCGTCTCGGGCCTCTTCTTCGGTGTTCTTTTGCTGCTCGCCACCCTCATGATCGGCGAGGGGGTCCTGGGGGGGCTTCTTGCGCTGGCGCTTCTCCACCTCGTCCGGCTCGTCCCCGAGAAGGGGATCCACATGCTCCTTCTCTTTCCGGTCACCGCCGGAGGGCTTGTGGTCACCGCGTTCGCTGAGGGGGCACAGGGGCTCGTCGGGTCCGAATCCCTGATCCTTCCGCTGATCGTCCCCGCCCTCGCGGTGATCACCCCCTTCATCCTGCTGGAGCCCCGGGTGCTGACCCGCCGGGAGGGCGTGGGGACTGTGGTCTGCGCCCTCGTGGCCCTCCCCGTGGTCTCCCTTCTCCAGGGGTGGCAGACTCCGCTCGCCACCCTGAACGCGTTCGGTCCGGCCTTTGCCGAGCGTCTTGGTTTCGAGGCGGCCCTGTTCCGCTGGGGGGTGCTGTACGTCGAGGTCCTCCTCATCGCCCTTGCCTTCTACCTGCTGGTGATGATGGGGCTCGCCGCCTACCGCCGTCCCCCTACCGGTCCCTGATATCGTGAGGAATGGTCGCCCATCGGCCAGTCCTGTATGCACGCGAGCAGGTCGTCCGGCCTCTCCTCGACGACCTCCACCTCCCCGAGGAAGACGTCACCGGTGTCGCCGTCGATCGAGATCACCTCCCCCTCACGGACGACGGTCTCTCCGAAGGAGCACCGGTGGCGGAGCGAATCGACCTGGAGGTCCTGGCAGTTCACGACACAGACGACCCCGAGCTCACGGGCGACCACCGCGGCATGGGAGGTCCGACCCCCCCGTGCCACGAGCAGGCCGGTTGCCGCATCGATCCCGCCGATGTCGTCGGGTGATGCAGTCGGACGAACCAGGACCACGGGCCCGTCGACGGCGTCCTGCTCTGCCCGTTCTGCCGAGAAGGCACACGTCCCGACGGCCACACCGCCGGATGCCGGAGTCCCCCTCGCCACGGGGGAGTGCGTCCCCCTGATCCGGCGAATGCGAATCAGGTCCGGATCGATGCCGTCGAGGCGGCGAGCCCCCTCCAGTTCGTCGATCAACCCCTCGCGGACCAGGTCCACGGCGATCTGGAGGGCGGCGAGCGGAGTCCTCTTCCCCGCGCGGCACTGGAGGAGAAACAGCCTCCCCTCCTCGATGGTGAACTCGAGATCCAGCATGTCCGAGAACTCTCGTTCGAGCAGGCTCCCGAGCGAGCGCAACGCGGCGTACTGCTCGGGCATGACGCGGGCGAACGTCACCTGGTCCTGGCCGGAGCGATCGCCCGAGACGACCTCCTCCCCCTGCGCCCCGAAACGGAAATCCAGGGTGAGCTCCCGTGCCCCGTTCCAGGGGTTCCTGGTGAAGGCGACCCCTGCGCCCGAGGCGGCTCCCAGGTTGCCGAAGACCATCGCCTGGACCACGACGGCCGTTCCGGTCGCATCCCTCGCAAGTCCGAGTCGTCTGAAGGCCTCGGCGCGGGGGCTCTCCCATGATGCGATCACCGCCTCGGTGCAGGCGAGCAGCTGGTCCATGGTATCAGTGGGAAAGGTCACTCCGGTCTCCGCGAAGAGCCGCTCGAACCGATCGGCCGCTTCCCGGACCCCCGCCGTTGCGAGTTCGCTCTCGTCGGGTACATCCTCCTGCTCCATCACTTCGCGCAGGATCTCCCTGAACTCCGAGGGATGAATGCCACGTACCACCTCTCCGAACTGGGAGAGGAACCGACGGTACGAGTCCCAGGCGAACCGCGGGTTCCCCGTGCGGGAGATCAGTCCCCTGACCGTCTCCCGGTTGAGGCCGACGTTCAGCACGGTCTCCATGATGCCAGGCATCGAGACGGGCGCTCCGGAACGGACCGAGACGAGCAGGGGACGCCGTGCAGACCCGAAGACGAGGCCGGTCGCCTCCTCCAGCTGGGAGATCCCCTGGCGGAGCAGGTCCGGTACGTCCCGTGGCAGGCGACGGCCTTCGGCGAAGTACTCCTCGCAGATCTGCACCGACAGTGCGAACCCCGGTGGAACCGGAACACCGATCTCAGCCATCCGGGACAGTACCGCCGCCTTATTGCCGAAGAGGGCCAGCGGAACTTCACCGAAGACCCGGTTCGGCCCGAAGAAGATGGATCGCTCCATCATCGCCGTACCTCCCCGAAGATGTTGTCGTGCAGGACGTAGACCGACTTCATCAGCGCGTTGGTCGACTCCTCGATCGTCCGGGAGAGTTCGGCGTAGACCCGGAGCGATGGGCCGTCGGGCTGTTCGATCAGGAGCGTGCGTTCGAACCGGCGCCATGCCTCATCGCACTCCTGCTCGAGCGCGATCACGCGATTCTTCGCAGCGAGAAAATCCTGCATCTCATCGCGCGATGAGCCGGTATGGGCGTACTGGGCAGCGCTCACCGCCCGGATAAACTCACGCGCAGACGCCACAGCGAGCGCGATCAACTCCTCCAGCCCCCTCTGGATCTCGACGGGGGAGCTCGTGCCGGAGATCAGGGTGGTATAGAAGCAGCCCTCTTCGAGAGCATCGAGAGCGTCGTCCTGGGCGGTGATCAGGTCGACGAAGTACCCGACCTCCTCGACGCGCCGGGAGAGGGTGCGGACCTCCGAGACGAGGTGGTCCGCCTCCCGCTCCCATTGTTTTGCCCGGACAGCGTTCCGCCCGATCCGCTCCGTACCGGTTCCCGCACGTCGCGCGGAAAGGGACGCCTCCAGCACCTCGGCGACGTCGAAGAGCAGGGTTGCATGCGCCAGGGAGATCTCCAGGAGCTCCGCCTGTGCAGAGCGGAAATACCGGCGGAGTTCGGCCCGGCACTCATCCTGGATCAGCATGCGGGGAAGACCCTGGGAGAGTCCCTCGGATGTGGTCCTGAGCACCCACCGCAGGTACTCGATCGTCTTCTCCCTGCCGAGTATCCGGTGAAGGGGCTCACCGTACCGGAGCGGCATCCGGACTCCGAAGTCCAGTGCGGTGTAGACGAGACGTTCCCCGCCGAGCTCGAGGAATCCCCTGTGACCGACCTCCTCGGTTGCCGCCCAGCGGAGCACCTGGATCGCGTCCTTGTTCAGGAGGAAGTTACGCAGCTGTTTTCTCGCCCTGTTCCAGTCGATCAGGAAGACCACCCGCGCACCGATCTCCTCAAGGATCGCCCTCACACTCCCCCGATCGGCAGCCCGGAAGGTCCCGACGGCAAGGTGGTACGCCCCGCGTACGGCACCCTTCTCGCTCTTTCGGGTGAGTGTATCGGTCCATTCGATCCCGTGGGCCTCGAAGAGTGACTGGAAAAACTCGAGCCGGGCCATATGGACGTCCGTATAGGTGATGTTGACCGTGAGATCCCCGACTGCGATCACCAGGACATGTGCATCGGTCAGGCCGATATCGTTCTGGATCAGGAGCCGTTCCCCAACCCGCGTTGCGGTCGTGCCCAGGCCCGGGTGGCCGAACTTCAGGTGGGCGGTGCGGTGAAGACCAGCCATGAAGGCACCGACCAGGTCACGGTCTTCCTCGGTCAGGAGGTAGGTCTGGGCTCCCTCGACCGTCTCGTTCGAAAGGACAGAGAGCAGTTCGTTCAGCGCCCGGTGAAGGTCCATGACCAGGAGGTGCGGACTGTCTCCCATTGTCCGGTCGCCCGATGTGATCGCACTCACTTCTTCGGTGGTGATCTCGTCCCGGGACTCGCCGGGCTCCAGGAATGGGAAACTATTCAGTCGTTTTTCGAAGACCTCCCCCTCCCCCGGGGCGGTCTGGACCGGGCGAATCATCGTCTCGATCGAGGTCCGGATCCCGGCGAGGATGCGGGCCAGCTGGGGTATGGCGTAACGCCCCTCCCCGGTGCGGACCGTGCCGACAACGACCCCATCGAGGGTCGGATCCTCGATCCCTGCCGCCTCCCGTTCAGCCCTGAGCGTCGAGGGGGTCTGGCCCGGGTGCTCTGCACGCTGCCGCGCCGTCTGCAGAAGCGAGAAGTAGTATTTGACATGGTCGTTCGCGACCAGGGCCTGCTGGACCAGAGCCGGAAACAGGATCTCCTGTTCACCCAGTTCGGCGATGATGCCGGCCTTTTCGGTCATAGGTCTTTCCGGGGAGAGATGGCAGGTGGAGGAGAAAAAGACACTGGTCTAACCCTCTTCGGCCTGAGAGTGAAACCAAAAGAGGGAAACCCTCCGGGTCCGACTCAGCATCGGTGGAATACTACGTGTTCACGAAGGAGCTCTCCATTCCAACCCGAGGAGAGGGGATGATCGTCGACCTGACCTCCCGTATCGCCGCTGTCGTCGGGGAGAGCGGTATACAGGACGGGGTCGTCCACCTCTTCGTGCAGGGGTCGACCGCCGCCCTGACGACGATCGAGTACGAGGAGGGGGTCCTCCAGGATCTCCGTCGTGCCCTGCGGGTGATCGCCCCGGATGAGCAGCCCTACGCACACGACGCGGCATGGGGAGACGGTAATGGCCGCAGTCACGTGCGGGCCGCCCTGGTCGGTCCGTCCCTGACGATCCCTGTCCGGCAGGGACGGTTGATGGTCGGCACCTGGCAGCAGGTGGTATTACTAGAACTCGACGTGCGCCCCTCCCGGACGCGCAGGGTATCCGTTACGATCCTCGCGTAGCCCGGGGAGCGACGCTGGATCGTGTACCGGTGGTCCTCCTCTAAAAGGAATGACGGAACCGACATCTGCGGGGAGACCGTCCCCATGCAACGTTACGGTAGGTGATGAGAAGCAGGAGGTGGGGGGGGGGGCTCGATGCGGGACGCCGCCGCTCTCCCGGTTTAATCGAGCGGGATCGACTCGAGCTGGGAGACCAGCTCCCAGATCCGGGTCCTGGCATGAACCGGCATGTTCGGATCGTTGCTGACCTCGTCGATCTTCGAGATGGCTGTCGCTGCACGGAGCCCGATCGTCTTCGAGCTGTCGAGCAGGATGCCCTTCGTCTCGTCGGCGACCCGGCGTATGTTGCGCGGGATGGAGGAGTCCTCCATGATATGCTGGAGCATCTGGATACAGGTCCCGATGCGCTCGTCCTGGGCAGTCACTCTCTTGTCCCCCTGTTCCTTTGTTATAGGTGTCCCATACAACCATAAATAAGTTTATAACCCAAATCTCTCGCCAATGAAGAGCGACGACGAGATCATGGCCGAATACCTGCTCCGCGGCGGAAAGATGCTCGCGCGGACCTGCCCCGATTGCGGGTGCCCTCTCTTCGAGGTGAAAGGAGAGACGAGCTGCGTCGTCTGTCGGGCACGCCGGGAGTCAACCCCGGATGAGGAGCCCGAGCCCGCTGCATCGGTTACAGAGGTTCCGAGACCCGGGAGGGGTTCCGTGGGGGGGGATCTCCAACACGAGCTGAAGGCCACGATCGCCTGCCTCCTCGAGCGGATCCGGACGGAGCCCGATCCCGAACGGTGCCGGACGCTCATCAGGTGCGTGAAGGCCGCCTGGGAACTCTTGGACTGATCAGGAACCCTCCCGAACGAACGTGACGATCCGCTCGGCGGTCCTCTTTCCGATCCCCGGGACCGCCTGGAGCGCCTCTCGATCGGCAGTGAGGACGCCGAGGACGGAGCCGAACGCGTCGAGGAGCATGCGCGCCGTCCTGGGTCCGACGTCAGGCAGACAGGAGATCAGGTATTCCTGCTGCTCGCGAACCGAACGCCGTGTCTTCCCTGGATGGACCTTCCTCTCTCCGGGTTCACCCTCCTCACGTCGGGCGAGCACGAGCAGCAGCTGCGCGGTCTCGTCCTCGTCCGCGGTATAGAAGAGCGAGATGCCCATCTCGACTGCGATTGCGGCGAGGGCACCCCGGATCGCATTCGGGTGGATGTTGCGCTGCCCATACAGGTCGGCCCCCTCGATGACGAGGACGGGTCTTGGAACGGCCCCGGCGAGCGCCCCCAGCTGCCCGAAGAGGTCCCGGTCGACGAGCGTGTCCACGAAGTCACGCGTGGTCTTCCGCTCGATCAGCACGCGGTCACCGATCGCGTAGTCACCGGTCTCGAGGTGGGCGATCTCCAGTGCAGCACCGGCGAGCCGGAGAACCTCGACCACCCGTGACGAGGTCTCCCGGTCGTCCGCCACGATGCGGGGACCATCGGGGAAGAACTCGGCAAGACGCTGCTGGACCAGGTCCTCATCCGGCATCGGTCCGGAAGGGAGCCGTGTCTGCCCGTCAGCGCCCGGTGGCGTCCGGAGGCGGGCAAGACCCCTCTGCATCGATCGTTCCCGGGACTGCGAGACATAGCGGAACGTCTCGTCCGAGGTTCCGGCGGTCAGGAGCACGACGATGCGTCCCTCGCCGGACCTGCCGGTGCGCCCCTTCCTCTGGATCGAGCGTATCTCGGATGGGACCGCCTCGTAGAAGACGACCAGGTCGGTGGAGGGGATATCGAGCCCCTCCTCCCCCACGGAGGTGGCGATCAGGACCCGGAACTCTCCCGCGCGGAACCGGCGGAGCGTATCGAGCTGCTGCCTCTGGGACTGCCCCCTCTCGGAGTCGCGCGATGCCTGTCCGACGAACCGCTCGGCACCGATGCCGGCTGCCGAGAGGTAACTACCGAGCGCCTGCACCGTATCACGGTACGAGGCGAAGACGATGATCCGGCTCCCGGGGTCGGCCCGGAGCTGCTTCTCGACCACCGACCGCACGAGGGGGTACTTGGGATGCACCTCCCCCTCCCACGCGCGGGCCGCGGTGACCAGCTCGATGAAGACGGGGTCGGCGGAGAGGCGCTGGCTCGCCTTCGATCCCGACGCGGAGGCCCCTTCCCCGGCGAGACGCTCGAGGAAACGGGTGAGTGCCACGGAGCCCTGCGACTCGCAGAGCGTGATCCCGTGGCGGATCTTCAAGAGCTCGGCGTGGACCGATGCGGCCTGGAACGCGGAGGCATCCCTGTTGGCGATCCTCTCCTGGATCTCGGCGTTCAACTGGTTCAACGCCCTCATCGAGAGACGCGCCCGATCCGGGACGGTGAAACCCAGCCGGTGAAGGGCTTCGAGCCGGGAGTCGAGGAGGGAGAAGAGCCGGTTCCTGGCCTCCACGAGCTCGGGGGGGAGCTCGACCCGGAGGTATTCGACGGTTCGCTCATGAACGTACGGGGCCACGTCGGGGTCCGCCTCCGTCCGGGTCTCGACCTGTGTGATCCCGAGCGTCGAGCAGATACCGAGCAACTTCTCGTGGTCGCCTCCGGGGGAGGCGGTCATGGCGAGCAGGAGGGGACGCGCCGCCGTTTTTGCGTACCACCCGGCAAGAAAGGTATACGCGTAGTTCCCGACTGCCCGGTGACACTCGTCCACGACGAGCAGGGAGACGTCCTCGAGCGAGTACCGCCCGGCAAGACAGTCGTTCTTGATCACCTGCGGTGTCGCGAAGCAGACGCGGGCGCGCTGCCATCCCCGGACCCGTTCGGCGGGCGGTGTCTCCCCCGTGAAGAGGACGAAAGGGTTCTCCTCCGGGAGCTGAAGAAGGTTGCTGAAATAGCGGTAGTGCTGCTCGGCGAGGGGCTTGGTTGGCGCAAGGACCAGGACCCGCGACCCGGGCTCCCTGAGCCGGGAGGCGGCGACGAGGAGGGCGATGGCGGTCTTCCCGAGACCGGTCGGGAGGACCACCATGGTATTGCCCTCGAGGGCCCGCATCGCGATCGCGAGCTGGTACTGCCGGGCCTCGAGGGCTCCCGGTCGGATCAGCGGGTGCTGGATCTGGCTCATTCGAGGTCGTTGAACCGGAGACGGCCCGTGCAGAGCTCGATGCAGGTCAAGGCGAGGCGGGACCGGGGCAGGCGCACCTGGCGCATGGTGTCGCGGTCGCGGAGGGTCACTGTGCCATCCTCCAGCGAGTCATAGTCGACCGTGACCGCGAATGGGGTACCGATCTCGTCCTGCCGGCGATACCGCCGGCCGATGGCGCCGGAATCGTCGTACTCAGCCATCAGGCCGCTGGACTTCAGCTCCCGGACAATCTCCAGGGCGAGCCCGTCCATCCCATCGCGACTCATCAGCGGAAAGACGGCGACCTGGATCGGCGCGATCGCAGGGGGTAGGTGGAGGACGGTCCGGCTCCCGTCTTCGAGCTGTTCCTCGCCGAACGAGTGCTCGAGGATGGAATAGAGGATACGGTCGATCCCGTAGCTCGGCTCGATCACATGCGGCATCACCTCCTCCCCCTGGACCTCGACCTCGACCTCGCGGACGTCGTAGAGTTCGGGCCCGATCTCGATGGCGTTCCCACCGACTGTCACCACAAAACCGCCATCTCCCGGGATGCTCGCCGGGTCGGTCGCCGCGATCGCTTCGGCGATCGCTTTTGCCGACCCCCGGAACCGCGGGCCGAGTGCGCCCATCCGGGGAACGACCCGTGTCTCGGTCCGCCGGATCGGTTCGGGGTACTGGATGAAGACCGTGAAGGGCTCCCCCGAATGGCTGGCATGGGCCCTGAGGTCGTAATCGGTGCGGTCCGCGATCCCCACCGTCTCGACCCAGCCGAAACGGTCGGAGAGGCACTCGGCATCCCAGCAGTCCTCGGCGTAGTGCGCCCTCTCGTCCGGGAGGTGCTGGCGGAACCGGAGCCGATCCGGGGAGATGCCGACACGCATGAGGAATTCATGGGTCAGGGCGAGGTAGTAGGCGACATATTCGTTCGCAACCGTGCCTGACCGGACCGCTTCGGCCATACTCATCTCGGTCGCCCCCGTGCCGGCCAGCTGGGCGGGATACCCGAGGAGAGGCATGCGGTAGTCAGCATACCGGTCGAAGTCCGGGTGTTCCTTGCGATCGGGGTGCACGAAGATCTCCGCCTCCGCCTGCGTGAACTCCCGCAAACGGATCATTCCCTGGCGGGGCGAGATCTCGTTCCGATAGGACTTGCCGATCTGCGTGACACCGAACGGCAGCTTGTCCCGGTAGAATCGCAGGAGGCGGGCAAAGTCGGTGAAGATCCCCTGTGCGGTCTCAGGCCGGAGGTACCCGGTTCGCTGTGATCCGGGGCCGATCGAGGTCCTGAACATGAGCGAAAAGCCGAAGACGGTCACCTCGCCGATCGTCTCGTTGCAGACAGGGCAGGGGATCTCTGCGAGTTCCCGGGCGAGAGACTCCTCGTCGAGGGCTGCCGCGTGCTCGCAGTGCCCGCCGTTCTCGACCACGTGGTCGGCCCGGAAGAACTCGCCGCAGTGAGGACACTGGAACATCTTGTCGGTGAACCCTTTGACATGACCGGATGCGACGTAGATCGCCTCCTGCCCGATGGTGGGGCACTCGATCTCGTAGAAGCCCTCGCGGATGACGAAAAAATTCCGCCAGGTGTCCTCGATCCGCCGTTTCATCATCGCACCGAGAGGGCCGTAATCGATGAAACCTGCAACCGCACCGTAGGCCTCCGAGGTGGGCCAGACAAAACCCCGCCGGCGGGCAAGGTCCATCACCCGCTCGTATACATCGCCTGCCATGATCGCGTCCCTTCATTATTCGACGCCGGCATATTAAGGGTGATTTGAACACTCCCACCCGGCATGCCCTCCGCGACGACGAAATGACCGGGTGACGACCAGAAAGGCTATTATCTGTACCCGTGTATGTCCCTGTATACTCCTGATGACCCGGATATAAGTCTGACGCATGGTAATGGTATGCGCGGATTCTGCTGAATTCGGGAGATTATCGAATAATACGATTTTTTTTGGACTTTTTCGCTGATACAGCATGGAAATGCTTAAATAAATTACGTATACTTATTATAGCGTATCCGGCAGTGATCTACCATGGTGGCTGAAGAACGACGTAAAGCCCAGCTCCTGCAGCTCTTCTCGAACATCACCAGCAAGACCAAGATCGTGGAGCCGATGAAGAAGATCCACGGGTCACTGCGTGACCGCGACGCCGTCGAACGGGAGATCGCCCTGGTGATGCGGGAGGTGCTCGACCAGGGGTTCTTCAAGACCAAGCTCAAGCCCCTCCAGCTCGCCAAGCTCGTATCAGACTTCTATGCAGGTCGAAATGATACCGAGATCGCCCGGGACCTCGGGGACGAGAAGCTGTCCAAGACCGTGGCACGGGCGAGGATCCGTCTGAAGCTCTTCCGTGACCTGGACTTCAGGATGCCGTTCGACAGACAGGACTTCCGGGACATGGTTGATGCCGGCCTGACCATGAAGGAGATCGCCGAGCGGCTGAACGTCTCCCCTTCGACACTCCGCGAGTACCGGCACGTCCTCGAACAGGAGGAGGACCATACGCTGGATGTCTATCTGGAGCGGATCAAGGACATCATGGAGGACCGTGACCTGACCGAGCAGATGACCCACTCCGCCACCAACGACGGGCTCGGCGAGGCGATCGACATCACCGAGGCCGAACTGGCCGAGCTCTCCTGACCCCTCTTTTTTTTTTACCGCAACCTCCATATCGGGGGGCCGCGGATCGATCCCTCATGCGCCTGACCTATGTCGAACATGCCTGTGTCCTGCTCGAGGGGACCCGTCGCGTGCTCGTCGACCCGTACGTGCAAAAAATGCATCTTCCAGCGGACCCCGACCTTGTCGTCGTGACGCACGGTCACAGGGACCACCTGGGAGAGACCCTCGCCCTCGCGCGACCGACGGTGACGACCAACGAGATCGCAAAAGAACTCGTCGAACGGGGAGTGCCTGCCGAGGGGATCAACGCGGGCGGAGGTGTGGAGCTCGCGGGCGTCCGGATCACCATGACGCCCGCCCTCCACTCCAACATCCTGGAACTGGACGGGCAGCGCCTGCCCGGCGGCGATGCAGGGGGGATGGTGATCGAGATGGACGGGGTGACCGTCTACCACGCAGGAGATACCGCGCTCTTCTCAGACATGAAACTGATCGGAACCCTCCATGAACCCGATGTGGCCCTCCTCCCGATCGGCGGGCGGTTCACGATGGACCCTTCAGCTGCGATGTGTGCCGCACGGTGGATCGGGGCCCCGCTGGTCGTCCCGATCCACTACAACACCTGGCCGGTGATCGCCCAGGACCCGCTGCCGTTCAAGGAGGCGCTCGAACGGACCACCGACATCCGGGTGGCCGTACTGGCACCGGGAGAGTCGATCGAGCTCCCCTGACCTCTCCCGGTGGGGCGGAAGGGGAACGATACCACCCAATCCCGGTGCCGTCGCCACCACCGCCCCCCCTCCCTGCCGCGCACTGTTCCCAGCCTTCTCTCCGGGCCGGTCAACGCTCTCCGTCCGATCCATGCACCGTCCGTTGGCGCCGCACATGCACGCGCATCGACCGTATCCGAGGACGTCGTCACAGACCCAAAACTTCGCCCGGCACCGGTGCCCACCCCGATCGGGACCACGCCTCACCCTCTCCCGCGCGGTCCAAGGCGTTCGCCGGTTCTTCATGAAAGGCAGCCCATCGGGGGCTCTCGGCCCGTGTTCAACGGGCGGGCCACCAGTCTCCCCCTCCATGGCTGTCCACAGATCGCGGGCTGGTCGGGGTTCCAGCCCCTCCGTTCCTGCCCGGTTCCAGGGGTGATGTGGGACAGCTGGGAAAGCCGGCAGCGGCAGGGAAGACCGGTTCCGACCCACCCGGAGACTGTTGATGCGGGAAACGGTGTCCGCAAAGCCGAACCACCCGTTCGGTTCACGTCGTCGACCCTGCTATCACCGCCCCGTTGTCGGGGTACGCCCACCCACCGTGTCTCATCACGGGGTCCGAGGCATCCTGTATCCAGGAGATCACGAAGCGTTCTTCGTCGGGGCTGACGAGAGGGAACGTCCCGGAAGGCACGGACCACGGTACCGGACGGATTCCCGGTCTGTCCGTCTCCAGGCCCCCCAGGCACCGGGGTCTGGAATCGTGCACCGGAATGAGATTGTTGGTCCAGCGGAGAAAAGGGGAGAGCCTGACCGACTAGAAGTCGGTCATGATGCGGAACTGGTCGATCTCCTCGCGGTTGAGCTCCTCGAGGAACTCCTCCGCCGCGTGGCGGACGTCCTTCGACGCCGTGATCGCCCGACCGACCACCAGGATATCCGCACCCGCCATGATCGCCTCGCGTACCTTGTCGACACGGATCCCGCCCGCCGTCGCAACGAGCAGCTTACCGCCCGCCGCCTGGCGCATCCCCTCGATGTTGCCCCAGACGTGGCACGACTCCTCGCAGTCGATCGCCCGGTGGAGCTCCACGATATCGGGCTTCACCTTCAGGGCGGAGAGGAGGGCGACCGGATCCTCGACGTTCAGCATGTCGATCACCGAGTAGATCCCGGTCTTCTTCGCCTCGGCGAGCGCCTTCTCGATCGTGGCAAGCGGTGCGAGCCCGGAGACGACGACCGCGTCCGCCGTCGCGTCCGCCGCCATGCGCGCCTCGAGGTTGCCCGTGTCGAGGGTTTTTAAGTCCGCAATGATGAACGCGTTCGGCCGGACCCTTCGGATCTCCGAGATGACCGAGAGGCCGAACTGCTTGATCGTCGGGGTGCCGGCCTCGATGATCAGGTGGTCGGAGTCCGGGAGCTCGGCGAGGACGTGCCGGATCCGGTCCAGGCTGACCAGGTCGAGGGCCACCTGCAGGTAGGGCGGGTCCCAGAGTCGCTGGACCTTGAACCCCATCACCGCATGGGCTGCGCGGTCCTTCTCGTAGAGCAGGGTCTCTGTCGTCGGGAAGCCATCCAGGGCCCGTGTCAGTGCAAGCTTCGTCGCGCCGTAGTTGTACCGGTAGATCCGGTTATAATCGGACGCCTCGGGTGCCAGGTAGATCGAGGCGAGGATCACCAGGTCATCGACGTCGAGGCCGGAAAAGAGCCCCTCCTCCAGTGCGTCGGCAACCCCCTTCGCAACGGCAGCCTGAACGGGTCCGAACATCTCGCGGACCTGTTCTCCCTTCTTCATCGTCACCTTCGGGATGACCAGCGTTGCCGGCTTGGTCATCAGGTTCGGCCGAACGACCGCGAGGAGTGGTGTGTGCCCGATCGAGAGCTGCGAGAGTGCATTCGCGAACGCCTGCCCGACAGGGCCGTTCTTGTCGCCGATTAACAGGTCAACGTGCGCGAGTTCGGGGCCGTCCCCCACCAGTGCTTCTCCAATAAGATACATCGACAGAATTCCCCTGCGTGCTCTCATTAGTTGGAGGACGGTATTAAAAAAATCGCCCTGCCTGGGGATGGACTCCCCGAATCCGGCAGAGGGAACGAAGGGAGAGTGAGACGGTCTCGATTCGGCGAACGGCTCAAAGATATCGGATCGATCGGATAGACTGACCCATGGACGGGACGGCGGGGGGGTACGGAACGGATTCACGAACGGGGGACCCGCATCGCAGTGGTGAGAACTCTGGAGCAGGCAGTTACATGAAAGGTGACAGGGCAACGCGGGCGCAACAACCAGAATGGACAGACTGGAGAAATGTGGGGTCGGTGAGATTTGAACTCACGATCGACGGGTCTCTCCGATGTGCGTCAGTGCTCCAACGGGTCATCACCAATCAGGAGACCCATTGTTCATCACCCGCACGAGACCGCTGGAGCCCGTCGCCATTCCGGACTAGGCCACGACCCCCGGCGCAGTATATCCGGTCGATGCCGGAGCATAAATTTCTTGTTCTTTGCGCGACCGGCCATTCGGTATCAGCACTGCTATAAACCCATGCAATCAACGGGTACCGGATGGTGCAACTCAGCTACGCGACCGGGACGTCCGGTATCCCACTGATCGGCAAGACGATCGGGGAGATGTTCGACGAGATCGCGGCGCGATACCCCGAGAACGAGGCGGTCGTCTCGGTTCACCAGGGAATCCGCTGGACCTACCGGGAGCTGAAGGAGCAGGTCGACGGGCTCGCGCGGGGCCTGATGGCGATCGGAATCGAGAAGGGAGACCGCGTCGGGCTCTGGATGATGAACCATGCCGAATGGATCGTGACCCAGTTCGCAACCGCCAAGATCGGCGCGATCCTGGTCAACATCAACCCGGCGTACCGGACCTACGAACTGGAATACGTCCTGAAGCAGGCGGAGATCCAGACCCTGATCGTCCAGGGCCGGTTCAAGACCTCGGACTACGTGGGGATGTTCTACGAAGCCTGCCCGGAGGCCTACGAGTGCAAGGCCGGACGGATCCGCTCGGAGAAGTACCCGTTCCTGAAGAACGTAATCTTCGCCGGGGAGATCCCCTACAACGGCATGTTTCTCTGGAGCGAGATCTACGCCAGGGGGCAGGTCGTCAGCGATGATGACCTGGTCGCCCGGGCGGAGTCGCTCGACTTCGACGATCCGATCAACATCCAGTACACGAGCGGGACAACGGGATTTCCCAAGGGGGTTGTGCTGACCCACCACGGTGTCCTCAACAACGGCTTCATCATCGGCGAGGGGATGCGTTTCACCGAGAAGGACCGCCTCTGCATTCCGGTCCCGTTCTACCACTGCTTCGGTATGGTCCTCTCGAACCTCGCGAGCATGACCCACGGGACGACCATGGTGCTGCCGGGACCGACCTTCGACGCAGAAGCCGTTCTTCGGACGGTCCAGGATGAACGGTGCACCGCCCTCCACGGTGTGCCGACGATGTTCATCGCCGAACTCACCCATCCGAACTTTCCGAACTACTACCTGGGTACGCTCCGAACCGGGATCATGGCCGGCTCTCCCTGCCCGATCGAGGTGATGAAACAGGTCAATACGCGCATGCACATGTCGGAGATCGTCATCGTCTACGGCCAGACCGAGACCTCGCCCGGGGTCACGATGACGACGACCGACGACCCCCTCGACCGCCGGGTATCGACCGTCGGCAAGGCCTTTCCCCACGCCGAGCTGAAGATCATCGACCCGGTAACCGGCCGGATCCTCCCGCGTGGAGAGATCGGAGAGATCTGCGCGCGGGGCTACATGGTCATGAAGTGCTACTACAACAACCCGTCCGCGACCCACCTGACCATCGACCGGAACGGCTGGAACCACACCGGGGACCTCGGGGTGATGGACGAGGAGGGATACTTCAAGATCGAGGGGCGGTTGAAGGACATGGTGATCCGCGGGGGTGAGAACCTGTATCCCCGGGAGATCGAGGAGTTCCTTCACCACCACCCGAAGGTCCGCGATGTCTACGTGATCGGCGTCCCCGACGAGAAGTACGGCGAGGAGCTGATGGCCTGGATCGCCTTAAAGGAGGGCGAGACGGCAACCGCCGAGGAGATCCGCGAGTTCTGCCGGGGCCGGATCGCCCACTTCAAGGTGCCGCGGTACATCAAGTTCGTCGACGACTTCCCGATGTCGGTGACGGGAAAGATCCAGAAGTACCGGATGCGCGAGATCTCGATCGCCGAGCTCGGTCTGGAGAATGCCTCCCGGATCGAGACGGCCTGAAACCCTGCACCGGAGGTCCTCTCCCTGAGCGCCTGCGGGGGAGGTGCTCTCTACCCTCCCGGATGCACTGCTCGTACCGGACGCAGAGAGGTCCCGGACGGGGATCACGAACGGGCCGGTACGACGCGAGGGCACAAAGGGCGGTGATTCTGACCTCTCCCCCGGTGTCACAGCGGCAGATGGTGGGCCTTTTCCGACCGTGGCAACCTGACCGGTTGCGTGGTGCCGCTATCTGATCAGCTCTTCTGCGTTGGGATCGGTCCCGTCTCGAACAGTCCTGCCCGCTCGACGAGAAGGTGCGCCGACCTCGCGGCGTTCACGAGCACCTCTTCCGAACCGGGAACGAAGCGTTCGTGCATCAAAACGCGCCCGTCGCAGATCGTCGTCGTGACCGCGCACCCGGAGCAGGCGTAGACCGCGGACGATGCGACCTCGAAGAGGGGTGTGGTGCTGGGGATGTGCGTCTCGACGAGGATCAGATCGGCAGGGGCACCCGGTTCGAGCAGACCCCCCCCGAGTCCGAGAGCCCGGTGCCCATGCACCGTGGCAAGCGCAAGCGCTTCCCGGGCCGGGAGTGTCGTCGGGTCGTTCCATGCAAACTTCTGCAGCAGGGCTGCGATCTTCATCTCCTCGAAGAGATCGAGGTTGTTATTCGACGCGCATCCATCCGTGCCGAGAGCGACCCGTGCCCCCGCCGCGCGGAGCGCCGGATAGGGCATCGCACGCCCGGTCGACAGCTTCATGTTCGACGCCGGGTTGTGCGAGACCGTCGCGCCTCGTGCGGCAAGGAGCCGGCACTCGTCGTCGTCGAGCCAGCACCCGTGCGCGGCGACCGTCCGGGGACCGAGGAGGCCCGCCTCGTCGAGTGTCGTGACCGGACGCCTTCCGGTTGCGGCGATTGCCTCCTCCACCTCGGACCGGGTCTCCGCGAGGTGGACGTGGACCCCGAGCCCTCGTTCCCGGGCATACTCCCCGCACCAGGAGAGACCCTCGAAGGAGACCGTGTAAACGGCGTGGGGGCCGACGCAGGCGGTGATCCGGGGGTGTGCCATGCGCGAGACGTGATCGATAAAAGACTCCGTGGCCCGGCATTCCCGCTCGCGTTTCCCGGCATCCCCGAGGTCGATGAAGCCGTAGCTGAGGACGCCCCGGAGACCTGCCTCCACCACAGCGCGGGCCGCCTCCTCCATGAAGAAGTACATGTCGTTGAACGCGACCGTCCCGCTCATGATCATCTCGAGGCATGCGAGGCGGGTGCCCCAGTAGACATCGTCTGGCTGGAGGTGCGCCTCGAGTGGCCAGATCCGCTCGGCGAGCCAGGGTTGAAGGAGCATGTCGTCCGCGAAGCCCCGCAGCAGCGTCATCGCCGCATGGGTGTGCGTATTCGCGAGTCCGGGAAGGAGGAGTCGCCCGCGCCCTTCGATCACGTGCTCGTACTCGTGCTCGCGCCCGGTGCCGGGTCCGATCGCCGCGATCGTCCCGTCATCGGCGATGACGAGATCGACGGGCCGGTCCTGGTGGCGCACGTTCTGGACCAGGATCGGCGCCCTCTTCTCGAATATGTCAGTCTCCATGCTCATCCCACATCCTGGCGATGATCCGGCCGACGATCCCGGCCATCCTCTCCGAGTTCGCCCGTGCGGCCTCGATGATGGACTCGAACGAGACCGCATCGTCGGAGATCCCGTTTGCGTAGTTCTCCACGGTGCAGAGCGCCGCCACCTCGAGACCGAGTTCGTTCGCGAGCGTCGCCTCGGAGGCACAGGTCATCCCGACCACATCGGCGTACAGGGCGAGCGCCCGAATCTCTGCCCGGGTCTCGAGGCGCGGACCCCTGGTCTGGACGTAGACCCCGCCCCGCCGGGCTTCCGGCACCGCCGTGGCAAGGCGGGCGGCGAATGATGGGGAGAACGAGGGAGACGCATGGACGATCGCCCGGTCGTGGACCGTCGGGACGGGGGCGGTCGTCGCATAGTCGTCGGGGATCAGGAGCGACCCGGGGGGGATCTCCCGCCTGAGCGAGCCGGTAGACCCGATCAGAACGACCCGGTCGGCCCCCGAGAGGGCGAGCGCCGCGAGGTGCGCCCGGTGGTTGATCCGGTGGGGCGGACGACCGTTGATGTGCCGGAGCAGGATCAGGACACGCTCTCCGAAGAGGACGGTCGCCGTCCCGAAGGGTGTATCGACCCGCTCCTCCCGATGGGGAGGGAGCGGACAGTCCAGGAGGCTCGTCCCCCCGATCACCGCGAGCAGTCCCGAACCCCCCTCACCGGCACCTGTGTCCCTCGACCAGGAGGAGGACCCGGCAGGCATGTTCGGCGAGCGACGTGTAGAGGCAGGCCTCGTCCAGGTTCGCTCCGCCGGCGAACGTGCCATGCCCCCTCACGAGGACGAGGTTCCGGAGACGGAGCGCATCGGCGACCGCACGGGCGAGTTCTGCGGAACCGGGTGCCCCCTCCACCACCGGAATCCGGGGACAGAGGAGCTTCCCCTCGGAGTCGATCGGTACGACCTCGTCGTAGAGGATCGATGCTGCCACCGCGTGGACAGGATGGGCATGCACCACGGCGCGGTGAGGGGTCTCCAGGTAGACCGCTCGGTGGACCCGGTATTCCGACGATGCCTGGGGCGGTGCATGGCCGATCATCGGGAGACGCACCGGGGTGCCGGGCTCGTCGAGGTAACAGCCCGTCTGGGTGATCTCCAGCATGTTCCCATCCCGCACGGAGATGTTGCCGAAGGTGCCGCCGACCAGCCCCTCGTCACGGAGCCGCCTTCCTATTCGTTGAAACTCCTGATCGAGCATTCCTCGCACCGTCTCCTGCTGCAGAACTCTTTGGCGTATTCCACGATATGTGCATGGGTCTGGCGGTACCGATCATTCGCAGGTGGCAGCACCTCCTTGAAGAGTTCTCGCAGCATGCCGTCGGGCCCATCGACTCCGGCACACCCGCAGATACGACGTGTATAGGCGTCGATCACGAACGCGTTCCGTGAGAACCCGTAGCAGAGGATCGAGTCGGCGGTCTCCTCTCCGACGCCACGGACCGAGAGGAGGACATCTCGAAGCTCGTCGGTATGGAACGACTCGAACATGGCGGTCGAGCCGTACCGGGAAACAATGAACTGCGCGAGGTCCAGAAGACGCCGGGTCTTGACCCGGTAGAACCCGGTACAGCGGATCGCCTCCTCGAGACGCGCCGGCGGGGACGCCGCGATCGCGGGAAGCAAGAGGAGCCCCTCCGCCCGGAGGCGTTCGAGCGCCCGCTCCACGTTCTCCCATCGCGTCTGCTGCGTGAGGACGGCGCCGATGATCACCTCGTCCGGGGCCGCGGACCACCAGTCGATCTCCCCGTACCGTTCCTGCAGGTGGTCGACGACGAGCCGGATCCGTCTCTTAGCGGAACTGGATACCGACATCGTGCATCCGGTTGTACCGGGCCACGTTGAGCAGCAGCGGTGTGATGCACTCCACCATGCAGGCGGTCGCGAGCGGGCCGGCATCGTATCCCTTGAGGCCCGGCACGGTCCTGATCAGCTCGAGGACCACCTGTTTCGCGCCGGCGTCGTCCCCGCAGATCGGGACGGCGTAGTCGAGTTCCTCGTCGATCGCCTTCCACCGGTTTGCCGCGATCACGTTGAACGCGGCGACGACGCGGGATCCGGGCAGGAGCCGCTGGACGAGAACGGCGGCCGACCCCTCCTCGGGGGGGGCATACACGAAGAACTCCCGTTTCTCCATCGGGTTGATCGGCGAGATGACGATCTTCCCTTCGAGACCGGAGAGCGATTCGACCGTGCCCACCAGGTGCCTGAAGGGGATGGCGAGGACGACGACGTCACCAAAGTTTACCGCCTCCTGGTTGGAGCATCCGCCGAGCGAACAGGGGAGCCCCCTTCCTTCCACCTGGAGGCGGCATTCCTGGCTCGCCTCGTGTGCTTTCGAGAGGTCTCGTGACCCCAGGCGGACCTCGTGCATCTGCGAGAGGCGCATCGCCATCCCCTCGCCGATATCACCCGTCCCGCCGACGATACCGATCTTCACTCTGTCACCAGCGGCATCAGGATCTTCTCGAGCTCTGCAGCTCCCGTCACACCCTCGAGACGTCGGATGATCTTGCCGTCCTTCTCGATCACGAGGGTGGGGACGACGCTGATGCGGTATTCGGTCGCTTCCTTCATGTGCTGGTCGACATCGAGCTTGCGCACCTCGATCCTGTCTCCCATCTTCTCCTTCAGTTTCTCCAGGATCGGGGTCTGCATCTTGCAGGGTCCACACCATTCGGCATAGAAGTCGATCAGTACCGGTTTGCCCATGATTATTGCCTCGTTCTCTGGATCTGTTGCCCAAGGACGAGATAAAGATTCCGAGATCCCGAACGGACCTTCCCGATGGGGGTGATCCGTGCTGACCGGCCGGAATGGGGCATACTTCCCGCTCCTGGATGCACATTCCGGGCCGAAAGAAGAGGGATGGTTCAGATCAGCTCGGCGGAGGTGATCGTGACCGGCGTCAGCGGGCGATCGCGCTGGTCTGTCGGTGTCCTTCCGATTGCATCCACCACGTCCATCCCCGCGATCACCCGACCGAAGACCGGGTGCTTGGTATCCAGGTAGTTGTTGTCGACCAGGTTGATGAAGAACTGTGATCCGCCCGTGTTCGGGCCCGCGTTCGCCATCGAGATCGTGCCACGATCGTTACGGTTCGACCGGTTTGCGGGGAACTCGTCCCTGATCGCGTACCCCGGTCCCCCCGTACCGGTGCCCGTCGGGTCGCCGCCCTGGATCATGAACCCGTCGATGACCCGGTGAAAGGTCACGTTGTTGTAGAATCCCTTTGAGACGAGCTGGGCAAAATTTCCGGCCGTCACGGGCATGTCGTCGTAGAGGGCGATCGTCACGTCTCCCATGGTCGTGTGGAGCACGACCTTTCTGCTGGCTGGTATCTCTGTCGTCATGTTCTTCTCTCCTGGAACCGGGGTGGAGATGGATGTCGTCCCCCCCGTAAAGACGGTCGGGGTCGCCTGGCCTGAACCCGGCGTCGTCGAGCAGCCGGCCACCAGGAGCGCGCAGGCGAGCGCGACCAGGCAGAGCGCGGCAAGTCCCTTTCCACTCATCTCTACTAGGTACGGCGGGGAGGTTAAGATGGTTCCCCCTAGAGCACGTAGGTCAGGTAGACCATGACGAACGAGGCGGCGATCAGCACAACGAAGACCAGGGGGTGCCAGGCGAGCACCTTCCGGCCGTCCAGGACTGAGACCGGGAGCATATTGAAGGCCGCCAGCATCGCGTTGATCCGCATCCCGAAGAGTCCGAGCAGCCAGAGGATACCGCCGGGTGGGACGGCCAGAAAGAGCCCGGCGAACCCGAGGGCAAGGACCAGGCTTGTCACCGGTCCCGCAGCGGAGATCAGGCCTTCCTGGCGACGGTCGATCCGATCCCCGTAGACGACGGTGGCCCCCGGTGCCGCGAAGACGACTCCCACGAGCGCCGCCAGCACCACGGCGACCAGGAGCATCTGGTTGTCCTTCCGGAACTCGGCCCAGTACCCGAACCGCATCGCCGTGAACTTATGTGCGAGCTCGTGCAGCACGAACCCGACACCAACGGTCAGCAGCGAGATCCCGAAATAGGCGAGGGCGGTCAGAGGGTCGACGTGGTTCCGGACGAAGATGAGCGTGAATGCAACGGCGATCGCCAGCCATGCGATCACGAGGTCAAGCCGTTCGCGGCGGGGAATGCGTTCGAGCATCGTGGGACCAGTGTACAAGATGGGTGCGCGGATATATCCAATCTTTGGACCCGACCGCTTTATCAGGACGATCCGCAGAACATGGTACGGCCATGCATTCCATCGAGGAGCTCCGGGCGGAGATCGACCGTATCGATACCGCCATCGTCGACCTGATCGCCGAACGTCAGGCGTTCGCGGGACGGATGGCGAGAGTGAAGTACACCATAGGCCTGCCGATCAGGGATGCGAAACGACGGCAGCAGGTGCTCGAGCATGCCTTCGAACGAGCAGTCGAACGAGGGATCGACCCGAGGGCGGTGCAGCGCGTGATGGAGGTGCTCGTCGAGATGAGCGAGGAGCGGCAACGTGAGTGCCAGGGCGAGGGGAACCTCCCCTGATGCATCGGGTCAGATCAACCCTTCCACGTATTCGATCACGGTCCGCTGGGCCCTGAGCCTGGCATAGGGCTTGTTCCTGGAGTCGATCACCGTCCATGGGGCCTGGGGTGTGCTGGTCCGGGCGAGCATCTCCCGGACGGCAGCGTCGTACTGGTCCCACTTCTCGCGGTTCCGCCAGTCCTCCTCCGTGATCTTCCACTGTTTGAGCGGGTCCTGCGCGCGTTCGCGGAACCGCCGGAGCTGTGTCTCGCGATCGATCTCGAGCCAGAACTTGATGATCCCGCCCCCGGATTCCACGAAGGTCCGTTCCATCTCGTTGATCTCGCTGTACGCCCGTTTCCATTCCTGCTCGGTGGCAAACCCCTCCACGCGTTCGACAAGGACACGCCCGTACCAGGAACGGTCAAAGATGCGGACTTCTCCCGCAGGCGGAAACCGACGGTAGAAACGCCAGAGGTAGTGGTGGGCGAGTTCGTCATCGTTCGGCCTTGAGACAGGGACCACCTCGTATCCCCGTGGGTTCATCGACTGGACAAGGCGCTTGATTGAACCCCCCTTGCCCGCCGCATCCCATCCCTCATACACGATCACGAGAGGGATCATGCGCTTGAAGAGGGAGTACTGGCATGCCCTGAGCCGCGCCTGGGAGTCAACGAGGGCGGCATCGTACTCCTGCCGGCCCATCGTGTGGGGCCCCTTCGCCGTGTCCACCGGTGGCGGCATCTCCACCGCCGGAAGGGCGATCGGAAGACGGCACACGCCCTCGAGGGCGAGGCGGTCCCGGAGGCGGTCGACCACGCTGGAGAGCACTTCGGTGACCGCGCGGGTCGAGTCGTCCGCCTCCACGATCCGCCAGGGATTGTCGGGCGTATCCGTCTCTGCGATGATCCGCCGGATGAGCGGGGCATAGGCGTCGTACTGGCGGTGGAAGTCCCAGTCGTTCCGGGTGATCAGCCAGGAGGTGAGCGTGTCGCGCTCGCGGGCGAGAAGGCGTCGGCGCTGCTCCTCCCGACTGATCTGGAGGAAGTACTTCAACACCAGCGTGCCGGCGTCGGCGAGCTGCTGTTCGAACGTGCGGACTGAACGAATCGCACGGTTTATGCGTTCGAGACCGTCGATCCCGTGGAGTTCTTCCGCGAGGAGTCGCGAGTACCACGATCGGGCGAAGACCGCGATCCGGCCGCGCGAGGGGGTGCGGATCCAGAAACGCCAGAGAAAGGTATGATCCCGTTCCTCCTCGCTCGGATGGCCGAACGCGTGAAAATCGAACCCTCTGGGGTCGAGCCCGTCGAGGAGGGCGGCGACCGTATCGGAGATGCCGGAGGCGTTCCATCCCTCGACCACGATGATCACGGGGATCCCGCGGTCCCTGAGTGCCCGCTGCTGCACGCCCAGTTCGATGCCGAGGTGCTTTCGTCTCTCGGAGTTCCGGTCCCTGGTCACGGTAGAGTTCACCCGGGTGATCTATCAATGCGACAGACCGGAGAAAAAAGCGATGTATCCGGCTTCAGGTGATATTTTCGAGGGAATATCCTTTCTTGGACAGGAGTTCCTTGACCCGGTCCCGGTGGTCTCCCTGAAGTTCGATCGAACTGCCCTTCACTGTCCCGCCGCAGGCGAGCCGGCCCTTGAGGTACTTGGTGAGGTCCTGGAGGTCGATATCCGCAGGGTCGAGCCCCTCCACAACGGTCACCTCTTTCCCATACCGGCGTCGGTTCACGATGACGTTAATTCTCTGCTGCTCTTTGGCAACCTCTTCGCAGATGCACAGCTCCTTTGGCAGTCCACAGGTGGGACAGATCCCTCCACTCATTACATCTAAATTCAAGTTCTGCTTATATATTTGTTGGCATAACGCGGCGGAGTCCGCCCGTCTTTTCCCATACCCTCGACACGGAGCACGTAGAAATGTCCCTGATGATCCTCGGTACCGCCTCTCACGTGGGGAAGAGCACCATCGTCGCCGCCGTCTGCCGGCTCCTCTCTGACCGCGGATATGCGGTCTCTCCCTTTAAATCTCAGAACATGAGCCTGAATTCCTGGGTGACCCGGGACGGTTCGGAGATCGGGATCGCCCAGGCAATGCAGGCATTTGCCGCCCGGACTGAGCCCAGGGCGGAGATGAACCCGGTCCTCCTGAAACCGAAGGGAGACCGGACCTCGCAGATCGTCCTGATGGGCAGGCCGTACCGGGACGTGGCGATCGCCGATTATTATCGTGAGACCGACTGCCTCCTCGAACGGGCTCTCGATGCGTACGACCGACTTGCGGAGGACCACGACTGCGTCGTCGTCGAGGGAGCGGGTGGAGCGGCGGAGGTGAACCTCTACGATCGCGACATCGCGAACATCCGCCTCGCCGAGAGGCTTCGGCTCCCGATTGTACTGGTGGCTGATATCGAGCGGGGCGGGGTCTTTGCCCAGATCTGCGGCACCATCGCCCTTCTCCCCCCTGCGGTGCGGAGTCTGGTCCGGGGTGTGATCGTCAACAAGTTCCGGGGCGATCCGGCCCTCTTCGAGGATGGGGTGGCACTGATCGAGGCACTCTCGGGAGTTCCGGTACTGGGCGTACTTCCGTACGTCTCGCTGGACCTTCCGAGCGAGGACTCCCTCTCCATCGGCGATAAACGGGTCCGCAATCACCCGATCAGGATCGCCGTCGTCCGTTTCAACCGGATCTCGAACTTCACGGACTTCGAGGTCCTCGAGCGTCAGGTTGCCGTCGACTACCCGCCGCCCGGTGCCCCCCTGACCGGGTACGATTGTATCATCCTGCCGGGCACAAAGAATACGATGGAGGACCTGGCCCTGCTCCATGCCTCGGGGGGCGCGGATGAGGTCCGCCGGGCACGCCATGCGGGAATTCCGGTGATCGGGATCTGCGGAGGGTACCAGATGCTCGGTCGCCGGGTCGAGGATCGGGGCGTCGAGGCGGGGCACTCGACGCTCCCGGGCCTGGGACTGCTCGGAGTCGAGACGTGCTTTGCCCGGTACGAGAAGACCACGCGGCAGACGACGGTCGAAGCGAACCCTGCAGGCCCGATCCTCTCCCGCATTGGACGGGTCATCGGGTACGAGATCCACATGGGAGAGACGACCCGGGACGAGGGTCTCTCTCCCGCATTCGGTGACGATGGTGCCGTGAGCGGGGACGGGCTCGTCATCGGCACCTACCTGCACGGGCTGTTCCAGAACCCGTCGGCGGTCGACGGGCTCCTGGCATATCTTCATGAACGGCGCGGGCTGCCGTACGAACCGATGGTCGAGGACGATCCATACGACGAACTGGCCCGGCTCCTGGTCGGGCATGCCGATGTGAGCCGACTGCTCGCTCTTGCCCTCGGGGAACATCAGGACCAGGCGGCGAGCGGGTAAATGCCGCCGGACAGGACCCTGCATTCCCCGCCACCATGCGGTCAGGGTGCCGGAGACTGTCGATCGCCCGCTCGTCCTTCGGTCCCCTCCTTGGGTTCGTCTCCGGAGGGCCCGCCTCTGGCCTCCATGAGGAAGTGGGTCAACAACGAAGGCTTATCGTCAGCGTGGATCAAGGTTATGGGAGAGGGGATCTCCGTGCACGTCTCGATGAAACTGGAGATAAAGGACAGCCCGGGCCAGCTTGTCGCTGCCCTGACGCCGATCTCTGAATACGGCGGCAATATCATCGCCGTGATCCACCAGCGAGAACCGGAGACCTCGTCGGACACCCTTGGTGTCCAGATCGTGCTCGAGATCGATCACGAGCGGCTGGACGGGCTCGTTGCGGCACTCAGGCGGCAGGGGGTGAACATACTCCGTCTCGGAGAGGAACGCCTGCTCTTCCGGCAGTCGGTGATCATGATCGGTCACCTGATCCACACGGACATCGGTGATACGATCGACCGGATCGACCGGACCGGATTTGCCGAGGTGGCCGAGCTGAACGTCCAGATGCCGGCGATCACCGAGCCTTCGACCGCACTGATCACGATCAAGGCGACGACACGCTCCAAGATGGATCGTGCCCTGGACCTGTTGCGGGAGGTCGCGGCAGAGAAGGGACTTGTGATCGTAGAGCCGCTCGAGGAGGCGGACCGATGAGGATCGCGGTGCTCGGGCTCGGCGCCGTCGGGAAGGGGGTGCTCCGTGTACTCGCAGAGAAACCGGAGCTCGGCCTGGTGCTGACCGGAGTGGCGGACTCCGCCTCGGGCTGGATCGATCCCGATGGGATCGACCCGGGGGAGGTGCTGGACCGGAAATGTACCACGAACCGGTGCGGCACGGCAGGGCTCACCGCCGATGATATCCTCGATGCGGGTGAATTCGACGTCCTGGTCGAGGTGACCCCCACGAATGCATCGACGGGAGAACCGGCCCTCACCTATATCCGGCGCGCCCTCATCTCCGGGCACCACGTCGTCACCTCCAACAAGGGACCGATCGCCATCGCCCACGCCGAGCTCGAAGATCTCGCACGGGAACAGGGGGTCGCCCTCCGGTACGAAGCGACCGTGGGAGGTGCGATCCCGGTGATTCATGCGATCAGGAGCGGACTTCTCGGTAACCGTGCCCACGCGATCACCGGCGTCCTGAACGGCACCTGCAACTACATCCTCACCCGGATGGACGAGGAGGGACTCACCTACGACCAGGCACTCGCGGAGGCTCGCGAGCTCGGGTACGCAGAGGCCGATCCGACCTACGATGTACGCGGGATCGACGCGGCGATCAAGCTGGTGATCCTGGCGAATACCTGCTGGAACCTCGGGGTCACCCTGAACGACGTCTCGATCACCGGCATCGACTGCCTGACGGTCGATGCCTTAAGGCTTGCCGCGGACCAGGACTGCACGATCCGTCTGATCGCCGAGGCATCGCCCGAACGGGGACAGATCCGCGTTGCACCACGGGTACTGCCCCGGACGCACCCCCTTGTGATCGAGGGGACACTGAACGCGGTGACCCTCTCGATGGACCTCGCAGGTGAGGTCACCCTGATGGGTCGGGGGGCCGGGTCGAGAGAGACCGCGTCGGCGATCGTCGGAGACCTCCTCGCGATCCGGGACCGCTTTATTGAGTGCGGGTGAGGCGATGTCCCGTGTCCTCGAGCGGCGACGCCTCCTCCTCTCCCTGATGCGGCAGGTCACGCTCGAACAGGGTTCCTTCGGAATCGCCGAGATCGCGGGCCGGACCGCGCTCCCCCGGTCGACCGTCCAGGACTGGGTGAAGAGACTTGTGGCGGAGGGGTGTGTCGCCGCCCAGACCGACAGTCGGGGACGGCACGGTGCGCGCTTCGTCGCCATCAGCGCGATGCCGCGGTCCACCTGCCGGCGGGTCTTCACCACCGTGGACAAAGACAGGGTCGCGATCTTCCACAAGTGCCTCTCCAGTGCGTGCGCCGGATTCTGTGCCCATCACCACCGGGTGGCCGGCGGTGTGATCGACGCGGTCGAACGGGATGGCAACCTCCTGCGCGAGACCGGCCGACTCGGACGGGTGCCGGTCGAGATCGGCCTCTTTCCACGCTCCGCGGTCGGCGTCGTGAGCCTCCGTCGCGAAGGGGATCTGGTGGTCCAGGAACTGCTCTCCATCGGCGGACCCGCCTACTCACTCTCCGAGATGATCGCCCACGCAGACGGGGTGCTGGATGTGAGGGTGGAACGGAACGACTCCGCCGTGCGGGCCGAAGTGGTCACTCGTGCCCTGACCCATCTCCTGATCGGGATCGACGACACGGACACCCCGGGAGGCGGGGCGACCTTTGCGCTCGCGCTCGCGCTTCTCCAGCACCTGGCAGGCCTTGAGGGAGTTCAGCCGATCGGTCACCGGGTCGTGATGCTGGATCCGTCCATCCAGGGACGGACCGCAGGCAACGCCTGCAGTTATCTAGAACTCGCGGTGGAGAGGGAGGTGCTCAGGCGGGTCGAGGAGCACACGGTCCGTTTCGTGGGAGACGAGGCCTTCTCGAACGAGTGGGGGGTCGCCGTCCGCGAGGGATTCCGTATACCGGCGGTGCTTCGGGAGTTCTCCCGACGGGCGCGTACCGGTTCGGTCAGCAGGGACGAGGCGATGCAGGTCGCAGAACAGGCGGATGTTCGTTTATACGGAAGACGAGGGGCGATCGGTGCGCTCGCCGCCATCGGAACTGCAGGCGTCCCGATCGAGGCACAGCTCGATCCCTCGTTTCCGATCTGAATCAACCATCCTTCCTGTTGCCCCGGGCAAGAGAGATGCATACCCCGACGGTGCAGAGCACCGCGAACACGGCAAAGGAGATCCTGATCGCCCCAAGGAGGTCCTCGTCGTAGAGATCGGTGAGCTGGACACGCCCGACGAAGATGACCAGGGCGAGCATTACGATCTCGAGGGAGAGGAGCTGCCCGATCAGGCGCATCGTCGCGACCATCCCCGATGCGACACCGTAGAAACGCCGTTCAACGGCTCCCATGATCGCGTTTGTGTTCGGCGACGAGAAGAGACCATACCCGAGCCCGATCGTCATCAGGACACCGAAGATCAGTCCGACGGGGGTGAAACGGTCCAGGAACGCGAACAGGACGAGCCCGCCCACCATCAACGCCATGCCGGACGAAGCGAGCAGACGGGGCTCGATCCGGTCCGATGCACGACCCGCGATGGGTGAGATGACGGTCTGGACGAGCGGTTGTGAGAGAAGGATCAGGCCGGTGGTCTGTGCATCCAGGTCGCGGATGTGCTGAAGATAGAACGAGAGGAGAAAACCGATCCCGAAGGTCGCGCTGTAGTTGATCAACGCGGCGAGGTTCGAGAAGAGGTAGACCCGGTTGTCTCTGAAGAGCGAGAGCTGGATCACGGGGAACGGAACACGCAGTTCCCACCAGCCGAAGAGGAAAAAAACCGCGAGGCCGCCGGCGACAAGGATCAGGCCGATCGTCCCGGGGAGGGCCGAGAGCCCCAGCATCAGCGTGCAGAGCCCCACACCGTAGAGGACCGAGCCGACGAGGTCCAGCGGTTCGTTCCGGGCCTCGGCCCACTCCCCGCGGATGCGAAGGAGGAGAACGAGTGCGACCAGTCCGAGCGGGATCGTCACCAGGAAGATCGCCCTCCACCCGAAGTTGTGGGTGAGGAAACCACCGATCGATGGACCGAGGGTGAGACCCAGGTAGACGGAGGCGATGGAGATCCCGAGAGCCCGCCCCCGCTCGGCAGGGGGATAGACCGAGCTGAGCAGGGCAACCGAGGTCCCGAAGACCATCGCCGACCCGATTCCCTGCAATACCCTGACGCCGATCAGGAGGTCGACGGATGGGACATGGACGCAGAGCGCGGTGCCCGCGAGATAGACCAGGAGGCCGACGACGAAGACCCGCTTTCGTCCGTGGATATCGGCGAGCCGGCCTGCAGGGACGATGAAGACCGCCGTCGCGAGGATAAACGCGGTCGCGAGCCAGTTCAGCAGGACCGCATCCACCCCGAACTCGTTTCCGATCGTCGGAAGCGAGACGTTGATCGAGGACCCCATGTACGGGGTCAGGAACGAGGCGAGCGAGGCGGCGACGAGAACCTGGCGCCGGAGAGACGGTGTCGTCTCACTCGTAGACCCGTGCTCCGCCATTGTCGTAGACCATGTCCCTCCGTACCGTGTACGGACCGATGTCGCTGTAGACCTTGACCCTGGACGCCTTGTTCAACTGCAACAACGAGAGCTTCTCGGTAAGCACGTTGAACGTCCCGAGGTAGACATAGGTGTTCCTCCGGAGCTGGGAGAGATCCGTGGGTATCTTTCTGGCAGTCGTCCCGACGAACCCCTCGAGCATCACCGCCCTCGGGGTGTCGCAGTGGATCGTCCTGTTGCCGACCGCATGGAGCCACCGGGATCCGGCGATCTCCTGGGAGTTGAACCGGGGATAGTCGATCCGATCGTCCAGGGCGATGGAGGTTGGATCGTCTCCGAGGGCCGAATAGACGAACCCCGTGTTGAAGAGGACGAAGATACAGAGAAAGACCGAGGTCACCCGGACGGCCGAATCGCTCGAGAGGTCAAGGCTGGTCTGCTGCAGGAACCGTCGGAGAAACCGGAACGCCTCGAAGACACCGATCACGAAGAAGGGGGCGAGGAAGATGAGCGTGATCTGGTACAGGCGCGTCGTGTTCAGGGCACTCGAGAAGAACGGCAGGATCACGCCGGCGGCGGCAAGGGCGAAGTTGACCAGCGACAGGGCGAAGTACTCGCGGTCGATCGCAAAATACTCCCCCCCAAAACCCATCTTCTGCGGCCGCAGGAGGAGTGAGAGGATGCCGAAGAAGATGAAGAACTGGGTCACCAGCTGCACGTATTTCCCGAGCTGATGCAGGGGAGTGGCTGCTTCGGTGACGATGATCGAGAGACCCTCCGTCGTCTCGGGGCTGAGAAAACCGGAGACCATGTTGTTGGAGAACTGCACGGCAAGTCCGGTGATCGAGTTGAGCGCCGAGGAGGACGAGATGAACATGTACCAGCCGAGCGCGAAGATGAAGAAGAGCAGCACGTAGTCGAGGGTGATCGCACGCTCGCCGGCGTGACGGGGCCTGAAGTTGGGTGCATACCCCCGTTTCTCCCAGTCGAAGACCATCGAGATCCGGTCCTTTATCCGGTTTACCGACCCGATCTCGGAGAAGACGAGTATCACAAGGGCCAGCAGGAGGGCGATCATGAAGAGGTACGACAGCCCGTAGTGCGAGACGGCGAGGGAGAACGAGAAGACGATCAGGATGATGTACTTCTTCATCTTGTCCAGATCCTTGTTGATGATCAACAGCGCGATCATCACGAGGAAGAACTCGGCGATCTCCTGGCGGGCCACCTGGAGCATCTCCGTGTAATAGACGAACATGGAGATAAAGAAGAACGTCCCGAAGAAGGCGATGCGATCGTACGACTGGCGGCGGATCACCATGTACATCGCCGGTGCCATCAGTGAGAAGAAGAGCGGATAGACGATCTTGAAGATCCAGACGATGTCGAGGTTGCAGACGATCGCATAGATCGGGGCGAGCATCACGATCGAGAGCATCGCGTTGACGTTCGAATAGATCGAGAAGTCCCAGGCGGCGTTGTTGACCACCAGGTTCGCGATGTAGTATTCCTGGTTGATGTCGTATCCCCAGATATGGTTCGAGATGAGGGAGGTGTGGAAGAGGAGGGCAAGGGCGACCGTCCAGATCATGAAGAGATAGTACCGCTCCGGAATCGCCTTCCGAAACGCGATCAGCGCCGGCACGATCGCGATCGCCGCGAGCAGGATAAAGAGGAGGGTATTGACACGGTAGTTGTTGACCAGCCAGGTTCCGAAGATCGCCAGCACTGGTAACAGGGAGAAGAGGAAGACGGGCCAGCCGAAGGTCTCGCCGACGATGATGTATTCGGGCTGGTTGTAGTCATGGTCCACGATGTAGGCGATCACCGCTCCGATGAACACGAAGACCGTCATCGTGATCAGGAGCGGGCCTTCCGAGATCGGTTTCAGGATGTCCAGGACCGGGTAGACCGTGTTCATCACGAACCCGAGGAACATGACGCTCGAGATCGAGAGCCCGACGGAAAAGAGCGTGGTCTCCACCGATCCGACACCATGAACGCGCAGCACCCGGAGGAGCACGATCCCGGGGACCCACGTGAGATAGAGGAATCCGACGATCTGGCGGAGAAGCGGCACCCCCGCACCATTCTCCTCGAGCACGAGTGTGGCCCAGAGCAGGAGCTGGATCCCCAGCACCACCCCGAGGAAGGAGACGATCCCCCAGTCGTTGATCCGGAATGGATCGCGCACCCTCATGACCATCGTTCCATGACCTCCCGGTACGCCGCGATCGTCCGCTCCGAGATCGGCCCCCAGGAGAGTTCGCGGGTCATCTTCTCGCGTGCGGCCGTACCCATGATGATCCTCAACGGTTTCTTCTGCAGCAACTTCAATATTGCGTCTGCGAGCGCCTCCGGGTCGCGGGGTGGGACGATATAGCCGGTTCGACCATCCTCCACGACCTCGGGGATCGACCCGACGTCCGTGACGATGACGGGACGGGAGAAGGCATAGGCGATCGGGATCACGCCCGTCTGGGTACCCTCGATGTACGGCAGGACGACGGTCATCGCACGCTGGAAAAGGACGGGAACCTCGGCGTCCTCGATGAAGCGGTTGACGAGCTCGATCCGCCCGTCGCCGAGGAGGTCGGCATACGGGGAAAGGTCGCCCGCACCTGCGATGATGAGACGGGTCGCGGGAGACGCCTGCCAGACGAGCGGCATCGCCTCGAGCAGGTACCGCAGGCCCTTGTACTCCTCGATCCGGCCGAAGAAGAGGACCGCGTCCTCCTCGTCAACCGGCTCCTCACCACCGAGCCCGGTGAAGAATGAGTAATCGCCGTGCGGGATCACGTACGTGGGGATCGGTGCATCGAGCTGTCGCCGCGCCCACTCCCCGTGGACGATCACGGCGTCCGCGTAGCGGAGGAAGAGCGAGCGGGCAAGTTCCTGGTCCCAGGCGCGCGACCCGGCGTGGGGGACGACATCGTGGACCGTCACCACGATCGGGTATCGACGGGAGAGGATGGGGAGCAGGAGGCCGTACCAGGGTGAGACTCCGTTGAAGTGCAGGAGGTCCGGCGCCTCGCTCCGGATCGCCCGGAGGAACCGGATCGGGCGCCAGAAGAGGAGGGTGTTCGTGAAGAAGGTCCTGACGACATTCCCGACATGGAACCGGCGGATCCGAACCTCCGGCGAGAAGGGGAACCGGGAAGGGTCCAGGTCGATCGGGCCGAACACAACGATGTCGATCCGGGATGCGAGCGCGTTTGCGAGTTGAGAGATGTACTGGACAAGCCCGCCGCTCGCGTTGTGCGTGAAAAGCACGACCTTCATGCCGGCAGCTCCTCGAAGAGTGCCAGGTAGCGATCGGCGATCACGGACCAGTCATGGTACTCTGCGACAAAACGTCGTGCCCGGTTCCCCTGGGATACCAGGTCGGTCCGGAGATGGTCGGCGATCTGGGTCGCCGCGCTCTCGGGCTCAGAAAACTCGACCACGCGACCGAGACCCTCGTCTCCGACGAACTGCAGCGGCGGAATCGCCGAGACGACCGCGGGGAGGCCCGATGAGAGCGCCTCCAGAAGCGAGAGCGGACTGCCCTCGCTCCGGCTCGCCATGATGTAGCAGTCGGCGAGCCGGTAGAGATCGGGGACCTGCCGGTAGTCGACCGGACCCAGGAATCGGACGTGACCAGAGAGCCCGAGCGCCTCAACCCGGGCACGCGTCTGATCGAGCTGGTCGCCCCCGCCCGCGATCACGAGCAGGGCCTCGGGGACCGTCTCGTGGACCCGCGCAAAGACCTCGACCAGGCGCACCGGTTGTTTGGCCTCACTCACCCGCCCGAGTGAGAGGAGGATCGTCCGGTCGACAGGGATCCCCCACTCGCGGCGAAGGGATGCCCGATCCTCTGCGGGGGAGAAGACTGAGGTATCGACGCCGTTCGGAACCAGCTCGATCCCGGTGGGTTCAATGCCGATCTCCGCAAGATCGGCCGCCACGGACCCGGAGACGGCGGTGAAACGGGTGCGTCCGGCGAGGCGGGAAAGGGAGCGCTGCTCGATCCAGGATGCCATGCGAAAGTACGGCGCGGGCGACATACCGAACCGGAACTTGTTCCGGTAGGTGGAGTGGATGGTCGCCACGGCATGCGGAAAGGGGGATGAGCCCGGGAAGAGCGGGTTGTGGAGCCAGACAGCGTCGAAGGTCCCGGTCCTGCAAAGACGGGAGACGCCGTGCCAGTAGTGGAGAAGGCCCCCGATCGCGAACTGACGGACCAGGCGACCGCTCCCGACCCGGATCTCAGGTCCTGTCGGCGAGCAGACGGTGCACGAGACACCCCGCACACGAAGCCGTTCGACGACGTGATGCGCGACGTTGGCGATCCCAAAGCCATGGGGGTAGTACTCGGAGGCACAGATGAGGAGTTTCAAGCGGTCACGTCCTTTCCGACATCGGTGTTGCTCCTGGGTTGGTGCGATCGGGCCGACGAGACCTTCAGGCCGTGGCAAGTTCCCGGTAGAGGTCAAGGGTCGAGTCGACGGTATTCCGCCATGAGTTCTGCCGGATGATCGTCTCCCGCCCCTGCTGACCGAGGGATGCCGCCTCTTCCGGAGACTCGAGCAGACGGCGGATCGCCGCGGCAAGGGCTCCGACATCCCCCTTCGGGAACATCAGGCCGGCCCCCTCCACCAGGTGCCGGAGATGCTCGAACTCCGATATGACGACGGGCCGGCCACACGCCATCGCCTCGAGCATGGTCCGGGGCACCCCCTCGTGGAGGCTTGGGAGCACCAGCATCTCGGCCCGGCGGTACTGCGCCGGCATCTGATCGTACGGCATGAACGGGAGGAACTCGACAGTTTCTTCCAGGCGAAGCTCGGAGACGAGCTGCCGGATCGCCTCCTCCTCGGGACCCTCGCCGACCAGGGTGATGCAGAGGTTCGGTATCTCCTGTACCAGTCGGGCAGCGGCATGGATGAGAAACGCGACCCCCTTTCCCTTGACGTACCGGCCGACCCAGAGGAGACGACGGGACTCGTCGTCCACCCTTGTGACTCCCGGATGGAAGACGTCGGTGTTCACCCCGTTCGGGATCACGGCGATCCCTTCGGGATGGACCCCGAACTCCAGGATGAGCCTCTCCCGCTCCTGCGGCGTGTAACAGATCACCCGATCGGCTGAGTTGAGCGTCCATCGGCCGAGGGTGTTCATGTACCCGACGTTCAGCCAGTGCGGGGCGGATGCCGACATGATACCGTGGTTGGTGATGACGAGCGGGGAGGAGCCGTACTTCTTGACGAGGGCGCAGACGTTGGTGGGAAAGAAGAGGTGGGAGTGGGCGTGGATCACATCGTACTCGTTGCGCATCTCCATCAGCTGGAAGAAGAGGGTCGGGCTGATCGTATTTCCGACCATCCGGATCGAGTGGTTGAACCGGATCACGCGGTACCCGTCGATGAACTCCTCCTCCGGGAGATGGTCCGGGTTCGCTGTCAGCACGGTGACATCGTGACCCAGGGCAACCTGCATCCGGGACATCTCGTGGACATGGATGCCGTAACCGCCGACGACAGACGGGTACAGGTCACTTGCGACACGCAATATCTTCATCGTGGGGGTCCGCCCGCTCGCCAGGAACAGTGCTTCCTGATCACATTTCGGCGGTGCATTAATAGCCTTTCTGGACCGGAGAGGTTCAACCGGCACAGGAAGACCGGCAGAAGGCGAAGATCGCAGAAAACCAAAGACCGGGAGGGTCGTTCTCAGGAATCCGCGCGAAGATATCAAACGATTTAATACTTGCAGCGCGATCATGTGATTATCTATGATTAACGTCGGAGTTCTCGGAGCAACCGGTGCTGTGGGACAGCGCTTCGTCCAGCTCCTGGCGGATCACCCGTGGTTCAACCTCACCACGCTGACCGCTTCGGGCCGGAGCGCGGGCAGACGATACGCGGACGTCGTGGAATGGAGACTCGATGCCCCGTTCCCCGATTCGTTCGGGGACCTCGTGGTCGCCCCCACGGACCCGAAGGCCCTGCGCGACTGTGATCTGGTCTTCTCCGCCCTCCCGGCAGAGATCGCAGGAGACGTCGAGATGGCATGCGCCGCGGCGGGACTCGGTGTCTGCACGAACGCCTCGTCGCACCGGATGGACCAGAACGTCCCGCTGGTCGTCCCCGAGGTGAACCCGGACCACCTGGGTCTGATCGACCTCCAGCGTGACAGGGGTGACGGCGGTTTCATCGTGACGAATCCCAACTGCTCGACGATCATCTTCACCCTCGCCCTTGCACCGATCGCTCCGTTCGGTCTCTCCGACGTCCGTGTTGCGACCATGCAGGCGGTCTCAGGGGCAGGGTTCGCAGGGGTGCCTGCGATGGCAATCTATGACAACGTGATCCCGTTCATCGGCGGGGAGGAGGAGAAGATGGAGACCGAGACGCTGAAGATCATGGGGACGTTCGACGGCGCCTCGGTCACTCCGGCCCCCCTGCGGGTGTCGGCCTCCTGCCACCGTGTCCCCGTGATCGACGGGCACACGATGGCGATCTGGGCGGACGTGACCACTCCCGTCGACGACGTCCTGGCCGCATACCGGTCATGGACCCCGCCGATCTCCGGCCTTCCGACCCAGCCCGACCCCGTGATCCGGCTCTTCGACCAGCCGAACAGGCCCCAGCCCCGCCTCGACCGGATGCACGGGCGGGGAATGACCGTCTCCGTGGGACGGATCCGCCCCGGGCTCAGGTTGATCGCGCTCGGCCACAACACGATCCGGGGAGCTGCCGGGGCGTCGATCCTGAACGCGGAGCTGATCGTCAAGAATAAGTATCTCTGAGCGGAGGGGGCCACCTTGGACAGAGACAACACAGTGTACGTCGGCAACAAACCAGTGATGAACTACGTGCTTGCAGTGGTGACCCAGTTCTCGAACGGCGCGGAAGAGGTCGCAATCAAGGCCCGGGGCAAGGCGATCTGCCGGGCGGTCGACACCGCCGAGATCGCGCTGAACCGCTTTCTCCAGGACGTGAAGAAGAAGGAGATCATCACCTCCACCGAGGAGGTCGAGACCGACGCGGGCAGGACCAACGTCTCCAGCATCGAGATCATCCTGACGCACCGGACCTGACCTCCCTTTTTTGGATCACCCCTGCGCGTACACTTTCTCGCCGCACGGTCATGCCGTCATATACTCCGCCTTCTGAAGATCGATCGGGTGCAGGATTCGAGAGTCGTCCCGTTCCGCGCGGAGGGGCCGTTCTCGGACTGCCCTGGGAGTTTGACCGATGATCCTGCAACGGAAGAAGACGATCCCACGCCGAAGGAACCGGACAATGTTGACGAGGTTACTCGAATGGTACGTCGGGTTCGCAGCCCGGAGAGCGACTCAGCCCCTTATCCCGGCAACCCCGTTCGACGACCTGTGACGGTTGGTCGCCGGTGACCCGACAGTCTTTTTCCCATGCCCGCCCACGAGCGACGCAAGGCAGACTCCTGGACCGGGTCACGCGAGGGGGCACGGAGAAGGGGTTTCAACCCGCCTGCGACGACGCCGGGAGAAAGACCCGCGGTCCCTGCCGGCAAGAGGACGATCGTCTCGTTCTCCTGCGGCGGGAGTTCGTGCCCTTTTCCGCGATCTGACTGCGTGCAGACAGGGTTGCCGGCGTGATGGCAGAGAGAGAGGCGGTGTCCCTCGCGGAGTATCCCGGGCTCGCGGAGGTGTGCGAGTGTTGATGTTGTCGAACGACCCTTCTTCATCATGGCATCCCCACTCCTCGCGCTCATCCTTTCGTTCTTCGTCCCGGGGCTCGGGCAGTTCTACACGGGCCAGTTGTTGAAGGCGATCTTGGTCTTTACCCTCGCCGTCATCTTCGCCCTCCTCTCATCCGTCCTCGTTGGCATTCCCTTGTACATCATCGTCTGGCTCTACTCGATGTACGATGCGTATTCTGCCGCCCGGAAGTCGTAGAGGACCGGCGCAATCACGGGAAGAAGGAGGGTCGCCTCAGCGCAGACCAACACCCTTCACCCCCGGCAAGACCCTCCTTTGTATCGGCGTCGACGTAGTCCTGGTAGCGCCGCTCCAACCAGCACCGCGACGACGATGATCACCATCCCGTGCCCCGAACGGGTCACCGGGATGAGCGTGGTCGGCGGGGGGACCTCCGTCGGCAGAGGGGTGGGAGCGGGCGAGGGTGCCCTGCCCGGGGGGAAGAGAACCCCGTCGACGATGTGAACGATCCCGTTCTTCGCCGGGATGTCGAGCAGGGTGAGGTTCGCCCCATCGATCTCGACCCTGCCCCCCGCCCGGACGGTCACCCGGAGCGGTTCGTCGAGCAGCGTCGGCACGAAGGCACTCGAGGTGATATCGGCTACGGACCGTGTCCCTGGTGCAAGGTGATACCCGATCAGCACTTTTAACTCCGTTTCGTCCGCGAACAGCTCCTCGAGGGTACCCGGCGGGAGCGAGGAAAAGGCGGCATCCGTTGGGACGAAGACTGTGACCGGTCCCGGGCCATCAAGGACTGCGGTGACGTTCGCTTCATTCACCGCCCTGGTGAAGATCGAGAAGTCCGGGTTGCGGGTGATGATCTCAAGGACGGTCCGGTTCCCGACCGGCATGGTCCCGGTGGGATAGGGGGTCGGTGTCTGTGAGACGGCGCCGGTATAGTCATCACCGAGGAGGATGGTGGTGGGCAGCATGGAGGGCGAGGGAAGCGTGAGCGGGAGCAGGGGGGGCGGGGAGGTCATCACTGCCACCGGTGTCCGGTTGGAGGTCACGGTCGTTGGAATGACTGCCGTGGGTGTTGCAGGCGAACCGGCGAGGACCACGAATGTCCCCTGCCGGATAAAGGCGGTATCGGCGAGGTCGACGGGCCGACCTTCCGGGTACGCCCGGACATGGCCGATTTCGAGTTCGAGGGGCGAGGTGCCATTCGTCAGGCCTGAAAACTCGAACTCCACGAGCGGACCCGTGCGGAACCTGGCGGGATCGGAGACGAGGACGAGAATACTGCCGGCCCTGATGCGGGTCGCCGAGAACGTACCCCCGACCAGAGAGCGGGAGTCTTCGTACCGGACGATGGCGGGGTCGAACCGGAGTGTCATCCACAGTTCTGAGGCGGGTGGATCCCAGGTGGTGTTGAGCGAGAGGGTCGTTCCGGCCCGCTCGCCAACCCCGGCGATCGTATCCTGGAGGATGAAGGTACCCGTCCCTGCGGCACCCGCAACCCCGACACCGGCCACCAGGATAACAAGGAGTAGGACGGGTCGAATCGGTCTCCACTGCATCGATCCAGCATGGGTGGGACCGCTATTAGGTTGTTCCCCCCGCCGTCATGCCATGACCCGCAGATTCAAAAAGAGCAGGAGGAGAAGTGCGACCAGCACGACGAAGGCGCGGAGGAGGATCGCACGGGCCTTCTTCTTTCTCTCCCAGCCGGCCGGTCCGATCTTGAAGAAGAAGATTCCAAGGAACCCGCCGATCATCACCCCGATGATGTTATCGAACGAGAGCGCCAGGGCAGAGACGGCGTTCGTCCGAAAGAGGGCGAACGCGATTCCGGCGACGACGGCAGGCGGCAGCAGAGAGAGCGAGATCCCGATCCCGACGAGGCTCTCGTGGAATCCGCGCACCTGCGCAATGATCGCGGCGAATCCGAGCAGGACCGCCATCAAAAGGTACGACTCGCGCCGTTCGAACCGGTCAAGGATCTGGGGGGTCATGGAGATGGGGCCCATCGTGTAGAGGATGGCGGTGATCATGGCGGAGAGGGCGACAACCAGGACGATCAGCACGATCAGCACCTTCAGATTGGCGAGGGCCCGGTGGGGCCTGCCCAGGGAGAGCTCGAGGATGAAGCCCGTGATCGGGGTAAGGAGGGGGGAGACGACCATCGCACCGACGATCACGGCGACATTGTTGTTGAAGAGACCGACCAGCGCCACGACGGTGGCGATCATGGTCATGAGGAGGATCGGCAGGGTGAGCACGGTCGTCTCGGGCAGGGCTTCCAGGAGGTTCTCCGACGATGCAGGCTTCACGTCCTTCTGAATACCTGGTCGATCCGCCTCGTCTTCCACGATCGGTCTACGGTCTTCCGGTACGACCATCTGCTGTCATCTCCTCCCCACGCCGTCGACTCTCTCAGGGGCGAGCAGGTCCTCGTCCCGGCCCCCTGTGCATCGAAGTATGGCGGATGATCCTGATGAGTGTATCTCCGGAGATGAACCTCCCGGGCACGGGCAGCATCCAGATGCACCTCGCCGTCAAAAACGCCTGCCCACAACGACGGCGAAACCCGCCCGACGGTCACCTCCCTGCCGACGCCGTCGCCCTCCGCCCCGATGACCCTTCCTGGGCGCGTTCGGGCGGAGGTGAACGAGAAGGGCGGTGAGGGAGTCGCTTTCCACGATACCAAACCGGGCAACAAGGGCGGCACCTTCCGCCATGACGACGTCGACGGCGGAGCGGCACCCCGATGAGGTTCGCCGTTCCGGGGACGCCCCTCCGGTTCCCGATGGATGATCCGGACCTGAACCGGATGGACTTCGAACTTTGGTCCGACTCCCCGGACGTGATCCGATCCATTCGTGACCGACGCCACCTGCACCGGCAAAGAGGTGGTCTCGAGCGGTGCAGGCCCATGGGGGTTTGCAGTAGGGATGAGTGGGGCGAGGGCGAGCGCGGAGCCCCTCAAAAAAGGGCCCCCCCGTTCATTTGAGCCGGAGCCGCTGCCCGTTCGTCATGGGGTGTATGCCCTCATTCAGGGTGTACCCGAGCTCACCGGCGAACTGCACATACCTCGAGGCCATCGAGAGGTCTCCGTGCGCGGGGACGATGTGCTGTGGCTGAAGCAGATGGATGAACTCGTAGTGATCCTCTCGGTATGCATGACCGCTCACGTGCAGATCCGGAAAGATTCGCGCCCCGGCCCTCTCGAGGAGGAGCTCGATCTCTGCCCGGTTCGCCTGGTTCAGCGGGCTCGGTATGACGTTCGCGGAGAAGAGCACCTTGTCCCCCCTGGAGATCTGGTACGGGGTGTCGCCATGCGCGAGACGCGTGAGCAGCGCGCCGGGCTCCCCCTGGTGACCGGTGACGATGGGGAGAAAATGCTCCTTGCCCTCCTTCATCATGCGGCGCATCATCCGGTCGATCACACGCCGGTTGCCGAAGACGCTCATCGTCTTCGGAAGCGAGACGAACTTCATCCGCTCCGCGGTCAGGCCGTACTTCTCCATCGACCGTCCGAGCAGCACGGGTTTTCGGCCGATCGCCTCCGCGCACTCCGCGATCGTCTTCACCCGCGAGATGTGGGAAGAGAACGCGGAGACGATGATCGCATTCTTGTCGTCCTCGAAACTGGTCATTACGTCCCGAACGAGGTTGCTGGCGACCCTCTCGCTCGGGCACCGGCCCGGATGCTGGATGTACGGACTCTCCACGATGACCGCGAGGACCCCTTCCTTTCCGAGCTGCCGGAACCGTTCGAAGTCCGGTGCGGCGCCGATCACCGGCGTCCGGTCCAGCTTGAAGTCGCAGGCGTAGACGATCGCCCCGTGTGGCGTATGGAGGACCGGCGTCACCGTATCGATGATCGAGTGCTGGGTCCGGACGAACTCGAGCACGAGGTTCCTGGAGACCGTGTGCCGCTGCCCCGCCTTCAGCGGGACGAGCGTATTCTCCACCCGGAACTTCCTCTCCCCCTGGATCTGCTGCCGGATCAGCTCCGTCGCGTATGGGGTGGCGATGATCGGTGCCTTGTACCGGTGGGCGAGCTTCGGGATGGCGCCGATATGGTCGAGGTGCCCGTGCGAGCAGACGATCGCCTTCACGGTTCCGGGGACCGACTGGAGGACGGTATCGTCCGGTATCGCCTTGATCTGGATCAGATCAAGCGAGTGCATGATGTCGACCTCCGCATCCTCGTGGACCATCAGCTGGTCGAGGCGGAGGCCCATGTCGAAGATGACGACCTCCTTGCCACACCGGACGGCGGTCATGTTCCGTCCCACTTCGTCGTAGCCGCCGACGGCGATTAGCTCTATCTCCATGATGCTGTCATCCTGGTTCTGTCTTCAGGGACCGTCTTCTGCGCTCCCGGGTTCGTGCTCTGGGGGCCCCCGGCGGGCCGGTCGAAGACCCTCGCTCACCCCGGGTTGAACCCGACATCGATCGGGCCGTCGAACGCACCCATCTCCGTCGAACCGATCACGCCGGACGGGATGACCCTTTCGGACCGGTTCTTTTTCGTTCACGCCCGGGAGTTCTCGCCATCGCTCGTGAGAGTATCGGAAGGGGTGCTGATCGGTGGAGGGGGATGAGAGGTATTGGCCACGCCCCACGCGCTTCCAGCAGGTTGTTTAAAAGTCACCCGTAAAGTATTTAAAAATTCATATTCCGGCCGGCGCTGAAGCCCGGGGAGCTATGCACAGCACGTATCGTCGCTGCCGGTGTTTTTCTCTCGGGGGGATGGCGATCGATCATCGATCCCTTCCCGGTTGCCACCCCCCGCATCTGGAGACGGAGTGCAGGTTTCAGCGGACCGACCCGTTTTTAAAGGTCCTCCAGGTCGAATACACCGCGCAATCCATTCGAAGAGGCATACAGTTAAATGACCCGTCGTGCACCCTGACTGGGGAACCGACCGTGTCAGAGCAGGAAGAAGCGATCGCATGGCATGCGTTCGACCGGACGACCCTCCTTGAGCGTCTCCGCTCGGGCCCCTCCGGACTCGAAGAGGCGGAAGTGGAACGGCGCCTCCGGCGGTTTGGTCCGAACCGTCTCCCGGAGCGGGAACCCCCCTCTCCCCTCGTCCTCTTTCTCAACCAGTTCCAAAGTCCCCTGATCTACGTCCTGATCCTCGCGGCAGGCATCTCCCTCGCCCTCGGAGACATCACCGATACCGTCTTCATCCTGATCGTGGTCCTGGTGAACGCGGTTGTCGGAACCCTCCAGGAATGGAAGGCGGAGCAGAGTGCCCATGCTCTCCGATCGCTGCTCACGACCACCGCGACGGTGCTCCGATCGGGGAGGGCACGTGAGGTTCCTGCGGAGGAGCTGGTTCCCGGAGATGTCATCCTTCTTGAACCGGGTCGACGCCTCCCCGCGGACGTCCGTCTGCTGAAGGCACAGGACCTCCGTATCGACGAGTCCCTGCTGACCGGGGAGTCGATCGATGTCGAGAAGGGCGTCGGAGAGGGGCTTCCCGACAGTACCCCCGTCGCCGACCGGTGGACGATGGCCTTTGCGGGCAGCACGGTCACGTACGGGAGAGGGACCGGCATCATCGTGGCAACGGGGAGTTTCACGCAGATGGGCCGGATCGCCCGTTCGATCGCGGAGGTCGAAGGGGCGAAACCGCCTCTCGTGCAGAGGATGGAGCGGTTCGCTCAGAAGATCACATTCGGGATCATCGTGGCCGGAATTCTCCTGGGTGCGATCTCGTTCGCGCGCGGCATGCCCGCTGTCGAGGTCTTCTTCTTCGTGGTCGCTCTCGCGGTATCGGCGATCCCCGAGGGTCTGCCTGTCGCCCTCACGGTCGTTCTCTCGGTCGCTGCATCGCGCATGGCCGGACGCTCGGTGATCGTCAGGCGGATCACGGCGGTCGAGAGCCTGGGCAGCTGTACCTGCGTCGCGAGTGACAAGACCGGTACACTGACGGTGAACGAGCAGACCCTCGTGATGGTCTGGCTCCCGACGGGTGCGCTCTTCCCCGTCACCGGGACCGGATACCGTGGTGTGGGGACGGTGGAGGGACTGCCTGAACAGAACGGCTCCGGGGAAGAAACGACGCTCCTTTACCGGTTCGGAACCGCATCGGTCCTTGCGAACGAAGCCGAGCTCGTCCCGTTCGGTGATGAGTGGAGGAGCATTGGTGACTCGATCGATATCGGGTTCCTCGCCTTCGCGTATAAACTCGGTCTTGACCCGGGGGAGGTCAGGTCTCGGATCCCCGTGATCCACCAGATCCCCTACGAGTCCGAGCGGCGGTACTCAGCCGCAATCGTCGAGGAGGATGGCAGGCGACGGATCGTCGTCAAGGGCGCTCTCGAGACGCTCCTGCGGTACTGCACCTGGATGGAGACGACCGACGGACCCGCTCCCATCGACCCCGGGCTGGTGGAACGCGCCTTCGATGCCCTCTCCAGGGATGGTTACCGCGTACTTGCCGTCGCGGAGGGGCCCGTCGAGGGGGAATGGGTGCCGGAGCTGCCACCCCTCCGTCTGCTCGGTCTCGCGGGCTTCATCGACCCCGTCCGGCCCGATGCGGAGGAGGCGGTCGCTCGCTGCCGCGATGCGGGAATTCGCGTGGTGATGGTCACCGGGGACCATCCCTCGACGGCGCTGGCGATCGCCCGGACGCTGGGCATCGCACGGGAGGAGGGGGAGGTCGTCACGGGGGACGAACTGGAGGCGCTCGGATCCATCGCCGTGCCGGAGTACCTCGACCGGGTTGGGAACGCCTCGGTCTTCGCGCGGGTCGCACCACTGCAGAAACTGGAGATCGTCGAGGGACTGCTCCGGCTCGGGCACTTCGTAGCGGTGACCGGCGACGGAGTGAACGATGCCCCCGCGCTACGGCGGGCCAACATCGGCGTCGCCATGGGGTCTGGGACCGATATCGCGAAGGACTCCGCCTCGATGATCGTGACGGACGACCGGTTCAGCTCCATCGTCGCCGGGATCGAGGAGGGACGGATCGCGTATGACAACGTGCGGAAGGTCACCTATCTCCTGATCGCCACCGGTGCTGCCGAGGTGCTGCTCTTCCTCCTCTCGACGCTCGCCGGGCTCCCTCTCCCGCTCGCCGCGATCCAGCTCCTCTGGCTCAACATCGTGACGAACGGGATCCAGCACATCGGTCTCGCCTTCGAGCCCGGCGAACCCGGCACGATGCAGCGCCCGCCCCGTTCCCCCCAGGAGGGCCTCTTCGATCGGCTGATGCTCGAGGAGACCCTGCTCGCCGCGGGGACGATGAGCCTGGTCGGATTCGGGGCATGGGTCTGGCTGCTCGGATCGGGCTTCGGTGAGGACGCAGCGCGGACCATGCTCCTGGTCCTCTTCGTCCTCTTCGAGAACTTCCATGTCTTCAACGCACGCTCAGAGACCGCGTCCACGTTCCGCATTCCCCTCTCCAGCAACCGTCTTCTCATCGCATCCGTGATCGGCGCCGCGGCGATCAACGCGGTGGCGATGTACATCCCGGTGCTCTCCGATGTGCTGCGCACCGGACCGATCTCACTCCAGGCATGGGGGGCGCTCGCCGTGCTCGCGATGTCGGTGCTGATCGTGATGGAGATCTACAAGCGGTTCCGCCGCCCGTCTCACAGCATGGGCTGAGAAGCGAACCCAATCGTTCCGGATGGCCCTGTCCGGCCATCGAAACCCATTAATCGGCTCTCGACCCATGGGGAGTGATGATGACCAGGGAGAGAGATGCCGGAAGAGGTTCCGGAGACGGACAGACCGGGAGGGGGTAGACGGTGAACGAGACGATCTTCGGCTCCATCGAGTTCCAGATGAGCCTGCTCCTCTTCGTCGCCCTGGCCGGGTACCTGATCGCATCCAGGATCAATCAGTCGGCGGTGATCGGGGAGATCCTGGTCGGAATCCTGGTCGGCCCGTCCGTCCTCGGACTGATCACCTACACCGAGTTCGTCCAGTCGCTCGCCCACCTGGGCGCGATCTTCCTCCTCTTCGTGATCGGATTCGAGTTCTCCCTGCGCGACATCACCAACCCGCGCTATATTGTGATCGCAATCGTCGGGGTGCTGGTGCCCTGGATCGGTGGTTACCTGGCGACGACGATGCTCGGATACCCGACCGCATCCGCCCTCTTTGTCGGCACAGCCCTGACGGCGACGAGCATCGCGATCACCGCGAACGTCCTCAAGGAGCTCGGGAGGCTCGACTCCCCTGCGGCGCGGGCGATCATCGGTGCCGCCGTCATCGACGACGTCCTCTCGCTCCTGGTGCTGGGGGTCACGACCGATCTGATCAAGGGCGCGCTCGAGATCCCCACACTCGTCACGAGCCTGGTCGCCGCCGTCCTCTTCATCGGGCTCGGGCTCCTGGTCGGGATCCAGATCGTCTCGCCTCTGCTCGCCCGACTCGACTGCAGACCCCTCGCCCGCCAGTACCCGGAGTTTGTCTTCCTCACCGCGCTCGCGATCGCCTTCCTCTACGCGATGGTCGCCGAGCTGATCGGGCTCTCGTCGATCGTGGGGGCGTTCATCGCCGGCGTCTCCTGCCGGGAGATCACGATCTGCCAGAGCAAGGACCCGCGCGAGGGGGCCGAGTACCTCCAGGTGATCTTTGCTGCCATCTTCTTCGTCTCGCTCGGGATCATCGTCGACCTGCACGCCGTCACGCCCGGGATCACGGTGCTCATCGTCGCCATCACCATCGTCGCCATCCTGACCAAGCTGATCGGGTGCGGACTGCCGGCACGCCTCTTCCGCTACTCCTGGCGCGAATCGGCGGTGATTGGGTTCGGGATGGCACCCCGTGGCGAGGTGGCGATGATCGTCGCCCTGATCGGTCTGAACCAGGGGGTGATCGGCCAGGAGATCTTCGTCTCCATCCTGCTCATGAGCCTGGTCACCACGATCATAACGCCTATCGTCTTCCAGAACTGGCTCTTTAGGGCCGGCAGCAGCACGGACCCGGGCACGGCATCGGATTGAGGGGGCGATCCCTTCAGTCGGTCCCATCCCGGAGACAGCATGCGGGCGGCAGCACATACCATCGACCTCGCTGCCCGCACCCAAGGACAACCCCTTCATACGTTCGACTTCACGCCGGGGAGCCTCGCCACCTCTCCGCCGGCGAATCCGGTTGGCCGAACGAGGTCATCGGCGGTCGAAGACCGGCGAAGGAGGGTCGAGGGTGCACCCTCGCGGGATTCGCCATACCCGGCAGGGGATCCGCACCGGGAGCACGCAGGAAACCGCTGGTTGGAGGACCTTTTCGCATTTCGGCGATTCGCGCCATATCGAGGTCCTCAATCGATCACGTCGATCCCGGGCGAAGGGCCGGGTCTCCAGGAGAGAAGCGGATACAGCGACATACCGGACCTGCCTCGGTCATTCGTTCCCAAGAATGTCCGGTTGTGAAAAAGATCCGATGTCACCACCCGTGTTCTGCCGCACGCATGCTGCTATCCGGTGACGGAGGCACACGAATCCAGGTGCTCCTCGAGACGCACTGCCATCTCCTGGACGGCGCCGAGAGCCGGCGAGTCCACGGCGCGGGTGATCGGAACCCCCTGCCGTACCGTCTCGATCACCTTCGGGTCGAATGGGATCTCACCGATGAGCGGGATCTGCTGGTCCCGGCACCAGAGATGGATCATCCTGGCGATGGTCGGCGAGAGGTCGAAGCGGTTGATCGCAACGAGCACCCCGGGCCTGAACTGCCGGCAGACCGCCACCACCCGTTCGAGGTCGTGCAGGCCCGAGATGCTCGGTTCGGTGACGACCAGGACCAGGTCCACGCCGCTTATGGTGGAGATGAGAGGACACCCGGTTCCCGGGGGCCCGTCGATCAGCAGCAGGTCGCTCTTTGGGTCGTTCTCGAGAGCGGTCTTCTTGACCGCGCTGACGAGCAGCCCCGAATTGCCGGCTCCTGGCACCAGGCGGGCGTGGACCAGGTGCCCCCGGTCCGTCTCAGAGTAGCAGATCATTCCGGTCTGGCGGGGCTGCATGTTCACCGCTTCTGCGGGACAGACGAGTCTGCAGACGGCGCATCCCTCGCAATGGAGGGTGTCGACCCGGAAGATCCCCCCGTCGGGTCGGATCGCCTCGAACCGGCAGTTCGTTTCGCATGCCCCGCATCCCAGGCAGAGATCGGGATCGATTGCCGCTGCCTGCATCCCGAAGAAGGGCTTCGTCCAGAGGGGGCGCGGGTTGAGGAGGAGGGCGAGGTTCGCCGCGTCCACGTCGCAGTCGGCGATCACCAGGTGTCCCTGCAGCAGGTGGGCCAGGGCCGCTGTCACCATGGTCTTTCCCGTGCCACCCTTGCCACTGATGACGGCGAGACGCTTCATGGCGACACCCCGGCAAGGCGGCGGCACCCGGCGTAGAGTGCCCTGAACCGTTCCTGCCATTCAGGCCGTTCCCGACAGAGAAGACCTCCCCGGTTCTGGATCACTGCGAACTCGCGATCGAACGGAACGGTCATCATCACCTCAAGGTCGTGCTCGGCGCAGAAGTCCAGGGTCGCCTGGTCCGTGCCGTCACTCCGGTTGATCACGACACCGGCGGGGATCTCCATGCCGTGAACCACGTCGGCGGCGAGCTCGAGGTCATGCAGGCCGAACGGGGTCGATTCGGTCACGAGCAGACAGCAGTCCGACCCGTCCAGGGTCGTTATCATGGGGCAGGCGGTCCCCGGAGAGGAGTCGTAGAGGACCAGGGGGTGGGTCGCCGCCCGAGCCTTTGCTGCCCCGATCACCGGGACCGCGAGGGGGCTTCCCGTGTCGAGAAGACCGGTTACGAGGGTCATGCCCGGAATCGGGCTGGAGACAGTGACCGTCCCGATCCGGACCGGGGACTCGGTGATCGCCCCCTTCGGACAGACGAGCATGCATCCGCCGCACGAATGGCAGAGCTCAGGAAAGAGGAGAACCCGGTCACGGAGCACCGTGATCGCTCCGAACCGGCAGAACTCGCCGCACCTGCCGCAGAGGTCGCATGCGACAGTGTCGAACCCGGGAACCGGGATGGTCACCTCGCTGGACTCGCCCGGCCCGGGGAAGAAGAGGTGCAGGTTCGGCTCCTCCACATCGCAGTCGACGAGGGTGACCGGTTCGGCCAGGGAGAGGGTGTAGGCGAGGTTCGCCGCCACCATGCTCTTACCGGTACCCCCCTTACCACTCGCAACCGCGATCTTCATCAGGTACTCCTACCCGGAGCGCTGGAGAGCATTCTTCCTGAACTGCTCCAAGGCATCCCCAACCGATCCACCCCGGAAGGTGAAGATCTCGATCCCTGCGGCAACGAGCGCCTCTCGTGCGTTTCCGCCGACCTGCCCGCTTACCAGTGCCCTGACATCACGCGAGATGAGGAGCTGCGCCGCCTTCGGTCCGACGCCGCCGGCCCCCTCGATGTAGGGGTTCTCTACAGATTCGATTGCCCCGGAATCGATGTCGACGATGATGAAGTATGGCGCGCGGCCAAAACGCTCTTCGGATGCCGAATCGATGGTGGCGCCCTTCGCCGTGAAACAGACCTTCATGAGTGATACCCACTTATTACTCATATGAGCATAATTGCATAAAGGTATGGGTACCAGCAGCCCACGGTCTTTCCGGTCCGGTCACTGCCTCCCTGCTGACAGACAACTCGGCGCTCCAGGAGCCCGATGCGACAGGCAGTCAATCCCGTGCTTTCAGAGGGGCCAGACGATCAGGATCAGCGGGACGGCAACCACCAGGACAAGGATGGAGACGGGCAGTCCGAGGCGCCAGTAGTCTTTGAAACCCAGCCCTGAAGGTTCCAGTACCAGGGCGTTGGACTGGTGGCCGATGGGTGTCAGGAACGGCGTCGAGGCACCCACTGCGACGGTCATCAGGAACGGGTCCACCGATACGCCGAATCCTCCTGCAAGGTCAATCGCGATCGGGGCCATCAGCACCGCGGTGGCGGCGTTGTTGATCACGTTCGAAAGCAGCATGGTCGCCACCAGCACGAGCACGAGGATCGCCACCACCGGAAGGTGCCCCTCGACGCTGAGCAGCGCAGAAGCGATCAGGTGAGCACCTCCGGTGGTCTCAAGGGCGTGACCCACCGGGATCAGCGCGCCGAGGAGGATGATGATCGGCCAGTCGATGCTGGAGTAGCACTCATCGAGGGAGATGAGTTTCGTGAGCACCATTGCGACGGCAGCCATCGGAAAGATCAGGTGAACCGGAATGAGATCGAAGGCCGCAAGCAGGATTGCGATAGCGAAGATCCCGGAAGCGAGGCCGATCCGCCGGGGTTCGCCGATCCTGAGACCCCGTTCAGCCAGGGGGATCAGCCCGAGCGGGGTCATCATCGCATGGAGATCCGACGGTGTCCCCCGGAGGAGGAGGATGTCGCCAGCCCGAAGCCGGACCTCATTTGGCCGGTCGGTCGGCGACCTGTCGCGTGCCGCAACGGCGAGCAGGGATGAAGCAGAATCCGAACCGGCGGTCAATTCAAGGAACGTCTTCCCGATCGAAGGCGACCCGTGCCGGACGATCGCCTCGACCAGGATTGGTTCACCGGTCGGTGCCGGTCTATCGGCCCGGTTCGAAACGCTGGCTATCTGCAGGCCTGACTCGACCAGAAAGAGTTCCAGATCGGCGAGACCACCCCTGATCCCGACGAGGGCACCCGGTTCGACGGTCGCGAGGCGGTCGGAGATCGGCAGATCCGATCCCGCCGGCCTGACCCAGAGTACCGATACGTCGGCGTCCATCCGTCCTTCGATCTCCTGCAGTGTATGACCGATGGCACCGGACCCCGCCGGGATCCGGAGTTCCATCACGTATCCATCCACATCGAACAGTTCCCTGCGTGAGGCCGTTCCCTTCCTGGAGGGGACCAGTCGCCATCCGATGACCGAGATGAAGAGCAGGCCGGCGAGTGCGACACCGAGACCCACCGGGGTGAAGTCGAACATGGTGTACGGCCTGCCGATCGCCTCTGCCCGGTACGTCGCGATGATCAGGTTCGGGGGTGTGCCGATAAGGGTGATGAGACCTCCGAGAAGGGAGCCGAACGCGAGCGTGAGGAGGTATGGAGACGGTGACCGTCCGGCGGAGCGGGCCATACCGCGGCAGACGGGCATCAGGAGGGCGAGCGCACCGACGTTGTTGATCAGCGCGGATAACCCGGTGACGAGGGCCGTCATGGTGGCAATCTGGGCCGATTGCCGATCCCCGACGCGAACGACGAGCCGGGCGATCGCCTCGACGAGCCCCGCGTTGATGAGCCCCCGACTGATCACGAGCACGGCGGCGACGGTGATCACCGCCGGGTTGGCAAACCCGATGAACGCGTCCGTTGCGGAAACCAGGCCCGTTGTCGTGACGATGAAAAGGGCAAGAAGCGAGACGATATCGTACCGGATACGTCCGTGCATGAAGAGAGCAAGGGCAAGGAGGAGTGTCCCGAAGACGATCGCCTGCCCTGTGGAGATGGCCATCATGGGTTCCGGATGCGGAGGAGGACCCGAACGTCGATACCACCTGGCACCCCGGCAGTGCTCATTGGATTGAGATGAAGGCCGAACCTGGTAATAAACCCCCACCACGGCGTGCTGCGAAGGGAATGCCGGCAGCATCCGCATCAGAACCGACAGGCCCGATGCACGACAGGAGAACGAAGAAGAATGCGAGGGAGGCGATTTGAACGCCCGAACACCTGCGTGACAAGGCCCTCAACCTTGCGCCTTTGACCTAGCTCGGCAACCCTCGCGCCGTATGCCATACAAGGTTACCATCTGCCCGTATATACCTTCCTCTCGTTGTTTTCGGGAGACTGCGCGGTAGTATTATCCCAGAACCCGATGATCAGAAGAGCGCAGATGTGGTCCGAGATTATGCAGTCGTTCGCCGACTCGCCCTCACAGGCCCGGGTGATCCGGTTCCTGCTTGAAAACGGCCTCGGCATCAACGACGAGGGGCGCGTGGTCTGCAACCAGATCGCGATCCCGGCGACGAAGGTGGCGGAGGCGGTCGGCGTCGACAGGAGGGTGGTGGATGCGACCGCCCGGCGGATCCTCGAGGACGAACGGCTCGCTCCGATCTTCTCCCGGATGCGGGCGACGCCCGATCGCTCCATGGTGGCCGAACACCTCGGGCTCTCGGTGATCACGATCACGGTCGACGATGCCCGCGCGAAGGGGATCGTGCTCAGCGCCGTTCGTGTGCTGACGGCCCATAACCTGGCGATCCGCCAGATCTTCGTCACCGATCCATACCTCGCGGAGGAGCCGAAGCTGGTCCTCATCGTGGACGGGTACCTTCAACCGGGCGTGGTCGAAGAGCTCCGTTCGCTCCCCCACGTCCGTCGGCTCACCCTGTGAGAAGGTCCATCTCGAGACCGAGCCGGTACATCCTCCTGCGAGCGCGTCGGGAAAGGGCCAGGCTCCGGTCCATCTCCCGCACCATCGAGACGATACGGTCTCCCCTGAGTCGCTTGTCCGAGTATGCAACCAGGCGTTCCTCCGGAGTCACCGGGATACAGTCGATCGGTTCAAGGCCGAGCAGCACGCATTCATCGGCGGAGAGACCGGCACCGGTATGCCGTTCGACGATGCGGGCGATTGCTTCGCCGACCCCGAGCGCACGGCAGAGAACGGCACCGGCCTGTGCATGCCCGATGCCGTGCGTCAGGGAACGTCCGATATCGTGGAGCATGCCCCCCGCTTCGAGGAGCGAACGATCGAAGAGCGGATCGTCGCCGGCGAGGGCGAGGGCGAGGGCGGTGACGGCCCGGCAGTGCCGGATGACCCCCTCATCGCACCCGGCAGAGCGGAGAACTGCCTCCCAGTCACCCATGCCCGAGCGAAGCGGCGATCGCCTCCCGGCGCCGGCGGAGCGCCTGGAGGAGGATCTCGTTATCGAAGTGCGACAGGGGTGAACCGCACTCGGGGCACCCGAAGTCATCGTCCACTGCCTGGTTGAACGTGAGGAGAACACCGCACTGGGCACATCGGAAGAAGTCGTTCTCCTCCTCGAACTGTTCCCGTGCGCGCAGTTTCTCGAGGATGCTCTCCATCTCCTCGGCGAGGGCGACCGGGATGTTGTCGAGCCTGAGGCGCCAGAGGTACGTCAGCCAACCCGTCTCGTTGTTCTTGATCCGTCGGTACTCCGCCAGTCGTCGCTCGTAGAGCGTGTAGAGGGTATGCCGGACAGAGTTGAGGTTGATCTGCGTCACTTCTGAGAGGTCCTCATCGCTGAACTCACCTTCTTCGGGAAACCGCTCGATCAGCAGAAGTCCCTCGTTGCCGATCAGCCGGTGGAGATACGCGCTGACGGCTGGCTGTTCCATGATCTCAGCGATGGCTACCATCGTTCCATATATGCACGCACGCGTAT
>Ga0116184_10000342_pt1 | contig 56827 bp, 61 predicted proteins | sample AD_JPNNA5_MetaG_FD_89886 | JGI IMG/M metagenome (GOLD analysis project Ga0116184, IMG submission 89886) | Active sludge microbial communities of municipal wastewater-treating anaerobic digesters from Japan - AD_JPNNA5_MetaG | ecosystem: Engineered > Bioreactor > Anaerobic > Digestate | place... | reverse complement strand
TCCCGAACCCTGAAGCTCGAGATTTTTGACCAATCGACTCAAGACTATTATATAAACCACAATATTCCCTTTGGTCAGGCAATCATTACCTTCAACGGATTAGATGGTGCTGGTCACCCTATCGCTTTAAAAAAAGCTATTTCTATCAACGCCGATATGATTGATGACAGCTTGCAGGATGAAATTGATCAACAGATCCAGGAAATCATGCAAAATCAAGGACAAAATCCGGGCTCATCCTGTTCTTCTTGTTCTTAATAAATGAATATTGCACTTATTGGTTTTATGGGATCAGGGAAGACGACCATTGGTAAAAAATTAGCTCGCCAGTTAGGGTGGACTTTTCTTGATAGCGATGGGTTAATTCAGCAAAAGGAAAATTGCTCTATACCAGAGATTTTTGCACAAAAGGGCGAAGTGTATTTTCGAGAATGCGAGAAGTCGGTTTTAACCGAAATGGCCGAGTTAAAGAAGGTTGTGTTAGCAACTGGTGGGGGGCTTCCCATTGGTGAAGATAATTGGAAGATCCTTCGCCAAAGTTTTTTTACCGTTTATTTAAAAGCTCATTTTGATGAACTTTTTTTGAGGATAACTGGGGATCCAATCCGCCCATTGTTACAAAAATACCCTACCAAAAATCAACTCAAAGAGCTTTATTTGAGTCGAGTGGATTGGTATGAAAAAGCTCATGTTATAATTGATACGTCTCAAAAAAAGCTGGAAAGAATTATTGGAGAAATTATTGAACGTGCGCGTACTTTCTATACAAACCAAAACTAAGCATTACCCGGTTATTCTCCTTCCGTCACTTTTTACCACATCTGACTGGTTGAATCAGGTCCAATTTCCATCCCGAAAGGTGACCATAGTAACCAATTCTACCGTAGGGCCGCTCTATGCACAAAAAATTATAAAGATACTGAAAGAAAAGGATTTTATTCCTTCAATGGTGACCATACCGGACGGTGAGGAGTATAAACAGCTGAATACTGTTGAGAAGATCTACCACGAGTTATTAAACCAGGGTTTAGATAGAAAGGGATTTTTAATTGCTTTGGGCGGCGGAGTGATTACCGATATCACCGGTTTTGTCGCCTCAACCTATTTACGTGGTATACCTTATTTCCAAATTCCCACTAGTCTTTTAGCCCAGGTTGATAGCTCGGTTGGTGGGAAAACCGGAGTAAACGTCGAAGAGGGAAAAAATTTAATCGGTACTTTTTATCAACCCGACGGAGTTATTATAGGGCTTGATTTTTTAAAATCTTTACCCGACCGCGAATTCCGAGAAGGCTTGAGTGAAGTGATTAAAGCATCTTTGCTTAAGGGAGGAGAATTTTTTGAATTTTTTCGAAAGAATATATCGATGATTCTTGGACAAGATCAAAAAACTCTGGAAGAGGTTATTTATCAATCGATTCAATTTAAGGGAGAAATCGTTCAAGAGGACGAAAAAGAAAGTGGAGTAAGGAGTATCTTAAATTATGGCCATACTTTAGGGCATGCTTTTGAAAAAACCCTTGGGTATGGAGCTCTTCGTCATGGTGAAGCTGTAGCAGTTGGGATGATAGGAGCAGCTATGGTCGCTGAGAAAATGGGCATGATATCTACTGATTTGGTAAATATTCATCAAAAGTTGCTGGTGAGATGTGGGTTGCCTACATCATTTCCTTATTCAGTCAAAGCTGATAGCTTTATTCAATCCTTGTTAAAAGATAAAAAAAATGTGAGTGGAAGCTTGAGGATGGTCCTATTAAAAGCCATTGGCAAACCAGTGTACTCGACTCCGGTGGAAATGGGACTTGTTCTTGATATTTTGCCACAGTTAGTTGAGGTGGAACCATGAATCAAAGATTGCTCTTTATTTTTGGTCCAAATCTGAATCTTTTAGGTGAGCGAGAAACCAGCTTATACGGTTCAATGAGTTACGATACTTTAATCATGAAAATTGCCGAAGAAGCTAAAAAAAGAGGGGTACAAACAGAATTTTTTCAGTCCAACCACGAAGGCGAGATCGTTGATAAAATACACCAGAAAAGAAAAGAAATTGATGGTATAATTATCAATCCGGGAGCGTTAACACATTATAGTATAGCTGTTCGAGATGCTCTTAGTGCTGTAAAAATTCGATCAATTGAGGTACACCAGTCAAACATCTATGCCAGGGAAGAATTTCGTCACCATTCAGTAACGGCACCGGTATGTTGGGGTCAAATTAGTGGTTTGGGTTGGATTGGTTATATCTTAGCTATGGATGCTCTCATCATGAAAGGAAAGGAAGAAGCGATACGTCTGGCTTAATGATAAGGATCGGAAAAATATGGAAACCAATCGAATAAAAAAACTCCAAGAGAATATGAAAAATAATCGTGATATTCCTTTTTTGTTGACTGATCTATCAAACATTTTTTACCTGACCGGTTTTACCGGATCAAGTGGATTTTTGATAGTATTTCCCGACCGACCTCCGGTTTTTCTCTGTGATGGCCGCTATACAACTCAGGCAAAGAAGGAGTTTATAACTTCCACCGGAATCGTCGAATTTAATACCGATGTCTATAAAAGAATTGCCGATATCCTCACATCAAGTGGTTTTCAAACGGTTTATTTTGAGACGAGTCTCAGCTATCAAAGTTATCTCAATTTAAAAGAAAAAAACCTTGAACTGGTTCCGGTTCCCAATTGGTTAGAAGAAATGCGGATGATCAAATCACCCAGAGAACTTGAATTGATTGAAAGGGCGCTGCACCTTTCTGAAAAAGCCTGGGAAGCAGTGAGCCCAATGATTCGCCCTGGAATCAAAGAAAAAGATTTTGCTTTAGAATTGGATTATCAAATGATCAAAGCTGGCGGAGATTCAATTGCTTTTTCAACTATAGTGGCGAGCGGAGAAAGGTCAGCTCTTCCTCATGCTCAACCAACCGACGAGAGAATGGAAGCAGGAAGCTGGTTGGTAGTCGATTGGGGAGTTCGTTATCAAAAGTATTGTGGTGACATTACCCGCACGGTTCCTGTCGGCTGTGTTGAGGACCTCTGGTTTGAGGAAACCATCCAATTATTGAAGGAAGCACAGCAAATGGCTCAGGAATTTATTCGGGATGGTGTGCGTGCTGCTGACGTTGAACGGACAGTTCGTAATTTTCTCAATCAACATAAAATTGAGCAATATTTTACTCACAGTTTGGGTCATGGAATTGGAATTCAAGTTCATGAATCACCTCGATTAAGTAATAATAGTGAAGTTATTCTTCGAGAAAACATGGTTGTAACGGTGGAACCGGGAGTTTATATCCCTGGGAAAGGTGGGATAAGACTGGAAAATATAGTTGTGGTTGAAAAAGAATCCTGTCGAATTTTAAATGGGCTTCCGGTAATTTTGTAAAGGTAAATTTAAGAAATTGATGAAAAGGGCTATTTAAGACTTTTTTTGATTCATAGGAGGTTTTATAGTGGCTGATATTATATCCAATACTGATCTTCGAGTTGGGACCTGTATCGATGTTGATGGTACATTATATATTGTTACCGCTTTTCAACCAGCAAAATTTGGAAAATGGAGTTGGGTGACCAAAACCAAACTTCGAGATATAAATAGCGGTTTTATCGTCGAGAAAGTTTTTAAACCGGGAGACAAAATCGTTAGAGCCATCCTCGAAGGGAGACAAGCTCAGTATATGTATAAAGATGATGGAGGTTTCCATTTTCTCGATCAAGAAACCTACGAAGATGTTCTGCTGCCTGACGATTTGGTTGGCGAAGCCAGTGATTTTCTGGTAGAAAATATGATGGTTGAAATCTTGATGTATGGAGATAAACATGTAACTATAAATCTTCCCTCCTATGTCGAATTAAAAGTAGTTGATGCTCCTCCAGGAATCAAAGGCGATACTGCCTCGGGTGGTTCAAAACCAGCTACACTTGAAACCGGCATCGTTGTTCAAGTCCCTTTGTTTGTGAACATTGGGGAGGTCATTCGAGTAGATACTCGTACTCGGGAATACTTAGAGAGAGCTTAGGAGGGCCGATATTGAAGTATGTTGATATCCATTTGTCAGAAGGAAAAATTGAATATTCTCATCGGGTTTTATTGAAATTGATCGAGGACATCGTTCTTCAAGTATCAGGTATTGATTCTTTAGAAAAACAACCCGATGAAAGCATCAAGATCGAAACCAAAAAAGAATCTTTAAATATTTCTCTTTATCTCAATTTTACTTTAGAAAAGAGGGTACCAGAAGTAGCTTGGGATGTCCAAAAAAGCCTCAAAGATAACTTTGAGAAAAAAACCGGACTAAAGGTAGATCGAATTGATATTTTTGTCCAAAAATTTTCATCCGTTGGACTGAATGAAAATTTTGAGAATTTATTTTTTGAATCATCGGCACCGGAGCTGAAGGTCAATTATGCGCCGTAAAGTGAGAGAAACCGCTCTGCAGGTTTTATTTCAAATGGATCTCAGGAAAAAGCCACTTTCTGAAATCCTATCGGTATTTAAAATACCCTTGAATTGGAAGGATGATGATCGGAGCTTTTTCCTTTCACTGGTTCGGGGAGTAGAACAAAACTTGCCTGAAATTGAACGTATCATTTCTGCTTATAGTTTGGAATGGCCTTTATATAGGATGCCAACTATTGATCGAAACCTATTAAGGATGGCAGTTTTTGAAATGTTTTATTTATCTGATATATCGGTTGGAGTATCGATCAACGAAGCAGTAGAATTGGCTAAAAAATATAGTACCAACGATTCGGGCAAATTCGTCAATGGTATTTTAGGGAAATTGGCTCGAAGTTCTGAAACCGAGTTTAAATCTTTGGGGGTTAATAAAAAAGAGTAATGGATATCATACAATATATCAACGAAAACGCCATTCTTTTAGACAATCATTTGGAACAAAGACTTTTTTTCCCGGAGGCTCCAACCCGATTAATGGAAGCTCTTCGGTATGGAGTTATTGGAGGAGGAAAAAAGCTCCGAGCATCTTTGTGCCTGGCAACCGGTGAGGCTTATGGTATTAAGCGTGAAGACCTCCTTTCTTTGGCGGGTGGAATCGAAATGATTCATTCTTTTTCCTTGGTTCATGATGATTTACCAGAAATGGACAATGATGATTATCGTCGTGGGAAATATAGTTTGCATAAAGCTTTTGGGGGAGCTATGGGAATCCTTGCTGGCGATGCTTTGTTGGTGGAAGGATTTCGTTTTATTCTTTCCGATAGTCATTTTTGCCGATTAGTTGGTAATACTAAATTGTTAAAAATTCTCAATGTTTTATTGGATGCCCTCAGCGTAGAAGGTATGGTTGGTGGTCAAGTGCTAGATATTGATCTAGAAGGGACTGAAGCTGACGAGGAACAAGTAATGGATATTTATCGGATGAAAACTGCCCGATTTATTCAAGCACCAATTCTTTGCGGAGCAATAGTTGGGGGTGTGAATAAAAAAGAACTCAATGATTTGGAGCGATTTGGACTGTTGGCGGGAGAATGCTTTCAAATCAAAGATGATCTTTTAGATGTCACCCAACCGAGCGAGATATTGGGTAAAACAGCTGGTAAAGATGTCCAGCAAGAGAAAGCAACTCTGGTGAAAATTTATGGAATTCATGGGACTCAGGAAATCATGGAAAACTTATTTCGAGAAGCTGAAGCAATCTTAAACCAAACCAATCGTTCCTTTTCCTTGTTAAGAGAGATAGCCCACTTTATCATAACCCGTCACCACTAAAACCAATTGGAATTATCTATCCATAGCTAAAATGATGGAAGAAAAAAAACAAAAAATCCGAATTGATGAATTATTAGTTAAAAGAGGATTAGTTGAAAGCCGAGAAAAAGCCCAGCGGATGATTTTGGCGGGTGATGTTAAAGTTGAAAATGTTTCAGGAATTTTAAAGCCTTCATCTCGAGTATGGGATGATACTAAAGTTGCTCTTGAAAGGTTGCCTCAATATGTTAGCCGAGGCGGTGAGAAGTTAGCCAAGGCCCTCTCTTATTTCCAAATCGATCCGGCTGGTAAAGTTTTTTTAGATATTGGTTCTTCGACCGGAGGATTTACCGATTGTTTGTTGCAAAAACAAGCTCAAAAGGTATTTGCCCTTGATGTCGGCTATGGACTTCTCCACGAAAAGCTTCGTAAAAATCCCCAAGTAATTCCTTTAGAGAGAATTAACATACGCTATTATGTTCCACAAGACCTCCCTGAGCCTATCCAAGGTATTACTATTGATGTGTCCTTTATCTCACTTCGCCTAGTTTTTCCGGTTATCAGTTCCCTCCTTCCAAAAGGGGGAATATGTATTGCTTTAATAAAACCCCAGTTTGAAGCTGGGAGAGATAAAGTGGAGCGTGGTGGTCTGGTGAGGAAAAAAGAAACCCATATCCAAGTCCTTAAGGATGTGCTTGAATCAGCCCGAGACAACCATCTCCAACTTCAAGGAATTACTTTCTCCCCAATTCAAGGGGGGGGAGGGAATATTGAATATTTAGCCTATTGGATGAAATGCGCTAATTTTTTTGATAAAACTGAATTTGGGGATATAATAAGAAAAGAAGTACAGGAAGCGCATCATTTTTTTACAAAATGAATCAGCCGAAAATAATTATAAAAAGTGAGATAGGATGAATAGAAATCCAATTCAGCGAATTCATATTTTTTCCAGAAAAGTGAATGATATGATTTCCCAAAAAGCGCAAGAATTGCGTGAATTTTTTAATCAATACCAGGTATCATGTACTATAATCGACACCAATCAAATTCCTAAAGAAAAACCAGACATGGTTTTTGTGTTAGGTGGCGATGGTACTTTTTTATCGGCAAATCACAGTTATGCGGCTGAAGGAATTCCGATATTGGGTATCGATATGGGCGGATTGGGCTTTTTGACCGAGGTGAGTGTAGAGGCCTTGTTCAATGCTGCAAAAGCGGTTTTAGAAGGAAATTACACCGTTGAAAACCGAATGATGGTGGACTGTTCTATTCATCATACCAATAAGGAAGTGGAGCAAGATATTGCTTTAAATGATGTGGTGATATACCGAGGTCCCTTTGCTCAGATGATTCGCCTCAGCACCTTCATCGATGACGAATATCTGGCAACTTTTCCTGCCGATGGGTTGATCATTGGCACTCCTACCGGTTCAACTGCTTATTCTTTATCAGCAGGTGGTCCGGTTATTCATCCAACTTTAGATCTTTTTATCATAACTCCTATCTGTGCCCATACCCTTTACGCTCGATCAATTATCGTTCAACCGAACTCCTCGATACGGCTGATATTAGAATCAACCAAGGAAGGAACTATGGTTACTTTGGACGGACAGAGGGGTTTTACCCTGGATAAAGGAGATTATATTGAAGTTCGAAAGTCGAAACTTACCAATCATATGGTAAAGCTTATTCCCGAGAAACCCTTTTATTCATTGTTGAGAGACAAATTGTCCTGGGGGATGGATATTAGAAAACGGATTGATTAGGAATGCTCCGAGAACTGGTCATTAAAGACTTCGTCATTGTTGATTCTCAACACCTTGAATTAGAAGGTGGTCTGGTAGCGATTACCGGTGAAACGGGAACCGGTAAATCTTTGATAATTGATGCTATAAGTCTCCTTAAAGGAGGACGAGCGGTTGAAGGAATGATTCGTCGTGACCGAAAATCAGCCCTCATCGAAGGACTTTTTGACCTTTCTTCCGGTCCCGATTTAATTCAATGGCTGGAAGAAAATGAATTAACCGGTGAGGTTCCCGGGGAAGTGGTGTTGTCACGGGAGATTCATCGAGATGGGAGAAATCGAGCTCGTATTAACGGAAGATCGGTTCCAGTTGGATTGCTAAAAGAAGCAGCTGCTATGTTAATTGATATTTACGGTCAAAGAGAACATGAGCGATTCTTGGCGAATGAGAACCAGCTGAATATCTTGGATGATTTTTTGGATAAAACTGGGAAAAAAGAAAGAGAGTTATACCGACAAAAATATTCCGATTGGCTGCAAACCAAACATGAATTAGAGCAGTTGATGGCCGGTGACCTTTCCCGTTGGGGTGAGCTCAAGTTTGCTTTTCAAGAGTTTGAAGAGATGGGTTTATCTCCTGAAAAGATGAATGAAATTGAAGAAGAGTTTCGTTTATTGGCTAATATGCAATATTATTGTTCGGCGTTAGATGCTTTCTTTATTTTAATGGAAGGAAATGAGAGTGGGGAAGGAATAACTACTCTTCTTTCCCGTTTGGCCTATGAAGTGGAAAAAATCCCTACCGAAGGGAAGTTTTTGGCTTTAAATGGTATTGCGGAGAACCTTCGGGGTATAGAAACTGAGCTACAAGAAATAGCTTTAGAAGTCGCTGCTTTAAGAAGTCAGTTAGACTATTCGACGGATAAAATTGAAAAAATAGAGAAATCAGTGGCTGAAATAGAACGCTTAAAAAGAAAATATCGCTGCCGAACAACCAGTGAATTAATTGATTATCGGAAAAGTATTGAAGAGAAACTGTTGGAAGTTGAGCGACAAATTGAGAAAAAAAAGCAACTGGAAGAACAGCTGGAAAAATACCAACGAGAATTACTTGATAGTGGAGAAAAGCTTTCTCAGTATCGACAAAAAGCAGCCAAGATAATGAAAAACCGATTAGAAGAAGAATTAAAACAATTGGCTTTTTCCAAAGTTAAGTTTGAAGTCAGTTTTGATATGGTTCCGGTTGAGCAGAAAAGATTTTGGGCAACAGGTTTGGATAGTATCAGTTTTATGATTTCATTAAACCCCGGGCAGCCTTTAGGACCAGTTATGGAAGTCACTTCGGGTGGAGAGTTGTCACGTTTAGTATTAGGTATAAAATCAATAGCTTTGGAAATGAAAAATCTTCCGGTTATGATTTTTGATGAAATCGACCAGGGAGTAGGAGGGAAAACCGCTTTTTGGATCGGTGAGAAATTAAGGGTGATTGCTTCCGGTCGTCAAATAGTTTGTGTTACCCATCTTCCCCAAATCGCTTGTTTTGCCGATCAACACTTGAGAGTCGATAAGCATACTGACGGTCAAGATACGTGGGCAGAAATAAGCGACCTTCAAGGTCGGGAAAAGCGTTTGCAAGAATTAGCCCGTATGATGGGAGGAGAAAAATCGACAGTACCAGCTCTACAATTTGCCGAAACCTTAATGGAAAGAGCCGGAAAGTAAGACTCGGTGCAATTAACTGAGAAAATCTGCTGATTGACAGGAGAGTAGATGGTATTGAATAAAGTCTTAATTAATCAGGAATTTTGTAAAGGTTGTGGATATTGTGTTCAGATCTGTCCTAAAAAAGTGTTGGTTTTATCAGAAGGTTTCAATTCACATGGGTACTATCCGGCAATGGTGAATGATGGTGATCATTGCATTGGATGTGGTTTTTGTGCACAAGTGTGTCCAGAAGTGGCAATTTCAGTCTATCGGGAGAATGAAAAATGAAAAAAATTTTAATGAAGGGAAACGATGCGGTCGCTGAAGCAGCAATCCAAGCGGGATGCGATCTGTATTTTGGTTATCCGATTACTCCACAAACCGAAATCAGTGAATACCTGTCGCTGAGGATGCCTGAAGAGGGGAAGATTTTTTTCCAAGCTGAAAGCGAAATTGCCTCAATATATATGGTTTATGGAGCAGCGGCGGCTGGAAAAAGAGTGATGACTTCCTCGTCTGGACCGGGAATTAGCCTCAAGCAGGAAGGAATTTCTTATTTGGCTTCGGCTGAATTACCAGCAGTGATCGTTAACATGAGCCGAGGAGGGCCGGGTTTGGGAAACATACAACCTTCTCAGAGTGATTATTTTCAGGCGGTAAAGGGAGGAGGGCATGGGGATTATAAGGTTATTGTTTTAGGTCCTGCATCTGTTCAAGAATTAGTTGATCTGACCTACTTGGCATTCTATCTTGCCGATAAATACCGAAATCCAGTTGTTATTTTGGGAGACGGAATGTTAGGTCAGATGATGGAACCAGTAGTTTTTAAAAAACCCGATTTTCCTCCATTACCAGTAAAAGACTGGGCAACCACTGGTAAAGACGGTAGAGAGCGTCATTATGTCCTATGTTTTGACCTGGATCCAAGAGGCTTGGAACAGTTCAACAACAAAATATTTAAAAAATATCAAAAAATTGAGCAAGAAGAAATTCGCTACGAAGTATTTGGAGAAGATATGCCGGAGATGCTTTTGGTTGGGTATGGAACCATCGCTCGGATTCTCAAGAGTGTTGTCAGGGAAGCTAAAAATATAGGGATTCGTTTAGCACTTCTCCGACCGATTACTCTCTATCCCTTTCCGTCAGCCATTATGCAGGAATTAGCCCAACAAGCTGGACGAGTTTTAGATGTGGAAATGAATATGGGACAGATGGTAGAAGATGTTAAATTGGCAGTAAATGGTGCTGTTCCGGTTTATTTCTATGGACGGAGTGGTGGCATGATTCCATCGGTTGAAGATACCCTAAAAAGAGTTCGTGATATTTTAGGGAAATAAGGAGAATAGCCATGCAGACTGTATTTGAGAGACCAAAGACTTTAATTAATCAACCTTTCCGTTATTGTCCTGGTTGTAATCATGGTTTGGCTCAGCGATTAATTGCCGAAGTTATCGATGAACTGGATATTGCTGATAAAACCATTGGTGTTGGACCGGTAGGCTGTTCGGTATATATCTATGAATGTTTGGATATTGATTTTGTTATGGGTGCTCATGGCCGAGCTCCGGCTACTGCTACCGGTATAAAACGAGCACTTCCCGACCGGATGGTTTTTTCTTATCAAGGTGATGGTGATATTGCCGCTATCGGCACTGCAGAAATTGTGCATTGTGCAGTAAGGGGGGAATGCATTTCGGCTTTTTTTATTAACAATGCTACTTTTGGGATGACGGGGGGACAGATGGCGCCCACTACTATTCTTAATCAACGGACGACAACCTCGCCTCGGGGAAGAAAGCAAGATGAAGCAGGATTTCCTTTTAAGCTGGGAGAAATGTTGGCAGTAGCCGAAGGATCGGCCTATATCGCTCGAGTTGCCCTAACCAAGCCTCAGCTGATAAAAAAAGCGAAACAAGCAATCAAACGAGCTTTTTTAACCCAACAAGCTGGTTTAGGTTTTTCTCTGGTGGAGATTTTATCACCCTGTCCTACCAATTGGGCAATGCCTCCATTAGAAGCCGTCCAATGGTTGGAAAAGAATATTATTCCAGTCTTTCCCCTTGGTGAAATTAAAGTCAAGGAGGGAGTCCCCGATGCACGTTGAAACCGTTGTAGCAGGATTTGGTGGTCAGGGAATTTTATTCTTGGGGAGAGTATTGGCCACAGCCGGTATGATTGAAGGATTTCATGTTAGTTGGTATCCCTCCTACGGGCCTGAGATGAGAGGCGGGACCGCTAATTGTGTTGTCATCATTTCCGACCAGGAAATAGGATCAACCATCTCCGATCATCCCCAGGTTTGTATTGTGATGAATGAACCATCTATGCGGCGTTATGCCCCAACTATAAGACCAGGTGGGTTATTGGTTGTTAATTCTTCTTTAATAACCCAAAAGTACCAAGATCCGAATATTCAAATCTTGGAAATTCCCGGAAATGATATTGCCGGTAGTGAAGTTGGTGATCCTCGAACTTTAAATATGGTTATTCTTGGCGCTTTGATCGGTTATCATTCAACGGTCAAAGAAGAGTCGATCCGGCAGGCTTTGGAAGAAATATTACAAGGAAAGAAAAGCCAGTTAATCGATATCAATATGAAGGCTTTCTCTGCAGGAAAGAATTCGATATCCAAGAAAATTTCTGAATAGAACCCCGTAGCACTTGATAGTACCAGATGAGGATGATAATAAAGATTCGACATGCCATGGCAGGTCGCTACATTAGTTAAAGAATGGGCGTGATAAAGACCGAGGAGGAGAAAAAGTAGTTAAAGAAAAAAAGAAAAAATCAAAAGATGAAGTCCTCACGCCCTCACAAAGCGAGGGCTCAGGATGACATTTTTTTTAAATTCTTTTGTAGGGGCTTAATTTATCATGCCCCGTGGGTTTTCGGGATAGCTACAATGGTGATGAGTAAGAGACTTTTTAAGGGGTTTTGAAAATTCTTAAAAAGAAAAATTCCCTGGAAGGGGGGATTATCCATGTTAGTGAGAGACCGTATGAGCAAAGATGTTGTCCTTATTACCAGTACTACTACCATTTTAGAAGCAGAGAAATTAATGAAAGAAAATGAAATTCGGAGACTTCCGGTTGTTGATCGGGACAAATTGATCGGGATTGTTACTTATAACGACTTGTTAGAAGCCGAACCATCTAAAGCGACCACCTTGAGTCGTTTTGAGTTGACTTATCTTCTTAGTAAAATGAATGTAGCTGAAATAATGGAAAAAAATGTAATCACCATAAAACCCGATATTCCAATCGAAGAAGCCGCTTTAATCATGAAGAAGAACAAAGTCGGTGGCCTTCCGGTAGTCGAGGAAACTCGTGTGGTGGGAATGATAACTGAATCGGATATTTTTGATGTCTTAGTTGAAACTCTGGGAGTAGAGTTAGGTGGAACCCGAATAACTCTTGAACTTCCCGAAAAACCAGGTGAATTGCATCGGGTTACAGGCATTGTTTCTCAATTTATGGTTAATATATTGAGTTTGGCCACTTTTTATATAAATGAAAGACCAGACTTACGTTATGTTGTAATACGGGTTGCAACTCGCGATTACGAACCAATTATTGAAGCTTTTAAAGCCGATGGTATTACCGTGAAACATGTCTGGGTTTCCCCAGTAGATGAAGAGGTGTAAGGGTGTTTTTTCCTTATGATGAAAAAAAACTACCAAAACTTGTTATTCCTGAAATAAAGAACAGCGAAATACTCTGTGAAACTCGTTTATTTCAGCTAAAAAGAAATACCTATGTTGATGATTTAGAGCGGATTTTCATTACTCATCCAGGAGCAGTGACAATTATTGCAACTACTCCGGAAAATCAAATTATTTTAATACGGCAATTCCGAGCACCGGCTGGGCAGTGGCTTTGGGAGATTCCAGCTGGAACCTTGGAACCAGATGAGGATCCATTGGATTGTGCAATTCGAGAATTGGAGGAGGAAACTGGTTTTACCAGTAAACATTGGAAATACCTTTTTCCAGTATTTCTCGCACCAGGATATAGTACGGAATTAATTCATTTTTTCTGGGCTTCTCGGGCGTACCCAGTTGAAAAAGCTCGAAAGGGGGATGATGACGAGGAAATTTATTATTTAAAAGTAACCCCAGAAAAAGCTCAGAATATGATGGCCAAAGGAGCAATACGAGATGCCAAGACTATGATTGCCTTGCAATATTGGCTGGGAGGATTAACTTGAGAATATTTATTGCTCTTCTTGACGGTCTGGGAATGGGTGAACTTCCTGATGCTGCTGAATATGGAGATGAGGGTAGCCATACTTTAGCCAATCTTTCTCGAAAGGTTGGTGGTTTGTCTTGCCCAACTTTGGAAAGATTAGGATTAGGAAAAATCGAACCAATACTGGGAATTGTTGCAGTAAATAAAGCCGAGGGTTGGTATGGAAAGATGATAGAAAAATCAGTAGGGAAAGATACGACTACCGGCCATTGGGAGATGATGGGAATCATTACCGAGCGGCCTTTTCCGGTTTATCCGCATGGTTTCCCCAAAGAGATTATCAATGAGATCGAAAGAGTTACCGGTTTTCAGGTTTTGGGGAACAAACCGGCATCCGGAACCACCATTATTGAGGAATACGGCGCAGAACATATCCGTACCGGTTTTCCAATTTTATATACTTCGGCCGATAGTGTGTTGCAAATCGCTGCTCATGAAGAAATCATCTCGATAAAAGACCTGTATCGTCTTTGTGAAATGGTTCGGGGAATTATGAAGGGCGATCATGCTGTTGCCCGTATTATCGCTCGTCCCTTTGTTGGTCAACCAGGTAACTTTCAACGGACCTCAAGGCGGAAAGATTTTTCACTGTCCCCTCCTTACCCTACAGTATTAGATGTTCTTTTAGAGAAGGGAATTCAAGTTGCCGGAGTTGGAAAAATTGGTGATGTTTTTACTGGGCGAGGAATCAGTGAAAATTTTAAGACCACCAGTAACTCCGATACCTTTCGGGTATTTTTTGAATTACTCGATGATGAGCGGTTTGGTTTGATTTGGGCCAACTTCAATGATTTTGATACCCTCTATGGTCATCGTAATGACACCATTGGTTTTCAGAAAGCTCTTGAATCCTGGGATGCTCAATTAAAAGAATTTCTCCCTCGATTACGTTTTAATGACCTATTAATCATTACCAGCGACCATGGGTGTGATCCAACCACGCCTAGCACTGATCATTCCCGCGAGCATGCACTTCTTATCTGTGCCTCTCCCCAATTATTAATGGGGGATTCTTTGGGTATCCGCAATTCTTTTGCTGATATTGGGGCGACAGTTGCCCAATTGTTTGGAATTCCTTGGTCGGGTCCGGGAACCAGTTTTTCCTTCATAATTGGTGATTAATCGGGAAGGAAGAAGGTTTAGATCCGATGACTTTCTATTTTAAGAGAGTAAATCATTTTCCGCCGGTCCTACATCCTATCCAGGAGTCTAATTAATAATGAATATTGTTATCAGCCATGAAGGTACTGATTTTGATGCCTTAGCCTCGATGTTTGCAGTTTCCAAACTTTATCCGGGAACCCGCATTATTATCGGTGGTAGTGTGAATCGAAATGTTCGGCGCTTTCTTACTCTTTATGGGACTTTTTTTAATTATTCAATAGAGAAAGAATTGGATTGGAAATCGGTTAAGAAAATTTGGATTGTGGACGCTTCTTCTCCTTCAAGGAGTGGAAAAGCCGAAGAGCTCATTCAGGCTGGGAGGGTAGCTTTTGCCATTTATGATCATCATCCCGAAACACCAGATGGATTAAAAGGGGAACAGGTGGTTGTTCAGCCAACCGGTGCCTGTACTACCATTTTGGTGGAGCTGATCAAAGAACAGACTCTTCCTCTTAATTCCTTGGAGGCGACTCTTTTAATTCTTGGAATATATGAAGATACCGGTTCATTAACCTTTCCAACCACAACCGCCCGTGACCTTCAAGCTGCTGCCTTTTTAGTCGAACATGGAGCAAAGTTGAGTGCCATACCTGATTATGTCAATATGCAACTTACTAATGAGCAACGGGATGTTTTAAAACTTATGGTGAACTCCCTAACCGTGGTTGAAGTAAATGGGATTCAGGTTCATTTTACTTCAGTTCAGGTTAAGGATTATGTCGATGGGGTATCTTTTTTGGTTCATAAATTAATGGATTTGGAAGAAATTAATGTCCTTTTTTCACTTTTTGATATGGAAAATAAGGTGTACGTTATTGCTCGTAGCCGGCTGGAAGAAATCGATGTAAGCATCATTACTACCGGCTTGAATGGTGGGGGACATAAAAGTGCAGCATCGGCTTCGATCAAGGGAAGTTCTTTGGAAGAAGTCAGAAAAAAAATCATCAATATGATGAAACGCTCATTCTCTTTTACTCGCGCTGCTGATATTATGTCAACACCAGTGAAAACTGTTCACCGTGAAAGCAGTATCAATGATGCTTATTTAACTTTAATTCGTTCGGGTTTTTCCGGATTGCCGGTGGTCGATGACGAGGGGATGTTGGTGGGAATTATTGCCCGGAGAGATATGGAAAAAGCCATCCACCATGGTCTACAAAATGCCCCGATCAAGAGTTTTATGTCACCTCAGATCATTGGAGTCTCGCCCCGTGACTCGATATATACTATACGAAATTTAATGGTAGAAAATGATATAGGACGAGTACCGGTTATCAAAGCAGGAAAACCAATCGGGATAATTACCCGAAGCGATCTTTTGCGGGTGTTTCATCAGAAAGAAAATATTGTAGTCAATGAGTTGACCCGATTAAATGTTTCTGAGTCGGTATTTGCCCACTTTACTGCTGCTGATTTGGAACTGATCAACCTGATTAGTGGCTTTGCCCGCCGAGTTGGAGTAAGAACTTATTTAGTTGGAGGAGTGGTAAGGGATATAATTTTAGGTGTTCCTAATCATGACTTAGATTTGGTGGTAGAAGGAGATGCAATTGAATTTTCCCAGAATCTCAACCGGCTGCTTAATGGGAAGGTAGTTGCCTATCCACCCTTTGGCACATCGGTCGTTTTTATGAAAGATAAGAAACGAATCGATTTCGCCAGTGCTCGAAAAGAATTTTATCGTTTTCCAGGTGCAGCACCAGATGTGGAATATTCTGACTTAAAAAAAGATTTATTTCGAAGAGATTTTACTTTAAATGCAATGGCCATTAGTATTTATCCTGACAATTGGGGAGAGCTCTATGATTTTTTTGGTGGCTATCGAGATCTAAGAAGTAAGATTCTTCGAATTCTTCATCCATTAAGCTTTGTTGATGATCCCGCTCGATCCATACGAGCGGTCCGGTTCGAAAAAAAATATGGTTTTCATATCGAACCGTTTACCATGAGTCTCTTAAAACAAACTATTCGAAAAAATTTATTAGATAGTATTAAGCCCGATCGTCTTAAAGAAGAAATTCAGCTCATACTGGAACTACCTAATTATTATCGTTATTTAGAACGCCTTTACCAATTGGATATGATACCGTCGATTTTACCAGGTTGTATCTGGAAAAGGGAATATTCCGATCGGTTTATTGATGTTGAAAAAAGACTGCCAGAAGTAAAAACCATTTTAGGAATTGATAGGTTTCTTTATCAACTGACTCCTCTATTCGATGATTTTGACATCAAGCAAATTTCATTATTGCAAAAGCGTTTAGCATTATCTCGTCACTTCACTCATAAAGTAGTGAGTTATCACTCCAAAAAAAGTGAATTTAGGTGGGCTATCGAAGAAAAAGATATTCGTCCCTCAGAGGTTTATCTTCGCTGTCGATCGATACCCCTTGAGTTTTTATATTATTTGCTCAGTTTTTATCCAGAGAATAGCTTGGCAAGTCAGCGATTAAACCGGTATCTTAAAGAATGGATAACCATTAAAACCATTTTAAAAGGCTCAGATTTGCAAGAAATGGGCATTAAAGCTGGTCCTCACTATGCTACAATGCTGGATGAGCTAAAATTGGCAAAAATTGATGGACACGCAATGAACCGTTTAGAAGAAGAACAATTGATTAGGCAATATTGGGAAAGGGTGAAAAAACGTGGGGAACAAAGATAGGATTTTTAGCGGAATGAGACCAACCGGTAAAATGCATATCGGTCATTATCTGGGAGCATTAAAAAATTGGTTGCAGCTCCAAAAAGAATATGACTGTATTTTTGGTATTGTCGATTGGCATGCTTTGACCACCTCTTTTGAACATACTGAGGATATAGAGCGAAATATCATTGATATGGCTATTGATTGGTTTAGTGTGGGTATTGATCCTGAAGTGTGTATTCCTATGATTCAATCGTTGGTTCCGGAACATGCCGAACTTCATCTTCTTCTTTCCATGGTCACTCCCTTGGGGTGGCTGGAGCGAAATCCGGTTTTAAAGCAGCAACTTCAAGACATGGGTTTGAAAGAAGCAGTTGGTTATGGGCATCTTGGCTATCCGGTTTTAATGGCTGCTGACATCATTATTTATCAAGGGATTAAGGTGCCGGTTGGAGAAGATCAAGTTCCTCATATTGAGATTGCCCGAGAAATGGTACGCCGTTTTCATTATCTCTATCAACAAGAAGTGTTCAAGGAACCACAACCGCTTCTTACTGAAACTCCACGAATCTTGGGAATTGATGGGAAAAAGATGAGTAAGAGTTTAAATAATGCTATTGGTCTATCTGATACCAAAGAAGAATTACGAACCAAAGTTCTTTCAATGTTTACCGATCCAGAGAAAATTCGAAAACGTGATCCAGGACATCCGGAAAGATGTAATGTCTTTTCTTTTCAGAATATTGTTGGGAATCCTCGAATCGAACAGATTGAAAAAGACTGCCGAACAGGAGATCTGGGGTGTGTTGATTGCAAAAAAGAACTATTGGGATTGATGGTTGATTATCTGGAAAAGATTTCTCCTTTCCGGGGACGCTATCAAGGGAAAGAACAATTAGTCAAAGATATTTTAGTGGAAGGGAGTCGGAAAGCTCAGACTCTTGCTCGTGAAACAATGAAAAAAGTTCGAGAAGCGATGAATATTGATTACCAAATACCTCGATAGATTATGGATACTGACTGGAAAGATCGGATAGAAAAAGCCAACGCTCTTTGGGAGAGGGTAAATCTGCTCCAAGAAGAGATTGAATTAATTGAAAAACAGTTGAACGAAATTCTCCAGATCGAAGAAGAAGAAATCCTGGAGGAAGATAGTCAATCTATTGAGAAAAAGATCTTTGAATTGTTTTCTCAGGTTCTTGCCGAGCTAAAGCAACAGGAAGAAAATATTTTAAAAGTACCTCCCGAGCGTTGGAAAAAAATTCAAACTCGAGAAGTTCTTGATCTGGAAAAGATGTCATTGGACAGCTTATTGGGCCTATATCGTAAGTTTTTGAATGCTGAAACAAATCAGCCACGAATTGAAATAGATGATCACTTTGAAAATCTGATTGAAGAGCAGCGAGATTACATTAATGGTTTTTTTGACCTACATACCGGCCAATGGTTCAGAATGGACGCTCTGTTTCAGAATAGGCAGGAGCTTCGAATAGTTATTGCAACTTTTTTGGTATTGCTGGATATGGTTTTTCGAGACCTCCTTAAAATGAAAGAAGAAGATGGATTGGTGTACCTAATAAAAAATGAGTAATGATATTTTGTTAAAAGGATTAATCGAAGCTTTTCTATTTTCCTCTCCTCAGCCGGTTTCGATTGAGGAGTTAATGAGAGTAACTCAAGCCGACCGAGACCTGGTTGAAAAAGAACTATTTAATTTATTGGAGGACTACCGGTTACGGCAGAGTGCTATATTTTTACGCCGAGTAGCTGGGCAATGGCAAATGGCGGTTCGGCCAGAGTATGGAAGCCATTTAAAGGAATATGCCCAGGTTACAGTTAAAAAAGGGATATCCCGTGCTGCCTTGGAGGTTCTGGCTATTGTTTCCCTTGAACAACCAGTGACTAAAATTCAAATCGACATCAAGCGGGGGGTTGATTCCGGGGCTGCTATAAGTGTTCTATTAGAAAGAGGTTTAATTGCCATTGCTGGTCAGGTCGATCGACCAGGAAAACCTTTTCTTTACCAACTCACCGAGAAATTTTTTGAAGTATTTGGTTTAGAAGACCAGGAAGCCTTGCAACGAATTCAGCAAATTATTGCCAGTCAGGAAGTAGCCAATGAGGTTGAATAAATATTTAGCTCAGGCCGGAATTGGTTCTCGGCGAGCCTGTGATCGCTATATTCAAGAGGGAAGGGTAGCCGTCAACGGCGGAATACAAATCCAACCAGCCTATCAAGTCGAGCCAACTGATGTGGTAACCTTTGATGGATCGCCAGTTCAACCGGAGGATCGTCTGATTTATCTTCAATTGTACAAACCTCGAGGTACATTGACAACGGTCCGAGACCCACGGGGAAGGGAAACGGTTATGAAATGGATTACTGATATCAAGGAAAGAATATTTCCGGTTGGTCGTTTGGATTATGATAGTGAGGGCTTGCTTCTTTTTACCAATGATGGACGAATTACTAATATTTTAACCCATCCCCGCTATGAAGTGTTGAAAACCTACCGAGTTTATGTTTCAGGCCAGGTGAATTGCCGGGAACTGGAAGTACTTACCGATGGGATTGTAAAGAACGGAAGGCACTATCAAGCTCATTCAACAAAGCTCATTGAACATCAGAAGGGATTTACGATTGCTGAAGTCATTTTAAATGAAGGAAAAAAGCACGAAATACGGATTCTTTTTGAAGGTATTGGTCATCCAGTTTTGCGTTTAATACGGACCAAAATGGGACCGATAACCCTGGATGAGAATTTATTGCCCGGAGAATGGCGTTATCTCTTGAAGGATGAGATTAAACTTCTTTTTGAGAGAGGTGGTGTTTCGACCGATGTCAACCAATAGAGGATTCATTCAAGTATATTATGGGGATGGAAAAGGGAAAACCACTGCAGCTCTTGGCCTGGCGGTCAGGGCTACTGGTCAGGGCTTAAAAGTTCTTTTTCTCCAATTTTTTAAAAAGAACCTAGCCGGTGAGCTCATTTCGCTCCAATACCTACCGGGAATAACTTTATATCAATTTGGATCGGGGAAATTTATTTTAAATAGGCAGTGGCAGGAAGAGGATTATCAAGAATTCTTGATGGGTTGGGAAATGGCCAAAAGAGCCTTACACACCGAGGATTATGATTTATTAATAATGGACGAATTTCTTTACGCTTTTACCTACCAAATGCTCAGTTGGGATGATTTTTTAAAAGAATTGAATACTCGAAAACAGAAGATCGAGGTTATAATAACCGGCAGGAAGGCAATACCCCAGCTCCTTGATTATGCTGATTTGGTTACCAACATGATTCTGATTAAACATCCCTATCAACAAGGAATACCGGCTCGAAAGGGGATTGAATATTAATGGAATACCAGAAAAATCCTATGCGAGGGATTAGGGGAGCTATTACAGTTGATAGAGATAGTTCGGATGAAATTGCTCAGGCCACCTTGCTTTTGTTTGAAACCATGATGAAAAAAAACCATTTAGAGCCCGATGATATTACGGCGGTTTTCATAACCGTCACTCATGATTTAAAATCGGCTTTTCCCGCCCGTGCAATTCGACAAATTGAAGAATATCGTTTTCTTCCCTTGATGTGTGCGCAAGAGATTCCCATAGAGGGTACTATTAAGCGTTGTATTCGTTTGATGATGATCGCTTTCTGTCCCAATGTCAGTCATGAAGCCATTCGACATGTTTATATGCGAGAGGCTCAAAACCTTCGGAGGGATTTAAAGGGAGAAAATAATGGGTAAGGTACGAATTATTCCAGTTTCAGTCAAATTGAGCGGAGATATCTTTTGCCCTCCAGATAAATCATTTAGTCACCGAGCAGCGATGATTGGGGCCTTATCTTCAGGAGAGACTATCATTCAGAATTTTTCCTTTTGCCAAGATACCTGGTCAACGTTACATTGTTTGGAACTTTTAGGTGTGAAAGTGCAAGCCCTTCCTAACCAGGGCATGGTTAGGATAAGCAGTTCTGGAAAAGAAAGTTTGTCTGAGCCATCGGATGTCCTTGATGTGGGAAATTCAGGAACAACCTTACGGTTGATTACCGGTATTATCGCTGGAATTCAAGGGTTATCAATTTTAACTGGAGATCAGAGTATACGCCGGCGCCCCATGAAACGCATTATTGATCCATTAAGAAAAACTGGCGCGGTTATTGGTGGTCGAGACCGAGATCAATATGCACCTCTCTATATCATCGGCAAAAAACCATTACAAGCTTTTCATCATACTCTCGAAATTCCCAGTGCTCAGGTTAAATCTTGTTTGCTTTTTGCTGCATTATGGGGAGATAATCCTTCCTTTATAAAAGAACCAATCCTTTCGCGAAATCATACTGAAAATATGCTCCAAGCGGTGGGAGGAGATATTCGAAAACAAAACGAAGTGATTCAAGTTTACCCGGGAAAAGAATTCGTTGCCCGACCTTTTCATTTACCTGGAGATATATCTTCAGCTGCTTTTTTAATTGCTGTTACCCTTTTAATTTCAGGGTCTCATCTTATTATTCGAAACTTGGGCTTGAACCCAACCCGAACTGGTATGCTTGATTGTTTGCAAAAAACAGGAGCCAAAATCAATCCATTTGATGTCAGGGAAGAGTGGGGGGAACGACAGGGTCATATTGCCATAGAACACTCAGTTTTAAATAGCTTTGAGATTGGTCAGGAAGAGATTCCATCGCTAATCGACGAGATTCCCATATTATCAGTACTTGCGACCCAAGCTCATGGTCGTTCGATAATCAGGGGAGCTGGTGAATTGCGAGTAAAGGAAAGCGACCGTTTGCATGCTATCAGTAAAAATTTAATCGATTTGGGAGCACAGATTGATGAAACCGAAGACGGATTGATTATTTCCGGTCCAGTTCGATTGAAAGGTGGCAAGGTAAAAAGTTATGGTGATCACCGAATAGCCATGAGTATGGTGATAGCTGGTTTGATTGCTGATGCTCCAGTGGAAATAGAAGATATCGAATGTATATCGATTAGTTACCCGAATTTCTTCCAAGATCTTCAAAAAATTGGATATGGGGGCTTTCAGTTTTTAACCGACACTTCATTTAATAATGCTTATAATCGGGAGGAAGCATGAAAAGGCTGATTGCTATTGATGGACCTGCCGGAGCGGGGAAAAGTACGGTAGCTCGTTTGTTAGCCAAAAAATTATCCTATTTATATATAGATACTGGTGCCATGTATCGAGCGATTACCTATTTTTTAATAAAACAAGGTATAAATTATGAAGACCCAAAGGCCCTAAACCAAGCATTAAATAAAATGGATCTCCATTTTCAAGTTATTGATGGAATTTCGGTCATTTTTCTCAATGGAAAGCGATGCGATGAAGAAATCCGTCAAACTGATGTAAATCAGCATGTTTCTCCAGTAGCAAAAATAGTTGCTGTACGTCATTTTTTAAAGAAAAAACAAAGGGATTTAGCTCAATCGACTTTTTCAGTTACTGAGGGACGAGATATTGGAACGGTGGTTCTTCCCGATGCTGATTTAAAAATATTTCTAATGGCTCGACCAGAAATTCGAGCCCAGCGACGATGGAAAGAATTAAAAGAAAAAGGGATTGATATCTCTTATGAGAAAGTCCTTGAGAATGTCATACAACGAGATACTATCGATTCGACTCGAAGTGAAGCTCCTCTGCGACCGGCTGATGATGCCATGATGGTTGATACTTCTGATATGAGTATTGAAGAGGTGGTGAACTTTCTCTACCAAAAAGCGGTAGAGAATGAATGATATGAAAATTCTTGTAGCTAAGCATATTGGTTTTTGTCCGGGAGTAAAAAGGGCGTATACCATGGCAATACAAGCTTTTGATATAAATTACCAACCGGTTTATCTTCTCGGAGAATTAGTTCATAACCATCAAGCAGTAAAGATGTTAATCGAAAGGGGAGCTCGATTAGAAGATGAGGTGGAACAGATACCTGATAAGGTAACTGTGGTTACCCGTTCCCACGGTTTGGAGCGTAAAACCCGGGAAAAGCTTCTGGAAAAAGGAGTTACCATAATTGATACCACCTGTCCTCGAGTTCGAAAGGTACAGTCATTAGCCAGTGAATTAGAAAAGAAGGGATATACCATGATTATTCTCGGAGATCCCAACCACGCCGAAATTAAAGCCTTAATCAGTGAGCTAAACACCAAACCTTTGGTATTAGGTAAGGATTCAACCGATTGGGAAAATAAACTCAATACTTTACCAGAAAATCAACCCTTGGCGGTTATCGAGCAAACTACCTTTCCTCAGCAACAGTACCTGGATTTTTGTCGATTACTGGAAGAAAAAAATTTAACCGATCGGTGTCTGATTTATAATACTCTCTGTCTAGAAACCGAATATCGGCAAAATGAATTAAGATCTCATCTCCAAACTGGGAAAATAGATGTGGTTATAATTTTAGGAGGGAAACATAGTTCCAATACTCGCGGTCTTTATTTGATAGCGAATGAACAAGCTCCACGAACCATTTGGATCGAGGATCCTAACGAAGTGGAAAAGACCTGGTTCCAACCGAACCAAACTATATTAATTGTCAGTGGGGCTTCAACTCCCGATTGTGCAGTAAAAGAGTTGATGAAAAAATTGAATAAGGGAAAAGTCTATGAATAAAGAAGCACCATTAGTTGTTATTGTAGGAAAGACCAACGTTGGCAAGTCAACCCTTTTCAACCGTCTCTCGGGACGAAGGATTACCATTGTTGACTCAACTCCAGGTGTAACCAGAGATCTTATTGAAAATATCATTGAGATCGATGGAGTTCTGGTTCGATTGGTCGATACTGCTGGTATTGAATTAACGGTATCACCAGATGATCCTCTGCAAACCGAAGCAGAAAAAAGAGTGTGGGAAGTCATCAATAAAGCTGACTACATTTTGTTGATTCTTGATGGAAAGGAAGGAATGACCAGCGTTGACCATGAGTTAATAAGTCGTTTGCGCCGAGTGAAGGATACTATTATTCCGATCGTGAATAAAAGGGAAGGGATGACCCATTTAGGATTACTATCGGATTTCTATGCATTAGGGTTTGATGATGTCGTGCAGATATCGGCAGTACATGGGGACGGGATTCCTCAATTAAAATCCATCCTTTTTGACCGATTGAAAAGTGATACTGAGTCGGAAGATGCTCAAGTTGTCGAGCATCATGATTTTCGTATTGCCATTGTTGGTAAACCCAATGTCGGGAAATCAACCTTGTTTAATATGTTGTTGGAAAGCGACCGATCTATAGTGAGTACCATTCCAGGAACAACTCGAGATCCACTGGAATCATCGCTGGTTAGCGGAGGGTACGGACGGTATCAATTGGTGGATACTGCCGGATTGGCTCGCAAATCCCGTATCAAGGAAGATATCGCCTTTTATGCCACAGTACGGACTATGGAAAAAATTGCTGAAACCAATCTTTGTGTGTTGGTCCTTGATGTTCAAGAAGGGATTAGTCAGCAGGATAGGCACATTGCCAATCAAATTTATCAGCAAAAAAAGTGCTGTCTTATTTTCCTGAATAAGATGGATATAATTCCAGAGCGATTGACTCGAAAAAAAATTGAGGAAACCAAAAAGTGGATTTGGAATGAATTAAATTTTCTCGATTATGCTACGGTTTTGATTGGGTCGGCAACCGACCGAAAACTGAAGCCTCATTTTTTAGCTCAATTTGCAACCATTGCGAGCCGCTATTATCAACGGCTTAAAACCAGCTTTATCAATCGAGAGATTAAGGAAAAAATTAACGATTTAAATATCAGTATGGGAAAAGGAAGGCTTCTCCGTGTCTATTATGGATATCAAGAGCTCACTGCTCCTCCTCGTTTTTCGTTTTTAACTAATTTTAAAGGAAACGATCGAGAGCTGGAGAGAAGTATTCATAGTATTGAAAAAATCATTCGTCAGGAAGGTGATTGGGAAGGTGTACCCCTCACCATCGAACTTAAAAATAAATAATGAATTAATTAACGAGTTTCATGAATATCTGGAGTTCGAGCGCCATTACTCAGAACATACTATTGAAAATTATCTTCGAGTGGTGAATCAATTTAATAATTATTTAATGAAAACCAATAAAAGAAGTCTAGTCGAGGTTGGTACTTCAGACGTAGCCGGATTTATGGCTTTCCTAAAAACTATTTCCCATTTGATGAGAGTTTCTCAGCTGAACCGATTGTCGGCTTTGAAAACCTTTTATCGATATTTACGAAAAAGAGGAAAAATTCAAAAAAATCCTTGCGATGGTATCGGAGGGCTCAGGGAAGAAAAAAGTCTTCCCACCTTTTTTTCTCAACAGGAAATTAATCGATTTTTGACTTATTTGGAAGATCGTTTTCAAAAAAAACCAAATTTTCTTCAGGCTCGCAATCGAGCACTTTTTGAAATTCTGTATTCATCTGGTTTGCGAGTTGGAGAAGTAGTTCGGCTTAAAACCATCGATTTGAATTTTCGGCAGAAAATCGTTAAGGTGCGGGGGAAAGGTGGAAAAGAAAGAATCGTCCCCTTTAACGATAAAGCTCTTCAGGCAGTCGAAGATTATCTGGCTTTTCGTCGACCGAAAGGACCAGTTAAGGAACTTTTTTTAAATTATCTCCAACAACCATTAACGACTCGTGGTGTACGGGTTATTTTAAATAAAATCTTAGCAGAGATTGGGATGGTAAAAAAAGCCTCTCCTCATACTTTTCGTCATAGTTTTGCCAGTCATTTTCTTTCAGGAGGGGCTGATATGAGGATTGTTCAGGAGGCATTGGGACACTCCAGTCTTTCTACCACCCAAATTTACACCCATTTAAATTGGGACAATATGAAAAAAGTTTATGAAAATACTCACCCCCGATCCCATAAAAAGGAGGATTAAATGAAGATCATATCAACAACAGTTCTTGGCGTTTTACGAAATGGAAAAGCAGCAATGGCTTGTGACGGACAGGTAACCATGAATGAATCGGTATTAAAAAGAGGAGCTAAAAAAATACGGACCTTATATCAAGGGAATGTTTTAGCCGGTTTTGCAGGAGCTGGTGCAGATTGTCTCACCTTGCTGGATCGTTTTGAAGAGAAATTGAATTCTTATAGTGGAAATCTGTCTCGGGCAGCCATTGAGTTGGCTAAAATGTGGAGGACTGATAAAGTTCTCAGGCATCTTGAAGCTTTATTGCTGGCTATGGATTTAGAACATGTATTGATTATTTCAGGAAAAGGAGACGTAATCGAACCTGACGAATCAATAGCAGCTATTGGCTCGGGAGGCAATTATGCTTTGTCTGCTGCCAAAGCATTATATCGAAATACTGATATGGATTCGGAGGCGATCGCTCGTCGATCCTTGGAAATTGCTGCAGAAATCTGTATTTATACCAACGATCACATTCATTTGGAAACTTTGGGGTAAACCAGGGGGTAAGATGCTTCTAAGAGAAAGGAAGAGATTGACATGGAACAGATTGATGATTTTTTAACCCCGGAAGAAATTGTCCGAGAATTAGATAAATATATTATTGGTCAGGAAGACGCTAAAAAATCGGTTGCGATTGCCCTTCGTAATCGGATGCGACGAAGGATGCTTCCTCAAGAAATAGCTGAGGAGATTACTCCAAAAAATATCATCATGATCGGTCCAACCGGAGTTGGTAAAACTGAGATTGCCCGTCGGATTGCGAAACTGACCGGTGCGCCTTTTATGAAGGTAGAGGCAACTAAATTCACTGAAGTTGGTTATGTGGGAAGAGATGTTGAATCAATTATTCGTGATCTGGCTGAGTTATCACTGCGAATGGTAAAAAGTGAAAAAATAAGCGCTCAAGAAGGAAAAACCAGATGGGTTGTGGAAGAACGCTTGTTGGATCTTCTTTTTAATAAAAGAATTACACCAGAAGATTTTGACGAACCTTCTCCTTCTGGAACCAGTACTCGGGTTGATGTGGTATGGCCGACGCCATCTTCTTCAGCAGAACGGACACGAGAAAAAATTCGAGAAAAATTACACCAGGGTGAATTAGAAGACCGGGAAATCGAAATTGAGATTGAAGAGAGCTCAATGCCGGTAGAAGTGGTTAATGTTGGTGGGCTAGATAATATGGGTATTGACTTTTCTGGTCTTTTTGGAGGCATTTTTCCTGCCCGTAAGAAGAAGAAACGGGTTAAAGTCAAAGATGCTCGGGAAATTCTTTTTAATCAAGAAGCTCAGAAGTTATTGGATATGGATGATATTAAAAGTGAAGCCATCCGACGAGTAGAGGAAAGTGGAATTGTATTTATCGATGAGATTGACAAAATCGCCTCACCAGGGGGGAGGGACACCCATGGTCCTGATGTTTCCCGAGGGGGAGTTCAACGTGACCTATTACCGATCGTAGAAGGCTCAACAGTGGTTACCAAACATGGGCCGGTTCGTACCAATCATATTCTTTTTATTGCTGCCGGAGCCTTTTCCCATACTAAACCATCAGATTTACTTCCTGAATTACAAGGTCGGTTTCCCATACGAGTTGAACTTTCAGCGCTTAGCGAGGAAGACCTTTATCGAATCGTTGTTGAGCCTTACAATTCTTTGGTGAAGCAATATACAGCAATGTTATCAACCGAAGAGGTTGAATTACAGTTTACCGATGACGGGCTAAGAGAAATTGCGCATATATCCTCAATTCTAAATCAAAAAATGGAGAATATCGGTGCGCGTCGCTTGCACACGGTGGTAGAGAGAGTTCTCCAGGATATCTCTTTTAGAGCACCGAACTTAAAGCAAAAAGTGGTGGTTATTGATCGAGCTTATATTCAGGACCGATTGAAAAATGTTTTACAAGATGAAGATGTTACCCGTTATATTTTGTAATTTCCTTTATAGATAAATTGGATTTATGGTTGAAATATTTTTCCCTTTCATGATATACTGTGCCCGATTTATGCATAGCATAAGAATAAATTCTCATGCCGGACAAGAATTCCGGTGCTCTCCAAAAAGGAGATAAACCATCGGTTCGGCAGAGGAAAAACCGGAAGGAGAATTATTTATGATCGTTACTATGAAGCAGTTGTTGGAAGCTGGGGTTCATTTTGGTCATCAAACCCGCCGTTGGAATCCAAAAATGAAACCCTATATTTTTACCGAAAGAAATAATATCTATATTATTGATTTACAAAAAACCGTTGGCTTAGCTGAGAAGGCTTACTATTTCGTTCGTGATTTAGCGAAGGAGAGTGGAACGGTTCTTTTTGTCGGGACCAAGAAACAGGCGCAGGAAGCCATAGAGCAAGAAGCGAACCGTTGTGGGATGTATTATGTGAATCAGCGATGGCTGGGGGGTATGCTTACTAATTTTGTAACCATTCGGCAGAGCATAGATAAATTGGAACACATTGAGAAATTGGAAGAAAACGGTATCTTAAACCGACTTCCAAAAAAAGAAATTATGCAAACCTTAAAAACCAAGACTCGATTAGAAAAATACCTTACTGGAATCCGAAAGATGGCCAGGGTTCCCGATTGTGTGTTTGTTGTCGACCCCAGGAGAGAGCGAAACGCCGTTTTAGAAGCTCGTCGTATTGGGATTCCAATCGTTGGTATTGTAGATACCAATTGTGATCCTGATGAAGTCGATTTTGTGATACCAGGTAATGATGATGCCATACGAGCTATTCGTCTATTCTCATCCATCATAGCCGATGCCGTGATGGAGGGTAAACAGTATGCAACCGAGGGTCGTGAAGAAGTTACTACTGAAGGAGAAGCTGTCCCTGAAACCGAGGTGGCGGTTTCTGATGAAGTATCCACCGACAATGAAGAAGAACTTCCTCTTTCGATTTTAGAAGAGCTCAAAGATCCTGAACTGGAAGAAATTGAAAGTGACGATGAAAATCTCACCGAAGAAGCAAAGGAGGAACAACCATGAGCTATGATGCAAAAGTAGTTTATGAGCTTAGAAACCGAAGTGGTGCAGGAGTTATGGAATGTAAAAAAGCCTTAGAGGAAACCAAGGGAGATATAGAAAAAGCCTGTGAGCTTCTTCGTAAGAAGGGAATTGAAACAGCGGCCAAGAAGCAAAACCGGTCAACCGAACAGGGCCTCATTGGTTCCTACGTTCATACTGACGGAAAGATAGGAGTATTGGTAGAAGTCAATTGTGAAACTGATTTCGTAGCCCGTACCGAAGAATTTATCAGCTTTGTCAAAGAATTAACTCTTCAAATTGCAGCTCAAGCTCCTCGCTGGGTTGCGATTGAAGATGTGCCTGAAGATATTCGTAAGGAAGAAGAGAAGATTTATCAAGCTCAGCTCAGTGAAAGCGGTAAGCCTGAAGCGGTCCAAAAGAAAATTATTGAAGGGAAGTTGAATAAGTTTTATCAAGACAATTGTCTGCTCGAACAGGAATATATTCGAGATAATGATAAAAAAATTAAAGAATTATTAGTGGAAACTATTGCCAAAGTGGGCGAGAATATTGTTATTAAACGTTTCGTGCGTTTAAAACTTGGTGAAGAATAGTATGGTTGAAAAGGTAAAGCCGCTTTATCGACGGATTTTATTAAAATTATCCGGAGAAGCGCTGATGGGGTCACTCTCTTCGGGCATTGATAACCGAGTTTTAGAGTATTTTACCCAAGAGATTAAGCAAATCCACCGATTACAGGTAGAAATAGCTATAGTCGTTGGTGGTGGAAATATATTTCGAGGACGTACTGCCGGAGATCGGGGAATAAGCCGGGTGACCGCTGATAATATGGGGATGTTAGCGACGGTTATTAATGCGTTAGCTCTTCAAGATTTTCTTGAAAATGCTGATATCCCCACTCGAGTCCAAACAGCTATTGAAATGAGAGCGGTGGCCGAACCTTATATTCGAAGACGTGCCATCCGCCACTTGGAAAAAGGACGGGTGGTCATTATGGCAGCTGGAACGGGAAATCCATATTTTACAACCGATACTGCAGCTGCTCTCCGAGCCGCCGAGATCAAAGCCGATGCTGTTATTAAAGCAACTAAAGTTGATGGTGTATACGAATCAGATCCGGTAGCGAACCGGAATGCGGTCAAATATGAGACTATCAGTTACCTTGATGTACTGAATCTAGGACTGAAGGTTATGGATTCGACCGCAGTTTCTTTGTGCATGGATAATAATATTCCGATCATTGTTTTTAACTTTAACCAAACTGGCAATCTTTTACGAGTAATTATAGGTGATAAAATTGGAACTATTATTTCTCAGGAGGGAGGAAAATGGCCGAACAATTAAAGGATTTATTGAAAGATGTTGAGAAAAGAATGAAAGCGGCTATTACTGTTTTACGAGAAGAATTGTCCCGTGTGAAAACTGGACGAGCCACTCCGGCTCTCATTGAGAATGTGATTATTGATTACTATGGAAGTATGGTTGAATTAAAAACCATAGCATCGATCAATACACCCGATGCAAAGACCATTATTGTTCAACCCTGGGATAAAAATGCCCTCCAACCGATTGAAAAGGGTATTTGGAAATCCGATTTGGGTTTTAATCCAGTGGTTGATGCTAACATTATTCGAATCAATGTTCCTCCATTAACCGAAGAAAGGCGAAAGGAGATTGCCAAATTTACCAAGAAAACAGCCGAAGAAGCCAAGGTTGCAATCCGTAATTTAAGACGAGAAGCTAATGAAGGAATAAAAAAGTTGGAAAAAGATGGAGTAATATCTGAAGATGAAAGTAAAAAATCAGTTGCGGAAGCTCAGAAAATGACTGATGAATTTATCAATGAAATAGATGGAATATGGGAGAAAAAAGAGAAGGAAATCATGAGTATTTAGATTTTGGAATCCATCATGTTGCCATTATTATGGATGGGAATGGTCGTTGGGCACAAGCTCGAGGGAAACCGAGATTAGAAGGTCATCGGCAGGGAGTTGAGACCGTTCGGATGGTGGTTAAAGAAACCTGGGATGAGAAAATCCCTTTTCTCACCCTCTATTCTTTTTCTACCGAGAATTGGCGACGACCAATAAATGAAGTACAAGGACTGATGCAAATCTTTATCGAGGCAATAGATCGTTATGCTGATGAATTGCATCAGAATCAGGTAAAAGTTCGATTTATAGGGAAAAAAGAAGGTTTTCCTGGTCATTTAACTGAACGAATGGAGAACCTGGAGAAATTGACCGGACAAAATCAGGGTTTAACTTTGAATTTAGCTCTAAATTATGGAGGGAGGGACGAGATTATAAGAGCGTTTCAGAAATTTCTCCAAAGTTCATTGAATCAGGAAAGAGAAATTGGTGAAGATTCCTTTCGTCAATTTCTCGATACCGAGAATCAACCTGATCCCGATCTCTTAATCCGAACTGGTGGAGAAAAGCGCTTAAGTAATTACTTACTCTGGCAATTGGCTTATAGCGAGCTCTATTTTACCGAGATTCTATGGCCTGATTTTTCGTATCAAGACTATCATCAAGCACTTGCTGATTTTATCAGCCGAAAAAGAAGATTTGGGGGATTAGGCTAAGAGGTGACCAAATTTTCCCAGCCGACGGAATTTAAACTGAGGACCTTCAGTATTCTTTTAGCTTTGCCTCCTTTCTTATTCCTAATAGTATATCATGACCTAACCTTGATAGCGGTTTTTGCTGCTCTTTCGGTTTTCACTTTTCAAGAGTATATGCAGATGGTTCATTGTAAAATCCCCCATCGATTTACCAATGTGTTAATCACCATAGCTATGATTTTATTTTACCTTTCTTTCCTTTATCCTCATTCATTGATACCGATTGGTTGGTATATTTTCTTTATTCTTTTAGTTTGGTGGAGTTTTTACGATCGATCCAGAATAGTTGAACGGATTAGTTTTTTCTTTTTTGGAATTGTTTATTGTATCGGGCTTCCTTTTTTTTGGATAAAAACTGGTCTCGATTATGGTCGATGGATTCTGGTTGGTTTTGCTTGTATTGTCTGGTTAAATGATATTGGTGCGTATCTTGTTGGTAAAAAGTGGGGCCAACACAAAATAGCTCCCGCAATTAGTCCTGGTAAAAGCTGGGAGGGATTATGGGGAGGAATTGCCCTGAGTTGTGGAGGAGCCCTATTTTTAAAAATATTTTTTCTATCTGGTTGGACAGTCTATCAATCTCTATTGATCGGATTGATAATAGCCGTGGTCGGTTTTATTGGAGATCTCTTTGAATCATCGATGAAAAGAGAATATCAATTAAAAGATTCTGGACAATTCTTGCCCGGTCATGGAGGATTCCTTGACCGATTTGATTCCTTTTTTTTTGTAGCCCCAATGATTTATTTTATTCAAACTTGGTGGGGAGGCTAAGATGAGAGTTGCAGTAATTGGATCGACGGGTTATTTGGGAGAGCAGATTTGTAATGTTCTCTCTAATTTTCCCGAATTTGAAGTGAAGGTATTAGTTGCGAATGTAAACTGGGAAAAACTCATTCAACAAGCCCGAAGTTTTCGAAATCCATCAATTTATCTTGTCAATCCTGAAGCCAATTTTCGAGCTGCTGGTGATTTAAAAGAATCGGAGATTGAGGTTTTAAAAAACCGAGATGAAGTTAAAGAAATACTTTTAGGAAATTCTGTAGATGGAATATTTTTTGCGTTGTCGGGGGTTGATTGGATTGACCTTTTTTATGATTTATTAATCACCAATAAGACCATTTGGATGGCAACCAAAGAAATCATCGTTGCTGGAAGCGAGCTTTGGAAAGGCGAAAGAGATTTAAGCCAACATAAAAATCTCATAGCACTGGATAGCGAGCATAATGCTCTCCATCAACTCATTCAAGGTCAAAACAAAGAACATATTGCCAAGATTTACCTCACAGCTTCAGGAGGAGCGTTTTATGAATGGCAGGGAGATCTGAATGAAATTACTCCTGAAATGGCTCTCTCGCATCCTAATTGGAAAATGGGAACCAAGATAACTATTGATTCAGCGAACTTAATTAATAAAGGTTTAGAAGTGATTGAAGCCAATTGCCTTTTTCGTTTTCCTTATTCTCAAATTGATGTTCTCATCCAAAGGGAAAGTGTTATTCATGCTCTGATCGAGCGAAAAGACGGCTTTATAATGGCACTTCTTTCCAAACCGGATATGAGATCGGTAATTCTGCACACTTTAAAAAACGTAAGAACTTCTCCCCGGGAAGAATATAAACTGGATTTTACCCGACTGCATCAATTACATTTTGATTATCCAGTTCCTGATCGTTTCCAGGGTTTTTACCTCGCAGTTAAGGTAGGGTGCTTGGGAGGAGGGTACCCAGCTTTCTTTTGTGGAGCCGATGAAGCTTGTGTTCAAGCTTTTCTAAATCACCGAATTCGATTTAACCATATTCCAATTCTTTTGGAAAAAACCTTGGAAACAACGATAACAAAACCAAAATCGGTATCTGATGTTATTGATATCTATAACCAGGGATATAAAACCGCGAAGAACCTGATACAACAAAGGAGATCCTTAAAATGCTGACTATCCTAGCTACCATATTTGTTATTGGGTTATTAGTTCTTTGCCATGAATTCGGTCATTTTATTTTTGCTCGATGGTTTAAGGTAAGAGTTCTAAAATTTGCCATTGGGTATGGACCAAAAATCTGGTCAACTCAAAAAGGGGATACTGAATATTCGATACGAGCCTTTCCGCTGGGTGGATTTACCAAAATGGCCGGGATGGAAGATACGCTCATTGAAGGGTATAGTGAAGTAAGCGTTCCCGATGCTGAGCGTTTTGATAAAAAGCCAATTTATCAAAGAAGCCTGATTGTGGCAGGGGGCCCTGCCATGAACTTATTTTTATCGATCATTTTAGTTTTTTTAGTGTTTAGTTTTATGGGAGTTCCAACCAGCAGTTTAAAAATTCAACAAGTTATTGAAAATAGCCCAGCTCAAAGCGCCGGGATATTACCTGGAGACGTTATTACTTCGATTAATGGCAAAACTATTGAAAAAATGGAGGATTTATCCAATCAAATCGCCCTTAACGGTGAAAAAGAACTATCTTTGACCGTATTACGGGAACAAATACCAATTGAAGTACAGTTAACTCCTGGTTGGGATGAAGATGAAAAACGTTTCTTGATTGGTATTGTCTATGGAGTTGAAAATCGCCGGGTGAATCCATTGGTTGCCTTTTATAAAAGTGTTTCTTCAGTGATAGAATGGTTTGTCGTGAGCTTTCTTGGCTTGCTTTATATGGTAATGGGACGGGTTCCAATGGAAGTGACTGGTATAATTGGAATTGCTCGTATGTCTGGGCAAGCTGCCAGTTATGGATTTTTAAATTTACTTTATTTTTCTGCATTGATTAGTGTTGCTTTGGCTCTCTTTAACTTATTGCCCATTCCAGCTTTAGATGGAGGTCATTTATTACTTTTTCTTTATGAAAAAATCCGTGGGAAGCCTATGGATCCCAGTAAAATTGGATTTTTCTATATGATTGGTTTTTTATTTATCATCTTGATGGCAATATTCGTTACTTATCAGGATGTTTTAAGAATTGTTACTGGAAAATGAAACGAGAAAAAACCATACAAGTCTTTCTTGGTTCAGTTGCCATTGGTGGTCATTCATCAATATCGGTGGAGTCCATGGGGAGGATTTATCCAGGACGGGTTGACGAATGTCTGAGTGAAATTTGTGCTGCAGCAGCGGCTGGAAGTGACTGTTTTCGAATTGCCGTTCCCGATGAAAGAGCTTTGTCCGGCATCATTCAGCTAAAAAAATATTCACCCCTCCCTCTCATAGCGGATATTCATTTTTCACCGACCATTGCCCTGAAGGCAGTCGAAGCAGGTATTGATGGAATTCGTGTTAATCCTGGTACCTGGAAAAACCAGCTCCAATACCATCAGCTTATTGAAAAGTTAAAGGCAGGAAGTGGTGTGCTTCGGTTGGGTGCCAATGCCGGTTCACTCCCCTCTCATCTTCAAAAGAAGGGGAGAGTGGAGGCGCTCCTTGACAGCATAATTGAAATGCTTGAGGTTCCTCAAAAAAAGGATTTTCATCGCATTATCCTTTCTGCCAAATCAACCGATATAAATGAAACTATTGAGGTTTATGAACGCTTAGCTGCCACTTTTTCCTATCCTTTGCATGTAGGGCTTACTGAAGCTGGCGAGGGATTTGAAGGAATCATCAAATCGACAATTGCTTTAGGTACAATCCTACAAAAAGGAATTGGTAATAATATACGAGTTTCTCTCACATCACCCAATCCGATTCTTGAATCCCAGGTCGCGGTAGAAATCCTCCGAGGAGTTGGACTACGGCAAAAGGGAATCGAAGTAATTTCCTGCCCAACCTGTGCTCGAACCAGAGGAGATGTGGTATCATTTGTAAGAGAAATAAAAGCAGCTGTACAAAAGATATCATCTCCCTCTCCCTTAAAATTAGCAATTATGGGGTGTGAGGTAAATGGCCCGGGAGAAGCGAAGGAGGCTGATTTAGGGTTAGCTTTTGGAAAATCAACCGCACTTCTTTTTGTTCGAGGTAAGGTTATTAAAACCGTGCATCAACAGAATGCTTTGAATGAGCTCATAAAACAATTACGATCGATGGTTTCCAATCAAATGGTGAAAGAATAGGAGGAAAATACGACTTGAAAATGTCAGCTTTGTTTGCTCCAACACTGAAAGAGAATCCTGCCGAAGCCGAGGTGATCAGCCATAGCTTAATGTTGCGGGCAGGAATGATCAGACAACTTTCATCGGGAATTTACAATATCCTCCCTTTGGGTTTACGTTCTTTAGAAAAAATCATGAATATTGTTCGTCGAGAGCTTAACCGAGCTGATGGACAGGAACTTTTATTACCGGCTCTTCAACCAGGAGAACTCTGGAAAGAAACTGGACGGTGGGAAATTTATGGTCCGGAATTAATCCGTTTTCAAGACCGCCGAGAAAGGGATTTTTGTTTGGGACCAACCCATGAAGAGGTTATTACCGATATAGCCAGGAAAGAGATCCGTTCTTATCGACAGCTTCCTTTGCTGTTGTATCAAATTCAAACTAAATTTCGAGATGAAATCCGACCGCGCTTTGGAGTAATGCGATCTCGAGAATTCATTATGAAGGATTTGTATAGCTTCGATCGGGATTATGAAGGATTACAGGTTAGTTATCAAAAAATGTATAATGCCTATTCAAAGATATTTTCATCTTTTGGTTTAGAATATATTGCAGTGAGAGCCGATTCGGGAGTAATCGGTGGTGATATTTCTCATGAATTTCTCATTATTGCCAGCTCTGGAGAAGAAAAAGTGATGAGATGTCCAAAGTGTTTGGCCACCTCAACCCAGGAAGTCAACGATTGTCCGAAATGCCATGCTGATATGGAAGAAAAACGAGGCATTGAAGTTGGCCACATTTTTCAATTGGGAACCAAATATTCAGAATCGATGAAAGCCTATTTTGTTGATCAGGACGGAAAAGAAAAACCTTTGATTATGGGATGTTATGGAATTGGCATTGGAAGAACTATGGCTGCAGCAATTGAAGCCAACCACGATGAAAACGGAATAAAATGGCCCTGGAATATCGCTCCTTATGAGATAATTGTCATACCGGTAAAATTAAAAAATCAAGCCAGTATAGAGTTAGCTAAAAGTATTTCCCAGCAACTGGTTTATGAGGAGTATGAGGCGATATGGGATGATCGTGATGTTTCCGCTGGATATAAATTTAAAGAAGCCGATTTAATTGGATTCCCTATTCAAGTAATTGTTGGTGAAAAAGCCTTGAAAAATAGTATTTTGGAAATTAAAATACGTTCAAACGGGAAGAGGATAGAGTGTACCCGGGAGCAATTGATATCAGTGATAAAAAAAATTAAGGAAGAATTGGTTATTTTGCAGGAATGAGCATGGGAGATCAAACTGAAACAAAACAATTAAATAATAAAAACCACCGAATTACGTCAATTATTGCTGCTTATAATGAAGAAAAAACGATAGGACCAATTATTGATGTTTTGAAAAGTGTACCCATTATTGAACAGATTGTAGTAGTGAGCGATGGGTCAACCGATCGAACAGTTGATATTGCACGAAGTCGTAATGTTGAGGTAGTAGATTTAATTAGTAATGTAGGAAAGGGTGGTGCCCTTTATCGAGGGCTAGAGTATATAAGAACCGATGTTGTTCTCCTATTAGATGCGGATTTGGTTGGTTTAGAAGAAAGTCATGTTTTGAGTTTGGTTCATCCTGTTACCGAAAGAGAAGCCGACGTAACCATTGGGGTATTTGAAGAAGGCCGCTTTGCGACCGATTTTGCCCAGAAAATTGCTCCATTATTATCTGGACAACGGGCGATTCGGACCGATGTCATCCAAAACATATCCGATCTGGAAGTATCCCGATATGGGGTTGAAGTTGCTATGAACCGTTATATTCGAAAAAACGGTGTGACGATGAAACTGGTAAAGTTACCGGGGTTGACTCATGTGATGAAGGAAGAAAAAATGGGCTTGATGAAAGGACTTCGTCATCGAGTTAAAATGTATTGGGAAATCTTAAAAAATTCTTATGGAGGAGGAGGTTGATATAGCTCTGAATAATCAAAAATTATTCATTAAAACCCTTGGTATTGTTTGCAGTGGTCATGACAACCAGACGAATATGGGAGCGGATGGTGTTTGTCAAGAATTACTGGAGATTTCTCGTAGTGCAGGCTTTCAAATGAGCGAGATTAGGGATGTAAAAGTTCTTCATCCTTTTCCTCATTACTATCTGGGAAAGGGAAAGGTTGAAGAAATCAAAGTTTTTTTACAGAAAAATCCTGATATTCGCGGTGTAATTATTGATACCGAAATATCACCCTCACAACAAAAAAACCTCGAAAAAGCCTTTAATATCAAAGTTTATACTAAGATAGCTCTTATTCACCGAATTTTTGCTGCGCGTGCTCGTTCTTCAGAAGGGAAGATTAAAGTTGCAGTGGCATCACTTCAGTATGAATTAAGTCGATTGTCCGGAAGGGGAGTCGAAATGTCCCGCTTGGGCGGTGGGATTGGTACCCGTGGACCAGGAGAACAAAAGATTGAAACCGAACGAAGACGCATTAAACAAAAAATTGCACAGCTTAAAAGAGAACTCGTTAAAGTGAACCGGCGCCGTGAGGTTCAGAAGAGCCTTCGGATAAAAAAGAACTTACCGATTGTTGCCATTGTTGGATATACCAATGCTGGGAAGTCGACGCTTTTAAACAGTCTTACCAATGCCCATGCCTATGTTGAGGACCGATTATTTGCCACCCTTGATCCGACAGCTCGAAAGGCATTTTTGCCAGGGATTGGTTCGGTTGTTTTTACCGATACGGTAGGATTTATCCGGGAAATGCCTGAAACACTTATTGATGCCTTTCGAGCGACTCTGGATGAGATAAACGATGCCGATTGTCTTCTTGAAGTTTTAGACGCTTCAGATCCCAGTTACCCGGAACATCATAAGGTGATTAACCGCATCTTGCAAAATATGGCCATATCATGCCGACCGAAGATTATCGTTTTTAATAAAATTGATATGGTTGAGCCTGTCCCGGTTATATCACGGGATTGGTTTGATGATTATCCAGTAGTCATGGTATCAGCCGAGAAAAAAATTGGTATTGAAAACCTGATCGAGATGATTGGTAAACTGCTGAGAAACAATCGGGAAAGCTTAAACATCACAGTAAGCTACCAAAATCTTCCTCAGATCGAAAAAGAGATATACCAGCATGGCTATATCGAAAATATTGAATATCGAATTGATGGTATGGTTGAAGTCCATTGTTCGATATCTCGAGAAGCTACCGGACGCATCCGTCAATTGGACTTTTCATCTTAAAAAACTGGTTGAAAAGTAGTTGATTTGATTTCAGAAGTGGTTCCCATAAGGTATATTATGTAAAATTTATTTCTTTTCGCTTTGCTCCTCTTCTTTTTTCACTTTTTCTACGTAATTGAGTTGTAAATTGGTCAGATGCATTTCCATTTCTTTTTTAATTGATGAAGGGAAATCATTTTTTAAGTTCTCAAAAATTAATTCAAAGAGATCGATGGCACGACGAGCTTCTTTTAAATCAATTAGAGTTTCACCGTTTTCAGGATGAACCAACAATCCTAAATATTGCCAGGCTTTTGCTTGTATTACATTTAAAAAGTAATACCCTAAGTCAGTAATTTTTTGAGGTGGTATCTTTTCCTGGTTTTTTTCATTCATTTGAATGACCTCCTATGCAATAGGTTAAAAAGATGCGAATAATTTCATCACTTATTATATCGAAATTTTTTCCCTCGGTAGAAATCCAAAGAACCGGAGCTTTCCGAAACCAAGTCAATTGTCTTTTCAAATATTGAAAAGTTCCTATAGTGATTCGTTTTTCCATTTGTTGGATGGTTAAACGACCTTGAAGACATTGAACCACCGGTCCATAGGTAAAATTTTTTAAAGCAGGAACATTGGGTGAAAAACCTTTTAATAAAATATCTTGAGTCTCTTGGATAAGTCCTTGTTTTATCATAAGCTGAGTTCTTTCGGTGATTCTTCTTTTTAGGTCCACTCTCTTATGATCAAGGCCAATTAGAATAAATTGAAAGGGATTTCTGGTTTTAGAGGTTATTTTTTTAAAAGAGGTCGGAGGTTTACCAGTTTGATGGTAAATTTCGAGAGCACGAATCAAACGTTTTCGATCGTTTTTACCAATCTGGAACGCACGAGGAGGATCAATAGCTACAAGATAAGCAAAAAGCCGGGGATTGGAATAACGTTCCAAAAGGAGTCGCAATCGGGGATGGGCGGGGCTTCCTTGGGGAATTGAAGGTTGATATAAACTTTTAAGGTAAAAACCGGTACCACCAATGATGATTGGAAGCGAATGTCTTTCTAAACATTCAAGAATACATCGAAAAGCTTCAACCCGAAAACGAAAGGAACTCCAGATTTGATCTGGTTCAAGTAGATCAATGAGATGATGAGGAATAATACCCCTCTGCTCTATAGAAGGCTTGGCGGTACCAATATTTAAGTATTTATAAATAGCCATAGAATCAGCATAAATCAATTCGACCTTCCCTAATTTCTGAGCAAGAAATATGGAAAGATCGGTTTTCCCGCTGGCAGTTGGACCAGCTAAACAAAGGATTGGCATCGGATCTAAATTATCAGGAAAGAACCAATTCTCCATAAAGTTTACCTTTCAAAGTATTTATCACTACGACCGAGATTACTTGTCCAAGGAATAAATTTGAATTGGGAAGAAAGATTCTTTGATTATCGGTCGTTCTTCCTGAAGCATTCAATCCTTCTATTTGATCAATCATAATCTTTGCTCTTTTGCCGACCCAGGCTTTTAACTTTATTTGATGAATATCAGAAAGAGTTTGATTGAGCAATTGAAGCCGTTTTTTCTTTTCTGCCAACGGAAGTTGATCAGGAAGCTGATAAGCAGCAGTTCCTGATCGAGAAGAATAGATATAGGTGTAAGCTTGTTCAAACTGAGCTTCTTGAACTATATCAAGAGTATCCAAAAAATCCCTTTCAGTTTCACCGGGAAAACCAATGATAATGTCAGTCCCAATTCCCGAATCAGGTAGTGTTTGTCGGATATAATTTACTAATCCCATATAATGATCGCGGGTATAACCCCGATTCATGGCAGCTAAAATACGATCTGATCCGGATTGAATTGGAAGATGAAAATAACGAGTCATTAAAGGAGAATTCTTTACGATGTCAACAATGGATGGTCGCATATCTTTGGGGTGAGAGGTTAAAAAGCGAATCCAGATCGATGAATCATGAAAATTTTGATCAATAGTTTGTAAAAGAACTTCAAAGCCATTTTTTAAACCTAAGTCTAATCCATAACTATTCACATTTTGACCTAAAAGGATGATTTCTTGGTATCCATCTTGGATAATTTTCTCGATCTCCTTTAGGATGGTCAGTAATGGTTTGCTTCTTTGGGGACCGGTTGTATAAGGGACCACACAATAACTACAAAAATTGTTACATCCATAAGTGATGGGTAAAAAAGTGAAAATCTGTGAAGAATTCCGGAGATAACCTCTTTCATCAAAAACCTGAGAAGTTGATGGGAGATTAAAGTCCAATATTTTCTTCTTTTTTCTTGTATATTCTTCAAGATATTGAGGAATTTGTTCGATGTTTGAAGTACCAATCACTATTTGAGCTCCAGGAACTCTTTGAACGAGACGGTTTTTAAGGAATTGACTCATACAACCAAAAATAACAATAATTGGATGTCGCGAAATTTTATTGAGGTCCTTAATGGTTTTTTGAATATTACTAATGGCTTTTTCCGAGGCATGTTCCCGTACAGCGCAGGTATTAAACAAAAGAATATCGGCTCTTTTTTTATCTTCGATCAGATGATACCCATTTTGAACCATAACCTGGGCAATATGTTCGCTTCGGCTTTTATTCATTTGACATCCATAGGTTTCAACAAAAAAAGTCTTGTTCGCCATAATTAAATTTTCTACCCATTTTGATAAATAATAAAGCCTGTACACAATGCAATTTATCCTTGGTACAGGCTTTATTATTTAAAATAAGATTTACTTATTCCAAGGTTTTGCAATTAACTTAATAGCAGTTCTTTCTTCACCATCTATAATGATGTCGGTGAAGGCTGGAATACAGACCAGATCAATTCCATTCGGAGCAAGAAATCCACGAGCAATAGAGATGGCTTTAATTGCTTGATTGACAGCGCCAGCACCCACTGCTTGTATTTCAACTATTTGTTTTTCTCGAATGATTCCAGAAAGAGCACCTGCGACTGAATTTGGATTCGATTTTGATGAAACCTTCAGTACATCCACCTCTGAATATCCTCCTTGTTGAGGTTAGAATAAAATCGAATACACTTCAACTCAAACTGTATCGTGTGATGAAAACCGATTTCCCAGTTTGGTCATCAACTTCTACAATAACACCATTCAAAATGACATTATCCTTGGCAACAGTATACCGAACTGGTATTTGGGTCAAAAAACGACTTAAAATTTGTTTGGTTTCAATACCAATTACGGATTGATGAGCCCCAGTCATACCGATGTCAGTGATATAAGCGGTTCCACCAGGAAGAATTTTCTCATCTGCAGTAACCACATGGGTATGTGTTCCAACGACACAAGAAACTCGGCCGTCACAATACCATCCAAAAGCAATTTTTTCTGATGTTGCCTCAGCATGAAAATCAACCAGTATAATATTGGTTTCTTTTTTTATTATTTCTAATTCTTTATCAAGGGTTTGAAAAGGACAATCCAGTGGTGACATAAAAACTCGACCACTTAGATTTAAGACTGCCCATTTCCTCTGGTTGTTTTTTAGAATAACCGATCCATTTCCTGGGACACCGGGTGGATAATTCAAAGGACGTAACAATCTAAATTGACTATCAATATAAGGAAGGATTTCTTTTTTATCCCAGACGTGGTTACCAGTGGTAACCACGTCTATTCCAAATCCAAGTAGCTCCTCGGTTGTTTCGGGGGTGATTCCCAACCCTCCGGCTGAATTTTCCCCATTGACAATTACTGCATCAATATTATGAGACTTTTTAATGGTTTTAACTTTTTCTCCAACTAATTTTCGACCCGGTTTTCCAATAACATCTCCTATGATGAGAAATCTCAAAGTGCTTTCCTCCTACTTGGCATATTCCACAGCTCGGGTCTCACGAATGACAGTAACTTTAATTTGACCTGGATATTCAAGCTCTTTTTCGATTTTTTTAACGATATCGTAAGCTAACTTTGCTGAAAGAGCATCATCCACTTTCTCGGGTTTGACAATTATTCGAACTTCTCGACCAGCTTGAATGGCATAGGATTTCTCAACACCATCAAAAGAATTAGATATTTTTTCTAATTGTTCCAACCTTTTGATATAGGCTTCTAAACTTTCCCGACGAGCTCCTGGTCGTGAAGCTGATATAGCATCAGCAGCTTGAATCAAGATAGCTTCGATGGTTTGTGGTTCGATGTCGTTATGATGTGCTTCGATAGCATGAATGATTTCCCACTTTTCACCATATCGTTCCGCTAATTCAGCTCCGATTTTGGCATGAGGTCCTTCGATTTCATGATCGAGAGATTTCCCAATATCATGAAGCAGACCAGCCCTTTTGGCTAGGTTGACGTTTAGTCCCAGTTCGGAAGCCATAATCCCAGCGAAATGGGTCACCTCTTTGGAATGTTGGAGTACATTTTGCCCGTAACTGGTTCGATAATAAAGTTTTCCTAAAAGCTTTACCAGATCTGAATTGACATTTTTTATTCCAGTGTCAAAAAGAGCCTGCTCACCCTCTTGGATTATTTTTTCTTCAACCTGGGTTTTTGCTCGTTCAATAAGCTCTTCGATTCGTGCTGGGTGAATGCGACCATCCAAGATCAGTTTTTCCAAAGCAATACGAGCGATCTCCCGACGGATAGGGTCAAAGGATGAAATTATGACTGCTTCAGGAGTATCATCGATGATAAGGTCAACTCCGGTCATCATCTCAAAAGTCCGAATATTTCTTCCTTCTCGACCGATAATACGTCCTTTCATGTCATCGTTCGGTAAACTTACAATCGAGACGGTGTTTTCTGCTGTGTATTCAGCAGCATATCGTTGTACTGCTTGAACAACGATATGTCGAGCATTTTTTTCTGCTTCTTTTTTAGAATTTTCTTCCGCTTCTTTAATTCTTAAACCTGTTTCAAACGCCAGGGTTTTTTCTAATCGATCCAACAATTCATCACGAGCATCTTCAATAGTTAATCCGGCAATTCGAGCCAGTTCTTCAACTTCTTTTGCTTTCATCTCTTCAACTTCTCTAAGAGTTTTTTCTGCATCTTCATGAATTTTTTGAAGATAACTTTCTCTTTTTTCGATCTGCTCATTTCTTCTTTCTAACATTTCCTCTCTTCTCAATAAGCGAGCTTCAAAACCCTGTAAATCTTTCCTTTTCTTTCTCATTTCTTCTTCTAAGGCTTGTTTTTCTCGAATAATCTGTTCTTTAGAGCTTAGTGAAGCCTCTTTTTTTATAGTTTCGGCTTCACGATTGGCATCTTGAAGCATTTCTTGAATTTTTTGCTCCACATCTTCTTTTTTCTGTAGCATCTGTTTCAACTTAAAAGACATGCCAGCCTTAAACCCTAACCCGGCTCCAACCACAATACCTATTAATATATATACAAGCAACATTTGTGCGATCACCCCTTATTCAATTTTCAAAGTACGAATAAAAAGCCTGATGGGTATTGACTGATTCTATTCGATGTTCGAAGAATTTTCGGATTTTCCTTCTTACCAATAAAATAAATTTTGGTATTGATTAAAAGCTATGTTAAAAAACTGCATAGAGAATATTTTACCGATGGGCAAAGATCAAGTCAAGATAACTCTTATTCCCGATTGGCTTGGAATAGGTTCCATGACCATTCGGCAATATCGTAACTAAATCCCTTTCGTGATAGACGTTGGATAATTCGATCCCGACTGGTTTCACCTTGTTGAAACCATTTCCGGATGAGTTCGATTCCATCTTTGACTTCTTCGGAAGGAGGAAAATAAATAGATCGAAATTGTTCAAGTAAATCTTTTTCGATACCCAATCGTTCCAATTCAGTTTTATATGCCCAGAAACCACGTGGATTGCTGTTTCTTTTTCCTTCCAAGTAGGTTTTCATAAAAAATTCATCATCAATATATCCATCTTGTTCAAAAGCTTGGAGAGCTTCCTCGACATCGTTTTCTGGGTATCCTTCGGATATTAGCTTTTCTCTGAGCCTTTTTTTGGTATACCAGGATTTACAGATCATTCGAACAATTCGTTCTTCAACAGTTAGTTTTTTTTTCATTAGGTTAATTCATGACTAAATTTGGGTCTACATTCATTTTTTCCAAAGCTGCGATCAGAATTTGGCTGGCAACATCCGGGTTTTCTTTTAAGAAAGAGCGGGTATTTTCTCGTCCCTGTCCTAAACGATTATCATTAAAAGAAAACCAACTTCCAGCTCGTTTCACTAATCCGGTATTTTCTCCAATGGTGAGAACTTCCCCTTCTTTCGATATTCCCTCCCCGTATATCAATTCGATTTCTGCTTCTTTAAAAGGAGAGGCCACTTTATTTTTAACCACTTTAATTCGAGTTTTGGTTCCAACAATTTCATTATCGGTAATGCGTATAAAGTCTCTTTTTCGGACATCAATGCGTACACTGGCATAAAATTTCAACGCTCGTCCTCCGGGCGTGGTTTCAGTTGGCCCATAAATATTCCCAATGGTCTCTCGCAACTGATTTACAAAGATAGCGACGGTTCTGGTTTTACTTATAAATCCGGTTAACTTTCGTAGTGCTTGGGACATAAGCCGTGCTTGGAGTCCAATAATTTGTTCTCCAATAGTCCCTTCCAATTCGGCGCGTGGAACTAAGGCGGCTACCGAATCCAAAACTACCGCATCCACTGCTCCACTCCGGACCAAAGTATCGACGATATCCAAAGCTTCTTCGGCGGTACTCGGTTGAGAGATTAGAAGTTTGTCAACTTGAACTCCTATTTTTCCTGCATAGATGGGATCAAGAGCGTGTTCGGCATCTATAAAAGCAGCTATTCCACCTTTTTTTTGGGCTTCGGCAATTATGTGAAGTGCAATGGTGGTTTTTCCCGAAGCTTCCGGGCCATATATTTCCACCACTCGTCCGCGAGGAATACCACCTACTCCTAATGCCATGTTAAGGAGAACCGACCCGGTTTTAATAATTTCAATATCGGTTGTCATGGTTTCTTGGTTCAATAACATAATTGAGCCCTTACCGTATTTTTTTTCAATCATATTGATGGCTTGTTTTACCATATCTTCTTTGTCTGTCAATTATTTCACCTCTTTCAGCGGTATGGTAATCAAAGGGGAATAAATTGGTCCCCGAGGCGTCAAAGTGCTTTGATAAAATGATACCTGTCTGATAGAAGTAGTATAACATGTTGGTTGAAACAATTGTTGAGGAAGAATAGAAACCGGATTTTTAAGCCGAGCCAGGGTAAGATGGGGAGAAAAAGGACGGGTTCGATCAACTGCTATACCTTGTTTTGTACATTCTTCGTTAAAAACCTGTGTTGCTTGTTTCATTATTTCACCCGACCGAAGATCAAGTCCAAGCCAAATAACCCGTGCTCGATTCCAGGAAGAAAATGCGCCGATTTCTGCTAAGGTGGAAGGAAAGCTTTCAATCAGTGGAAAGAAGTTTTGGATGATTAATTTTACCTGATTGACTTGAGTGGGTAATAATGCAGCAAAAAATTGGAGAGTGACATGAATCTGATTAGGTTGCACCCATCGAGCTTGGGGTAAACGAGTTTGATTTTTTTCAATTATTGAATGAATGAAGGCTTTAGCTTCTGGAGAAAAATCAAAAGCAACAAAACAGCGGATGGGATTATCGTTCATCATTTATCCCCCTCTGGAGTTGAAGAAATAATTGGGTAAGCGCGCTTTGCGTCGAGAGCATTTTGATAACCTCCCGATCGCCGGAAAAGAGATGTTTCTTAACCTGAGTATGTTGAAAATTGGATATTCCAATATAGACTAATCCGACGGGTTTTTGCTTCGAACCTCCGGAAGGACCAGCAATGCCGGTGATTCCAATCCCGATATCGGTATGGGATTTTTCTCTCACTCCTTCAGCAAGGGCTCGAGCGACTTCTTCTGATACAGCACCATACTCAGCAATTAATGATGAAGGCACTCCAACCGTGTCGATTTTGGCTTGGTTACTATAGACTACATATCCACGATAAAAATATGCTGAACTTCCGGGAATGTTGGTTAAGCGATGGCTCAATAACCCCCCGCTACAAGATTCTGCTGTAGCAATGGTTAAGCGCTTTTCCCTGAGAAGCTTTCCACAGGCCTGTTCTAAGGTGTTCCCCCACTGAGAAAAGAGAAAGGGTTTCCATACTTCCTTGATTTTTTTTATGATATTTTCAGCACTTTGAATAACCTGATGATTTTTTTGATAAGAATAGAGATAAAACCATACCTCTCCAAAAACGGGAAGATACGCTGATTGCAAGGTATCCGGAAGAGAAGATAAAAAAGGCTGGAGTTCGGTTTCAAATTGAGACTCCCCTACTCCACATATTTTTATCATTTCACTTCTATAAAATTGGTTATCATTTGAAGGAAGATGGGTTTTTATGATTGGCCAAAAATATTCTGTTTCTTTTGGTACTCCGGGTATGACAAATATTTTTTTATCTTTAAAATCGGAAACAAATCCAGGGGCGGTTCCCAGAGGATTTTCTAAGAGAAGGGATCCTTCGGGGATAAAAGCCTGCTTTTTGTTATTTTCAGGTGGCAGAGTGTTGCGAATCTTTTGATAAAATCGAATAATATTATCCCATTGTTCAGGCATGAAACATAACTTTTTTCCTATAACTTCAGCTAATATTTCTCGAGTCAGGTCATCTTGGGTTGGACCCAAGCCACCGGTTATAAATATCGATTGAATTTCCTCGTCTTCAAATATAAATTGTAAGGTTTTGGTAATGGTTTCTTTCTGGTCGGGTACAAACAGAACCAACTTAGGGGAAAGGCCAACTGCTGTAAGGTTAAAAGCTAAAAAATGGGCATTTATGTCTTTCACCAGCCCAGTCGTTATTTCGGTTCCTATGCAAAGAATTGCTGATTTCACGGATATATTCCCTCCAAATCATAGGCTGAACTCTTATTGATAGTTACCCTTAAAATATCACCCGACTGTAAGATGTTTAAATTCTTATTGACTTTAACTTTGATTTGACCATCGACTTCAGGAGCATCACCATAGGTACGACCTAAAAAGATTGATGATTTCTTAGGGAGAGGCCCTTGATCCAAAATTACTTCCAAAGTCTTCCCGATTAAAGAGCGATGAAAATCCTGAGCTATTTTTTTCTGAATTTTCATAATCTTTTGATAACGTGCTTGTTTAACTTCATCTTCGACTTGATGAGATAGCTGCGTAGCGGGTGTATTAGATTGTGGGGAATAAACAAAACATCCTAATCGTTCAAATCGAAAGGATTTTATCACTGACACCATTTGATTGAAGATAGCATCAGTTTCTCCGGGAAATCCAACCATCATGGTGGTGCGAAGAAATAAACCTGGTATTGCCAAACGAAGGGTGTTTAAAATTTCCAAAGTTTTATTAATGTTTGATGACCGATTCATATTTTGCAGAATCAAAGGATGGACATGTTGAAGGGGAACGTCTAAATATTTGCAAATTTTCTCCGAAGCGGCTATGGTTTCAATCAATTGTTGATTGATACTGTCGGGAGAAAGGTATAAAAGGCGAATCCAGATTCCACTCGGGAGGGAGCGATCCAACCTTTGCAAGAGATGAGCAAGTTCTTTTTTCCCCGAACAATCTAAACCGAAACTACCAATATCTTGCCCGATGAGGATGATTTCTTTTACGCCTTGATCAATTAGTTGGAGAGCTTCTTTTTGAATTGAATCAATCTGACGACTTCTCTGTTTACCACGAATAGATGGAATGACACAGAAACTGCAACGATGGTTGCATCCTTCGGTAATTTTTAGATAGGCATAATGAGATGGGGTCGAAAGGAGCCGTTCGGTTGATTCATCATAAAGATAAGGAGGCTTATCAATGAATACCTGATTCGGAACTTGGTGGGTAAGGATTTCATTGATAAAGGGAAAGTCATTAACTCCAATCCAAAAATCAACTTCAGGATACTTCGAGGATAATTGCTTTCCATAACGTTGAGGATAACAACCCAAAACGACAAGAGTCTTGTGTGGATCCTTTCTTTTTATCTGGATCAGACGGTCAATCCATGATTCAGTCTCTTGGGTTGCCTCATTAATAAAACAGCAGGTATTGATTGCTATCAAATCAGCTGCTTCTGGAGTGGTTATCGTTGTGTATTTGGAAGAAAGAAGCTTTCCTATTACCACCTCAGAATCCACCAGGTTTTTATCGCACCCGAGTGAAACGAAGGACAAGCTTTTCATGGACGAAAGGTTCTTTCCGCTCGATGTTCGTTTTCAGCAAGATAACCAGCTTCAGTTCCATTTAGGATGACTCTCACCTTTGATCCATTTAAACAAGACATGACCAATGGTGAATTACTAAGAAACCGATATTCCTTTTGTGGAACCAAAACCCCTGAGAATACTTTTTGATTATCGTTGGTTGTGACTTGAAGCCAAGCGACATCATCAGTTTGTAAATTGACCTGTAATAAATACTCTGGGGTTGGTGTTGGCGTAACCACCTGAACCAAAGCTGGTGTTGGTTCAGGACTCGAATCGACTAAGGGGGACGTTAATCCCGGTTGCTCAGTTACTTCAGAAGCCGAGAAAGTGCCATAGGCGTCAACACGATTTTTTCTAAATTCAATAGATAAGTAGAGAGAGGTTAAAATTGCCGCAGCGATAATCAGGAAAAGGAGAATTTTTTTAAAAAGATCCGCTTTGTCTGGAGTATATTCGCGATACTTGCTTCGAGGAGAAGGTTCATTTTTAGAGAGATTGGGGTAACTTTGATGAAAACTACTCTTTAAGGTTTCTTGGTCTAAGTTGAGCACCCTTCCATAGTTTTTAACATATCCAAAAGCGTGAGAAAATCCAGGAAGACTTTCCCACTGTTCTTCTTCTATTGCTTTCAGATATCGTTTATTGATAAAGGTTTGTTGTTCAATGTCTTCTAAAGACAAACCAAGTTTTTCCCGCTGGCTTTTTAAAAGATTGCCAATTCCCAGTATTTTTTCTTCGCTCATAAAATATCGTCCCCTCTGTTGGCGATTACTTTTCTGGGTTTACTTCCTTCATAAGGACCAACCAAACCTTCGCTTTCCATTCGTTCAATTAACCGGGCAGCACGGTTAAAACCAATCCGGAGTCGTCTTTGTAAAAGAGAGGTTGAAGCTTTTCCATTTTCTATGACAACTGAAACCGCTTCTCGATAGAGTTCATCCTCATCGTCAGATGTATCAGCAACCTCTTCTTTAAGAACAAAATCCATCGCATAGTATATTTCCCCACCTTGATTTAACCAATGCTCAACAATTTTTTTGGTTTCAGCAGTACTGATATAAGCTCCCTGGCCTCGTATAGATTTATTCACTCCCACTGGGGAAAACAACATGTCTCCATTTCCTAAGAGCTTTTCAGCACCTGAACCATCAAGAATAGTTTTTGAGTCGGCTTGAGAAGACACTGCAAATGAAATTCTTGAAGGAAAATTTGCCTTAATGAGACCGGTAATGACATCTACTGAAGGTCGTTGAGTAGCAACCACCAAATGGATACCAACCGCTCGAGCCATTTGTGCTAAACGACAGACATAGGATTCGACATCAGAAGGAGCGGTCATCATTAAATCGGCCAATTCATCGATAATGACTACAACATAGGGTAGTCGTTCGTATTCTTCCACAGTTTTATTATACTCTTCAATGTTTCGAGTGGAGAGATCGGAAAGCATTTTATATCGGGTATCCATTTCACGACAGAGCCACTTTAAGAACTTCACCACCCATCTTACATCAGATATAACCGGTACACAAAGATGGGGAAGATCGGCGTAAATCGACAATTCAACCCTTTTGGGATCGACCATAGCAATTCGAACTTGGTTGGGATCGGCTTTATAGAGGAGGCTGGCAAGTATTACATTGATACACACACTTTTCCCCGAACCGGTTGCTCCAGCGATTAAAAGGTGAGGCATGTCACGAAGATCACAAATTAATGGTCTTCCAATGACATCTTTCCCGACCACAATGGATAGTGGCGATGTATCTTTTATGAAATTGGTGGTTTCTAAAAGTTCTTTCATCGATACAATTTCTTTGCTCTCATTAGGAATTTCAATACCAACCGCTGATCGACCGGGTATGGGGGCTTCAATTCGAACTGCAGCAGCAGCAAAAGCCAGGGCTATATCGTTCGAAAGAGCAACGATCTTATTCACTTTTATTCCTGGAGCCGGCTGGAATTCATACCGAGTTATGGTGGGTCCAATCCTTACGTTAACCACCTTTCCCGGTACGTTAAATTCAAGAAAAGTTTGTTCTAATTTTTTAATTCCAAGGGTGATTTCTTCCCGGGAAACCCTATCTCCCCGGTTAGGATATTCATTTAAAATATTCATTGAGGGGAGCATCCATTCCTTCCCTCTCTTTTTTTTCGCTTTAGAAACTGCTCCTCCAGTTTTTTCTGGTGCTGGAGGGGTGTTAACGATTTGAGGGAGTGGTTCAGCTGGAGGCTCAATATCCAATTCTTCTAATCTAAAGACGTCATCCTCAAGGTTTTTTCCCTCAGATATAAGGGATTCTTTAGTTATTATTTTCGATTCCAAAGTTGGAGCGGCTTTTGATTGGGTTTTCTTTGGGAAGAGACGAGTTTTGGTCTCTTTTTTTGGGGAAAGAGGTTGAGCCTCTTCTGGGTAATGATTACTATGCCGATGGGAAGGACTTAATCCTTTCTTGATGGTTGAAAGAAGAGCTCTTATCCAGCGTCCTTCACCAATGATGAAGGTGCTAAAAAAAGAAAGACAAAGAAGAACGAGAAAAAGACCAGACGATCCCAAGTAATAAATTAACGAAGAAAAAAGAGCTTTTCCAAACCAACCTCCGAATTCACCCGATTGCAGGGCGAAATTATTTTGATCGGCCTGCCACTGGCTAACAGTAAGAAAAATCATAAACCAGAGAGTAATCCCGGCGATTCGACTCCAGGTTCGAAATCGACCGGGATGTTCAAAGGTATAGATTTCTATACTCAGGTAAAAAAGATAAAACGGGATGATATAGGCACCAATACCGAACACATATAATAAAAAATTTTTGATGTATTCACCAAGGATGCCTACATCATAGGACAGCAGAGCAAGTAAGGCATATGCTCCAAAAATGATTAAAAAAGTGTCAATGAGTATCTTGTTTTTTTTTGAAAGCATAACTATTTACTCAATCTTTCTAATCTTTATCTCTTTTCGAGTGAAAGCGAGGTTTTTCTCTGGAGCGCTGGATGTCTTTTGAGGGAACGGGAGAGTCAGATAGCGTATCCTTATGGCTGAGAGACACCTTCCCAAAAGAGTCGATACCGATAACTTTGACTAAGATATCATCACCAGTTTTAACCACGTCTTCTGTTTTCCGAACCCGTTCCCGAGCTAATTGAGAAATATGAACGAGCCCTTCCCTTCCTGGAAAAATTTCAACGAAAGCTCCAAAATCAGTGGTTTTGGTCACTCGTCCCAAATAGGTTTTTCCAATTTCGACTTCTTGAGTAATGTTTTTAATCATTTCAACTGCTTTAACTTTCCCCTCTTCGTTACGGGAGAAAATGATTATCTTTCCATCATCTTGAATGTCTATAATCGCTCCAGTTTCGTCGACAATTTTTTTAATAATTTTTCCACCTGGTCCGATAACCGAACCGATTCGGTCTGGATTAATTTCGATGATACCGATTTTCGGGGCATAAGGAGAAAGGATTTCACGCGGTGCATGAATAGCTTGATCCATGATCTCCAGAATATGATTCCGTCCAGATTTGGCTTCTTCAAGTGCTTGGCTTAAAAGCTCCCAGCTCAGTCCTCGATTTTTTACATCGAGTTGGATAGCAGTGATTCCTTGTCGGCTACCAGCCACCTTAAAATCCATCTCACCATAATGATCTTCAGAACCAAGAATATCTCTCAATAAAATATTGGTTTCTTGATTTCTCATTAAGCCTATCGACAGACCAGCGCAAGCTGATCGAATCGGTACACCAGCATCCATCAATGAAAGACTTCCTCCACAAACGGTCGCCATCGACGATGAGCCATTAGATTCAAGAATTTCAGAAACAATCCGTATTGCATAAGGAAACTCCGATTCAGGTGGGATAAAATATTCCAGTGCTCTTTCAGCCAGAGCTCCATGTCCGATTTCCCGGCGTCCTGGACCTCTCATCGGTCTCACTTCACCAGTACTAAAGGGTGGAAAATTGTAGTGGAGCATAAACCGCCGAGCTTCTTCATCCTGTAGACCATCAACTTTCTGGCCTTCACTGGTCGCTCCTAAAGTAGTAATAGCCATAGCTTGGGTTTGCCCTCGAGTAAAAAGAGCTGATCCGTGTGTTCGGGGTAAAATCCCTACCTCACACTCAATCGGTCGAATTTCATTTGGACGCCTGCCATCCTGTCTTAACCCACTCTTAAAGAGAAGGTCCTGGATGTTTTCTTTGACAATTTTTTCCCAAAGCAATGCAAACCCTTGGAGATTCTCAAAGGTTGGAGTGGCTTCTTCAACTGCTTGTTTATAAAGCAGATTGATGGTTTTTTGCCGTTCAGATTTATCAAAAACGGCAATTTTGTCGGCAATTTTTAAATGATAATTATTTCGAATCCAATCTTCGATTTCGGAAAAATAGGCGGGGATTTCGAATTCTTTTTTCGTTTTTCCCCATTGAGATATGATTGCTTTCTGGGTCTGAATGGTTTTGAGAATAAATTCATAACCAATTCTCAAGGCTTGAGTGATGTCTGCTTCCGAAACTTCTTTCGCTCCAGCTTCGATCATGGTAATACCTTCTTCTGAACCAGCAATGACCATATCCAAACGGCTGGAAACAAGTTGTTCCAAGCTGGGATTGATTATAAAATTATCTTTATCCAGCAAGCCGATTCGACAAGCACCGATTGGGCCTTCAAAGGGTATTTCTGAAATTCCCAAAGCCAAGGAAGCACCTAACAAACCAAGCACTTCCGGAGTATTTTTTTCATCTACCGAAAGGACAGTTGTAACAACTTGAATATCATTTCGATAAAATTCAGGAAAAAGTGGTCGGATCGATCGATCGATCAAACGCCCGTTCAGAATGGCATCGCTTCTTGGCCTTCCTTCCCGTTTAATAAATCCACCTGGAATTTTTCCAGCAGCATAGAAGCGTTCTTCGTAATCGACTAAAAGGGGGGTAAAGTCAATATCTTCCCGTGGTTCTTCGGATGCAGTTGCGGTTACTAAAACTTCCGTATCTCCGTAACGAACCATAACCGCTCCACCAGCCTGTTTGGCGACCTTTCCGGTTTCAATAATACAATTATTTTCACCAAACTCAATTTCGGTTCTGTTTATTTTCAACACCTTCCTCTTACTTTCGCAATGATAACTTTTCTAAAATTGAATAATAACGGTCAACGTGGTACTTTTTTAAATAGTTCAATAGTCTACGGCGTTGACCGACCATCATAAAAAGACCTCGACGGGAATGAAAGTCTTTGGTGTGGATTTTTAAGTGCTCGGTTAGTTCACGAATCCTTTCTGTCAGCAAAGCAATCTGAACTTCTGGAGAACCAGTATCTCCATCGTGATTTTTAAATTGTTCTATGAGCTCATTTTTCTTTTCTTTAGTAAGAGCCAATTGATATTACACCTCCGATTTCTATACGTTCGATGTTTAGTTTATCATACCCTGAGTATGCTGTAAATACGCGTTAAAAGCGGCTTGATCTACGGTTATTTGTTCTCTCAGACCCTCAATAGTAGGAAAATGTTTTTCTAAGCGCCAAAATTGCTGAAGTTGAACCGTAATTCTTTCTTGATAAAGAGATTGACGAATATGGTGGGCAATGTGAACTTCAACAACCCTCCTTTGATTTTGACTGACGGTTGGTTTGGTTCCAATATAAATCAAAGCTGGATATTCTACCCTTTTCCAGCTCATGTAACCGAAGTATACACCATGAGGAGGTATAATTTTTGAAGAAACCGGAAAAAGATTTGCCGTTGGGAAACCAATTTGACTTCCAATTTGTTTTCCTTTTACAACTCGGCCCCGGATGGAAAAAGGATATCCCAAAACCATATTTACTTTTTTTATATCACCCTTTTCAATAAGTTGGCGAATCATGGTACTGGATAGAACTGCTCCGTCAAGAGATATTGATGGAATGATAGCAGTTTCAACCCCTCTTTTTTTAAAAAAATTTTGAAGAAACAATTGATCTCCTTGGGTTCTATACCCGAAACGAAAATTTTCACCAGTTATCACCGCTATTGGTTTAAACCAATGATTGATCAGATCGAGAAAACGTTCAGGTGGTGTATGACGAAGCTGTCGGTTAAATCGGAGAAAATAAACCTCACATCCCGGGTAGAAGCTTTGAAGACGCTGGTATTTCTCGATATAGGTGGTTATATATTTTATGGTATGGCTATGCCCAATAGAATTTCGTGGATGGGGATAAAATGTAATAATTCGTAATGGTTTCTTTTTTTTGGTGGCAATGGTTGCTGCCTGGTTTAAAACGGCTTGATGGCCTAAATGAACTCCGTCAAAAAAGCCAAGTGCAATGACAGATTCGGGATAATTTTTTGGAAAACCTTTAGATAACATATCGACTCCTCTCTTCGACGACGATTTTGGGATGAAGAAGTCGTTTTTCTTGATTAATATGAGCCAAACCTATAAAAAGATTTTGTGTATAAATTTTTACCCAAGGATTCATTTGCAGTGGAAGGGATTCAGGCCAATTGATCGGATTCCCCTGAAGTAATTTTTTCCCTTCCTCACTTGAAACGAGGACCGAGGGAATCCAGTATAAGGCCTGATCAATAGGAATGGACTTTTGGATCAGAATTTCCGGTTGATGAGAGACATCAGAGACTACCATACTATCAATCCAGGAGAAATTACCAATATTTTCTCGACGTAAACTATATACATATCCACCTCCGCCCAACTGCTCTCCAATTTCATGAGCAATACTTCGAATATAGGTACCAGACGAACAAGATAATAGAATTTCTGCTTGAGGAAATGAACCAGATTGGATATTGATGATTTGAAGTTGGTGAATAGTAATCTCCTTTTTCAATTCGGGGACTGATTTACCTTGGCGAGCATACTTATATAACCGATGCCCTTGGTATTTAGTTGCTGAAAAAAGAGGAATTACTTGATGTCTTGTTCCTTGAAAAGGCATAATAGCTTTTTCAATATTGTCGGTTGTAAATGTTTGAAGAGAGAAATTATTAATTTGTCCGAAGACATCAAAGGAATCGGTAGAGATACCAAAACGTATCCAAGCCCGATAGGTTTTGGGAAGATCTTGAAAAAAAGAAGTGAAACGGGTTGCTTTCCCCCAACAAATGAGAAGGAGACCTCGAGCAAATGGGTCTAAAGTTCCGGCATGGCCAACTTTTACCCCAAGCACTTTACGGATGGTTTCTACCACCCGGTGGGAAACGATCCCCACTGGCTTATACACAGGAATAATTCCACCAATCATGTTTTTATACAGATAAAGAATGGGGTGTACCCGATTGGGAAGAAAGGTACCCCTGTATATGTTCTTTCAGATTATGGTAAACGGTTTTAAAATCTCCTTGGATTTTAAAACCGGCTGCTTTTAAATGCCCTCCTCCACCAAAAGCATGGGCAATAGGAAGAATGTTGGTTTCATCTTGGGAACGGAGGCTTACTTTAAAACTGTGATTATCAACTTCTCTAATAAACACCGATATGAGAGATCCAGGAATATAGAGTCCGTAATCGACGATTCCTTCAGTATCTTCTTCCGAGGCTCC
>Ga0116184_10000331_pt1 | contig 57669 bp, 49 predicted proteins | sample AD_JPNNA5_MetaG_FD_89886 | JGI IMG/M metagenome (GOLD analysis project Ga0116184, IMG submission 89886) | Active sludge microbial communities of municipal wastewater-treating anaerobic digesters from Japan - AD_JPNNA5_MetaG | ecosystem: Engineered > Bioreactor > Anaerobic > Digestate | place... | reverse complement strand
TTAAATTCCCAATATTCTCTTCCACCAAAATCATGAGTAAAGTAAGAGTAGAAAACTCCTATGATTGCAATGATCCATAGCCACCATTGAATTTTCACTGAATTATTATTCTGATCTGACTTTACAATTTCACTTAGTCCGCAGTAAACGCAACCTGTCGCTCCTAATATTATCCAAAATACTACACTAGAGACGTGCATTGGTCTTAAGGAAACAAATCCCGGGTAATCTTTAAGAAATTGAGGATTTAAATAATTGTAAGCTGATAATAATCCAAAAGTCAGCGCCAGCAACAAAATGAAAAGTGCAGTTACTAAAAAAGTTTTTCCGATCGAAAGATAGTTCGTCATTATTGTTCTTCAATCATTCCCGTTTTCAGTTTCAAAAATTTGCGAGGGTCAGAATTTCCGCTTTCGTCGACTGACTTTAAATAAGCGGTTAATAGATTAAATTCTTGATCACTTAAGTGAAATGCCGGCATTTGTTTAATTCCGGTAGTAAGCATTGCTTTAATAAAATCTTTTCCTTTTCCCGGTGCCGAATAAACATCGGTTAAATCGGGACCTAAATAACCACCAAGTCCATATAATTGATGACAAGTTTGACAGTTATTCTTTTGCCATACAATTCTTCCTGCGGCAATATCAGTTGTATCTGCAACCGTATTTTTAAAGTACGGCTGCAGATAAATGCTGAATGAGTAGACTATAAATAGAGTGCACAGCGTAACATAAATATGTTTAGGCTGTAAGCTCATAGTTTTTTAAATTTCGCTTGGAAGAATCTCAAATATTTAGGTTCATAAATCATTTGCAATCCTTTTATTGATTTACGACGATCAAATACTGCAGCAGCTGATTCCGCAATCACATCCATATGCGCTTGAGTATATACACGACGAGGAATAGTAAATCGTACCAGTTCTAATTTCGGATAGTAGTTTTCTCCATTCGCTTTTCTTCCTGCAGAAACAATACCGCGTTCCATTGTACGCACTCCTGAGTCAATATAAATTTCAGCAGCGAGTGTTTGAGCAGGGAATTGATCTTGGGTTAAGTGTGGCAAGAATGCTTTAGCATCAACGAAAATTCCATGTCCGCCGATAGGCTTCACAATCGGAATACCATAATCAATCATTTTGTTTCCTAGGTATTCTACTTGTCCTACACGTGCATGTTGATGGTTATCGTCTAAGCTTTCTTCGATACCAACTGCAATCGCTTCCATATCACGTCCTGCTAATCCGCCATAAGTGTGCAAGCCTTCATACACCACCACCATATTGCGTGCTTCTTCATACACATCCCATTCGTTAGTAGCCATGAATCCGCCGATGTTAACCAAGGCATCTTTTTTAGCACTCATGGTAGCGCCATCAGTGTATGAACAGATTTCTTTTACGATTTCACGGATTGTTGCTTTTTCATATCCTTTTTCACGTTGCTGGATGAAATATGCATTTTCTGCAACGCGAGTCATATCGTGGATGATTCTGATTTTATGCTTGCGAGTATATTTGTAAAGCTCCTTCAAGTTTTTCATACTGATAGGTTGCCCGCCAGCCATATTAACGTTAGTGGCTATACTAACATAAGGAATTTTCTTCGCACCATACTTCTTCACGATTTTGTCGAGCTTATTAAGATCGACGTTTCCTTTAAAAGGAAATTCATTTAGAGGATCATGCGCTTCATCGATGATGATATCTGTGAACATACCACCGGCTAACTCTTGATGAAGTCGGGTAGTGGTGAAGTACATATTTCCCGGTACAACGTCACCTTTTTTAATGAGAATTTTAGAGAGGATGTTTTCTGCTCCGCGGCCTTGATGTGTAGGAATAACATATTTGTATCCGTAGAACTTCTGAATTGCAGCTTCCATTTTATAGAAGCTCTTACTTCCTGCATAAGCTTCGTCGCCAAGCATAAATGCCGACCATTGACGATCACTCATTGCATTTGTTCCACTGTCGGTAAGCAAATCGATGTATACATCATCTGAATTTAATAAGAAGGTATTATAACCTGCATTTTTAATTGCCTTGATTCTATCTTGGCGAGTGGTCATCTTTAAAAGTTCCACCATCTTCATTCTATATGGCTCTGCCCACGATTTACTTTTTGTACTTTTCATATGAAATATGTATTTTCTTTTTTTAAGATTTTATTAATGAGCAATTACCATTTCTCCGACAACTACCGGTTTTGTGTCAATTGCGTTTAATTCTGTTCTAAGGCGTTTTAAATCCTCAAGAATATTGTCTCTGAAATTGTAAAGCGATATTACTTCTTCAGTGAAAGTTTTTTCGTAATAGTTAATTCCTTCGAGGAGGTTATTCTTGAAAGCTTCGAAGTGTCCTGTTTTTTTTGGCTTGATTGCAAATCGATCTTCTTCGATTTCATTTTTCAAATAATCAGCATAAAGTTGAAGTTCGTTTACAAAAACATTCGGGCGATTTGATTTTAGATGCAATGGTGATCGTCCGTAGATATGATCGATCATCTCCTTCAAGCTATAAGTACTTTTGAAATAAGCTAAATTCGGGCCGGGACAAATGGTAACTGCAGTTAAATTATGCGACAATTTAGAATGATTTTTTAAAAGAGCAGCAGAACCTAATCCTTCGCAAAGACAATCCTTCTCAACTACTTTGTCAATTTCATGTGCTAATCGTGTAGCATCAGTAATTGATTCTTTAAGTTGTTTTATTTTATTATTTTGATATTCGCGTGAAGCTGTGCAAATCGGGCGTTCCGTAAACTCTACATCTGACGAAAGGAATTTTTTATAACAAGGACTACCCGGTTTGTTTTTGTTGATACGTTCTTTGCGTTGTTGTTCTGAACTACTATGATGAAAATTGCTGAATGGAATTCCTAGTGGAGAAGCGTGACTAATATAATAATCTTCTTTTTTCGCGTGAATTAATTTTTGCAATGTCTCATCATCAACATTTGTAGCTTCGGGAACTAGTAAGAAAGGACTTCCCCATCCGATTGAGTCAACATTGTAATAGTTCAATAAGAATGAATTTTCTTCTGCGGTGCCAATTCCGCCTTGAACAGAAATTTTCATCTTAGGCATCTGAGCAAAGGGATATCGATCTTGACTCTTCAAGGCATTTGTACATTCGGCAAATAACTCTTGATAAAGTTCGTGACGTTTATTTTTAAATTCCTCCATGACTGGTCCCATTGGAGTTCCGTTTGAAACGAAAAGGTGTCCGCCGCAATTTATTCCCGATTCAATTCTAAATTCTGATACCCACAATCCTTTCTTCGCCAAGTATTTTCCTTGTATCAAAGCCGAGCGATAATCACTAACTTTTAGAATGATTGTTTTTTTGATTTTCCCATCACGATTAGGAAAGAAATCAGAAAACGTTTCGCAGTATCCGAACAAACGTGGATTTAATCCCGCAGAAAAAACAATAGAACCATTTACATCACTTTTAGCAAATCCTCGTAGTGCTGCCATCGCATCGCAATATTCAACCGGCAAAGGATTGCCATCATCATCGTAATTAGTTTTATCGAGTTTCGTCATGATGTTAACATCAATTGAACCCGCGAGAATATGATGACGTAAAGCTTTTTGTAACAATTGACGTTTTTCACCACGACAATCGAGCATTTCTAAGTATAACTTTTTTGCAACAGATGTTTCTGGTAAGTACTCAAAGTAAAGATTGATATCGCTATCGGTTTCAAAATCTTCTTGTTTGATTTTTTCGATTTGACGATTTAGTATTTCATTCAAAACGTTCAGATAAGCTGTTACTCTTTTCGCGCGACGATCTTCGTCTTTATTCGTAATCTTTTCGTAAGGTAAATTTTCTTGTGTGCAAATCACTTCGCGCATTTGTTCTACGAGGTGATCTTCAATTATAGATACTACTGAAGTAATTCCATATTTTCCGACTTTAATAGGACTGTCGATGGTGTATCCAAGTCCCATTACCGGTATATGGAAAGTATGTGATGTTATGTTTCTCATGAGCTGGTTTTCACCGTATTTAAAAATCAGGTAAATTTAAAGACTGCAGCTCGAATAGGATAAAAATGTCCGAAATCAAAATCATGCTTTTACCATGATTAATATCATAGTAAGTGATTATGACTGCAATCACAAGAAGTGCTCATAAAATTTTAATTCAATCTGTTACAATTGAATTCGCAATGAGAAATATTTATTTTGAAAAAGTATTTCTCAAAAAGGGAAAAAAGACGACGTCAGATTTTTCTGAAATTTATGCAGGATTGATTACTTCATTACCTTCCGAATAACGAATTCTCACATCTTCTAAAGTTGAAATTATTTCATCGTAGCTATTCGATGTTACCAATTTCATTCGGTATTCTTTGAAATGATCGAATCCTTTAAAATAGTTTGCGTAATGTCGACGCATTTCAACGATGCCTGTAAAATTTCCTTTCCAACGAATCGAGAAATCGAGATGTGTTTTACAAACTTCAATTCTCTGATCGATAGTTGGTGGTGCGAGATGTGTTCCTGTTTTTACAAAATGTTTTATCTCGTTGAAGATCCACGGGTGACCAATGGTAGCTCTACCGATCATGATTCCATCAACACCGTAACGATTTTTCATTTCAAGTGCTACTTCGGGGCTATCAACGTCTCCATTACCAAATATCGGAATATTGATACGTGGATTATTTTTCACTGCACCGATGAGCGTCCAGTCGGCAGGACCTTTATACATCTGTGAACGTGTTCTTCCATGAATGCTTAAAGCAGCTATACCGATATCTTGCAAACGTTCTGCAACATCAACAATATTCTTAGTGCTATCATCCCATCCTAATCGTGTTTTCACAGTAACAGGTCTATTAGCCACTTTCACAATTTCGGCAGTCATAGCCACCATTTTAGGAATATCTTGCAGCAACGCCGCGCCGGCACCTTTACAAGCAACAGCTTTTACGGGGCATCCGTAATTAATATCGATTAAATCGGGGTTGGCTTGGTCGGCGATGATGGCAGCTTCGCGCATAGAATCGATATCGGACCCAAAAAGTTGTATTCCGATAGGTCGTTCATACTCGAAAATATCGAGTTTCATAGTACTTTTTACTGCATCACGAATCAGTCCTTCACTAGAGATAAACTCGGTATACATCAAATCGGCACCGTTTTGTTTACACACATAGCGGAAGGGAGGGTCGCTGACATCCTCCATGGGAGCCAATAACAAAGGGAATTCCCCCAACTCGATATTTCCGATTTTTACCATTGCAAATGATTGAAGTTGAACGATTTCAATAAATAAGGCCGAGAAAATCCCCAACCGATCATTCAACCGTCTATTTTTGCGCAAAATTAAGAAGAATGGAGTTCAAAGCCTTGCTTGCCGACCGCACGCCTTACAAAAAGTTTTTAATTTTAGTAGGAATTGCCCTGATCTCGGGGGTGATTTTCTCTGCGCTAGGTAGTTTATTGGCAACAATGATTACGGGAATTCAGGTACTCACTGATCCGAAGGCGCTTAGCGATTTAACCAATCCTGCAGTTATTGACGCATTGAAAATCATTCAGTTAGTATCTGCAATTGGAACATTTTTGCTGCCACCGATTTTTGCGGCTTGGTTATTTACGAATGATGCCAAAGAATATTTAGGCGTAGTCAAAAAGCCGAATTCGCAACAAATTGTAATTGCGGTAATTCTGTTGTTGGTAGCCATTCCTTTTATCAATTGGATGATGATGGCCAACAGTTTGATGGAATTACCTCCATCGATGAAGGGATTGGAAGATTGGATGAAGGAAATGGAGTCTAATGCAGGGCAGATCACTAAGTTACTGGTGAAATCGAGCACTATTGGCGGACTAATTTTCAATATTTTCTTGATGGCAGTAATTCCGGCGTTGGGAGAAGAATTCCTGTTTCGCGGGTTAATTCAGAAGCTATTCAAAGACCTATCAGGAAATGTACATGCGGGCATCATTTTGTCTGCTATTTTGTTCAGCGCCATGCATATGCAGTTTTACGGATTTATCCCACGATTTGCCTTAGGAGTGATGTTAGGCTATATGATGTACTGGAGTGGAAGTTTATGGTTGCCGATAATTGCGCATTTTATCAATAATTTCTTGGCAGTAATTACGACTTGGGCGGCTGCAAATGGCAGTTTAAAGATTAATCCCGATACAATTGGGACGGAGCCGGGGCAGAGTGCAATGCTTGGAATAAGCGTCTTTTTGACTTGGGGCTTGTTGTTTTTACTGCGAAAAGTCTCGTTAGAAAAGTAAAAGACGAAATATTTTCTCCTCTGTAGCAGCACTAAATTCAGGGAATATTGTCCCTAGATTTGGATTATTGCAGAATACGTCTATTTTCCGTATCTTTGCGCTACATTAATCTAATCGTGAAAAAAGCCATGAGAAAAGCGCGAGTTCTATTTATTTCCAGCGAGATACATCCATATATGGAAATGACGGAGCAGAGTAAAGTAGCTAGGCATTTACCCCAGGGCATTCAGGAACGTGGTAAAGAGATCCGCACTTTTATGCCGAGGTTTGGCAATATCAACGAACGTCGTAATCAGCTTCATGAAGTAATTCGCCTCTCGGGGATGAATCTCATCATCGACGATACTGATCATCCATTGATTATCAAAGTAGCTTCCATTCAGGCGGCTCGTATGCAGGTATATTTTATTGATAACGAAGAATATTTCCAACGCAAGCACACCATTCGTGATGCGGAAGGTAAGTTCTACAGTGATAATGACGATCGCAGCATTTTCTTCGGTCGTGGAGTATTGGAAACAGTTAAGAAATTAGGCTGGGCTCCCGATATTATTCATTGTCATGGTTGGATGACGGCATTAATTCCGTTGTTAATCAAGACCAGCTACAAAGACGATCCGATGTTCCACACTAGTAAGGTGGTATATTCGCTATACGATGATGCTTTTAGTGAACCCTTCAACAACAATTTTGCAAAGAAGACGTTGATGGAAGGTCTAACGGAAGTCGATGTAAAAGACATTAAAGACCCTAACTACGTGAACCTCACTAAGTTAGCGATGAATTGGTCAGATGCTGTAATCCAGTCGTCTGCTAATGTTCATCCTGATGTTGAATCGGCATTTAAGAAACTTTCGAAGCCTACACTGGGCTATCAGAATCCTGAAGAATACGTAGAAGCGTACGATAATTTCTACGATGAAGCAGTGATCGAAGAGTCAGTGTTGGCAGAATAAGTTTTTTATCCGTTTGGACGGATAATTCTTTTACTTTCGCCAAATGTTTCGTGTGTTAAATCGCCTATCAATCTTATTGAGCGTTATCGCTCTAGCATTACTATCTTCCTGTAACGATCCTGATTTAATTGGTGTTGATTTACAGCCGGCTTCTGAACAGCCGAATGTGGGTGTAATCGATACTTTCACTATCAATACCTATACGGTAGAAGAGGATTCTCTCGTGATGTGGAGTCCGTTGAAGAATTTATTAGAATCTCCGACTCTATATCTCGGTAGTCTCGATGATCCGTATGTAGGAAAATCGTTCGCTGGTTTTGTCTCTCAAATTCGCTTAGGAAATACTATTACTTCCGGAACTTTTGCAGGAGTAACAACTCCCGATTCAATTGTATTGAGCATGAATATGCGCACAATTGTTGGTGATTCAGAAGCGGTGCATAACATCAGCGTTTACGAATTAAAACAAGATTTGTATACTGACAGTTCGTACTATTCGGGAAGAAATTATTCGAAAGGTGATTTACTCGGACATGTTCAGTTAATACCTGAATTAGTTGACAGTGCAGTTGTTGGGGGAACGAAAGTTGCACCTCAGCTTCGCATGGCTCTCGACACTGCCTTTGGTGGAAAATTAATGAGAGAATATATTTCAAATCCTACAACATTCTCGAGTAATACCAACTTCCTTTCTTACTTGAAAGGCGTTGTATTAGTTGACAGTGCAAATGGAACAGGAAGTATATTGACCATGCCATCAACGAGTAGTTTTCATAAGCTTACTGTTTACTTCTCCGGAAATAAATACTATGAGTTTTTGATTGATGCCAATGCAGTACGATTCAGCTATTTCAAGCATGATTATCTTCCGTCAAATACTGATGAGATACAAGATAATCAGTTGGTTGTTTCGTCGATGGCAGGATTAAAAGACAGTATTTACATTCCGCATTTGAAAGAATTATATGCCAATGGTCCTATCGCTATCAGCAAGGCAGAATTAGTAATTAAACTGCTTAGCGGAAGTGCAACGACCGGATTTACGAATCACGATAATCTCTTAGTTTTCGGAAGTGATTCTCTCGGGAAAAACATTTCTATAGGGGATGCATTAGAATCTACAACCTACTACGGAGGAAGTTATGATGCTACGCATCAAGAATATAAGTTCAATGTTGGACGATATGTGCAACAAACTTTGAGGAAAGTCGTAGAAAACGGCGGAAAGGATTACGGCTTATTTATAGCTGCAGCCGGAAGTACATCAAACGCCCGAAGATCTGTTTTGCAGGGTGGTACATCCATGAAATTAATAGTTACATATACTAAGATCAATCCATAAATCATGTGTGGAATTGTTGCCTACATCGGAAAGCGTGAAGCATATCCGATTTTAATTAAAGGACTTCAACGTCTTGAATACCGCGGTTACGACAGTGCAGGAGTTGCATTGCTTAACGGCGATTTGAATGTTTACAAGAAAGCAGGGAAAGTAAGTGACCTTGCCGAATACGTTAAAGGAAAGAATGTAGATGGTCATGTTGGTATGGGCCATACGCGTTGGGCTACTCACGGAGAGCCGAACGATCGTAATGCGCATCCGCATTTTTCTCAAACGCAAGAATTCGCAATCATTCACAACGGAATTATTGAAAATTACGCTTCAATAAAAGCTGAATTAATTCAGGAAGGTCACGTGTTTCACAGTGATACCGATACTGAAGTATTGATTCATCTTATCGAAGAAATTTACAATAAAGAAAAAGTTGTTTTAGAAGAAGCAGTACGATTAGCATTAGGCGAAGTTGTAGGTGCTTATGCAATTGTAATTCTATCAAAGAAAGAACCAAACAAAATGATTGCTGCTCGAAAGGGTAGTCCGATTGTTGTTGGTATCGGCAAAGACGAATTCTTTGTTGCTTCTGATGCAACGCCAATTATCGAATACACAAAAAATGTTGCTTACTTGAATGATGGCGAAGTTGCGATCATGGATAATGGTAAGTTAACAGTGAAGACGATAGGAAATGAAATCAAAACTCCGTACATCCAAGAACTCGAGATGAAACTTGAGGCATTGGAGAAAGGAGGCTATGAGCATTTCATGTTAAAAGAAATTTACGAGCAACCACGCTCTATCAATGATAGTATGCGCGGACGTTTCGATTCGAAAACAGGTTCTATTCGTTTAGGAGGAATCAGTGAGTTCGATAAGAAACTTCGTAATGCAAAACGAATGATTATTGTTGCATGCGGTACTTCATGGCATGCGGGATTAGTAGCAGAATATCTTATCGAAGATTTAGCAAGAATTCCTGTTGAAGTTGAATACGCATCAGAATTCAGATATCGTAATCCGATTATCAACGAAGACGATGTTTTAGTAGCCATTTCTCAGAGTGGAGAAACAGCAGATACATTAGCAGCTGTTGAATTAGCTAAATCGAAAGGTGCAACTATTTTCGGTGTTTGTAATGTTGTTGGATCGAGTATTCCTCGTGCAACGCATGCAGGTGCTTATACACATGCCGGTCCTGAAATTGGTGTAGCTTCAACAAAAGCATTTACTGCACAAGTTACAGTACTTACATTGATGGCACTTCAGTTAGCGCATATGCGCGGAACAATTACTGAATCACGTTTCCGTCAAGTATTAAATGAACTTGAGAATATCCCTGCGAAAGTGGAGATTGCTTTGAAATGTAACGAGCAAACGAAAGTTATCGCAGAGAAATACAGAGATGCTAAAAACTTCCTTTATTTAGGACGTGGTTACGGATTCCCTGTTGCTCTAGAAGGCGCATTGAAATTAAAAGAGATTTCTTATATACATGCTGAAGGATATCCTGCAGCTGAAATGAAACATGGTCCGATTGCATTGATCGACGAAGAGATGCCGGTTGTTGTAATTGCAACTAAGCATGGATCATACGAAAAAGTAGTAAGTAATATTCAAGAGGTAAAAGCGCGTAAAGGAAAGATCATTGCTATCGTTACAGAAGGCGATGAAGAAGTGAAGAAAATGGCAGATTACGTGATTGAGATACCTGAAACGGATGAGATCTTAGTTCCGCTGGTAAGCGTTATTCCTTTGCAGTTGTTAGCATACCATATCGCTGTAATGCGTGGTTGTAATGTTGACCAACCAAGGAATTTGGCAAAGAGTGTAACAGTAGAATAATTAAATAGAAATTGATTAAAAAGGGAAATTCAAAATGGATTTCCCTTTTTTGTTTTTTATTAAATAAATGAAGAGGAATTGCGATTTGTTGAATTCAATTATTTTGAAATTGCTTTCGAAATAAAATCATGATATTGTTTCCCAATCACATTAGGACTATTTTTAGTTTCTATATCGCCCAAAGCCCGGATTTTTATTTGCTCTAATTCGCTAATGTTAATCAAAGCATCAATTTTATTCGCAAGATCATTGCTGTTTTCTGCTTCAAATAAGAATCCGTTTTTGCTATCAATAATAGTATCAACATTAGGAGGAAGATTACTAGCAATAACTGCCATTGGGAAGCTCATTGTCATTAATAAAACTCCACTTTGATAGATATATCGATAGGGCAAGACAATTCCATGAGCAAGCGAAAACAGTATGTCACGCTCATAATCGCTAATATGTCGAATAATCGGAATGACTTTGTCGTTAAGATTTTTTGAATCGATTATCGATTGATACTTTTCCCAATTTTCTCCTCTTAACTTTCCGGCAACAACAACTTTGAAATTTGTTTTGCAAAATGGTATTGCCTCTAACAAAACATCAACGCCTTTCGATTTTTTAATTTGTCCGAAGAACAAAATTATTTTTTCATTAGCGATTACATCATTCAATAATTTCGGATCTAGCGAACTGATCGCATTTTTATCATTTAATAAATCACTCTTTAAATTAGCATTAGAATGATAACGATTAAACAATTTGATAAAATTCACATGAGGAATAATCCCGGTAGTATCAAGCGCTTTATCACTAATCTGTTTAGCGATTTCATCTTTACAAAACTGATTATGCACTACGCGTAAATCGGGAAGAAAGCTTATCACTGTTCTTCTGACAATTGGAAGAGTAATAGTATCTAAACTCTCGATATCATGCACGATAGCAAGAAGTTTAAATCCCATAAATTTAGCTAAGGTGAAAGTAAAAAGGTCGAAAGCTCCGGCACGAAATACATGCAATATTAACCAATCGACTTTTTGCTTTTTAGCATCCGATAAGCTTTTGAAAAATCCAACGAAATTGCTGATGATTGCACTTAACTTCGATACACCTACATTGTGGAAATTCTTCTTGTAAGAAATGATTCCTTCTTCGTAATCGAAGTTAGAGTAGAGAAAGCAATTATCGCCCGCATTTTTTAATCCGCTCAACAAGGAAAGATCATAATGATCAATTCCCGCTTTGCTTCCAACAGGGTCAATAATTGCAATTTTCATTGAAACAGAAATCAGTTTATTTGTTTTTTGAGAAATAATTTTTAATCATGTATTGCCAAATTTCGGCATCTTTTCCGGAGTTCTTTAAGTCCCAGTTTGCAGGTGAATCTGTAGGATTTTTAACTTCCATATAAGGATTCCAGAAATCGTAATCAGGTTGATATGCGAAGTATGTCCAACTCCAACCGTTTTTACTCATGATGTCAGCACAATCTTTCACCCATTGATTTCCATTTGGTGCCCATCGTACTGCTTGGAACTCTCCTATATAAACTAATGCCCCGGTTTTGTTCTCGAAGTTTTTTAAATACGACATGCTTTTTTCAAGAGCGTCTTTATCCCAATTTTTTCCTGCAATAACTCCTGGGTAAGCAACCGGTCTTGGACGTTTCTTAATTCCTTGATGCGTAAATTGATTTGGTAAATACATGTGAGCACCATAAATAATTTTCGGATCGTTTATATTGAATCCATTGAATTTTGCATAATTCGTAGGTCGTCCCCACGGGCCTGGTGTTACCAAGAAATAACGTTGCTGATCATATTTTCTAATCACAGCCAATGTTGATTTAAAGAAGTTCTCTAATCCCGGAGGCACCGATGCTTTATCTCCATCTCCCTGATCAACTGCAGGCTCTCCTATTACTTCGTAAGCACTTAATTCATCTCCTCTGTCTTTATATCTTCTGGCAATTAGATCTACCATTTTATAAGTACTGTCGATATACGATTTTTTTGTCCAGAAGTCAGCTGATTTATCATCAACACCACTCGCAGGATCAAGAACGAGATAGTTAAATGCAACAATACTCGTCATGTTGTACTTTTTACATTCGTCTAATACTTTATCAACCCAATCAAGTTCATCGTAGAATGCTTTGGTAGGATTTATTCTCTCTCTTTCAGTTCTCTTAGGAGATTTTATCTGAATGCGAATAAAGTTCACACCAATAGAGTGAAGGTATGCTACATCTTTATAATCGGCGTGAGCGGAAGGCATACAAACGCCTCTCCAAGGCCAATTTTTGGGTAATGATTTATTCGCAGGATCGGGTGATGATGCCTCTGATGTTGTTGTATTATTAGTACTCGGCTTCGGATCTTGTTTGTTGCCCTTAGCATATTTCAGACATGCAGCGGGCAACAATAATATCGCAGAGAAAAAGAATAGAGTAGTGAGAGAAAGCTTTCCTGTTTTCATGATGATGATTTTACGAGATTCAAAATTAAGTATAAAACACCCATAAAGGATGAGGATTATTTGAAGATTCGGTGAATTAGGAAGTTTAGAAGCCCTTTTGTCCGATTCCAATTTAACGCTAAAGCTAAAACTCCTTTGAATGGAAGCAGCAATGCATATCCTATTTTCGATGTGAGTGCTAAAGATTTGCCACTTAAAGGGTAATTAAGTTTCTGCATTAAATCACCGTTAACACTCTCGCAAATGGCAATTTCAGCATCGCTTAATCCTCCGCGTTGCCATGCTCCAGATCGGCCTGCATCGACTCCCATTTTAGAAGGATCATCCTTTTGTGTAGAAGAACCCACTTGAGGAACCTTTAGCATATTAGGTTCAAATATTATTCCGATATGTGAGCAAATTTGACGCAGTACTTCTTCAGGTTTTGCTAAAAGGTCTTCGAAGTGAACAGTTAGAATATTTTTTTTGTCAATATTTATTGCTGAGGAGATAGCATTTCTCCATAAGCGAGAAATCACGAATGGGTGATAGTTTGACCAAACACGCAATGCTTCTTTTTTTGAAACATAATGTCCGCCCATCTTTCTCCGCAAGTGACGATTCTTTTGTGACAACACCACATCTCTTGGATCGCGAACGATATGAACAACTTTTACGTCGCTGAATTTTTGAAATATCTGACTAAGCTTAAAGATATTTCCGGGTAAATCTTCGCAAGGAATTAATTTTCCGTTTGATTTCGTTACATGTATTACAAAATGTCTGTATGCATCCCAAGCATCGACACCCTGTTTATAAAACTCATTAGCTAATTTTGTTGCTTGCTCTAAAAATTGATCAGGATTTCTTTCATGATGAAATCCTTTCGTAGATACATCGAACAGCCAACAGAATATTTTTATAGCAATAGCTTTATCAATAGTTTCTAATTCTTTTCCATGAGGAATACATGGACCGAAAAGATGTAATTCGGGAAAGGAATAAACGGATGAGTTTTTTCCAAGCATTCGTCCGAGCATCGTAGTTCCCGAACGACTGTTCCCAACAATAAATATCATACCTGTATCACTCATTATATCGCTAATTCCTCTTCTTTATTTTCTCTGTATCTGTAATAATAAACGATTCCGAAAAATACTGCGATTACTCCGTAGAATTTTTGATTCGTTGCTGCTGTAAGCATATCCGCAAACAAAAATATTAGTACATATTGTGATGCTACCAGTAGTGTAGCATGTTCTTTGCGTAAACGAAAATGATATTTCATCGCTAATAAGAAAGGAATATAAAACACCAGTGTTCCGATGATTCCATAAACATATAAGTTACCCAACAAGCCAACGTCGGTAGGGTAGAAGTATTTATTTATCATTCTGAATCCATCGTTCCATCGAGTACTTAAAAATCCTACACCTATAGCTTGATGATCTGTAAATCCTGCTAATGCTATTTTCGATTCAAGGAAACGAATGTTGGTAGAGGACTCCGCTACTTTTTCTCCTGTGAGTGTTTCAAAGGCAGTAGCATAAAGTTTTAAATTTTTATCGAGGAAGTCGGGAGCCATAAAAGCAAGTAACCCAAAAACCAAAATTATTCCGAATGCTCCTAGAATCACCATACGAATCATTCGTGATACGCTGAAGTTTAGAAGAACATATAATCCAACAGTTCCGGCAAGAGCTACCAGCTGAGTACGATCGAGAAGATAAACTAAAATGTAAAAGAGACTAAATAAAACTGTAAGCCACCATTTTTTTTCTTTTTGAATCCATACTTTAAAAAGAGAATACAAAAACAATCCGTAAATACATGAGTCCGGGAATTCATACCTGAATCCTTTATTCGGACTTAAAGTAACGAAATCAGTATCAATGAACCTTGATGGATTCACGAACATGTAAAAGATTAGAAATATAAAAAGCAAAATTTGTAATGAACGAATAAAGTACTTTTCAAAGCTTTCTTCTGAGAGCCATTTCCTTTCTAACGCAGTAACAATAAAATGAGCACACAATGCCATGAACACTTGACGTTGTGCAAGAAATCCGTAAATAGCAGGTTGTCCAAAGACCCTTGCTGCTTGAATTGCGCTGATAACCGGCATTAATATTAATGGCAGCATCAGCAATGAGATCATTTTAACTTTCTTTGTTTTTAATGCTCTTAACCACTCGTACCCATAATGAATCACTAATATTCCGAGGAAAATTCCTGAGCTAACATCAACTACTGTTCTGGCTGGAATCCGTACGAAGCAAGCGAAGGCATTAGCGAAAAACAAAAACCAAAGCAACTGATACATCAGTCCTTTAAATACAGGGTTTATGCTTTGGTTAATCATTTCTTATTTCTTCCAGTGAGAAAGGTCTAAATTAAGTGTTTTTTCGAGTTCTTCGATTTCTCTTTGGTAGAATGCCGATAAGATCTTTTTTTCCTGCTCTCCCGGTTTTCTATCGGAAGGCTTTGTAAGCATATTTTTCAGAGAGGAATGGATGCCTAAGCTTTTTAAGAATCTACGCAGTTTTACTTTTAATGAACCTGACGGAATAGCTTTATCGAAGACTCCGGTACGGGCTTCATTACTGCGTTTAAGGGCCACGGATAAGTCGGCTTTTGCCGGATCAACTCCTAAAAACACATAAAGTTTTTTCAAAACATCTTGAGGTTGTTTACGGTAATCATCATAGATGATAATATGCAATTGAGATGGATTAAAATATTTCAGGTATCTTTTAATTTGATCATTATAAAGTCCTCCATGTAAAAAGAGTAAATCTCTTCCCCACATCGGATGTTGTAAATTACTAACCGATCTAAATGCAATTTCGAAAGACCTATCCGCCATTCCTAATCGTTCTTCCATTAGATAATGACTCCACGCACGTTCTATCGGATTACGTAGCACAATGATAATTTTTGCATTCGGTTTTGCTGCCGCAATATTTTCAGCTGCTGTTGTGGAGTACAAATAACTCACACTGGCTTCGCCTGTAACTTGTGTTGGTTGTGCCGGATCGAATAATGCGCTGTATAGTTTTTCATCTCTCAAATATGCTCGCCAGCGAGAGCCTTCCATTCCTGAATTAATCCAAGATTCTGTATTGTCCGCTTTAAGTCTTTCTTTTAAGTCGGGCCTCAACTTATCGGGATCGATATCGGTGCAAAAGAAATTTGGTTCTTTTAAAGGCGACATATAAATATCGGGATGAGCATCTAGCGCTTGCTGTAATGCTGTCGTCCCGGCTTTAGCAGCACCCACTAAAAAGAAATCAGGCGTATAAATCATTGCAACCAATAAGGTAAATTAATATTAGGTTGATCCTTCATTAACTCCTTTAAGCGAAGATTGGGTTGCTTGTAAATAGCTTCCAACTCTTTTAATGCTTTATCACTTATCAATTCACTCTGCCCTTTTTTCTTTTCATTAAATCCATAGTAAACCGAACGTAATGCTCGCTTCAGTTTAATATTTTTTCTCCAAAAAGTTTCAGTATGATGATTCACCCACAAAGCAAAGCGATGAATAAATCCCAAGCGATAATCAACTGTTCTATTTTCGATTGTAAAATCTCCGGGTTTATAAACTGAAAAGTCGATGTTGAGCCATTTGCAAATACGCTTCATGGTTCCCGGAGTATCTTTCGACAATTCATCAAAGAATACTATTAGTAATCTATCGCCGAAGTGTTCCATCCAAAGAGGAAGATATGCAGCGTAATTGCCTTCCACCAAACCTTCGTTGATATGATCGGACTCATCATTTGTTCGAACACCTGCGTCAACAGGAGCTGAAGTTGATATAAATTTTTCCAGCGCAGTATCAGCAGGAATTTCTAATTTAGTTAAGCAGTGACGATAGAAAGAAACAAATCGATCAGCAGGCTCACGAAGGATCATTACTACTCTAACGTTATCGCCTAGCCGATTTTTGATTGTTTCAATTAAAGGTAGTCCTCCGTATAGATAAGAAGGAGTTGTTTCAAGTATATATTTTTCTCCTTTATAATTTTTGAAGTGAGAGCTGTATGTTTCGTCGTCGGGTACTTCTTGATGGTAGCGAGCAGGTAATAGAAATGCTAGCTCTTTAATCAATGATCCGCAAACATCAGGATGCATCGATAAGTAAGTATGCAGGGAAGTAGTGCCGGCTTTATGAACGCCACCTATGAGTAAATTTGGAAGATGATATTTCTGATTCATTCTGAAAGTGGATTAATTAAGCCAAGAGGATAAATCTCTTCCAATTAAATTTTGAGTTTTATGGATATCATCGCTAAATTGAGCTGATAACCATTTACGGTCGGCATCCGACATTTTCGGAATCTTACCTTCTTTGAAGAACAGTGGTTTTACTTTTTCCTGAATACTCTTCGGCATAGATCTGAAAATTTTGCGTTTCAGTCCTGTTTGAGTAATGAACTTCATGAATCCTGCCGACTTTGGCAAGCGAGCTTCATTTTGTTTTTTATGATAGTCGATATCCACTTTAGTGTTAACGCCCAAGAACGTGAAAAGATCTTTCGCTACAGCTTCAGCATTTTTCTTGAGATCATCATTCAAATAAATTTTGATATGATCTTTATCGAACACGTCAGTAAATCTTTTTACTTGATCGTAATATAATCCCATTTCAGTATAGCAATGAGAGATGCACCATCCTTTATTGCTTTTTTGAGCGTCCGCTATCAACTCTTCTTTGAAACTTAAAGTCGTTCTACCATCTCTCACGTTAGCTAAGTAATGAGAGTAAGCCCTTTCAATTGGGTTACGTAAAATCATTACGATTTTTGCGTCAGGATATTGAGCTTTGATTTCTTTAGCAGCTACTGATGAGAATAAATATCCGTTACTGATTTCACCAATAGCTTTTTCATTACTAACTTTTTTAAACAGTTGTAAGTACTGATTAAAATCGTCGATATACCATTCCCATATTTTTCTAGAGAAATCGGTTTTTAAATATTCCTCTAAATTTACATTACGAGTTTTGAGGTAGTGTTTGTATTCATCACTAAAATTTTCTTTAATTATATCTTTACTGAAATGATGAGGCTCTTTTATTGGCGACATATACACTTCAGGATGATGTTCAAGAAAATCATATAAGGTAGTGGTGCCGCATTTAGCTGCACCTATCACAAAAAAGTTCGGTTCTTTTTTAATATTCGTCATCGCTTTTCTTCCGCTCAGTTATTTTTATCTTTTACTTTAAATAGTTTATCGATTCCCGGTAAATACAATGAAAGTATTCCCATCGATCTTTTTGCGTATGCAACGGATGCCAGATTCTGAAATATTTTAGCCACTGTTGATGAGATAGCCGCACCAACAATTCCAATTTTCGGAATCAAAATGAAGTTCATTAGAATACTGCCCCCTGCAGCAATCATTATTATTCGATTATATTCTTTCTGTTTTCCCGACATCTGCAGCAAGATGCCAATAGAGCCGGTTATACTGTTTACAAAGTTACCAATAGATAGGATAATAAGGGTAAGCGCAGCGGCTTTAAATCCAGGTCCGAAAATCCCTAAAATCCATTCAGGAAATATGCATAATACCAGAGTTATCGGTAGTGATGTGAAAAAAAGCAATTTCGTAGAGCGAAAAACAAATCCTTGAAGTCGCTTCATTTCCCCCTTGCTATAGAGTTGAGCAAAGGTTGGAGCTTGAATGGCATTTACCGCTAACAAAACTATAGCTGATAAAGTTGAAAGCTTATAAGCCATATCATAGATACCGACTTCTTCTGAGGTTCTGAAAATTCCTAGAATGATGTTGTCTGTCCACCCAAGAATAAAAAAGATAGAACCTGTAAGCATCAATGGCATCGATTCCATCAATACCGACCCTGTATTTGGGGTAGGAATTGTTTCTGCTTCACCGATTTTGCTGAACTTATACCAAGTGGTAAAGCTGAAAACGCAAATGATGATGGTTGTAATACTATAAGCTTGTATTGCTCCGAACTCCATTTTTCCGTAATAAAAAATGAGCAGGAGAATTGCGGCGATCAACGGTTGAAGAGCTCTAAAAATCATGAATCCTGTCATGTTTTTGTATCCTCTGAATCCGGCGCTGTTTAGTCCAATGATAACGAAGGGCACAAATGCGAGGCAGGTCATTCGTAAATCATCAGTAAGTTCAGGCTTACTAAAGAAGACCGATGCTAGCCAAGGGGAGGCTAAATAGGTGAGTACTGCCCAAATTGCTGCAGCTGTAAGTGTGTAGCGAAGTGACTGAAGGTAAGTTGAACGTACTATGTTTTTCCCTTCGGCTTCGCTGTTGGCCGCAATCACTCTGGTGAGTCGGTTATCGAGGCCCATCTGCGAAAAGATGGCAAATAGCTGAAGGATTGTGAAGGAAAGTGTAAAACTCCCTTGTTCTTTAGGTCCATAGAGGCGAGCAATTACAAAAATGAAAATATACTGCGTAAGCATCCCTCCGGCCCTGAGAATCAGTGCCAAAAAGCTCTTCTTCAAGAAGAAAGACCCATCGCTTTCGCCTTCTCCCGATTTATTTAGCAGTTTTTTGATCATTTTTAGCTTACCTGTAAAGGAAAGGTTAAGAAAATGCAAAGTAATTCAATAAGCAATTTGCTTCTGTAAAATATTTGTTTTTAAGTAAACAATCGATTGTTAGGAAGATCATTGTTTTTGAGAGATGTTTTTGATGTTAATTGGATCCCCAAATTGTCACTTTAAATGAGAAAAGTGGTGGTTTGAATATTGATGTAAACTTAAAGTTGGGGTAAAATGGATTCGTAATTGCAAATCTAATTTTGTACCCAAATCATGAAATCAATACTTACGATTATAGCACTTACTTGCATTTTTGCGAGTGCAAACGCTCAGCAGGGGCTAGAAAATATTTTCATCGAGAAATATTATATCTCGGATACAGCTGATTCTAAGGTTGCAACCGGAGGATATTTACCTCCAAATTCTACCACATATCGAATTTGGGTTGATATGAAACCCGGTTATAGTTTGCAAGCGGTATATGGCATTGATGGACATCCTCTAAAAATAGGAACTTCTACTTATTTTTTTAATAGTGAATTCGCCGGCGGATTTTATGCTAATGAAATCGAACCAAAACTATTATCGAATAATACGGTAATGCTCGATAGCTGGATATCTGTAGGTGCAGGTTCTGATGGTCATACTGCTGTGCTGAAGTCTAAAGATGTAGAATTTAATACAATCAAAAATATTGATAGTGTTTTGCAAAATACTAATCCGGATGCCGGAGTCCCAATCAAAAGATTAGATGGGCTAAAAGCAGCGACTCCTCAACGTGTAGTAACGGTATTTGGATTAGATTCTAATTCTATATCGATGTTTGGACACACAAACTCATTAAAACACGGCGAAGAATTTAAAACTGAAAACGGATCATGGGCTTCATTTGGAGGGGCCTTCGGTCTAGATTCCTCAAATTTTGTGCTTATAGCGCAATTAACTACAAACGGCCAACTCTCATTTGAGCTCAATCTGCAATTAGGAACACCGCAAGGAGGAACTGAAAATTATGTAGCAAGAAATCCGAATGGTGCAGAATTCCAAATTCCTTCTTTGATTTATCCACAGCTAAAAAATGTTCTACCTGAAATTTCATTAAACATCAAACCGAGTAAAGGTAATGTTAAGGTTGATGATAATATATCAATTGCCGCTAATGCCTTTGATCAAGATGGATCAATTAGAAAGGTTTCTTTTTATGTTAATGATGTAAAAATATCGGAAAAATTTTCGGCCCCTTACACAATGAATTGGAAAGCAGTAAAGGAAGGTGAAATGGAAGTTCATGCGGTAGCTTACGATGATAAAGGCGCAGTTAAAACTTCTAACTCGATTATTTTAAAAGTTACCAAATAGTATTTTAGAAGTTAAGAGCGAACACATTTTCTCTTTCAATGTTGATACAATGTTAACGAATTGTTTTGCGATAATGTTTTAATAAATACCGCTTAACTCAAACGTAATGGTTTAGTTGATATTCAATAAAGATCAATGCTCAATTTTGACGAGCAATTAAAACTGTAAAACAGAAACTCTTTATTGAAATGAAAAAAATCTACTTGCTCGTTAGTTTACTAACTTTAATAAACTGTGCCACTAATGCACAAAATGGCTTAGAAAATGTAATCGTTGAAAAGTACTATGTTTCGGACGCAAATGATTCTAATGCTGATACTGATGGTGGGATATTACCTGTGGGATCTGTTACTTACAGAATATACGCCGACATGCTTCAAGGATATAAATTTCAAGCAGCTTATGGTGTTCCTGACCATGAATTAAGAATTGAAACTACTACTTTGTTTTGGAATAACGAAGATAGAGGTGCTACCTCTCCAACATTTACTAAAGTTCAAGCTGCTAAAAATACAGTAATGCTTGATTCTTGGTTGTCAGTGGGTGCTGCATGCAATGGCCAGTATGGAATCATGAAAATTTATGATGATGGCAATGCTAATGTAATTAATAATTATAGTCCAATGGTTTTGCAAAACAATGATCCTGCAGCAGGTATTCCGTTAACTACGCAAGACGGGTTTATAGCAGGAACTCCTGAGCCTGTAACAGCTGTTGGTATTTCAAATGAAATAACTGTATTTGATAACCAGAATGATGGAACGAATGGACCAGTTTTCTCTACATATAATGGTTCTTGGGCTTCATTAAACGGATCTTTCGGACCTGATACTATCGATAACAAAGTATTAATTGCACAAATTACAACTGACGGAGTACTTTCATTTAAGTTGAACATACAAATTGGGACACCAACTGGCGGAGTTGAAAATTATGTTGCTGATAATCCGATTGGAACTGAAGTTCAAATGGCAAGCTTGACTTATTCATCTACAACAGGAGTTCAATCTCACAGTGTGAAAAATAGTAATGTAAGCATTTATCCAAACCCTTCTTCTGACTTCTCTTACTTACGATTGAGCAACTTAAATAATGCCGAAGTATCGTATAAGGTTGTTGATTTAACAGGAAAGGTTTTAGTTCAAAAGAATATTGGTTTTGTTTCAGGGAATATCAATGAACAAATGGATATATCTTCTCTTTCTAGCGGACTTTATTTAGTTATTGCTAATGTAGATGGAGTTCAAACAACTCAAAAATTAGTTAAGAAGTAATTCAGAAAGATAACGAGGAATTTGTACATCAAGTACAAGTTCCTCGTTTTGCTTATAAAGTAGAAAATGAAAAGGCTCATTACATTAGTTATTATAGTGTTATTTTCATCCTTAACCTCTTTTGGTCAAGGAATTGTTCGTGGTAGAGTCATCGATAAGTCGGGTGAAACTCTTATTGGAGTAACTATTATGTTAAATAGTAATCACGCAGTAGGAACCAGCACTGATTTTGATGGAAACTACTCGATTGATATTAAATCTCCGGGTGAACAAGTTTTGGTTTTTTCTTATGTAAGCTATAAGTCTGTTGAAGTAACTGTTAATTCTATAAACGGAAAAGTTATTGATAAAGATGTGGTAATGGAATCTTCTGCAATGGAGTTTAAGCAAGTTGAAGTGGCAGCAAAGGCAGTTAAGGGTAAGGAATATTACACTGAAATGGTAAAGAAAAATGCAGCTACTACCATTGATTACGTTTCATCAGAAACCATGAAGAAAACCGGAGATGCCAGTGTTGTAGCTGCAGTTTCAAGAGTTTCCGGAGTATCAACAAATGGAAGTTTTATTACTGTTAGAGGTATTGGAGATAGATATGTTAAGACATCATTGAATGGTTCAATTATTCCAACCCTCGATCCTTTTACAAACAATATAAAACTTGATTTATTCCCTTCAAGTCTTATAGATAATGTTTTTATCACGAAGACCGCAAGTCCTGATATTCCGGGCGATTGGGCAGGGGCATTTTTGTCGGTTGAAACGAAGGATTATCCGGAAAAATTAAGTGTAAATATTGAATCTTCCCTTGGCTATAACAGTCAGTCAACTTTTAAAGATATTGTTACTTCAGATCATAGTTCATCTGATTGGCTTGGCTATGATAACGGATTACGAGATGTTGATCATAATAATTTTAATTCAGCAATAATTACTCCAAGTACTTATCAGGAGTTTGTTGCTTTAGGTTTAGGAGATTATTATTCTTCACTTGGAGTTAATGGAAATGCTCCTTGGAATGATACTTATTATAAATTGGGATTAATTCAACTCGGACTTCTTGCTCCCGGACAAATTAATGATGTCGATGCATTTAATGCAGCGAAACTTGAGTATCTTAAAGGACCTTATAAATCAAACGCTTTTTCTATTTTAAATGCAGGAGTTCCGGCAACTGGAGCACAGTTTTCTGACAGCTGGAATTCAATTAAAAAGAAAGCACCATTGAATTTTAGTCAAAGTTTTTCTATTGGAAATCAAACAAAATTATTTGGCAAGCCATTAGGCTTTATCGTCGGATTAAAATACAATTCTGCTGTTGTTAGTGATCCTAGCTCTGTATCCAATAAAGCAGCAATTGCTGATGATGGAAATGGAAATTTAGTAAATACTGTTTCTAGCTCTGTTAAACAAGATGTAACACGTGAATCAAATGGTTGGAGTGCATTATTTAATGTTGCCTATAAGTACGATAAAAACAATAGCGTTTCTTTAATGTTTATGCCTAATTATATTGGCGTGAATAATGTTCGAAGTTCAGTTGACGATAGAGAACCTGCCAATTACGTTGTAACAAAAAGCCAATTCTATGAACAGCGACGTCAATTAATTTATCAATTGAAGTCGGAGAATTATTTTCCGAAATTGAAGTTAAAATTAGAAGGAAATGCCTCTTATACAAATGGAAATAGTTCAGCACCTGATTTTAAGAATGTTCAGTATTATAAAGATCCAATAACTAATACCTATCAAATAGGTGGTACTATTGGAGATGGCGTACATAGATATTACCGCTACTTATCAGATGATTTATTTGATTCGAGATTATTCGGTGAGTTTCCTTTGGGAAATAAACCGGGTTTACCAAGAAAATTGAAGTTAGGAGGCTCCTACACTTATAATTATAAAGAAAGTGATCAATATGATTATGAAGTAAACTTTGGACCGGCAGCGAAAGTCTTGACCAACGAAGATTTAAATGAATATTTTAATTTCAATACATTCGATATTCAAACTTCTGCATCTGTTGATGGAGTTACTTCTTCTACATTCCAACATTATTATACTAATGATGTAAGTCCTGCAAATCATATTTTTGGAAGAAGCAATATTTATGCAGGATATGTGATGAGTGATTATTCAATCACAGAACGTTTGAGAGCATCAGGTGGAGTAAGAGTAGAACAAGCTAAAATTTACACAGATGTTGTAAAGTTTGATTCATTGAATTTACCTGCTAATGACCCTCGTCGCGATTACAAAGAGGGATTCCCTGCAGCTAATCCCGGTAAATTGGATGAGTTAAGTGTTCTTCCAAGTGTTAACCTCGTTTATAAATTACGCTATGATGAAGATGCTCCATTGAATGTTCGTCTAAATTATAGTTGGTCAGTTGCTCGTCCTAGCATTCGTGAGTTGTCAGATGTTGCGGCATACGATTACGAATACCGAGCTTTTGTTTTCGGTAATTCCGACCTGAAAATGGTGAAAATCAAAAATTACGATTTAAGACTTGAGAACTATTTTAAATCGGGCGACAACCTCTCTTTAAGTGTGTTTTATAAAGATTTTAAAAACCATATCGAATTGGTGAATTCAGCCGGTATAAGCTGGCAAAATGTCGACAAATCGAAAGTAATGGGAATAGAACTAGAAGGAAGGAAGAAAATTAACGAACATTTCGAATTTAGAGCTAATGTGACTTTTGCTAAATCAGAAACAGAATTTGTTAGAACCAGAATGGAAGTTACCGGTGGGGTTAAAAATTTTATTCCACAAGACACTATTACTCGACCAATGTTTGGACAAGCACCATATGTAATTAACGGAATTTTATCCTACGCTGCTGATAGCATAGGATTAAATGTGTCGTTGACTTACAATGTGCAAGGCGCTAGGTTAGTGGTGGCAGCTGACGTAAAAGAAGTGCCGGATATTTATGAGTTACCTAGAAATATATTTGATGTAAAGGTTTCAAAAAAATTGGGACCCCACTTTGGAGTTTCATTTACTGTTAAAGATATTTTAAATACTCCGGTTCGACGTTCGTATGACTACGAAGAAGGATATACCTTAGATTATGATAAATATACCTACGGGACAAACTATATTTTAAGTTTAAATTACAAACTGTAAGAAAATGAAATATATACTAGCATTATTGGTAATGCTTTCTACACTAATTAGTACAAAAGGCTATAGCCAAGTAGAAAATGTTATCGTCGAAAAATATTATTATTCTGATGCAAATGATTCAGCAGATACAGATGGTGGATTCTTATCAATGGGATCTATAACTTATCGTGTATTCGTGGATTTGGCACAAGGAAGTTCCATCACTAAAATTTACGGAGACTCTTTGCATAAACTTAAATTCTTTAGTTCCAATCCCTTTTTTAATAATACTGATAGAGGTAAAAGCTACGGATATGAAATTGATAATACTAAATTGAGTAAAAATACAGTTGCTCTTGATAGTTGGATTACTTTAGGTGCAGCTTCTAAAAAACATCTTGGTATTCCTAAAGCTGATGATCCGGATAGCTCGATTGTAGGAGGAATCTACAATGATGGAGGCAGTGAAGGAATTAGTCCGGGATTAATTAGTAATACCAGCGCTGTAGCAGGAATACCTGTAACCGACAAAGATGGTTTAGTTCAGGTAGCAGCCATCCCTGCGAATTATTTGCCTTCAGGTGATTTGCCATTATTATCTGCAGCTGATACAAGTATTTTTGGCGATAATACGAAATTATATTTCGAAAGTAATAATGCCATGTTGCAATGTTCGGGAGCTTTCGGATATGATTCATTGAATAGAATTTTAGTTGCACAATTAACAACAGTTGGCGATATCAATTTCGAAATAAACATAGAAGTTAAAGATTCTTTAGGTAATTTAATAAGATATGTGGCTGATGGAAGTGACACTAGTTATATCCAAAATCAAGTATTAGTTACAGAGCGTGTTTCTCCATTTTTAAAATATCCTGCTTCTTGTGGTTGTACAGATCCCTTTTACTTAGAATACAGTAATTTATATGCTTGCAGTGATTCATCAGCATGCTTAACTAAAATTAAATTAGGATGTATGGATCAATCGGCTTGTAATTATGACCCGGATGCAAATTTTAATGTTCAAGAAATGTGCTGTTATCCCGGTCTTTGCAATGATAGAAATTTAGATGTAGTATGTCCTTCGTTAAGTTCAGGGAATCGCGAATTCCGTGTTTATCCAAATCCGACTTCTGAGAATATTAATGTAATTATCAAAGGTAATAAATCTAAAATCTTGAAACTTGAATTATTCAATCAATTTGGATTACTTGTTATGGTAAAAGAGATTGAAATCGCAGCTCAAGATAGTTTTAATCTGGGCCTTCAAAATCTAGATAACGGTGTATATATGTTAAAGGCAATTTCTGAGAATGATATTTACAATAGAACAATTATAAAGCAGTAGGTTGTTGTATTTGCAAAATTAAAAGTTGAATTATGAAAAACCATTTTAAACTAATTACTGTTTTGTGTTTATTCCTTATAGTTTCATGTACAAAGGAAGAAGATAAAGCAGTTGTCCATGAAACTAGCTCTATTGTTGATGTTGATGGCAACACATATAAAACCATTAAGATTGGAAATAAATGGTGGATGGCAGAAAATCTTAAAGTTAAGTCATATAATGACGGTACTCCGATTGAACAAGCTCAAAACAATTCTGATTGGAATGATTCAGTTCCTTTGTTTTGTCAATATAATAGCAATTCTTCTGCTCCGGGTTTACTTTACAATTGGTATGCAGTTGCAAATCCCAAAAAAATTGCTCCGGCCGGATGGCATATTCCTTCAGATGAGGAATGGAAGCAATTGGAGCAAGCTTTAGGAATGAATTCAACTTCTGCATCTAATGCAGGATGGAGAGGTAGTGATGAAGGATTAAAAATGAAAATAGAGGGAGGGCAAGGTTGGACAAGATTTGGAGACCTTTGGCCAACAAATGAAAGCGGTTTTACTGCTCTTGCCGGTAGCTGTCGTTTACCTGATGGGACTTATGGAAGTCCAGGATTATTCGCTACAGGTTTTTGGTGGACTTCAACTGATGATGCTCAAAGCAATGAAGCATGGTTTCGTCACCTTGATTATAAAAATCCTGATGTTTATCGATCACACACTTATAAAGGATACGGATTTAGTATAAGATGTGTTAAAGACTAAAAAAATAAATATTTAAAATTGGCTGTTACTTATAAGTGGCGGCCAATTTTGTTTTGGAATGTTTCCTATATGTTAAAGTACTGTAAATACATTTTTCGCTCTTAACTTTTTAGGTTAATTAGTTTAATGATTTAGTAAGTTCTTGTTTGATTTAAATTTTTGTTGACCATCTACATTTGCTTTCGTTAAAAGGCCTTAATTATCAAATCGAATCTAAACTAAATCAATAACCCAAATGAAAAAACTAGTAACTAAAATGGCTATGACTGCAATTGCGGTCATGTCTGTGGCAACGAGTTTTGCCCAGAACAATCTTGGAGCTGATTGCGGATGTCCTACCGTATCATCGCGCCCAACAGTTTTATTGTCAACATTAGCTACATCCGGTGGAGCAAATGATGGAGAATTAACTGCTACAAACACAATTTTAAATTGTGCAACTACGTACATTCTTGACAAGAAAATTTATGTACCTAGCGGAAAAAGTTTAACGATTGCACCGGGAACAGTAATTAAAGGAAGATTCCGTGCAACGGCAGATTCTGCAACTGCATTAACAGTAATGCGTGGAGGTAGAATCGTAGCAAACGGAACTCCGGGATGTCAAATTGTATTTACTGCTGAAGCTGATCCAATGGATGGATCTTATGCTTTAAGCAATAAAGGTATGTGGGGCGGAGTATTAATCGCAGGAAAAGCTTCAAATAACCTAACATTAGCTGCTAATGGTCCTTTCCAAGCGGGTGTTGGTGATGGAAAACTTTGTGTTGCGAATGGATTAGGAACATTTGAGGGATTTGCGAGTTCTAATGCTCGTGATCAGTTCGGTGCGAATTTAACTGCAGGTGAAACTTTTGATGATGATGATAACTCTGGTATTTTAAGTTATGTTTCAATTCGTCACGCTGGTGCTGTATTGCAAGTTGGTGGGGAAATTAATGGATTAACATTTGGTTCAGTAGGGAGAGGAACAACTGTAGATCATATCGAAATTATTTCTTGTGCTGATGATGCAATGGAGTTTTTTGGTGGAACTGTTAATGTAAAAAACTTCGCTACATTATTTGGTAATGACGATATGTTCGATTGGGATGACGGTTACCGTGGAAATTCTCAGTTCATTTTCGGTCTTAGAACTGCTGATACTTTATCTGCTAGCGTTGACGCTGATAACGGATTCGAAATGGATGCTGATGATCAAAAATCTAACTTAACTCCGCGTTCACATCCTGTTATTTATAATGTTACAATGATTGGTAACAGCAAGAAAACGCTAACATCTGATAACTCAGGTATTGCAGCTATCGAAGCAAAAGAATTAACTGAAGGTGAAATTTATAATTCGGTATTTGCAAACTTCCGTTATGGAATGAATGTTATCAAAACCTTAGGAACACGTACAGGTACAAGTGAAGCTTATCATAACTGGTCATCTGCGAATGGTAATGGTTCAAATAGCTTAAAAGTAAAATGTAATGCATTCGTAGGTTGTGCTAAAGATTTTGCAATCGATAAAAACGGAACAGGTACTGTTGCTACAGCAGATACAGCTCAGTTCTATACTACTGACTTAAATACAACTTCAGCTTCTTTACCTGGATTCACTTACTTATGGAGCCAAAACTATACTACAAATGCCGTTGCAACTAAATTTGATGCAATTCCAAATCCTGCTTTAACTATTTCCGGTGGTTGCGCTGCAGCTCCTGCAAATGGATTCTTCACGCCTGTTACTTACAAAGGAGCATTTGCTTCTTCAGGAAAAAACTGGTTATCTGACTGGACTTACGCTCAATTATTAAATGTTACTACAGGCCTTCAACCATGTCCAACAGATTTGAATGCAGATGGTATTACAAATAATGTTGACTTCTTGATTCTATTAGGACAATTTAATCAATCTTGTAACTAATCACATCTAAACATCTTTTATAATTATCAAAATGAAAAAAATAATGATATATGGATTTCTATTTTCGCTTTTGAGTGCATTCACAAATGTTTGTCAAGCTCAAAACGGATTAGAAAATATCATAGTTGAAAAATACTATGTTTCCAATGCAGCCGACTCAATCGGAAGCACGGGTACATTACCTGTTGGTTCTGTTACATATCGTGTTTACGCTGATATGTTACCGGGTTACAAATTCCAAGCTTTATATGGAGTTTCAAACCACAATTTGTTAATTAGCTCTTCTACCGCGTTCTTTAATAATGAAGACTATGGAGCTACTAGCCCGCAAGGCATTAGTGTAAATAATACCAAAAAGAATACTGTTATGCTGGATTCATGGTTTTCAGTTGGTGGCACTGCGGTTGGGAAATCAGGAGTATTAAAATCTGAAGATACTGATGGTTCTATTGGTAATAGTAACGGTATACTTACTAATAACGATGCATCAACTGGTATTCAAATTTTAGTTCAAGATGGAATGGCTGCTGTTGCTCCGGAATCACCAACATTTGTCGGTTTGAACAATACAGGTAATGGTGATTTAGGTGTATTTGATGGTGTTAGTTTAGTTGGAGGTTTGTTTTCTACTTCAAATGGTTCTATCGCCTCGTTAAATGGATCTTTTGGTCCTACTTCATCTAACCGTGTATTAATCGGACAATTCACTACAAATGGAGTTTTTCATTTTGAATTAAATATTCAAATCGGAACTCCTACTGGTGGAACACAAAATTATGTTGCTTCTTCTCCAGTTGGTTCTGAAATTACAATTCCAAGCTTAACTGGAACTTTCGGAGCTCCAAATGCACTTCCATCGGTAGCAATTACTTCTCCGTCTAATGGAGCTAGTTTTATCACAGGTACAGTAATTCCTTTAACAGCTACAGCTTCTGATGCTGACGGTACTGTTACTCAAGTTGAATTCTTTGTTGATGGAGTTTCTGTTGGAGTAGATACTACTGCACCTTATTCATCTTCTTACACTGGTGTTATTGGCTCACATACTATCGCTGCTAAAGCTACAGATGATCAAGGCGCTGTAAGTACTGCAACTATTTCTATCACTGTTGCTAGTAACCCTGCTCCAACTTGTGTTATCACTAACCCAACAAATGGTTCTTCAGTTATTAATGGTGATGTAGTATCTATCACAGCAAATGCTACTGATAACGTTTCTGTTGCTTCAGTAGAATTCTTTGTAGACGGAGTTTCTTTAGGTTTAGATAATACTGCTCCTTATTCAATTAACTGGACAGCTGTTCTTGGAGCTCATTCTATCACTGCTCGTGCAACTGATAACTTAGGTGCTCAAACAACTTCTTCAGCTGTAGGTATTACTTGTGTTAACAATGTGCCTCCTTCATGTTCAATTGCTGCTCCTTCAAATGGCGCATTGTATACTGCTCCTGCTGTTGTAGCTATCGCTGCTAACGCTGCAGATGTTGATGGAACAATTGCTTCTGTTGATTTCTATGTTAACGGAACACTTGTAGGAAGTGATGCTACTGCTCCTTATAGCTTCAACTGGACAAGCGTTATTGGTTCAGCTGTATTAACAGTAAAAGCAACTGATAACCGTGGTGCTGTAACTACTTCTTCTGCTGTTGCAATCTCTGTAGCAGATCCTAATGCACTTCCTTACAATGTTTCTACTATCAATGAGAGATGTAATCAAGCGGGTTTCTGCTTACCGGTTATCGCTCATGATACTGTACATAATGTAATTGGTTATGATGTTGTTTTACATTACAACTCACTTAAGCTAAAACCAACAGGATCTATCACTGTTGCTAGTGACTTAATCAACCCTTCTTATGTTGATGCAATCAATAGTATTGATTCAGCAAATGGCAACATGTATATCTCTTTATTCTTCAATGCAAGTGCTCCTGCTAATGCGAAATTTACGGGTGCAGGTACTGTATTCTGTGTAGGTTTTACAAAAACTGCTTTGTTTACATCTGTTGACACATCTGCTGTAACTATTCCTTCATTACAAGAAAGTTATTATAATGGTGTTACTGCTAAGTTAGTTCAAGCAGGTAACTATATCTCTCATAGAGATAGCGTATTTACAGGTAAATTAAGCTTCTGGGCAGATAATAGTCCAATTAAATACAATGCTGCAAATCCTAACCAATATTTGCCAACAAATATAAATGGAAATGATGCATCTTGTTCAACTCCTTCTTCTGTTGTTGTTAATCCTGATACTACAGGTTCATTCTCTCATGTTATTTCTAACGGTCTTAATTTAAATATCAATAAGGATATCCCGGGAACAACTGATGTTCAACCTGTGATCAACGGATTTGATGCATTATTGGCTCGTAAAGTTCTTTTGAATGATGTTTCTTTCATTCCTAATGTATATAACATTATTTCAATGGATGTTAATGAAGACGGTGTAATCAGTGCCGGTGACGTTTCTCAAATTAACCAACGGGCTGTATTGATGATCCCAGAATTCCGTCAAGCATGGAACTATAATGCAAACGGTGTTTCTTACGGTCAATTATCGAAAGATTGGATCTTTGTTGATACTGCTCGTGTTGCAACTGATGCTGCATTTGCAATTTCAACAACATATCCTAATAACGATGGTATCGGATTCTCTAAGTACAAAGTTCCTGTATTGTCATTCTGTATGCCTGTGCCTGCAACAAATATTACTGATTGCCCTGTAATTTCTGCAATGACTTACAAAGGAATCTTAATCGGTGATATCAATGGTAACTACGCAACTACTAGCCCTAATAATGCTTTTCGTTCAACTTCATCTGATAAAGTTGTTATGGATATGTTAAAAGCAGTAGTTGAGAATGGATATTTAACTGTTCCTGTATTCGTTGAATCAGTTGATGCTGTAAATTCATTAGACTTTGCAATGATGTTTAATCAATCTTCACTTCATTTCAATTCGGTTGTGGATAATACAAATTCTTTACAAGCTTTAGCAAATGTAAATGCTGACGATAAAGTTCTTCGCTTTACATCTAATAGCTTGCAGAATTATGATTTATCTAAAGCTCCGGTTTCTGTTCGTTTTGCAATCGGTCAAGGTGAAGTTTCTGCATCTGATTTCAATGCTCTAGCTGCATATGTTAATGGTGAAAGAGTATCTTTTGAATTAGCTTCTGCTAAATTATCAGGTACTGGTTCTATCATCAATATCTATCCTAACCCTGCAACTGATATGTTAAATGTTGAGGTTAGCGAGAATGCAACATTGCAATTAATGGATGTTGAAGGTCGCCAAGTTATTGCTCAAACTGAGGCTTTAGCCGGTGAAACTGCTTCATTCAGCACACAAACTTTAGCTAACGGAGTATATGTTGTTAGAGTATTAAACAGATCTTCTGTATCTGTTAAAAGAGTAGTAGTTAATAAGTAATAATTGTTTCTGTTTTTCTCCAAAAAGGTTGGTCCCCGGTCGGGGGCTGACCTTTTTTATTTAATGTAAAGTTTACAGAATGATAAATTGCTCTTGACTTTCAAAATACTTGCCATTCGTAAATTTGAAATATCTAAAAAGACAAACAAATGGTGAATTCACTTAAAATTAAACTGGTTTTATTATGCTTAATGGTTTCTTCAAGCATTTATAGCCAGAATTATACTAAAGCTCTTAGGATTAATGGAAATCTTAATTCAGCTAAATTATCAACCATTGGTGCTGGAGATTCTGTCGTATTTGATTTGTCTCAAATCAATCTTACTACTTCGCCTCTGGAAATTCCGGTTTCAATTATTTCTGACGATACTATCTATGCCCTCGATTTTTCATTAAAATATGATCATAACGCTTTAGAATATGATACTATATTGGACCTAACCACCTATTTAATGCCTTTGTCTTACTATAATTCTAATGATTCTACTGTTCGCTTCACTAGTAGTAGCTTTCAACCATGCGATACGCTTACTCCTTTAGCCTTAGTTTGTTTTAATTTACTAACCCCAACGTTTAGTAATACTGATTTGTATAGTTTAAAAGCTTACTTAAACGGAAATCAATGTAATATCAAGATTGTTTTCCCAACTATACTTTCTGTACCTGAAACTTCTACGCAAAAATTTAATTTGTATCCTAATCCAGCGATTAATAAAACAACAATTGATGGTTCTGAAGAGTTTCAACTAATGGTTTTTAATCAATTGGGTGTTTCAGTATTTCCGGAAACGATCTATAGTCAGAATAATTCAGCTACATTAAACCTTGAGTCGCTTAAAAGTGGAATGTACTTTTTTGAAGTTAAAAATAAGAAGGGGACTTCTGTTAAAAAATTATTTGTTTGTCATTAAATAGTTGATTGGTTGTGTATAAAAATGGCCGGTTTCCCGGCCCTTTTTATTTATATCACAATCGTACTATTCCGTTCTTGAAATTCTTTGATATAATTACTATACCATTTGCCGGATTTTTTTACCGTTCTATGTTGCGTTTCAAAATCAACATGAACAATTCCAAAACGAGGTGTGTATCCTTCCGACCATTCAAAGTTGTCTAACAATGACCAAACAAAGTAGCCATCAACTTTTAATCCTTCATTTTTAGCTCTTAGCACCTGTTCAATATAAGACTTTAAATAGTTGACTCTTTTTTCATCATTTATTTGACCGTCAATTTTCCTATCATTGAATGCAGCACCATTTTCAGTAATATAAATCTCTTTTACTTCTTTGTATCGATTAAACTGTTTAATCATCTCATAAATGGATTCAGGATAAATCTCCCAATTCATAATCGTCCGATCTACATTCCTTGTTTTAGCATCAATAATTTTTGCATTGAGGTACGGCGTAAATTTAGAATGTGATACGACTTCTCTAGTGTAATTCTGTATTCCTATAAAGTCTGGAATTGCTACTAAATTTTCTAGATCGTTCGATTTGATGTAAGGCTCTAGTTTATTCAAAAAGGGTAGGGTTGTTGTGGGATATCCATATCCTAATAGTGGTTCAATGAAAAGGCGATTAATTAGTGCATCTGTTTTTTGTGCCGCTAAAATATCTTCTATGCTATGCGGATTTAACGGAGTAATATGCGAACATGAAAAAGTCGTTCCAATATGTGCATCAGCGCAGGCTGAACGAATTGTTTTAATTCCTGCAGCTTGTGTTAATGCCGCATGATGAAGTGCCGGCAAATAGTTGTCAACGCCTTTTTTGCCGGGAGCATGTACTCCTAAAAAATATCCGGCTCCTGTAAAAACTACCGGCTCATTAAGTACCATCCAATGTTTTACTCGATCGCCTAAACGATTTACTATTATAGCAGCATATTCGCTAAACCAATTTACAATATCTCTGTTGGTCCAGCCTCCTTTGTCTTCTAATTCTTGAGGTAAATCCCAATGGTATAATGTCACCCATGGGTCTACTTTATTCTCGAGACAATAATCAGTTAATCGATCGTAAAAATCTAGTCCTCGTTGATTTATAAATCCGGGCCCTAATGGCATTACTCTAGGCCACGAGACCGAAAATCTGAAGTTTTTAATATTCAGGCTAGCTAATAATCTGATATCCTCTTTGTAATGGTAGTAAAACTCACATGACTTGTTTCCGTTTTGATTATTGACAATGGCATTCTTCTTCTTGCAGAATTCATCCCATATCGATGATCTCTTCCCGTCAGCGAATTTACCTCCTTCTATTTGATAGGCTGATGTCGCAGCACCCCAAATGAAATCGTTTTTCATATTATTAATTTTCAGCAAGATTTATAGTCATAATTTTCTCAAAGAAATTCATTTCCTTTCTTTTCGAATTGACGACAATATTTTCATGTAAATGATTCTTGATTATTTTGTCAATAATCTTCTCTGTATTGTCCGGATATTCAACTTCTATTGATCGTCCGTGTTTTAACCATTCTTTGATCGTACCATTGTGCTTTTTCTTCAAACTTTTGATCACTGTAACGCCCATTGATTTTAATACGGCTGCATTACAATGTTGTTCATATTGATTCTTCATAGGAATTACCAATAGTTTCTTTCCTAAGAAAAGCGCTTCTGATGTTGTTCCAAATCCTGCATTCGTTATTACGGCATTGCATGAAGCTAAGCTTTCTATGAAAGCTTGATTTGTTAAAGGTAATACAGTGAAATTGGCTTTTTTGTATTCCTTTCGTATATGCTTACTGAATACATGAAATTCACAGCTAGTAATGTGCTTAAGTTTTTCAATTATTCTTTTGTCATCATACGAAGGAAGATATACTGATACATGTCCTTTGTTGCTAATATTAGCTGATCTAATTTCTTTTCTTATTATGGGGGTAGAAACAGTCTCATCAAACGATTTAAAGTGGAATCCATAGGAGTGAGTTACGGGAGCATAGTGATTTAATACTGCCTTCCCTAATGGATCTGAGCCTTTGGGTTTTGGTGCTAAAGGATGTAAGGTCGCTGCTTGATTGCTTAATCCAATGCAAACCTTGTTGTTTAATTTAGCAGCCCAACACGATACGGGTTCAAAATCGCTAATGATTAAATCATAATCTTTGATTGGTATTGATTTTATTTCAGCTAGCAATTTAGCTGTATCTAGTGCTAAATATGTTTTTGTGAAATCAATGCCGCCATTTTTGCCAAAGACAAATCCAAGGCCATGAAATCGATACTTTACTTCAAAAGGTAATTCTAAATCCCATTGTGATGAACTTATTAGTACATCAGTTTCTCCTTTCTGTTTTAAAATAGGCACTATTTCTAAAGCTCTACTAATATGGCCGTTTCCGGTTCCTTGTATGGCATAAAGTATTTTCATTTATTATTGTTTGGGTTATTGGGTAATCCGGGATTGTTAAGTTCTGCAAATAGCATTTTGAATAAATCTTTATTATCCATTGAAACTATGTCATCGTCTTCATTTAAGATTTCTATTTCAACTGTATCCTCATATTTGTAAAGCGACCATTCTCCATTATTATATTCAAGTGCAGTTAAATTTTCAACCCAGTCGCCCGAATTTAAATAGGTAACCGAACCATTATCATTTTTTATTTCTTTAATTTCCGGATGATGAATATGTCCGCAAATTACATAGTCGTATTTGTTACTGATAGCAATGTCGGCACAGGTAACTTCAAAATCATTAATGAATTTTACTGCTTTCTTAACACTGTTTTTAATTTTCTTAGATAATGAAATCTTTTCTCTTCCTGTCTTTTCAAGAATAAAATTGGTAAATCGATTTAATAGAATGAGCAAATCATATCCAATAGCTCCAAGCTTTGTTAGCCATTTAGCATGTTGCATGGTTACATCAAATACATCACCATGGAATATCCATGCTTTTTTACCATCAAGGTCTAAAATCAATTTATTGTTGATTTCTAAATTTCCTAAGCTAAACCCGGAGAATCTTCGTAACATTTCATCGTGATTACCAGTAATGTAATATACCGGAACACCTTTCGAGGCAAACCGAATGATTTCCCTCAAAACTTTCATATGTGATTTAGGAAAGTAGTTTTTGCTGAATTGCCAAATGTCAATAATATCACCATTTAAAACAATCATTGATGGTTTTATCGACTTTAAGTATCTTACCAGCTCTTTGGCGTGACACCCGTACGTCCCTAGATGAATGTCAGATATAACTACTATTTCTACTTCTCTTCTAAGTGACGACATGATTTTCATTTTGTCAAGAGTAAATATTGTTCGAAGTGTCGAAACGATGTTTTTTCAAGTACTTTAGCGAGGATGAAAAGGAGAGAAAAGATTGTATTAAAATCACCTCTATACGATTCTTTAAAATAACCAGTACACTTGAATAGATTTTCATAATGCAATGTTATAATTACATTATTAACGTAGTTTCTCGTTAATGTTAACTATATGTTAAGTCAATATGCTAAATAACAAACGTAAATAGTGTAATTAACCCTTATAGTCTTGTAATGATGGTTTATAAATTTGCATTTACTTTTGTTGGACTGCTAATTCAATTTTGCAGAAAATATTTATGAAAACGAACTTACAACTAGAAAAGGATATTAAGGAATCTATCAATTGGGAGCCCTTACTTAGAAACACCGATATAACAGTTGTTGCAAAGGACGGAATAATAACTTTATCAGGTGTTGTAGATAGCTTCCATAAAAAGACCCTCATTGAATCTGTTGTAAAAAACGTTTTCGGTGTTAATGCCGTTGTCGAGAAATTAGAGGTAAAACTCGATTTAAACTTAAAACTTGATGACGAAGCAATAGCCGTGGAAGTCGTAAATGCTCTACGCATGAACTTGGAAATTCCAAATGAAAAAATTAAAGTGAAAGTTGAGAAAGGTTGGGTTACTCTCGATGGTGAAGTAAATTGGAATTTCGAAAGAGAATCTGCAAAAAAAGCAATCAGCTGCTTAGCAGGAGTTAAAGTTGTAATCAGTAATTTAAGAGTTAAACCTGAATCTCACGATGAAGTAGAGAAAGCTCAGATTGAAAGTGCTCTCGACCGCAATTGGGCAATTGATTCAGATGATATAGAAGTTATCGTTTCCGGTACAAAAGTTACTTTAAATGGAACTGTTGATACTTGGTATCAGAAGAATGAAGCTGAACGAATCGCATGGAATGCTCCGGGGGTATGGACAGTCATAAACTCATTGGCTGTGGAATATGACCACGAATTTGCCGACTAAGTCTAATTAAAAATTTGCTTTTCGATAGCAAAAAGCATTGCCTTTTCAATATTTTTTGAGGAAATTGAATTTGTCGGATCTAATTTTGATTAGAGCAATGCTTTTTATTTTTTATTACTAGTGTTTTTAACTTAAAAACTATTTTTTATGGTCACTAATCTCACAAATACTGCAATAGGTATTACAGACGATCATCGCCAATCTGTGGCGAACGTATTAATGATTCTTTTGTCTGATGAGTTCGTTCTTTACACTAAGACGCTTAACGCTCATTGGAATATTGAGGGCATCGATTTTAATGATAAGCATAAGCTTTTCGAAATGCAGTTCGATCAAATCCGTGATTTTATTGATCGTATCGCAGAACGAATTCGATCAATCGGACACTATGTTGATGGTACTTTGGCGTCGTTTCTCAATCTTACGCATTTTACCGAGAAAAGTAATTTAAAAATGAAGGAAGATTCTTTTTAAAAGAGTTGCTATCTGATCATGAAAGTATCATCATTCATTTGAGAGAGAATATCGAGAAATTTGCTAAAGAGTACCGCGATTTAGGTACTAGTGATTTCATTACGGGTTTAATGGAAGAGCATGAAAAAATTGCTTGGTACATCCGCTCTCATTTGAAGTAATAATTGTTTTATTTGACTCTTAAATATTAAAGTAATGGAAAATGAAAGTTCAAAGAACCTTCTAAAGGGTCAGGAAATATTTCCGATTGATATACCAAAAATAGTTGAAATTCCTACTGAGTTAAATCCTAATTCAAGTGTAGATCATTCTAATCCCGGTTTCCCCGAAGTCATTGAATTTGTTTCGAAAACAGATGTACAAAATACTGACTCAAGTTCTAAAAATGACATTACAGATTCTGAAGAACCTGATATTACCAAACTACCTTACAATGAACATTCAAATGAATGTGATCATAAGGTAGATGATGAAACTTTCTCGGTGGAAAATCAAACTGATTGCGATGTTTAACATGTTAAGTTTATGAAAGAATATATTCTCTTTTCACCCTATAAAATGGGTTCAATAGCGCTTTCTAATCGTATTGTTATGGCGCCTATGACACGGTGCAGAGCAATTGATAATATTCCGACTCCTTCAATGGAAACGTATTATTCTCAACGGGCTACAGCCGGACTAATTATTACAGAGGGAACAGCTCCATCTGCTAATGGATTAGGCTATGCCCGAATCCCCGGAATATTTTCTACTGAACAAATGTTTGCATGGAAGAAGATTGTTGATTCAGTGCATGACGAAGGTTCAAAAATATTCTTGCAGATTATGCATACCGGACGGATTTCTCATCCACTTAATATGCCTGAGAATTCAATAATATTTGCTCCTTCAGCTGTGAAAGCGAAGGGGCAAATGTGGACAGACCAAAAGGGGATGCAAGATTACATGATTCCTATGGAGATGAGTATATCCGATATTTCTAATTCAATCACCGAATTCGTTATTGCTGCTGAGAATGCTATGCTTGCAGGTTTTGATGGTGTTGAAATTCACGGCGCAAACGGATATCTCGTTGAGCAGTTTCTTTCACCCGAAACTAATCTTCGTTCAGATAATTATGGAGGTGGATTCGAAAATCGTTGTCGCTATTTATTAGAGCTTGTTGAAGCTGTTGCTGCAGGAGTCGGACGCGATAGAGTAGGTATCCGTCTTTCACCGTTCGGTACTGCCAACGATATGCCGGTATACGACGAGATTGAATCTACGTACGAATATTTGGCAAAACAGCTTAATAAATTAGCAATTGCATATATTCATTTAGTCGATCATTCTTCAATGGGTACTCCTGTAGTTCCTCAACATTTAACGAATGTAATCCGACATCACTTTAAGAAAACTGTGATTTTGTCGGGAGGATATACTAAAGAGAAAGCAGAAGTCGATCTATTGAAAAAAGAAGGTGACCTAGTTGCATTCGCAAAATTGTTTATCAATATTCCCGATTTGGTTGATCGTTTTAAAAATAATCTACCGCTATCTGATAATTTGGCTACTGATTTATTTTATACAAACGGTGAAGAAGGTTATACCGATTATCCCGCCTATAAGCATGAGTTAGTATAATTAATTACTTTGATGAAAAGAAAAGCCGACAGTTTTGCCGGCTTTTTTCTTGTATAGAAATATTCTTTATCCTACAACAAACCAAGGATTTAATAAATCAGTTTTATTGTAAACGATAGGAGTAGATTCTGTTGGATTAACAACGCTATATCCTGCGTATAAGGCGATAGCTTGTCCCGCAGCTGTATCCCATTCCATTGTTGGCGCAAATCGCGGATAAACGTCGGCAGAGCCTTCAGCAACTAAACATAGTTTTAGTGAACTTCCTTTTGAGATCAAATCGAGATCGCCATGCTTTTTTCTGAGCTCTTCAATAAATTCTTGCGTCTCTTCACTCATATGACTTCTGCTGGCAACTACAGTGTATTTGCGATCATCGTTTTTAATCGGAAGTTTTTTCGCAACAGAAATAAATTTATCGGTAATGTTTTGCGATAAAGCAAGATGCATCAAGTAATCGTAATCGGCTTCTATTTTGTAGCTTCCCGTTCCTTCAGCTCCGAAATACAACGAGTTAATGATCGGAGCATAGATAACTCCTGCCACCGGCGTATTCCCTTTTATTAAAGCGATGTTTACCGTAAACTCTCCGTTTCGTTTAATGAATTCTTTCGTGCCGTCAAGAGGATCTACCATCCAAAATAATTTCCATTTGTTGCGTTCTTCAAAAGGAATCATTTTGCCTTCTTCACTTAAAACAGGAAGCATTGTTTCTTTCAACCCTTCCATTATTTTTAAATGCGATCTTTTGTCTGCTTCAGTTAATGGACTTTTATCGTCTTTTATTTCAACAGCTATTTCATTGGCATAAACACCGGTAATCTCTTTACCTGCCAAGATCGCAGTTTTAATTGCGACAGCAAGAAGTTCGTTGTAGTTTTCCATTTCTAAAAGCGGTATTTATTAAACAATCATTCCGGCAGCAACGGTTTCGTTAGTGCCTTCATCTATTAAAATTACACTTCCGGTATATCTATTCTTGCGATATGAGTCGAAGTATAATGGAACAGTTGTTTTTATGTTTATTCTGGCAATGTCATTCATGCCGATTTCTTTGTCGTTTTCGTTGCGATGCAAAGTGTTGATATCGATTTTATATCGAATGTCTTTAATTACGCATCGAGCGTCTTTTATTGTATGACGAATTGCGTATTTCCCTCCTAATTGTAGTTTGTTCGCATTCATCCAGCAAATCATTACGTCGAATTCTTGTTCCATATTCGGAGCATTGTTTTCGCGTACAATCATGTCTCCGCGACTAATATCTACATCGCGATCTAATGTCATTGTTACCGACATTGGCGCATACGCTTCTTCAATATTCTCGCCGAATAACTCTACTGTTTTTATCACGGCAGATTCTCCGCTTGGTAGAATTTTTACTTTATCTCCAGGTTTGTAAATTCCACTTACAATTCTTCCTGCATATCCTCTGTAATCGTGATATTCGGTTTGTTGAGGACGAATTACATACTGAACAGGGAAACGACAGTCAATATGGTTTTCGTCGCTGCTTATATGAATGTTCTCTAGAAGATACATTAATGTCGCTCCTTGATACCATGGCATATTTTGCGATTTGTCTACTACATTATCGCCTTTTAATGCACTGATAGGTAAGAAGTGGACGTCTTTAATATCTAGTTTAGAAGATACATGTCTGAATTCTTCAACTACTTTGTTAAATGCTGCTTCAGAATATTCCACCAAATCCATTTTGTTAATACAAATGATTAAGTGTGGAATTTGTAATAGCGAAGCAATAAACGAGTGACGAATGGTTTGTTCAAGTACTCCTTTACGTGCATCCACTAAAATCAATGCAACGTTCGCTGTTGAAGCTCCTGTAACCATATTACGGGTATACTGAATATGTCCCGGTGTATCTGCAATAATGAACTTACGCTTCGGTGTTGCGAAATAACGATAAGCTACATCAATTGTAATTCCTTGTTCTCGCTCTGCTTTTAATCCATCAGTTAATAAACTTAAGTCAACATGCTCAAATCCGCGTTGCTGACTTCTTTGTTCAATGGCTTCGAGCTGATCTTCGAAAATTTGTTTTGAATCGTAAAGCAAACGGCCTATCAATGTACTTTTCCCGTCATCAACACTTCCTGCTGTCGTAAAACGCAACAATTCCATGTTCATGTATCCGTCTTTGCTGAAATCACTCATTATATATTAAAATTATATACTATTTAAATGTAAAGGGTATTGGCTGTTTTTTCGATCGACTAAAAGTATCCCGCTTTCTTACGGTCTTCCATCGCTGTTTCACTTCGCTTGTCATCTTGACGTGTGCCGCGTTCTGTTGTTCTCGATGCTGCTATCTCATCAATGATTTCTGACAATGATGATGCAGGTGATTCCACTGCTCCGGTACAAGTCATGTCGCCGATTGTGCGGAATCGAACAACTTTCTTCTCTACTTTCTCAGTATCTTTTAATGTGATGTATTCTGAATAGGCTAATAACATTCCGTCGCGATCTACTACATCACGTTCGTGTGTGAAATAGATTTCCGGAATTGGGATATTCTCTAGTTGGATATACATCCAAACATCCATCTCTGTCCAGTTTGATAGTGGAAATACTCTGAAATGTTCTCCGATATGTTTTCTTCCGTTTAACAACATCCATAACTCAGGGCGTTGGTTTTTCGGATCCCATTGTCCGAATTCATCACGATGTGAGAAGAATCGTTCTTTTGCTCTGGCTTTTTCTTCGTCGCGTCGAGCTCCACCCATAGCAGCATCAATCTTCAGTTCTTCAAGCGCATCTAGAAGCGTGATCGTTTGCAATACGTTTCGACTTGCATTCGGGCCTTTCTCTTCTCTCGCTCTTCCTTTGTCGATTGAGTCTTGTACATAACGCACTTCTAAACGAGCACCAATCTCTTCTACCATCTTATCGCGGAAAGTAAGTGTCTCGGGGAAGTTATGTCCCGTATCAATATGAAGTAAAGGGAAGGGAATACGAGCGGGATAAAACGCTTTTCTTGCCAAATGCGTCATTACAATCGAATCTTTTCCTCCTGAAAAGAGCATTGCAGGGCGTTCAAATTGTGATGCCGCTTCGCGAATCACATAGATGGCTTCTGCTTCTAACTCACGCAGGTGGTTCAAATGGTATAAAATCATCCTATATCAGGGTTTAATTCTTTTTAACGAATAATCTAAAATTTGGTTTACACAGTCCTCAAGACTGTCTTCAGCCGTTTTAACAGTAATCTCGGCTGTTTCAGGGGCTTCAAAAGGTGATGAAATGCCTGTGAAGTTGGGAATTTCGCCTTTTCGCGCTTTCGCATACAGTCCTTTTACATCGCGCTGCTCACAAACTTCCAGAGGGCAATCAACATGTACTTCGATGAATTCTCCCTCTGCAATTAGGTTTCTTACTTGATCTCTGTCTTCTTTGAAAGGGGAGATAAAAGCGGTAATCACTATAATGCCGGCATCCATGAATAACTTGGCTACTTCGCCGATTCTACGGATGTTTTCTTTGCGGCCTTCTTCAGTAAAGTCGATATTCTTGTTCAAGCCATGGCGGATATTATCGCCATCGAGTAAATAAGTTTTGAATCCTTTGAAGTATAATTCTTGTTCCAGTTTATCGGCAATGGTACTCTTTCCTGATCCGGAAAGTCCTGTAAGCCAAATTAATACGGGTTTTTGGCCCAGTAATTTCAATCGGTCGTTACGGGTAATTTTATAATCTTGCCTAACAATATTTGTGGATTTCATGATTCTGCTTTTGTCCGGAAAATCCGGCTGCAAAGTTCACACTTTATTTCGAATCTACCTCGAAAAAATGTGTCGGATTGAGGTCTGCTATACCTCTTTGTTTATATCATATTATACCAATAAGCGATACCGAAGATGGTAAAGGCCATATAGATGAGCGTTGGGATGAACCCATATTTGATATAATCGATGAATTTATAACCTCCCGGACCGTAAACCATTAAGTTCGTTTGATAACCGAATGGTGTGAGGAAGTCGGCACTGCTGGCAAAAGCAATCGTGAGCAATAATGGAGTAAAATTTGTTATTCCCAGTTGATGTCCCGTTGCTACTGCTATAGGAAAAGTAATGGCAACGGCTGCTGCATTGGTAACAAACATGGTTAGTACATTAGTAACAATATACAGTCCCAGTAAAATTCCTAAGGTAGGATGAATACCTTGTGTGGCAGTGATAACTGATTCTGCAAATACTTTGTCGGCACCGGATGCGCTAATCGCTTTTCCAACTCCAATTGCCAAAGCAAGCATAATCATAAGATCTAGATCAAGCGATTTTTTAATTTCATCGACTGTCACAATACCTACTGCCGCAACGATTGACGTAAGTACAAACAGCGACATGAATAAGCTTGAAATATCTAAAGCTTCAAGAACGAAAGAAGCTGCAATGGCTAAAATTATCCACTTGATTTTCCCTTTATTCGCTTTATTGATTTCACGTTTTTTAGAGACTACAATTAAGTCTCGTCCAGCCTCAGCACGATTGCGGAAATCTTTACCTGCTATTACTAAAATTAAATCGCCACTGTGTAATTCTATCTCACCAACTTTGCCTGTTAGTTTTTCTCCATGGCGATTAACTGCTATGATTGCCGCATCGTATTGCTCGCGGAAATTACTTTTGTTGATAGGGATATCGATCAATGCCGAATTCGGACTAATAATCACTTCAACTACCTCTAGCTTTCCGTTTAAAGGATATTCGTCAATGTTAGCCAACAATAAATCCGTTTGATCGTTAACAAGATCTATTACCGTGTCGGTTTCTCCTGCAAACATCAAAACGTCTCCCGACTGTATGATCTCTTCAGGTGATACGGGAGCAATGGTTTTATCGCCTCTTATAATTTCAACAACATAAAGTCCTCGTAAACTACGAAGTTTATTATCGTCGATTGATTTTCCTACAAATGATGATGTCGAAGGAACAACTGTTTCAACTAAATACTCTCGAGGATCTTCTTTGAATTCTGTTAAAGCATCTTTTCTGCTTGGCAGTAATTTATCCGAGAAGAAAATTATGTATAAACATATCGCTACCATGATAGGTAATCCTACCGGGGTAAAGTCGAACATCTTCAATGGTGCTAACCCTGCGTCAGTAGCTAATCCGCTCACCACTAAGTTTGTCGAAGTTCCGATAACAGTTACTGTACCTCCAATAATTGCAGCCATCGATAATGGCATTAAAACTTTTGATGGGGCAATTTTCTTACGCTTCGACCAATCATATACATACGGCAACATGAGAGCTACCAATGGCGTATTATTTACGAAAGCTGAAACACTTGCAACCGAAAAACTCATTCGGGCCATGAACGCACGATATGATAACCCTGGTCGAAGTAATTTGTAAATCGATTGATCTAATGCAGCTGATCTTTTAATAACATCACTTAATATGAGTAAAAGGAAAATGACAGCAATTTGCTCATTTGCAAATCCGCTTAAAGCCTCTTTTGGTGTAATAACCTGCAACAGCATGAGCATTGCAATGGCTATTACAAATACAATCACGGGTTTAATCCACTCTTTATAAAGAGAAACTACAATGAATACAATAACTAACGAAACGATTATTACCGGTGATGTCATATAGAATTAATTAGTTTTCTTGTGCAGAAAACGGGCTAACGAATTTACCGCAGATTTTTGAAAAATGGACGGAAATGTAAATAATTCTTACATGATAATAAATATCAGTAATGAGGATGGCTCATTTGCAGCAAAGAATAGTTAGCTTTAACATGAATTTTTACGTGTTAAAGTCATGATTATTCCCGTTTGGCATTGCTTAGGCATGATTTTTATACATAAGATAGGAAATTGGAGTTGTGCTATTTAAATTCGTAGCAGTTTTATGAAGGTTCCGTTACCATCTCTTGATATGATCTCAATGTATTCATTAGTTTCGGGTTGCAAGAGGCATATCCATGTAAGTAGACGAAAAGTTATTGCTAGTTTAATAATTGTCTTTTTATTTTTCTTTGGATTTCTATATGCTTCCAGCGTTTATTTTATAAAATCTTCGAAAATTCGTTTTAAGTCAGAAGCACCCCTAGAAACCATTATTGCGGAATCAACTGAGATGAAAGGGATGCTGGATTTACAATCGAAGAACTTTGCATTTACCGTTAATAATGAGAGTTTTAAGGGTTTTAATAGTCCACTGCAACGTGAACATTTTAATGATAACTACCTTGATACTGATAAGTATCCTGTAATTTCATATACCGGTCGAATTATTGATGAGATCGATTTTAATAAACCCGGTACATATACAGTGCGTGCAAAGGGGATGATGAATGTAAAGGGAATTAATCGTGAGCGTCTCATAAAAAGTGTGGTGGATGTGAAACCCAATTCAATTAAAATTACTTCTGAATTTACCGTACTTTTGGATGATTACAGTATTCGTATTCCTCGAGTTGTAAATCAAAAAATTGCTCCAGAAATACAAATCACTTTATCTGCTAACTTAGAACCACAGAAGTAATTATGATTCTAAAAAGGTATTTAGTTTGTTTTTTGTTGATGATGATTTCATTTTCATCACAAGCTGAAATTCCATTTTTTAAAACTTTGCAGGTCGATCGGGAAAACAAAAATCTCCGGATTAATGTGTTGTTTCAAGATCAGAGTGGATTTATTTGGGCCGGGACTGATCATGGTTTGTATACCTATGATGGATTTGTTTTTGAAAAGGTAATTCGTGATACTGGGGCGGTGCAGATGAATATTTCTTGTATCGCTGAGGACGCTAACGGAGCTTTGATCGTTGGTACCGAAGATGGAATTATATTGAAAAAAACACATGAGCGATTTCATCTTTTACCTTATCGTACTAAAGGTCCTGTTCGATCAATTATCGATATGGGAGAATATGGCTTGTGGGTGGCGAGCTACGGTGATGGTATCTATACAATGAAAGGTAGCAATTGGAAGAAGATTTCCGGTATTGCCGATAATTTTATTTATTCCTTGGTAAAACATCCTTCGGGTAAAGTATTTGCCGGTACTGATTTAGGAATGATTGTCTTTGATCTTAATAATGGAAGCTTCAGTTCTAAGCTAATTGATAGTAATCTTGGACTGCCTGATAACTTAGTTAGAATTATCAAATATTATGATGAGAATTCGGTGATTTTAGGCTTTCAAGAGAAAGGGATAGCATTGTACAATATTAAGCAAGGAACATTTTCTGTGCCTTCCAAAGCGCAAAACTGGACGTACGGACCGGTTGATTGTATGGCAATGCTTCAAAATGAATATTGGATTGGTACTGAAGGAATCGGTATTGTTGATTTTGAGTTTAATGGCGACCGTCGCCTAAGAAATTTTAATAGAGCTAACGGCTTTGCCTATACTAAAATCTATGATTTGTTAAAAGATCGAGAAGGTAATATATGGGTGTCGGCTGATAATAAGTTGTTAATTTCTCCTGGAGAGAAGGTGGAAATTATTCATGAAAATGATAAGTTTTCTTTTGATAGCATTCAAGCAATCACTTCAGATGCCGATGGATATATTTGGTTTAGCACCAAAAGTGGATTGTTTCGATATAATTATACCGCACCGGAGAATCAAAATTTAAAAAAATTCGAAGTGCTCAAGAAAAAAAATCTTCATATTGTTTCTTTATTTGAAGATGATTGGGGCTTTCTATGGATCGGAACTTTCGACGATGGTTTGTATCGACTAAATACGCTGAATGGAGAAGTGATGAGCTTCGGAGCAAAAAATGGATTGGCGAATGCAAACGTGATTTCTATTTCCGGTCACGATAATAAATTGTGGCTGGCTACTTTGGGTGGTATAATTTCATGTGATATTATAGAAGATCAAAAAATTCCAGGGAAGTTGTACTATAATTTTTCTCGACCGGATGATTTTAGCGATCCCGGTGAGGTATTCGTTTATAACGTTTTTATTGATAGCAAAAATAGAGTTTGGTTTGGTACCGATGGGAAGGGAATAAGTGTATTTGAAAACGGTAAATTTAAAAGCTTTACAGATTTCGATAATGGAAGAGGGAAAGTTGTGTATTCAATCACTGAAGATAAATCAGGAAATATTTGGTTTAGTACTCTTAGTCATGGTATCTATCGATTTGATGGTAGGAATTTTAAGAATATCGGAATAAAAGAAGGACTGCGTGAGCTTGAAATTTCCGGTATAACTTCTGATAATTCCGGAAATATTGTTGTTGTGCATAGCCGAGGTATTGACGTAATCAATCCGCGAAATTTTGAAATGGAATATATTGGCGCAGAAGCAGGATTAGAGAATATCGATTGCGATTTAAATTCATTAACTACAGATAGAAAGGGGAATATCTGGATCGGTTCTCAGAAAGGCTTAATTCGCTTTTATAATTACAAGAAAGGTGTGTCTAAATATCCTTTAACAAATATCAGAAAGATTTATACTTTCATGAAGCCAGGTAAAGGAATTCGCGATTCAGTTTTTAAGTATAACCAAAATCAAATATCAATTGAATTTATCGGATTGTGGTTTAATAATCCTGAAGCTGTTGTTTATCGATATCGTTTATTTGGGTATAGCGATCAATGGTTAATTACTCATGATCGCATTGTTACATTCCCAAATCTTCCACCTGGAAATTATAGGTTTGAATTAGAAGCGTCTAATAATAATCGATTCGTAAATCCATATACGGCTTCATATTCTTTCAAAATAAAGAAACCTTTATGGAAAGAAGGTTGGTTTATTTTCTTAGCGGTGTTATTATTTGCTGGAATAATTGTAGTTATTGTACGGGATAGAACACGTAGATGGAGGCATTTCGAATCGATCGAGAAGGAGAAAATGGAGTATCAATATGAAACATTAAAGAGTCAAATTAATCCACATTTCTTGTTTAATAGTTTCAATACATTAATAACGATTATTGATGATGACAAAGAGAAGGCGATTGATTATGTGGAAACATTATCTGATTATTTTAGGAGCATGCTTCAGTATCGAGATATGGATACTATTACCTTGAAAGAGGAATTAATTATCGTAAATAGTTACTTTTACTTACAGCAAAAGCGATATGGGAAATATGTCGATTTGCAAATTGATATTCCTGATTCTTGGCTTTATCAATATCGAGTTCCTCCTCTGTCAATTCAGTTGTTGATTGAAAATTGCATAAAGCATAATGCAGTTTCACACGAAACGCCTTTGTATATCAATGTTATTGCCAGCGAAAGAGAAACTTTATTAATAAATAATAATCTAAATCCGAAAAAACAATCCGATCCAAGTACAGGGATCGGACTTGAAAATATCATTAACCGATTTAAAATCTTATCGAATCAAGAAGTTTATATCAGTAAAAATGATGAAATATTCACAGTGGAAATACCATTAATACCGGCTTAATTATGAAAATACTCATTATTGAAGATGAGGCACCAGCTGCTGAACGTCTTAAGAAATTAATTCTGGAAATTGAACCCGGAGCAATCATTCCGGAGTCGCCTGTTAGTATTAAATCAGCCGTAAAATGGCTGAAGGAGAACCCAAGTCCTGATTTGCTCTTTATGGATATCCATCTTGCCGACGGACATAGTTTCGAGGTTTTTAATGAAGTACAGGTAACTGCACCGGTGATATTCGTTACGGCTTACGACCAATATGCTTTAGATGCTTTTAAAGTAAATAGTATCGATTATTTGTTAAAGCCGGTAAAAAAAGACGATTTGAATCGTGCTATGGAAAAGTTTAAGTTACTTACTGCTCTGAGCACCAATCAAGTACAAGCTTTGTTGAAGCAAATTAATCCAACTTCCACATCAAAAGAACTTCAAAAACGCATTATCATTCGATATGGCGATACGATTAAGATGGTGGAAATCAATGATGTAGCTTATTTCTATACAGAAGATAAGATTAATTTTTTATGTACCAAAGACAACTTAAGGTATCCGATTGATCAAAATCTCGATGAATTAGAGGCAATCACTGATGATGCAGTATTCTTTAGGATAAATCGACAATTTATTGTGAACATTGGCGCTATCGATAAAATGTTAGCGTGGTCAAAATCAAGGGTTAAGATCGTTTTAAAACCTGCTTGTGAGCATGAAACAATCGTAAGTACCGAACGATCTCCACACTTTAAGGAGTGGTTAACCGGGACTTCTAAATAATAGAATTAGTTCAAAATTCCCGTTCAAAGTACACTTTTCCGCATTCAGCAACATGCATATAATAAAGTAGTCGCCGCCACCGTAATTTAGCATCGACACTAAGAAAAATGCAAAACAAAACAATTGTACTTATTATCTGCTCAATTCTGGCAATGGCATCTATTACTTCATGTAAGCATGACATACCACAACCGGCATTTGTAAATAATAACGGGAACAATGGGGGTGGGAATGGGAATGGTAACGGTAACGGTTCTTTGCCCCCTTGTGACCCGGATTCGGTATATTTTGATCAGCAAATACTACCCATCCTAGTATCTAACTGTACAATGTCGGGATGTCACAATTCTACCACACATGCCGAAGGAATTGATTTAACTTCATATGCAGCAGTAATGGCTTCAGATGTAGTTAAGCCTACTCGTCCATACAGTAGTGACTTGTATAAGTCAATCACAGATAATGATCCTGACGATATAATGCCACCTGCACCTGCTGCACATCTTTTGGCGGCTCAAATAAGCTTGATTAAAACTTGGATCCTTCAAGGAGCTCAAAACCTTCATTGCGATGCAGGCTGTGATACTACTTATGTTACTTACAGCAATAACATTGCACCAATTATGTCTACGTATTGTAATGGATGTCATAGTGGTGCTAACGCTAGTGGAGGAATAGATTACACAACATATTCATCAGTGAGTGATGCTGCTTCCGACGGTTCATTGTATGGTAGTGTAATTCACGACCCTAATTGGAGCGCTATGCCGAAAAACAGTGCAATGTTGCCTCAATGTAAAATTGATCAAATCAGAATTTGGGTGAACGCAGGTGCACCAAATAACTAAAAGCAAGAATAGAACTAGTATATGAAAGCGTTTAAGCTCGGTAGTCTCATTGTGTTGTTTGTATTGGCAATAGTATCTTTTGAAGGATGTTATTATGATACAGAAGAAACTTTGTATCCACCAACAGGTACATGTGATACAGCAAACATTACTTATAACAACACAATAAAATCGATTGTTCAAACAAGTTGTAATGCGTCGGGTTGTCATGATGCAGTTAGTGCTTCTGCAGGATACGATTTTACAACTTATGACGGATTAAAAGGAGCAGCAGATGATGGCTCATTATATGGTTCTATAACCTACGATTCAAATTGGTCTGCTATGCCGAAAAATGGCAATAAATTAGATCAATGCAGTATTAATCAAATTAAAATCTGGATCGATGCCGGAGCATTAAATAACTAAGAGAAATGAAAGCGTTAAAAATAATTTTAGTATTAGCTATTATAGCAGCAATTGGCGGATATTATGTTTATAACAAGCCGGTTTCCGGTTTGGAAGATACAAAGCCGGCATTCACAATGAGTTCAGATGAATTGTTCTCTGCATTTGAAACTGATGAAACCGGTGCAAATAAAAAGTACTTAGGTAAAGTTATTGAAGTGTCAGGAACGGTACAATCAGTAAACCATGAGCAAGACGGAAATACTAGCGTAACTCTTCAAACTACAGGAGGGATGTTCGGAGTTATCTGTCGACTAGACTCTGTGAATTCTAGTCCTCAAGGAATTGCAAATGGCCAAAAAGTATCAATGAAAGGCGAATGCAGCGGAATGTTAATGGACGTTGTTCTTGTTCGCTGCGTAAACGTTAAAAAGTAAATAAAACCATTATTATAAACCATTATTAAATGAAAAAAATCTTACTTCTTACTACTGTCGTAGTTATTGCACTGGGAGCAATGTCTTTCGGTGTATTAAGCCCGAATGGTAAAGCAGGATATACAAATTCTCCTTCTGAGGGAAATTGTACATCTTCAGGATGCCACAATTCTTACACTGTCAATACAGGTGTAGGTTCTACAGTTTTGTCATCTACAAACATGACAAACTGGGAATACACTCCGGGAACAACTTATCATATGATTCTTACTGTGAAATATACTGGGAGATCATTATTCGGATTAGGCCTAGAGTGTTTAACTACTGCAAATGCTAACGCAGGAACATTAGTTATTACTAACGCTGCTCAAACAAAGATCTCTACGAAAACAGTAAGTGGTGTTTCTCGTAAAAATGTTGTACAACAACAAAATGGTGGTGTACATGCTGATTCAATGCAGTTCGTGTTTGACTGGACAGCTCCAACAACAAATATCGGAAACGTGAAATTCTACTTCTCAGGAATGGCAGCTAATAACAATGGAACTGAATCAGGTGACTATGTTTATACAGGAAGCCAAACTGTTACCCCTGCTTCAACAGTTGGAGTTCAAGAAGTACAAGCAAATACATCTGCTCTTCAAGTGATTAACCTAGGTAGTGCTCTTCATTTAACGTATTCTGCAAAGGCTTCTTCAAATTCAAATGTTGAATTATATGACATCAAAGGTTCTTTAGTAAATCGCGTAGCTTTCGGTAAGCAAAATGCCGGAAACGTAGAATTGGATATGCCTATGTCGGGTTCTTTAAAATCTGGCGTGTATATTGTAAAGGTAATCCAAGGATCTGACGTCCTTACCAAAAAGACGGTATTAACCTTCTAAAAACAATTAAATCCAAAACAATATGAAACGCATTCTCTTTATCATTGCTTTAGCAACTTCTATCAGCGCATCTGCTCAGGAACGTTATTTTACTCGTGGCGCTAGTGTATCATTCTTTGCCGACGGTTCTAATACCCCTGAAAAAATCGAGGCGCACAATGGTCAGGGTACAAGTGTATTTGATGCAAAAACCGGCCAATTTGAATTCGCAGTACTTATGAAGGCTTTCGAATTCGAAAAAGCGCTTATGCAAGATCACTTTCATGAAAATTATGTGGAGTCTGAAAAATATCCTAAGTCTACCTTCAAAGGTAACGTAGTTGATATGTCGAAAGTTGATCTTTCAAAAGATGGAGCCTACCCTGTAAAAGTGAAGGGAAATTTAACGCTTCATGGTGTTACTAAGGAAGTGCTTACTGATGCAGTATTTACTGTAAAAGGCGGCAAAGTAAATGGCGCATCAACTTTTAAAATACTTTTGGCGGATTATAAAGTTGAAATTCCTAATTTAGTGAAGGATAAAATATCTAAAGATGTTAGAATTGTGGTTGATGCCAACTACACAAAAATGTAATCAATTATGAGGAAGTTCATTCCTGCAAAGTTTCGTTACCTCTTAGCCGTTATAATGCTATTGTCGTTTGTACAACGTGTGCAAGCACAAGATGATTTATTAGGTTTATTAGGTGAAGAAAAACCGACAAAAGAGTTTCAGCGAAATGCCTTTAAAGCTACGCGCGTTATTAATGCGCACTCGATGGAATGTTTGTCGAGAGGTGTTCTTGATTTCAGAATACTTCATCGCTTCGGTTTAGTAAATCAAGGTGCTTATGAGGCTTTTGGTCTCGATCAAGCAACTATTCGTTTAGGTCTTGATTATGGCATCAGCGATCGATTAACTGTCGGCATCGGAAGAAGCAGCAATAAGAAAGAATTGGATGGATTTATTAAGTTTCGTCCGATCTGGCAGGCTAAAGGTGGTGGATGGCCGTTCTCGGTAATCCTTATCTCAGGAATTGTTAAAGATGGAATGAAGTGGGCCGATCCTAATCGCGATAATTATTTCTCTTCGAGATTAAGTTATTATCATCAAGTTGTTATCGGTCGTAAATTCTCTGAGGCGTTCTCACTTCAGTTTATGCCAACTGTAGTTCACCGTAATTTGGTAGCTACCGAAGCCGATAATCATGATATTACAACGATTGGAGTAGGTACACGTTTGAAATTAACAAACAGACTTGCAATTACTGCAGAATACTTCCGTCATATTACTGATCTTCCCGTAGGATATACCGATCCATTATCGATCGGATTTGATATCGAAACCGGCGGTCACGTTTTCCAGTTGCATTTCACTAATGCTTTAGGTATGAATGAAAGAGCATTCCTGGTTGGAACAGATGGGAAAGTGGATAAAGGCGATATTCATTTCGGCTTTAATATTTCTCGTGTGTTCACTCTTTCAAAACCTAAAAAGTTTAGAAAGGCAAGCTAAGAAATAGGTTAGGTTTAATAAGCAAAAACGGCAACGATATAATTTATCTGTTGCCGTTTTGCATTTATGATGAATGTTCTTTTAAAACATTGCGTGATATGCTCTTTTGAAATATTGTCCGATTTTACGAAGTGGTTTCATCAACATTGTAAGCACTCCCGGTTTCATTCCGTTAAGTTTCCATGCCATTTTATCTTCAATGTTCGCTTTTAATTTTACAAAGAAGCTAACATTGCTTACGCCACCCATGCGCATTTTAACGATTACTTCGTTGAGGTATGCTAGTTTAATTTTGTTCTTGTGAATTAAGCGTAGCATTAATTCGTAGTCGGCCGATAACTTTAACTCTGTGTTGAACCCGCCAAATTTTTCATAACATTCTTTTTTTACAAAGAAGGTCGGGTGTGGAGGCATCCATCCTCTCACAAACGCATCTTCTTCGTATTCTCCCGAATTCCATGTACGCATTACTTTATTTACATCGTTACGGTTAACGAAAACTAAATCCGCATATACACCTTCAATCGTTGGGTCTTCTTCGAATTTCTTTACAACCTTGCTTATTACTTGGTCGTTAGCGTATAAATCGTCAGAATGAAGCATCCCAATAATATCACCGGTTGCTTGCTTGATTCCTTTGTTTAATGCATCGTAAAGTCCTTTATCTTTTTCTGAAACTACCTTAGCAATTCCGTGCTTGTATTTCTCTACAATCTCCAATGTTTTGTCTTTCGATTTTCCATCAATAATGATGTACTCCAAATCAGGATAATCCTGCGAAACAACCGTTCGTAAAGTGTCTTCAACAGTCGCAGAACTGTTGTAGGTGATGGTGATGATAGATACTTTCATTTCAGATAAATAGGTTCAGGTTTACATTACTCTTTCGCGAATTTTCACGGCAGGGTTTCCCTTATACAGAGAATAGGGCTCGAGGGTTTCGGTAGCTACCGATTGAACGGTTAAAATGGCGTGAGATTTGAGCGTAACTCCCGGACAAACTACCGACATTGCGCCTACCCAAGCTCCATCCTCCAAAATAATACCCTTCACAATTAGATCGAAGGTAGTCTTTTTATAGTTGTGATTGCCACATAAAAGCATCGAACCTTGGCTTAAACAGCAATTTTTACCGATTTTAACGGGGACCAAGTTGTCAATCCATACCCTTTCGCCAATCCATGAATAATCGCCAATTTCCAGTATCCAAGGGTATTTAATATTGACGTTGGGCTTAATAACAACGCCTTTCCCAACTTTCGCTCCAAACAGCCTTAATAGGAATACTTTTAACCCGCTTAAGGGATTCATCGGATTTATGAAGAAAACGACATTAACAAAATACCAAATCAGTATTTTTATTTTGCCGGCTCCGGGATTGTACCAACTGTTATTATAGGAAGATAAATCAGTTTCTTTCATAGCTTGATCTATGCAAATAATAATCGGTTTTGTTCGATGCCTTTTTCGTCGTTGAATATTGAATTCGCAAACAATAATGCACCCGCACTATATTTCTCAAACGATTGTTGATCCCATGAACAAGATTCTTGAAGTGCTTTCAAAATCTCACTTTCATTGGCAAGAGGTATATCCCAACCTGCATTTTTTTGTTCCAGTTGCTTCCAAATTGTTTGATCGGAAAGTAATACCGGACAACCTGCTGCCATGCTTTCAACTATTGAATGACCGTAATTTTCATTAAAGGTAAGTAAAATGCTTAAATGATAACTACTGAGTACTTTTATTACTTGGCTGTTTTCTATTACACCTTTATAGGTGGCTTTTATGTTCGTTGGAAGTTTGGCAATAGCTTCTTCGCACTTCTTCCAATATTCAGGATCTTCTATTGGTCCGTAAATATCGAATTCTACTTCACAATCCGATGGCAACTGAGCGAGCAATTTTATGGTTCCTTCTAAATTCTTTTTAACGGAAATGCGAGAAAGGAAAACTGCTTTTAATTTTCCGGAAATTTTTTCTCTATCAATTTTCGTTAGTGTTCTTGATTCAACAAGATCGATCGCAACATGTATTTTGCAATTCTTGCCAAACATTGATCGAATTTCTTCTGCTTCTGCTTCTGAACTCGCATGCCATGTTATTCCTTTATAAAGACCTAATATTTTTGCAAAATTCAAAAACATCTTTTTCTTGAAAGGCTTTATCTGCAATGCTCCTTTTCCCAACATTCCACGAGGTGCAAGCACCAGCTTTCTGTTTGGAAGTAATCGCTTACGTATCAACAGTGGTTGCAATGTATAAAAGACAGAGAATAAAGAATTGAGATAAATAATATCTGCTTGTTCAGCAAAGATTACTTTTTTAAGCTGCTCTTTTGTTTTGTTTGCTGCAGAGAAGTAATAAACTTTACTTCCATCTTCGCGTGTTACCCAAGTGTCGGAAGGAATTCCTTCGTAGGGTGCATCAGCGTGGAGGTCACTATCTGAAGTGATAATACTAAAATCGTAATGATCTTTTAAATGACCTACCATGCTGGCAACAGATCGTATTTGTCCACCTGCTTTATAGCCGGGCAAATACCAATCAACAAATACCAGAATTTTCTTTTTAGTCATTTTATAACGGTGATGTATATCCGAATATTTATTTTATAAGCGACATTATAGTGTCAGCCCAAGTATCCGGAGTAATCAATTTTGATAATTCAACACTTTTCTTTCCCATAGCGATAAGTTTTTCGTCGCTACTATTTATTATTTTCAATAATGATTCACGTACTGATTCTACACTTTTTGGTTGGCAGAAGAATCCGTTTTCTCCTTCCTTGAGAAATGTAGTAGCTGCACTTGTTGTTGTACTGCATATCATCGGAAACCCTGATGCTGCATATTCATGTACTACAACTCCCCAATGCTCGTAATGTGTAGGAAGGATAAATACGCCGGTATCAACCAAGTATTTTTTTAATTGATCAGGTTGTACAAATCCGAAATCTTTTATACTGTCATTCTTAGGAAATTCCGGATGTAGTTCTCCTTTTCCTAAGCACCACAATTCCCATCCTTTGCGCTCGTCATCGCTAAGGGAAGAGAATGCTTGCCATAGCTCACGGATGCCTTTTAATTCAGTGTATCTTCCTACATATATAAATCGATGTGGGAATTTATTTTCCTTAGCTTCTTTTGTTTCGTTGTAGTATTGATGAAATAAATCAACATCAGCAGAATACATTCCGCTCTGAATCAATCTATCGTTTTTAAATCCTAAACGACGAGCATATTCAGCATTCGGTGCACCGGGTACCCAACAATGAGTAAAGAATTGAGGCAGATAAAATGGTCCAAGGAAAGAAGCAATTCGTTGTTTAATTGTTCCAAGCCAAGGGTTGTCGAGGGTCATAACAACAGGAACTCTTTTATTGATCGACTTGCATACTGCTAAATAGCCTTTATCAGCCCAACCGCATACATAAACGAAATCAGGATTGATCTCATTTACCAAAGTAATTAGTTGTTC
>Ga0116184_10000323_pt1 | contig 58175 bp, 33 predicted proteins | sample AD_JPNNA5_MetaG_FD_89886 | JGI IMG/M metagenome (GOLD analysis project Ga0116184, IMG submission 89886) | Active sludge microbial communities of municipal wastewater-treating anaerobic digesters from Japan - AD_JPNNA5_MetaG | ecosystem: Engineered > Bioreactor > Anaerobic > Digestate | place... | reverse complement strand
CATCCGGGTCGCCTCCTCCGGCGCCTCCTCAGGCATCGCCTCGAAGGCCATGGTGGGAGTCCCGCTCCCCTCCTCCGGGGCCTCGGGCGGCACCTCCAACATCCGGGTCGCCTCTTCCTCGACGTGGTCGGTGCCCGAGATCGGCTCCGGGGAGACTTCGGGAACCGCTGGCATCGTGAACAGCACCGTCGGCTCCTCCGAAGCCGGCTCCGGCACCGGAGCCGCCGCAACGGCGCCAACCCTGGCCCCCAGAGGCCGGGAGGCATACCGCTCGACAAAGCGATCCAGGATCTCCTCCCCCGAGGGAGGGGTCCGGTGTCGTTCCAGCAAGGGCAGGGACGGGGACTCGGACAGCAGGTCGCTCATCGTTGACTCCAGCCACGGAAGGCGCTTCTAGGATGACAGATGGCGGAGCAGGGCGTCAAGGACCCGGGCGGCACCCTCCCGGTCCGGCACGCTCCCCTGGGCCAACAAGGGATTGCCACCGCCCCGGCCCTCCAGGGGCGACAGCACCGCCTGGAGGACCCGGCCGGCAGGATATCGATCCGACAGGTTCTTCGTCACCGCCAGCATCACTGCGAGCCGGTCCCCATCCACCCGGGTCAACAACACGATGCCGGACCCGAGCCGCTCCCGCAGCGTGTCGGCCAGGTCCCGGGCCGCCTTCGGGTCCACGCCGTCGGCCGAGGCCACCTGGACCCGGATGCCCCCGACCTCCCGGACCCCGCCGCTCCCGCCGGTGCCCGAGGCCCCGGCCGCGGCCTTCACCTTCAGTTCCGAGACCTCCTTTCGGAGGGCCTTCTCCTCTGCCAGGAGGCGCTGCACCCGGTCCAGGATCCCCGGGCCATCCACCTTGAGGGCCTCCGAGAGGCGCCCGATCCAGTCTGCCCGCTGGCGCAGCCACTCCACCGCCGCCTCGCCGGTCAGGGCCTCGATGCGCCGGACCCCCGCCGAGATGCCCCCTTCCGAGAGGATCACGAAGACCCCGATCTCCCCGGTGCGCCGCACGTGGGTGCCCCCACAGAGTTCCCGGGACTCCCCCATCCGGACCATCCGGACCACGTCGCCATACTTGTCGCCGAAGAAATGCAGGGCCCCGCGGTCCACCGCCTCCTGGAGTGGCAGCACCTCGGTCGTCACCGGGAGGTCGTCGAAGATCGCCCGCTGGACGTGGTCCTCCACCGCCCGCAGTTCCTCCGGGGTCATCGGTCCGGGATGGCTGAAGTCGAACCGGAGCCGGTCGGGGGTCACCAGGGACCCCCGCTGGCGGACATGCCCCCCCAGGACCTCCCGGAGGGCCCGGTGCAGCAGGTGGGTCGCGCTGTGGTTCCGGCGGGTCCGCCGCCGGGCTGGGTCCGGAGCCAGCAGGACCCGGTCCCCGATCCGCAGGGAACCCGCCTCCACGTGGCCCAGGTGGAGAATCAGGTCCTCCTGGGGCCGACGGGTGTCCTGCACCTGGACCCGCACGCCCTCGCCGCGGATCCGCCCCCGATCTCCGACCTGGCCTCCCGACTCGCCGTAGAAGGGGGTCTCCGAAACCACGAGGATCACCGACTGACCCTCCCGGGCCTCCTCGACGGGGACCCCATCAGCGAAGATCCCTCGGATCGTCGAGGGGACCTCCTGGCCTGTCCCCTCGTCCCAGTCATGCCCCACGAAGGCGCTGGTCCATCCCCGGGCCCGGCACTCCTCCACCACCGGGGCCAGGTCCTCCGCGGCCCCCTTCCAGGAGGCCCGGCCCCGCTCGCGCTGCTGCTCCATCCGGGCCGCGAACCCCTCCTCGTCGATCCCCAGGCCATGCTCCTCGGCCACCAGGGCCGTGAGGTCCGCCGGGAACCCGTGGGTGTCGTAGAGGGTGAAGACGGTCTCCCCGTCCAGACGCTGGCTCCCGGACTCCCGAACGCGCCCGATGGCCTGCTCCAGCATCTCCATGCCCGAGGCCAGGGTCCTCAGGAAACGGTCCTCCTCCTGGGCCGCGACCTTCCGGATCACCTCCCGGTGGGCGGCCAGTTCGGGCCAGGCCTCCCCCATCACCGCCTCGACCGCCAGCACCACCTCGGTGAAGAAGGGCTGCCGCAGGCCCATCTTGTGCCCGAACCGCAGCGCCCGGCGCATGAGGCGGCGCAGCACGTAGCCCCGGCCCTCGTTCTCCGGGTAGATCCCGTCCGCGATCAGGAAGGCGGTGGCCCGGGCATGATCCGCGATGACCCGCAGGGCCGTGTCCCCCTCCTCGTCGCGGCCGTAGGCGGTCCCGGCCAGCGCCGCCGCGCGGTCCATGAGAGGCCGGAAGAGGTCCGTCTCGTAGTTGGACCGAACCCCCTGGATCACGCTGCAGATGCGCTCGAGTCCCATGCCCGTGTCGATCGACGGGGCCGGCAGCGGGGTCAGCCGCCCCTCGCCATCCCGGTCGTACTGCATGAAGACCAGGTTCCAGAGTTCCATGAAGCGGTGGCCCGGGTCCGCCATCGAGACCCCGGGATAGGAGGGGCCCCGGTCGATGTGGATTTCGCTGCACGGGCCACAGGGCCCGGTGTCGCCCATCGACCAGAAATTCGAGGGGTCCGCGAGAACCCGGTCCGGGGCCACCCCGACGTCCCGGGTCCAGATCGTCCGGGCCTCGTCATCGTCCGGGTGCACGGTGACCCAGAGGTCCTTCGGGTCCAGGCCATAGACGCCGGTCAGCAGGTCCCAGGCGAACCGGCAGGCCTCGGCCTTGAAGTAGTCCCCGAAGGAGAAGTTCCCCAGCATCTCAAAAAAGGTGTGGTGCCGGGGTGTGCGGCCCACCTGTTCCAGGTCGTTGTGCTTGCCGCTGACCCGGAGGCACTTCTGGGTGGTGGTGGCCCGCCGGTAGCCCGGGTCCCGCCGGCCCGTAAAGACGTCCTTGAACTGGACCATGCCCGCGTTCACGAACAGGAGCGTCGGGTCCGCCGGGGGGATCAGGCCATGGCTCGGGACCACCCGGTGACCCCGGGCCTCGAAGAACCGGAGGAACTCGGATCGAATCTGCTGCGATGTCACGGCATTCCCTTTCTCAGAAGCGATAGGGGTCGTTCCCGGGGCCCGAGACCAGCGCCGCCGCATCCTCCCCGGCGGCGATCCCCTGGACCCGCAGGGCGAAATCCGCCGGGTTGGTGGCGTGGGCGAGGGCCTCCTCGTAGCGGATGCGGCCCTCCCGGTAGAGCAGCATCAGGGACTGGTCAAAGGTCTGCATCCCGTACTGGGACTGGCCCTGGGCGATCGCCTCGGTGATCAGGGGCAGGCCATCGGGGTCCTGAAGGAGGTCCCGGATCCGGGCGGTGGCCAGCATCAGTTCCACCGCCGGGACCCGACCTCGACCGTCCTGACGCTGGACCAGCCGCTGACAGATGACGGCCTTGAGCACCGACGCCAGCATCCGGCGGATCGTCTCGTGCTCGTGGGGCTCGAAGAAGCCGATCACCCGCTGGACCGTCTCCTTGGCGTCCAGCGTGTGCATCGTGGACAGCACCAGGTGGCCCGTCTCGGCGGCCCGGAGCGCCGTCTCGACCGTCTCCCGGTCCCGGACCTCCCCGACCAGGATCACGTCGGGATCCTGCCGAAGAGCCGCCCGGAGTCCCTCGGTGAAGGAGGAGGTGTCGCTGCCCACCTCCCGCTGGGTCACGATCCCGCGGCGATCCTCGATCACGAACTCGATGGGGTCCTCGATGGTCACGATGTGGCAGGGGCGGGTCCGGTTGATCTGGTCCAGCATCGAGGCCAGCGTGGTGCTCTTGCCGTTGCCTGCGGCCCCGGTGACCAGGATGAAGCCCCGGCGCTCGCCGGTCAACTGGGATACCGGCGCCGGCAGGCCGAGGTCCTGGATCCCGGGGATCCGGGCCGGGACCACCCGAAGGGCCGCCTGGGTCCCCACGCGGCTCCGATAGACATGAATCCGAAAGCGCCCGACCCCCTGGATGCCCCACCCGAGGTCCACCCCACCCCGTTCTCGGAGGATCAGGCGATGATGTTCCTGGAGGAGCGGGTCCACCAGCCGATGGATGTCTCCCTCCTCCAGGGGCCCCATCCCCTTCGGAGAGACCAGGTCGTTCATCGCGGCGAGTCGAAAGACCGGGGGGCGCCCTGGCTTCAGGTGGATGTCCGAGATGCCCTGGGTGATGGAGAACCGGAGCAGGCTCTCCAGTTCCAGGGACAGGGAGACTTCAGGCACCGGCCGCCTCCACGCCAGACGGTTTCCGCTCGGCCAGCCCGAAGTGGGCCAGCACCGCGTTGGAGACCTGTTCCTGGACGTCGGGGTGTTCCTGGAGGAAGGCCATCGCCTGCTCCCGGCCCTGTCCCAGGCGCTCGCCACCGAAGGAGTACCAGGACCCGCTCTTCTCCAACACACCACAGGCGGCCGCCAGGTCCACCACCTCTCCCAGGCGGTTGACCCCCTCGCCGTAGATCAGGTCGAACTCGGCCTCCCGGAACGGCGGAGCCAGCTTGTTCTTCACCACCTTGACCCGGACCCGGCTGCCCGTCCCCTGCCCGCCGTCGCCGTCCTTGATCGTCTGTCCTCGTCGAACCTCCAGGCGCACGCTGGCATAGAACTTGAGGGCATTGCCGCCGGTGGTCGTTTCGGGATTGCCGTACATCACGCCGATCTTCATGCGGATCTGGTTGATGAAGATCATGCAGGTGTTGGACTTCGACAGCACCCCGGCCAGTTTCCGCAGGGCCTGGCTCATGAGCCGGGCCTGGAGGCCGACGTGGGAGTCGCCCATCTCGCCCTCGAGTTCCGCCTTCGGGACCAGCGCGGCCACCGAGTCCACCACCACGACGTCCACGGCGTTGGTCCGGACCAGGGTCTCGGCGATCTCGAGGGCCTGTTCGCCGGTATCCGGCTGAGCCAGCAGCAGGTCGTCCACCTTGACCCCCAGGCGCCTCGCATACTGGACGTCCAGCGCGTGCTCCGCGTCGATGAACACCGCGAGTCCGCCCTTCTTCTGGGCCTCGGCGATGGCCAGCAGGGCCAGCGTGGTCTTGCCCGACGACTCCTGGCCGTAGATCTCCACCACGCGACCCTTGGGGTAGCCACCGGTACCCAGGGCGAGATCCAGGCCCAGGGACCCGGTGGGGATCACCGGGACGGTTCCCACGGCGACCTCGCCCTCCTTGAGGCGCATGATGCTGCCCTTGCCGAACTGCCGCTCGATGGTCTGCACCGCCACCGCGATGTTGCGTTCCCGGTCGTCGGTGACCGGCTGGGTCTTGGGGTCCTTCGGCATCGTCGTCTCCTACCAGACGGGGCGACTCTAGCAAAGGGTCGGGACACCCGCAACGACCCCCGGGGTCCCGCACTCCAGGACCTCGGCTTCCGACCGATCCCCTCGCCGTCCAGGGAGCGGGAGTCCCGATCGCGCAGGCTCCGGCAGTCGGCACTGACCGCGCAGGATTACTCGTTGTTACGAGAGGTTGACCAGGATGATTCGGTGACTGTCCCCGTCCCCGGACTGTTCCGGCGCAGTTCCACGGTTCGGACAGGGCGGAAGGAGGCCGGCGGAAGGTCCCCCGACAGGACGCCCATCGTCCGCACGGTGAAGCCCCGGGGAGGCCCCGACTCCTCCCGCTCGGCCGGAGGTTCCCAGGTCGCCTCCCGGGCCCCGGACGCCCAGGCGACGACCAGCCCGGGCTGCTCCACGACGTCTCCGTCGAAGCCCTGGCGGTCCAGGGCGGTCCCCAGGGCCTCCTGGAACGGCCGGATCCCCTCCGGTGGTCCCGCCGGGACCACCAGCCGGTCCCCCGGCCACCGGGACCAGGGACCCAGGGACAGGGAGAAGGCGGACAGGTCCTGTGCCACGCACCGCACGGCGTCGGCGGCCCGGTCGGGCGGGGTTCCGGGAGGCATCACCCAGAGGGGAATCCACCAGTCCTTCGGGTCCACCCAGCACCAGCGCGCCGCGTCGGGACCCATCGCCGCCACGAGCCGCCGGACCGCCCCGAGCATCCGCTGGGCCGCCCCCGGCGGCAACTCGATCCCCACCCAGCATGGGGGCCCTTGCCGCCCCGACCACTCGACGCGCGACGATTCCGCCATGTCTTCCCCTCACAAGACCCTGTCGGCTCCCGGAACCAGGAAACGCCGGCGAATCCCCTCGAGGGCCTCGTAGGCCGCCGCCCGCCGAACATGGTCCCGATCCCCTGCCAGGGCCAGTCGCCGGGACTCCCGGACCTCTCCCGGCCCCTCCCAGGCCACCCAGACCGTTCCCACGGGCTTCTCCGGCGTCCCGCCACCGGGACCGGCCACGCCGGAGACGGCCACGGCCAGGTCCGCCGCCATGCGTCGTCGGACCCCCGAGGCCATCGCCTCGACCACCGGTCCCGACACGGCGCCGTGATCCCGCAGCAGGTCCTCCGGCACCTCGAGCCACCGGGCCTTCACGGCGTTCGAGTAGGCCACCACCCCGCCCAGGTAGGTCCCGCTGCTCCCGGGCACCGCCGTGACCATCGCGGCGATCAGGCCGCCGGTGCAGGACTCGGCGGTGGCCAGGGTCCAGCCCCCGGCCAGCAGCCCCCGAACCACCGCCTCTTCGAAGGTCAGGTCGTCGAGGCCATAGACCGCCTCCGGGAAGCGCTCCAGCACCGCCTCCAGGGCCGCCCGATCCGGGCACTTCACGTGAACCTCCGGAAAGGCCTCCCAGGCGATGGCCGGGTTCTCGGGGCGGGAGATCCCCTTGCAGAAGGAGGCGACTTCCTGGACCGAGACGCCGTACAACCGGACCTTCCGGGCGGCCACCGGACTCATTTCGAGTCCTTCGAGGCGTCCCCATCCCGTTCCAGGGAGAACCGGCGCCGGACCTCGGGAGGCAGTTCCCGGGTCTTCTTGTAGCGAGGCTCCAGGTCCGTCGGTGCCAGGATCTCGGGCCCGATCTCGTCCTTCGGGACCTCCAGTTCCCCGGCCATGAACCACTTCGTCTCCGAGAAGCCGCCCCGGGACCGGCCCTTTCGGGACGCCGCTCCCTCGGCCGCCTGCCCCGCCGGCGGCGCCGCCTGGGTCGGCTTCTCCGAGGCCGCGGCCCGGACCGCCCGGGTGCCCCGCGTGGCCTTTCGGGGCGGGACCGGAGGGGCAGGCGGGGCCACCGCCGGCTCCTCCTGCGGCGCCGGCTGCGGGGCCACCTCGGCCTGGGCCACCAGGCCCGTTCCATCCATCGGGCAGAACCGTCCCGTATCGGGCCAGGTTCGACCGCACCGCGGGCAGACCTTCATGGCCATCTCCTGATCCCTCGCTCCCCAGAGCCTACCACGAATCGGAGGGACAGTCACCCCGTTTTCCCACCGAAGATCCCGGATCGCTTGACGATTCCGCCCTGGAACGCCCCGCCAGCCGGTCCAACGGTCAGGGACACGGGGCGAAGTTGGCGAGGATGCGGGGACCGGGGGTCTCGGTGACGACGGGCATCTCGGTCCCTGATCCGCAGGTCAGCACCGCCGCGTCCCAGAGGTCCTTCTCTCGCAACCGGACCGTCCGAGTCCAGGCCGGCTGCCCGTAGAGATGCACCGCGAGGGTCACGTCCACTCGCCCTGCCCCCGCCGACGCGAAGTAGTGCACCCCGAACCGGAACCGTCGTCCCTGGGGACAGGAGGGCAGGTCCATCCGCACGGCCTCGGGCAACCGGCCGTCCGGCGACTGGGACACCATCCGCACCGACTGGCCGCCCCAGGTGGCCGGGTCCGGGTCCGGATTGTTGTAGGGGTTGCAGTCGTAGAACCGGGAATACCAGGCGCAGTCGTCGGTCCCGGCGGCCGGGTACAGGAAGTGCAGGTCCACGTCCGGTCCCTGGCCCGGAATGGGGTTCCCGCCATCGGCCCGTCTCCAGGTCGCGGACACGGTGGCCACCTGGTCCCGGGTCACCTCCACCTCCCATCGGGCCTCCCCACAGGAGGCATTGCCCTGGTCGTCGCCCACCTGCAGCCGAAGGCGATAGGTTCCCACCGCCCCGGCGAACAGGGCCACCTCCGGCACCCGATCGCTCGGCACCAGCACCCCGCCGTTGCCCTCGGGCTGGTCCACGGCCCAGGACCAGGCATTCACGCTCCCGAAGGGCGAGTGGGAGTCGGCCCCCGCGGCATGGATCACGCTTCCGATGGGGACCGGCGACTCGCTCAGGGGCCGGATCACCGGCTGGGCGCAGAAGGCCGCGTACTCGGTTCCTGACAGCGGCACCGTCGTCACCCCGAAGAACTGGTTCCCCAGCAGCGACAACTGGCTCCTCAGGGCCGCCCCCTCGGCCGGGGGGTCCACGGGGTCGAAGGCCAGGTCCAGGACCCCCGAGGTCCCGGGGGGCAGCACCACCGGCGTCTGGTCCGTCGGCTCCGTCCCGTCCCCGAAGCGGGCGAAGGAGACGGTCACCCCCGCCTTCAGGGCCTCGGGTCCCAGGGCCACCCCCGTGATCCGCAGGTCCATCTGCCCACAGGACTCGACCCGCACCTCGGCCCTCCCGGGGACATCGGGGGTCACCGCCCCGAAATCCACCGACTCCGGCCTCAACCGGAGGCAGGGCCGCGCGAGGTTCCCCCTCAGGAACGCCATCGCCGGCTCGGTCCGGTCCGGGTCGCTGGTGAAGACTCGCACCTCGCCGTTCGCATCGCCCTCCACCGTCGGCCGGAAGACGATCGGCACGTTCCAGGTCTCGTTCGGGGCCAGCACCCGGGCCGGAGAGAGGTCATAGTCCACCGCCCCGGACGGTCCCGGACGGGAGGCCACGGCGATATCCGGGGCAAAGTCCCCCGACCCGGAGAAGCGCAGGCGGCTCACCTCCAGCGCCCCGGGCCCCCGGTTCCTCACCAGCAGCGGCCGCCGGGCCTCGCCCCCTGCCGGGACGTAGGAAAACTCGATCGTGAACGGGGCCACCTCGACCGTTCCCGTGAGGGGCCAGCCCGGGTCCTGGGTCAGGTCGTCTCCGGGGTCGCTTCCGGGATCGGGCCGCCCCGGGTCCCAAGGAGCCACCTCTTCGGAGACATCCCCACCCGGGTCCGTCCAGACGTCCGGTTCCTGGTCCCCCCCGGAGTCTTGCCCGGAACCCGGGTCCAGGCCCCCCGGGTCTTCCCCGGGCCCCAGGTCCATGCCCGCATCGGTGGCGGGGCTCCCCAGTCGCGTGCAGGCGCAGAGCCCTGCGAGCCACAGGATTCCCCAAGCGGTCCGCCTCATGGGTTCCCCCCGGAGTCCGCCGACATTGTAGCGGAAGGCCCCCGGGACAGCGCCTCCTCGGCGGCATCGAGGACCTGTTCCAGGACCGGACGGACGGCCACCGCCGACGGCACGACCCCCGCGCGTTCCATGGCTCCGGCAGTCACGGCCCCCACGGCGACGACTCGCACGGTCCCAAGCCATTCCAGGACCCGGGAGGCGCCACCGATGGCCATGAAGGCGTCGAAGGCCGAGGGGCTGAAGAACAGCGCCAGGTCCGGAGGCGTCCCGGCCAGCAGTCCCTCGACGGCGGTCTCGGAGTGGGTGACCCGGACCGTCCGGTACGCGGCCACCACGTCCACGGCGCCTCCCGCGGCCCGGATGCCATCGGGGACCACGTCCCGGCCCTCCTCGGCACGGACCAGCAGCGTGCGTCCCCGGGCCGCCCCGTCGGCCAGCAAGGCCTCCAGCAGTCCTTCACCCTGCCACTGCCCGGGAACCCGCACGTCCCGCAGACCGCCCCTCCGGAGCACCCGGGCCGTGGCCTCGCCCACTGCGAAGAACCGCCCCCGTTCCGCCGCCTCGGGCCACTCTCCCAGACGATCCAGCCGCTCCAACAGCACCCGGGCCCCCCGGGGCGACGTGACCACCACCCGGTCGTACTCTCGCCAACGGGCCACGGCTCGCCGGAGGGCCTCCGGGTCCGCAGGCGCCTCGAAGGCGATGCAGGGAAAGACCACGGGGATGCCGCCGCGTCCCGCGACCGCCTCGGCGGTCCGAGCCGCCTCCTCGGCGTCCCGGGTGATCAGGACCCGCCTCCCCGCCAGGCCGGACATCACGTGGGCTCCAGCAAGGATGCCAGGATCTCCCGCCCACCCCGTGCCAGCAGCGCCGAGGCCACCTCCCGTCCCAGGTCCTCCGGGGCCCCCGGGTCGCCGCTCCGTTCGACCCGGCGGAGGTCCGTCCCGTCGGGCCGCGCCAGGAATCCCACCATCCGAAGCCCCCCGTCCCGCACTCGGGCCCAGGCCCCCAGGGGCACCTGGCAGCCGCCCTCCATCGCTGCGAGGAAGGCCCGCTCGGCCCGCATCACCACCCGGGTGGCCGGGTCCTCCAGGCTCGCCCCCAGGACCTCCCGGACCTCCCGGTCCGACTCCCGGCACTCGACCACCACGATCCCCTGCCCTGCCGCAGGGATGAAGCCCGGCGGCTCCAGCAGGCCCGAGATGCGGTCCTCCATCCCGAGCCTCCGGAGCCCTGCGGCGGCGAGGATCACCGCGTCGAGGCCCTCGTCGAACCGCCGCAGCCGCGTCTCGACGTTTCCCCGGAGGCTGCCCACCTGCAGGTCCGGCCGTGCCGCCAGCAACTGCGCCTGTCGCCGCAGGCTCGACGTCCCGACCCGGGCCCCGTCCGGAAGCCCCTCCAGCGTGGGCCCCCACCGAGAGATCAGGGCATCGAAGGGGACCTCCCGGGCCAGGCAGGCCCCCAGCATCAATCCATCGGGGAGGTCCGCCGGGACGTCCTTGAGGCTGTGGACCGCCAGGTCGCACCGCCGATCCAGCAGGGCCTCCTCGATCTCCTTCACAAAGAGCCCCTTGCCGCCCACCTTGGCCAGCGGCACATCCAGGATCCGGTCGCCCCGGGTGTGGATGACCTCCACCCTGACCTCCCATCCCGCGCGGCCCAGGGCCTCGGCCACCATTGCGGTCTGTCGCAGGGCCAGGGCGCTCCCCCGGGTCCCGATGGTCAATGGCCGCATGTCTTCTCCTCTCCAACGGCCGGAGCCCGGGCCTCCTGCCCCGATTCCGCCCCGTCCTCCGGCAGCCGGAAGAGCCTCCGGGCCGCCTCGGCAACGTCCCCTCCCTCGCCGCTCCAGGCCGACTCCCGCAGCACGCAGAGGGGGTCGTGCATCAATTTGGACGCCAGGGAATGCCCCAGTCCCTCGATCACCTTCCGGACCTCCGGCGAGTCCTGCGGCAGTTCCCGGATCGCCCGGGCGACCTCCCGCTCCCGGATCTCCGCGGCCCGCTGCCCCAGGGCCGCCAGCACCGGCTGCACCTCCAGCACCCGGAGGTAGCGCTGCATCCCCTCGACTTCCCGGGCGATGATCCCCTCGGCCTTCGAGAGGTCCGCAGCCCGGCGCCGGAGGTGCCCCTGCACCACCTCCTGGAAGTCGTCCAGGTTGTAGAGATAGGCCCCCTCCATCCGGGCGATGGACGGCTCCACGACCCGGGGCACCGCGATATCCACCAGGAAGACCGGCCGATTCCGACGACTTCGGAGGGCCTCCCGCATCCGGGCCTGGTCCACGACCCACTGGGGCGCCCCGAGGGAGGCGATCACGACGTCCGCCTCCACCAGGAGTCCCGAGAGGTCCTCCAGGGAGCGCCCCGTCCAGCCGTGGCGCTCGGCGACCACCATGGCCCGCTCCAGCGTCCGGTTCGCCACCACCACCTGGCGGGCTCCGGCCGCCGACAGGGCCCTCGCCACCGCCTCGGCCATCTCGCCGGCCCCCAGCAGCAGCACCGTGGACTCCCCCAGGTTCCCGAAGACCTGGCGGGCCAGATCCACGGCGATGGACCCCACCGACACCTGGCCGCTGCCCACCTCGGTGTCGGTCCGGACCTCCTTGGCGACCTTGAAGGCCTTCTCGAAGAAGCGCGCCAGCAGCGGCCCGACCCTCCCCTGCTCCAGCGCGGCCCGATAGGCGTCCTTCACCTGCCCCAGGATCTGGGGCTCCCCGATCACGAGACTGTCCAGGGCCGCCGCGACCCGAAACAGGTGCCGCACCCCGTCGATCCCCCGCATCCGGTAGAGGTGGGCCTGGACGGCCGCCACAGGAACCCCCCGGTTCCTGCACAGGACCTCCACGAGGGCCCTCTCGGTCCGCTCCACGTCCATCCCCGGCCGCCCGACGCCGTAGATCTCCGTCCGGTTGCAGGTGCTCAGGACGACCGACTCGGCAATCCCCGCCTCCTCGAGGCCCTCGTGAAGGCGCACGCGGGCCTCCTCGTCCAGGGCCATCCGCTCCCGGACGGCGACATCGGCGGTCCGGTGGGAGAGCCCGATCAGCCCGAAGACGGGAGCCGCCATCAGCCGAGCCTCCGGAGGGCATACATCAAGACGATGGGAAGCGTCGCCGCGAACCCCAATGTGGTCAGCACCGCGAATCTGCGCCCCCGGAATCCCCAGGTCGCCGACAGCAGCACGCTTCCCCCGAAGAGAACCCAGACCGCGACTCCCAGGAGGTACTCGGGCAGCAGCAGGGCCCCGTGGTCCCCGGAGAACCATGCCCAGACGCCCCCGAGGAGGATCCCCACCGTGTAGAAGGGATAGCCGATCCGGAGGGCCGTGGCGGCCCAGGTCTCCAGGCGGGCCAGGGGCGGCAGCGGGGGCCAGCCGTGGCCCCGGCGGTTGCGCAACCGGAAGTCGGCCACGATGGCCATCACCGACGCTGCGGCGGCCACGGCGAAGCAGGCGAATCCAATGGCCGAGGTGACGATGTGAACCGGGGTCACGAAGCGCATGAAGGCGAGCCGCGCCGGAGGCTGGCCCGCGGCATGGTGGAAGAGGGTCGCCAGGACCAGTGTCGCCAGGGGAGCGAGCATCGCCCCGAGCAGTCGCCGCTCCCGGAAGAGGTCGGCCATCACGAAGGCCAGCATCCCCACGAAGAGCGCCAGATTCAGGATCGACGACACCGCGGTGATGGGCGGCGGGAAGTGGCCCAGGTGCTGGTGTCCGATGGCCAGCAGGTGGGCCAGGACCGCCACGGCCAGGATCGGCCTGGCGAACCGGATGGCCCGCTCCCAGACCCGGGAGAGACTCAGGAGGTGGAAGACCGAGGCGACCCCATACAGGGCCAGGGCCAATCCCATCGGCAGCGAGTGCACCGGCGCCCCTCCGACCGGGAGTCACGGGGTCCGAGTGTAGCACGTCCGGTCAGCGAGGCCCCCAGGCCTCCCGGAGGGCCTCCCGGTCCGACAGCAGGGTCGCCGCCGCCCCCAGGGCCCCCAGGAAGTAGAAGACCACGATGGCCCAGGGGATCCCGGCGATGGCCATGCCCAGGAAGATCAGCAGGTAGGTGTCCCGCTTGACCAGGGGGGCCAGCCAGCGCGTCACGGCCCGCCGGAGCGCCGAGGCCGACTCGCCGCCGCTGTAGTCCAGGGCGCCGGAATCGGAGGTCCCCCGGCGGACCAGGCGTCGGTAGGTGGTCGCCACGGTGGGCACCGCCAGCAGAAACCCCGCCACCGCCAGCCCCAGCAGCACCCGTCCCGTGGCATCGCCGTCCCGGAACCGCCACAGGCCGATGCCCGTCGCCAGGGCAAAGACGTTGTTCGACACGTCGTCGAAGATCGTGTCCAGCCACCCGCCGATCCGGGATGACAGGTATTTCAGCCGGGCGATCTCCCCGTCGCACCCGTCGAGGACCGACGCCACGTGCATCACCAGCGCCCCGATCACGAAATGACCCGTCGCCATGCCCAGGGCGCCCAGCAGGGCGATCCCGAAGGAGATCACCGACAGGTGGTTGGGCGTGAGGGGCGTCCCGGACAGGAGGGCAGAGACCCGGATGCTCACCGGGCGATTCAGGGTCCGGGAGACCAGCCCGTCAATGGGCTTCCGGAGGGCCTGGAGCAGCAGGCGCCGGGCCCGGGCCGCCTCCCGGGCATCCCGCACCACGGCCGCCGGGACCTCCAGGACCCGCCGTTCCCCTACCGCCGCCAGGGCCATCCCAAACGCTCCGTCCAGGACCCCGGCCCGGTCAGACAGCCGCCGCCGGACCTCCTCCCCCAGGAGCAGGATCGGGCGCCCATCCGAGTCCCCCCCGGGGACCAGCGCCACCACCGCATCGGCAGCCACAGGAACCGCCGCGACGGCCTTTCCCAGGGCCCCGGGACCGACGACCTCAGCGGGATGGACCACCAGGGGACCCGGACCGGCCCACTCCGGGGCCTCCTCCAGCCCTGCGGCCCGGAGCATCCGCCGGGATCGCTCCTCCAGAGTCAGGCCCAGCAACGTTCCTCGGAAGGCCCCCTGGGCCGGCATGACCAGGAACTGCATCGGTCCTCCCCTCGGCGGGATGCCACGGCGGTCACCGGCCGGGGGCCCGGAGGCCCCGACCGGACCGGAAGGTCACCGGTCCTCGTAGAAGTGGTAGTACTCGACGCCCAGGTGGGTGATCAGGTCCTCGCCCATCATCCACCGCAGCGTGTTCTTCATCTTCATCTGCTGGATGAAGAGGTCGTGCTCGGGATAGAGGCCCTCCTGGTGCATCGGGCTCTTGAAGAAGAAGGACAGCCACTCCTGGATGCCCCCCATGCCCGCCCGCTGGGCCAAATCCGTCAGCAGGACCAGGTCCAGGGCCACCGGCGCCGCCAGGATGCTGTCCCGGCACAGGAAGTTCACCTTGATCTGCATCGGGTAGCCCAGCCACCCGAAGATGTCGATGTTGTCCCAGCCCTCCTTGTTGTCCCCCCGGGGCGGGTAGTAGTTGATCCGGACCAGATGGGTGTAGTTGCCGTAGAGGTCCGGGAACTGGTCCGGCCGCAGGATCGTGTCCAGCACCGAGAGCTTGGACTCCTCCTTGGTCTTGAAGGACCCGGGGTCGTCCAGCACCTCCCCGTCCCGGTTGCCCAGGATGTTCGTCGAGTACCACCCGGCGAGACCCAGCATCCGGGCCTTGAGCCCCGGGGCCAGGATGGTCTTCATGAGGGTCTGGCCGGTCTTGAAGTCCTTGCCGCAGACGGGGATCCGCCGCTTTTCGGCGTAGTGGTAGAGGGCCGGGCAGTCCACCGAGAGGTTCGGGGCGCCGTTGATGAAGGGCACGCCGGCCTTCAGGGCCGCGTAGGCGTAGATCATCGAGGGGGCGATGTCCGGATGGTTGCTCTTCAGGGCCGCCTCGAAGGCCTCCAGGTCCCGGTGGACGTCCGACACCGGGATGAAGACCTCGGTGGAGGCGCACCAGATCATCACGACCCGGCTGAGGCCGTTCTCGGTCCGGAACCGGGCGATGTCGTCCATCAACTGGGTCGCCAGGTCGTACTTGCTGGCGCCCGACTTCACGTGGGTCCCGTGGAGCCGACGGACGTAGTTCTGGTCGAAGACGGCCTTCATCGGCCGCACCGCCGACAGTTCCTCCTTCACCATCTCCAGGTGTTCCCGGGAGAGCACCGCCGCATGGCTGGCCGACTCGAAGGCCGACTCGTCGAAGATGTCCCAGCCGCCGAACACGATGTCGTCCAGGTCCGCCAGCGGCACGAAGTCCTTGATCCTCGGGGTCCGGTTCTCGGTCCGCTTGCCCAGCCGGATGGTCCCCATCTGGGTCACCGAGCCGATGGGCTTCGCGAGCCCCTTCCGGACCAGGTACACCCCGGCCATCAGGGTGGTTCCCACGGCGCCCATGCCCACCACCATCACGCCCAGTTTCCCCTCGGCGGGGGCGACCTGTCGCTTGCCTTCCATGCCGATTTCTCCTTCCGTTGCCGTTCCTCAAGTCGCCAATCGCTCCGGGCCATTCCGAAGCGCCGGGTTGCCTAGCAAGGACGATGCCATCCCCGTCCGAAGGCCCCGGGAACCTGTTTGACGGACGGTAGAAGGCCCGAGGAGTCCTGGGGGCCGACGGATGCTGGCGTGCGGCTGTCCTGAGTCTGGAGGAACCTTCATCCAGTCCCGGAACCCCAGGCATTTCACCCGCCCCAATCCGCGTGAACCATCGGCCTCCGCGGAATGGTCCGGACTCCCATTTCCTTGCCAGGAGATCGGAATCGAAATACCCTTGAAACATCTCAAGGCGGAGTCTTGGATGCGAGCCTGGCGGATGCTCCTGCCTCGATGGTGCATTTGGACCCAGATCCTCCTGGCGGTCCTGGTCCTGCCCTTCACCGGCCGGGCCCGAGAAGCCATTCACATCGGGCTGTCGCGGTTGTCCCTCCATGGGGGCGACGTGCTGGCCGTCGGAACCGCCAGCACCTACCGCCAGTGGGGATGGGGCGCCGGCGCCTGGCTCGACTACGCCTTCCGGCCCCTGGCGGTGGAGGGCGGCCCGGACCTGGTCCGGCACCTCTTCCTGACAACCGTGTACGGCAACGTGGCCTTCACGGACTGGCTCAGTGTCGGCGTCGGCATCCCCCTGGCCCTGGTGGACTCCCCCGGGAGCACCGACGTGGCCCTGTCGGACCTGCGCCTGGGCATCAAGGGGCGGATCCTCGGCGGAAACGGGCGAGGCTTCGGTCTGGCCCTGGCGGCGGACCTGACCTTTCCCACGGCGACGAAGGCCATCTACGCCGGGGACGAACTGGTGACGGGGACGCCCCAGGTGATCCTGGACTGGCAGGGAAACGGCTGGACGGTGGCCCTGAACCTGGGGGTGCGACTCAAGAAGCCCGTGGATTTCATCCAGAATGGTGCACCCGTCCACGAGGCCGGGCACCAGGCCCTTCTCGGGGCCGCCCTGGTCGCGCCGCTGCTCTGCGGGCGACTGGAGGGCATCGGAACGCTGGAGTTCCGAACCTCGCTGACCCGGCCATTCCGGTCGGACTACGACAACCAGCTGGACCTGATGGGAGGCCTGCGGGGCCGGGCCGGGGGAGTGATCCTCACCGCGGCGGCCGGCGGCGGGCCCTTGAAGGGATTCGGGAGCCCGGTCTTCCGGGGCGTCGTCCAGGTCGGCTACGAAGGGAAATCCCCGGAGTGCGGTTGCACGCCGCCGCCCCCGCCCGACCGGGACGGCGACGGCGTCCCCGACGGGGAGGACCGGTGCCCTGACGACCCGGGCCCCGCGACGACGAACGGCTGCCCGGATCGGGACGGCGACGGCATCCCCGACCTCCGGGACCGGTGCCCGGACCAGCCAGGTTCGGAGGCCTTGAAGGGATGCCCCGACCGGGACGGCGACGGCGTGGCCGACCCTGACGATGCATGCCCGGACCTCCAGGGCGAGGCCCGGTACCAGGGATGCCCGGATACCGATGGAGACGGGATCCCGGACCCCCGGGACGCCTGCCCGGACCAGCCGGCGCCCGGCACCCCCGACGGCTGTCCCCCGAAGGTGGTCGTCCAGCAGGAACGGATCGAGCTGCGGGAGCCCATCTTCTTCGAGTTCGACAGTGTCGCCTTCCGGCCCGAATCGCAGCCCGTGGTCGATCAGGTCGCCGCGGCCCTGGCAGCCCATCCCGAGATCCGGAAGGTCCGGATCGAGGGGCATACCGACGACAGCGGCACCGAACGGTACAACCAGGGATTGAGCCAGCGCCGGGCCGAGGCGGTGCGTCAGGCCCTGGTCCGTCGGGGAGTCGCCCCCTCCCGCCTCGACACAGCGGGCTACGGCCCCTCCCGGCCCCTCGTCCCGAACACCTCCGAGGAGAATCGGCAGCGCAACCGACGGGTCGAGTTCCTCATCCTGGAGCGGGAGTAGGTCCCCCGCCTCGCGGTGCCTTGGGGACCCCTTCCCCTGACCATGAGGCCGGGAACCTCGGAGACAGGTCCCCGGGCGCCCTGTGCCGCACGCCTGTGACCGGGCAGCGAGGACCGATCGACGTTCTGTCCGGATCCGACGGCGACTCGAGAGGCCTGCGGGCGGCCGGATTCCGATCCGGGGCTGCAGGGCCCGGAAGGCCCGATCAGGCCCCGAGACACCTGATCAGGGAATCGTCACCCCCGAGAGGATGGCCGCATCGGCGGTCGCCTTGAGCCCCAGCGAGATCGCGTCGGCATTCCCGTCCCCATCGGTGTCGATGTCGGGTCGCAGCAACAGGTTCAGCAGGATCAGGATCTGGTCCCGGGGCACCGGCAACTGGTCGTCGGGGACCTGTTCCAGGGCCGCGAACAGATCCGCCTTGCGCATGGCGCCGGCCAGGATCCCCTGGAAGGACACGATCCGGCCCGCGCCGTCGGTGCTCAACGTGCCATCCATTGCCGCGTGGTACAGGGTGACCGACAGCACGGTGGACCCCACCAGAGGCATCGACAGCGGCAGGAGGGACCCTGGACCTCCCGCCCGCACCCGGTCTCCCTGTCGGGTCACCGGGGCCAGCGTCATCCGAGGCCGACACGCCCCATCGAAGGCCGAGGCCGGGACCCGATAGGCACACCCGGGCAGGCGATGGTTGCAGGCCGGGTCTTCCTTCTCGCCCTGGTAGAAGAAGACCTCCGGCGTGCCTCCGGACCGGAACCCCCGGAACTCGAGGATCAGGTGGACGGACCCACTGGTCAGGGCCCCCGGCAGTTCCTGGTTGACCACCTCGTCCACCAGGGCGGCCTTGTTGTCGATCCCGGCGCTGCACTGTGGCCGTCCGTCGGGATAGGACCCCTGGGGCTGGCAGGTCGCGGGGTTGCCGTCCACGTCGAGGCCCTCGCCCGGGTTCCCATCGTCGCCGACCAGCAGGGTCTGGGTCCGGAGGGCATCGCCGAAGGTCAGGCTCCCGAAGCAATCCGGCAGGACGCCGCTGCAGGTTCCCGAGGCACAGACGTCGTTCACGGTCCAGGACCGGCCGTCGTCGCAGGGCCTCCCGTCGGCCGGCGACCAGACCCCCGGATCCACCGCGGGGTCGCACCATCGGCAGGGGTCCTGGGGATGGACCCGGCCGGCGTCCACGCATCCCCCGTCAATCCAGCAGGTGCCCTCGTCGGTCACCCCGTTGCAGTCGTCATCGGTGCCGTTGCAGACCTCCGGGGCCCCAGGACGGATCGTCGGCCGCCCATCATCGCAGTCTGGCCCCGGTTCCAGGGAGCATCCGACAGGCACGCAGCCATGGAACTGGCACGTCCCGGTCGGGGCCAGCGCCAGGAAGCCGTCCCGGTCCTGGTCGCAGTGGAAGGCCCAGGTGGGACAGACCCCCGGGCCGTCCCGCTGCCCGTCACAGTCGTCGTCCAGGCCATTGCAGGTCTCCGGCGCCCCCGGATGGACCAGGGAATCGCCGTCATCGCAGTCGGAACCCGGGGCGGTGGCACAGTCGGGCGGCACGCATCCGAACCAGTCGCAGGAGCCGCTGGGCCGGTCGGATGGGAACCCATCCTGGTCGCCGTCGCAGAACCAGGTCTGACGGGGACAGGTCCCCGGCGGGTCCGCGACCCCATTGCAGTCGTTGTCGATGCCGTCGCAGGCCTCCACGGCCCCAGGATGAATGGCCGGATGGCCGTCGGCGCAGTCGTCCCCCGGCTCCGTCCCACAGCCGGCCGGCACGCAGCGCCAGGTCTCACAGGTCCCCGAGACGGTCGAGGACCGGTACCCGTCGCCATCCCGGTCGCACCAGTACACCTGGACCGGACAGATGCCCGAACCGTCGGCCACCCCGTCGCAGTCATCGTCGAGGCCATTGCACACCTCGACGGCCCCGGGATGCACCGCCGGGTCATGGTCGTCGCAGTCGGATCCCGGCAGGATTCCACAGTCGGCAGGAAGGCACTGCCAGGTGTTACAGGTCCCCGAGACGGTCGAGGATCTGGTACCGTCCCGATCCTGGTCGCACCAGAAGGAAGTCACCGGACAGACGCCCGGCCCGTCGGCCACCGAGTCGCAGTCGTCATCCAGACCATTGCAGACCTCCACCGCACCCGGGTACACCGCCGAATCATTGTCGTTGCAGTCGTCGGCCTGATCCGCCGGGACCAGGAAGGGAACCCTGGGAAGACACCGACACTCCCACAGTCCTGGATGTCCGTGGCCATCTCGATCCAGGTCCCGATGAAAGGCCTGGCAGTGGGGCGCTCCCACTGCGTCGGCGCTCCCGTTGCAGTCGTCATCCCAGGGAGTGTCGCAGTCCTCCGGGACCCCGGGATGAACCGCCGGGTTCGCATCATCGCAATCCCGCCCGGGCACCGCCCGGCACCCCTCGGGCATGCAGCCGAACTCGGGACAGGCCCCCGATGGGCTTGCCGACAGATAGAAGTCCCCATCCAGGTCGCAGTAGTACACCACAAGGCACTGCCCCTGGTTGTCCACGTCCCCGTCGCAGTCGTCGTCCACCCCGTTGCAGACCTCCACGGCCCCGGGATGGACCTCGGACCGATCGTCGTTGCAGTCACCGCCGGCGGTGCCCGTGAATGGAGCCACCGGAACGCACCGGCAGGCCATCTCGGCGTGGTCCGCGAAGAAGCCGTCGCCATCGCCATCAACACCGAAGACCCGGCAGCCCCGGGCCCCTTCGAAATCGGTCGCCCCATCGCAGTCGTCGTCCCAGGGCGTGCCGCAGTCCTCCCCGGCCCCAGGCAGAACCTGGGGGTCATGGTCGTCGCAATCCTGCCCGGGAGTCTCCTGGCAACCGGCGGGGACACACCCATGGGAGCCGCAGTGACCTGACTCCTCGAGGGAGACGACCCCATCGCCGTCCCGGTCGCAATAGAAGACCCGATCCGGACAGACTCCCGGCGGGTCTGGCTGGCCGTCGCAGTCGTCGTCCCGACCGTTGCAGGTCTCCACCGCGCCGGGGTGCACGGCCGGGTCCCGGTCATCGCAGTCATCGCCGGGATCTTCCATGCACCCCCAGGGCACGCACGCCTCCCCGCGACAGGTCCCCGAGGGGGCCAGGGCCCGGAAGCCGTCCTGGTCCCGGTCGCAGTAGAAGACCGTCAACGGGCATGCCTCTCCCTCGTCGGTCTCGCCGGAGCAGTCGTCGTCCACCCCGTTGCAGACCTCGATGGCTCCGGGGTGGATGTCGGACCGTCCGTCGTCGCAGTCGGCCCCGGGCATCTCCTGGCACCCCTCGGGGACGCACCGATAGGCATGACAGGTGCCCGACGCGGCGACCGATGCCACCCCGTCGCCGTCCCGGTCGCAATGGAAGACCCGATCCGGACAGACCCCCGGGCCGTCGGCCCCGCCCGAGCAGTCGTCGTCCACCCCGTTGCAGGTCTCCGTCACGCCGACATGAATGGCAGGGTCCCGGTCATTGCAGTCGGTCCCCGGGTCCTCCCGGCACCCTGCCGGGATGCACTGGAAGGACTCGCAGGACCCGGATGCGGCCAGCGAGAAGTCTCCGTCCTCGTCGCGGTCGCAATGGAAGACCCGCTCCGGGCAGACCCCCGGGCCGTCGGCTCCGCCTGAGCAGTCGTCATCGATCCCGTTACAGACCTCGTCGGCCCCCGGCCGCACCTCGGGCCGCTGGTCGTCGCAATCGGTCCCGGCCTCCTCGAGGCAGCCCCCGGGCACGCACTGCCAGGTCGCGCAGAACCCCGAGGCGATGACCGACCGGACGCCGTCCCCGTCCTCGTCGCAGTAGTACACCCGGAGGGGGCACGCATCCTGGTCCGTCCTCCCATCACAGTCCTGGTCGATGCCGTCACAGGGGTCCGGGGCCCCGGGATGCACCAGGGGGTCGTGGTCATCGCAATCGCCCTCCCGAGTCTGACCCATCCCCTCGGGCGCCCGGCACCAGCACTCCGGTACCTCGCCGGGGAGATGCCATCCATCGCCGTCGGCGTCGATGAAGAATGGCCGGCATCCCAGGGCGTCCCGACCGTTCGTGTCCCCGTCGCAGTCGTCGTCCTCCGGAGTGAAGCAGTCCTCGGTCATGCCGGGATGCACGTCCGGGTTGTCATCATCGCAGTCTCCGCCCCCGAGGGCCTGATACACCCCTTCGGGGCGAACCAGGCACCGCACGTCCTGATCGTCCCCATGACCGTCCCCGTCCCGGTCGGCGTGATAGTTCGTGCAGGGGGGTCCCGGGTCCGCCCCTGACCCGTCCGGTTCCTCGGAATCCGAATCGCCCGGTTCCAGGACATCCTCGCTCGTGCCGCCGGGGAGGTCGGCGCCCCCCGACAGGTCCGGAAGGCCCGGGTCGGTCCTGGGAAGGTCGGCCAGGAGGTCCCCCGGGAGGTCGGCGGCCAGGAGGTCCACCGAGGGCCCCAGGTCCGCCGCCCCCGACAGGTCAGGGCCCCCTCCCGGGGCCGCCGATCCACCGCAGCCGGCCGTCATGGACCCGCAGGCCATCCCGAGGACCAGCCCCAGTGCAAGGCGGCGTCCCCGACCCATGAGATCTGCGTGCATGTCGCGATTCCTCCGGTCATCCATCCAGGGGAGACTCAGGACCCGGGCATCAGGGCACGATCGCGTCGGTGGTCCCGAAGCGGGTGCCGAAGGAGAGGGCGTCGGGCATGCCGTCGCCGTCGGTGTCGATGTCGGCCACCAGGACGTGCCGCAGGACGTCCTTGACGTATCCCTTCGTGTAGCCGCCCTCGACCGGAACCGAGTCGGGTCCCGGGTACAGCACGTCCAGCACGGACTCCAGGTCCGACAGGCGGACGGCTCCGGCGAAGATCCCCTCGAAGGCCCCTGCAGGCCCCGGAGGCATCACGGCCCGGAATCTCGGGGCATGGACGACCAGCGACCAGGTCTGGCCATCTCGCTCCCCGAAGACCCGAATCCGCCCGCTGACGGACCCTGCCGTCAACACGCCATCCTGCAGCCTTGCGTCCTCCAGGACGTAGAGGGGCCCGCACTGGGCATCCAGCGAGTACCGCGGAACCCGCCATGAACAGGTCTGCACGTCGGGGTCGCAGGCGGGGTCCACCCGGACCCCGTGGTACATCGGCAGCGAAAACCGCAGGCCGCCTTCCACCATGGCCGAGTAGTCCCCCAGCACGGTCAGGTTGTCGAAGCCCAGGAAGGACTCGGTCAGCAGCGGGGAGATCAGCGGCTCGACCAGGGACAGGGCGTTGTCGATGCCATCCGAGCAGGGGATGGACGCCCCCTGGAGCACCGTCGGGGCACAGGTGGCCGGGTCCCCGTCCACGTCGAGCCCCTCCCCGGGGATGCCCGCGATGCCTGGCACCAGCGTGTCGAGCCGCGCCGCGTCCGCGATGACTGGCAGCCCCATGCAGTCCGGCACGACTCCCGAGCAGACCCCCGCCTCGCAGTGATCCCCGACGGTCCAGGGCAGGCCGTCATCGCAGGCGATGTGCCACAACCGGTGGCGGCACCCCTCCTCGAAGTCGCAGAGGTCCTCGGTGCAGGGGTTGCCGTCGTCGCAGGAGGGCAGCCCGGTCCCGCAGCGGGCCATCACGCCGCCCGGGAAGGCCTCCAGGGCCGACACCCTCAGGCCCAGGGACCAGGACTCGGGAATCCCGTCGCCATCGGTGTCCATGTCCGGCAGGACCACGTGGGTCATCAGGTTCCGGACGAATCCCTTCGTGATCCCCGGCTGGACCTCGACGGTCTCCGGCCCCGGGAACACCCGGTCCAGCAGCATCAGCCCATCGGCCTGCCGCAAGGCCCCGCCGACCAGGGACCCCACCCGGATGCCGACCACCCGGCCTTCCCGGAAGGACAGCCTGGCGTCCATCTGGACATCGTGGAGCACGGCCCGGATGGGTTCCCCCTGGAAGATCGTCGCCAGGGGCATGTCGTAGCCAGGACCGCCGGCGGTCAGGCGATCCCCCACCACCCGGGCATTGGCGAATCCCCACTCCGGGCTGCACTGGCCATCGAAGTTCCACCAGGGAATGCCGAAGGTGCAGTTGTCCCGGTGGAAATCGCAGTCGGTGTTCCGGTCGCGAATCCCGATGTAGAGGGGGAGCAGGAAGGGCTCGCCGTCGGTCCGCAGGTATCGGAAGTCCGCCAGGATCGTCGAGTCCCGGACCCCGGCCAGCACGTCGGCCAGGACGGGGTTCACGATCCCCTCGACCACCGCCACCGCGTTGTCGATCCCATCCGAGCACCAGGGGGTCTGGCCCAGGCCGCTCTGATCGGGGGCGCAGGTCTCGGGCCGGCCGTCCAGGTCCAGGCCCTGGCCCGGGAAGCCACTGATCCCCACCGACACGTCATTGGCGGCAACGAGGTCCCCGAAGGTCACCCGGGACGAACAGTCGGGGATCCGTCCCCGACAGACCCCCTGTTCGCAGACGTCCAGCAGCGTCAGGGGATCCCCATCGTCGCAGAAGCCCTGGAGGTAGGTGTGGAAGCACCCCGTATCCCGGTAGCACCCGTCGTAGGTGCAGGGATTCCCGTCATCGCAATCGGCGTCGGCCACGCAGCGGGCCCGGACCTCCCCCACCGAGGCGCTGAGGGCCGAGAACCGGGCGCCGAAGGACACGGCCTCCGGCACCCCGTCGCCGTTGACGTCCACGTCCGGCTGCAGCACCGTGGTCAGCACGTCCCGGATGAAGCCCTTGGTCAGCCCCTGGTACACCTCGACGCTGTCGGGGCCGGGGGCCCCCATGTCCAGCAGCAGGAGGGCATCCGACAGCCGGATGGCCCCGCCGAAGAGGCTGTCCCCGGTCAGCCCGGCGATGCGCCCGCCGCGCCGGACGACGCGCCCGTCCAGTTGCAGGTCATGGATCAGGAATGAGACGGGACCGTTGATCCAGGTCCGGATCCGGTAGGTCGTCCCGGGTCCGCCGGCGGTCAGCCGATCCCCGACGATCCGGGCCCGGGGCAGCACCGCGTCGGGGTCGCAGGAGGGCGTGAAGTTCCAGTAGGGCAGGTCGAAGGTGCAGGACTCCGACTGGAAGTCGCAATCCCCATCCTGCCACCGCACGGACCCGGCATAGACCGGCAGGTCGAAGGGATTCTCGGTGCCGTCATGGCGGCCGAAGTCCAGCAGGAAGGTCCCCCAGTGGAAGTCCTGGAGCAGTCGAGATGCCAGGTCGTTCGCCAGGGCCTCGACCACCGCCACCTCGTTGTCGATGCCGTCGGAGCACCAGGGGGACACCCCGAGGCCGCTCTCGGCCGGGGCGCAGGTCGTCGGGTCTCCATCCAGGTCGAGCCCGTCCCCCGGGAACCCGCTCTGGCCCACCGAGAAGCCGTTCACCGCCACGAGGTCCCCGACGTGCAGGAACGGGTTGCAGTCGGCGATGGTCCCGATGCAGCGCCCCTCCATGCAACGGTCCCCCTCGGTGAGGGGGTCCCCGTCGTCGCAGACCGTCGTGACCCAGTTGTGATAGCACCCGGTTCCGATCGTGCACCCGTCGGCGGTGCAGGGATTGCCATCGTCACAGTCCGCCGCCGATGCGCATGCGACCCGATAGTCGCCCCCCTGAGCCGTCGTGGCCCCGATCAGGACCCCCAGCGACACGGCGTCGGGCCGCCCGTCGCCGTTCGTGTCGATGTCCGGCTGCAGGACGTTCGTGAACACGTTGCGCACGAACCCCTTCGTGTAGCCGGGCAGCACCTCGACGTCATCCCCGCCCGGGAAGGCCTCGTCGAGGGTCTTCAGGGCATCGGCGACCCGGATCGCGCCTCCCAGAATGGTGCCCTGTCGGACCCCCACGACCCTCCCCTGCTGGACCACGACCCGACCATCAGCCTGGATGTCATACAGGACGTACTCCTGGCTGCTGGCCCCGAAGTCCGTCCGGACATGCCAGTCGGTGCCCGGGCCACCGACCCGGATCCGATCCCCCTCGATCCGGGCCGTGACCTGGAACATGGGCCGACACTCCGCATCGAAGTTCCAGTATGGCAGGTCGAAGACGCAGGTATCCGTGTGGAAGTCGCACGAGGACCCACCCTTCACGTTGCCCAGGTAGAGGAAGACCGGGAAGGGCTCCCCGTCGAATCGGGCCTCCCGGAAGTCCGCCAGGAAGGTGCCCCAGGGCATGGCCCACCACTGGGCAACCATGGGATTCGCGATGCCTTCCACCACGGCCAGGGCATTGTCGATCCCGTCGGAGCACCAGGGGCTCTCCCCAAGACCGCTCTCCTCCGGGGCGCACGTGGTCGGATCCCCGTCGATGTCGAGCCCCTGGCCCGGGAAGCCGCTGCGGCCGATGGTGGGATTCGCCAGAGCCACCATCGGCCCGACCGTGATCTCGGCCGAGCAGTCCCGGAACCGTCCCTGGCAGACGCCGTCGATGCAGAGGTCCCCGATCGTCGTGGGGTCCCCGTCGTCGCAGGCCACCTGCTGGAAGGGATGGGAGCAGCCGGCCTCCGGCAGGCAGAGGTCCGCCGTGCAGGGATTGCCGTCATCGCACTCCTCGTCGCGGGTGCAGGGAGTCCCGACGCCGTTGACCCCGGCCCCCAGGGCCTGGAACAGCAGGCCAAAGGAGACCGCATCAGCGGCCCCGTCCCCGTCCGTATCGACATCCGGGACCAGGACGTTCCACAGGAGGTCCCGGACGAAGCCCTTCGTGTAGGGATAGGGCGGCAGCAGCACCTGGTCGTCGGGGCCGGGTCTCGCGGCGTCCAGCAAGGCCCAGGCCTCGTCGGGGCGTACCGCCGCACCGGCCAGGCTGGCCGAGGCGACGGCCGTGATGCGCCCGCCTCGGAACACCAGTCGGGCATCGACCTGGGCGCCGAAGACCGTGATCGGCACCCCGTAGCGGGTCTCCATCCGGAAGTCATGCCCGGGCCCGCCAGCGGTCAGGTGATCCCCAAGAATGCGGGCATTGTCGAAGGCATAGCGGGGCTGGCAGAGGTCGTCGAAGTTCCACCGGGCCAGCGTGTAGTCGCATCCGCCCTCCTTGGGGTCGCAGGCCCCGGGAGGCGTCACCTCGCCCAGGGCCAGGGGCAGCAGGAACGGCTCGCCATCGAACCGGGCGAAGTGGAAGGATGCCAGCACGCTTCCCTGAGTGAACCCGGCCAGGAAGTCCTCGGCGAAGGGATTCACCAGGGCCTCCACGACCGACAGGCCGTTGTCGATTCCGTCGGAACACCAGGGGGAGACCCCCAGGCCGCTCTCGAGGGGGGCACAGGTGGCCGGGTCCCCGTCGATGTCGAGCCCCTGCCCCGGGAAACCGCTCTGACCAAGGGCGACGTCGCTGACCGCCACCGCCTGATCCATCGGGATGAAGGGCGAGCAGTCGGCGATGCGCCCCTGGCAGGTCCCCGCCTGGCAGCGATCGGACTCGGTCAGCGGGTTTCCATCGTCACAGGGGTCTCCGTCGGGAGTGCAGGCCAGCCCATCCCGGCAGGCCTGCTGATCGACCACGCCATCGCAGTCGTCGTCCTGCCCGTCGCAGTCCCCGTCCGTAGCCGCCGGAGTCCCGGGCTGGCACGGTGTCTCGGTCCCCCCGTCGCAGGAGGACGGCGTCGCGGTGGCCGCGCAGACCCCCACGCCACAGACCGTCACGGGCACGTAGTCGTCGTCCGCCTGCCCGTCGCAGTCGTCGTCCACTCCATCGCAGGTTTCGTCGGTGGATCCCAGGGGCGGACCGGGCTCACAGGGCGTCTCGACCCCGTTCGTGCAGGAGGACGGCGTGACGTTGGTCGCACAGACCCCCACGCCGCAGAGGGCCACCGGCACGTAGTCGTCGTCGGTCTGGCCGTCGCAGTCGTCGTCGATCCCGTCGCAGGTGGTGTCCACGGCCAGGCACCCATCGAAATCAAACGTCACCAGAGGCACGAACCGGGCCTGGGGGTCCAGCACCGGGGTCTCCAGGAAGGCCGTCGAGTTGACCACGTTCCCGTTGACGTCCAGCACGTCCAGGATGACCACGAGCCCCATGCCCGACTCAGGGATCAGGAGTCCTCCCATCCAGGTCTCGAAGACCCCGGCGCCCACCGGCACGGCCTCGGTGAGGACCCCGTTCGCCGTCGCGACATGGGGATTCGTGAAGGTCACCGTGGGTCGGTTCTGGACCAGGGAGACCTCGTAGCGGACCCGGACGCCCGACGAGACAGGCTGCTGGTCCCGATCCACCACGGTGTTCTGAATCCGCATCCGTCCCGGCTGCAGCGGGTCCGGAGTCACCGTGGCCTCGACGAAATGGGACAGGCGGGCCAGGCACTGGGACCCGAAGAAGGCGTCGGTCACTGCGACCGTCCCGTCCGGGAAGATGTCGCTCTGCGCCGCCTGGGTGGGATTCGGGACCACCAGGGGCGGCACGACCGTGATCTGCTGGATGAACAGCACGTCGGCGATGCTGAACTCACCGTCGTCGTTGGCATCGCCGAAGAGGCCGTCACTGTCAGGGTCCAGCAGCCCGGCCCCTGCCACGAACGGCCGCGGCACCGCCCCGCCGATGGGCAGGCCATTCCGGTCCACGAAGCCCCGGATCGTGCCTCCCATCGCGCTGAAGACCGGAGGCGGCCCACCCTTGAGGGCCCGGAAGGTCACCACCGCCACCTCGACCCCGCTCCCGATGACCGGAGCCCCGGTGACCGACGGGGTGGCGTTCAGGAAGACCGTCCCCGGCTGGGAGACGTTGCCGGCAAAGAGCGCACCGGGGATCCCGCTGCCGACACGGACTCCCGTGGCCTCCAGGACCGCCGGGTCGTAGGTGACCTCCAGGTCGATGCCTCCGAGGGCCGACGAGCCGGTGTTGGCCCGGACCGGCATGTCGAAGTACTCGTTGGCCGATCGGTCCGGGAAGGGAAGGCCGGTCGGCTGGCCCAGGTCCACGTCGCCCACGGCGGGCAGCAGGTTCGCGGCCAGGCGGAGGACCGTCGACGGGTCGAACGGATTTCCGGTGTCCCGGGCCGGGTCCACGTCCACCAGCACGTCCGTCGGGCCGTTGCCCCGGATCGTGGCCAGTCCCGTCCCATCGATGGTCAGGTAGGGTTCCGGGAAGGGGGCCACGGCCGCCGTGGCGAACGAGAGCAGCCCCGGAACCAGATCGGCCCCGGTGAAGCGGTTTCGGGTGCCGTCGGCGAAGCGTCCCCAGACGGACATGGCGCCGGTTCCGAGGTCCCGGACCCCCTGGAAGGTGGCCCCGGGCGGATAGGAGAGGTTCAGGTACTCGACGTCCTCCAGGGCCGAGTCCACCGCCATCGGCAGTGGCGCGGTGTCATGACCGCTGTTGGTGGCCACCACGTCCACGGCCCCTTCGGCGATGGCCGTGACCAGTGCCCCGGCACCAATGGACAGCACCCCCGGTCTGGGATTCGTGGTGCCGCGGTCATAGACCATGAAGGTGGTTGCAGGGTGCAGGGTCACGTCCAGCACCGACCCGTCGGTGAAGGTGTTCAGGACCTCCAGGCGGGACCGCTGGCGCACACCCGTTCCCTCGATGAAGGACAGCACCCGCTCGGCCACCCGGGCGGTTGCGGCTGGCGTGAACAACTCCCAGGACTCGACGACGATCGACTGGTGCGTCACCACCTCGAGGTCCAGGGAGGTGCTGACGGACTCCAGATAGGTCCCCGGGAACGAGATGCGCACCGTCATGCGCCCGTGGCCGTTCCCGGTGGACCGGGCCAGACCGGGCACGCAACCGGGATCGCCCCCGGCACAGGTCGGCACATCGTCCACCGTGACGAGGTCCTGGGGGTCGTCCGTGATGGCGTCATAGACCGTCCGGGGGTCTGCGGTGAAATCCCGGGAGGTCCCATCCACGAAGAAGACCCGCACCTGGATCTGGCGGGTGACCGGCAGCCCCAGCAGGGTGGCCGAGACGTCGGCCTCCGACAGGGCCAGTCGCGGGTCCGTGACCGTCGCCTCGACCCGCTCGGGCAGCGGGAGTTCCACCGAGAAGGGTCCCGTCCCGGAGACGGTGTCACCCCCGGGCAGGGCATAGGTCGCCTCCAGCATGGTCGCGCCGCCTCCCACGGCCGTCACGACGCCCCCACCGTCGGTCGTGCCCACGAGGGGGTCCTGGGAGGCCCAGGTGGTTGCCGGATCTCCCGTGATCGGAATGCGGCTGCCCCCGGCGGTCTCCTGGTCGTCCGAGAGGACCAGCCAGGCCCCCGCCTGGGCCGTCTGGCCCTCGGCGGTGAAGCGGTTCGAGACCCGGGCCTGCACCCGGGCGCCCCCGGTGCCATCGGGGATTGGCGACGGGTCGATGGTTGTGACCTGCACCCGCGCCGGGACGACCACGTGCACCCTGGAGACCTCCACCTGGGTGCCAGGGTCCACGGCGACCTCGGCCGTCCCCAGCACCGCATCCTCGGCCCCCAGGACGAGGACCCGGGTCGTCCCGGGCCCGACAGCGGTCACGGCTCCGGTCACGGGATCGACGGCCACGACCAAGGAATCCTCCGACGCGAAGTGAACCTGATCGGTGACATCCCACAGGAAGGCCGGATCGGACCCGTCGTCGAAGGTCGCCCGGACCTGGACCCGGGTGTCCTGGAGGCGCCCCAGGGCCGGGAGGAAGCCCAGCACCGCGTCCCCCAGGCGGACGTCCAGGGGCAGTCGAGGCGCCAGCACCCAGAGGTGGGTCGTGGCGGTGACCCCCGCCACCGAGGCCTCCAACTCGGTGAACCCGGGACTGATGGACCGGACCTGGCACCCCGCGGTCATTGCCACGGCCCCATTTCGCACCGTACAGGTCAGCCCCGGCAATCCGCCGACATCCGACAGGCCCCCGTCGGCCCAGGCACCGTGGACCTGCACCGTCGTGGTCCCCACCGGTCCCCCGAGGGCGGACCGATGCAGCAGCGTGTTGTCCAGCACCCGGGCAAAGGCGCCCCGAAGGCGATTGTTCTTCGCCGTGACCACCCCCGAGGTCCCGATGCCGGTCCCGCTCCGGACCCACATCACCGGATTGGTCAGGATGCTGACACCCGCCCCCACGGTGTTGTAGAGCCCCAGGACCTCTCCCGACAGGGACGAGGCGGCCCCCTCCGAAGCCCCCGAGACGACCTGGAAACGCACGATCGCCACCTGGACCCGAGCCCCCCGGGCGTTGTTGCCCGAAGGATTCGCGTTGATCGAGTTGAAGGAGAGGCGCCCCAGGAGGTTGGCCGTCGTCCCGGCATTGCTCACTGGCGGGGCCAGGTCCGTCGCCGATCCCTGGTCCACCCGCACTACCTGCACGACCGCCGGGTCAAAGGTGATGGCCATGTCATAGGATCCGATCGTATTGGGGCCGCTGTTCACGTAGACCGGCACGTCGAACTGGGACCCGTCGAAGCGAGGCCCCAGGGGCAGTTCGATCCCCGTCTCGCCGGGGTCCAGGACCAGTGACGACGGGGCCGCCCGGGCCTCGACCGGGACCCCTGCCGAGGTCACCCCGTCGCAGGTCGCCGTGATGGTCCCGACACCCCCGAGTCCGAAGGCCCCATTGGGAACGGTGATCCAGGCCGCGTAGATCCCAGGACCCACTGGCGTGCCCACCGCGCTTGCACCTCCCAGGCCCGCCAGGGCGAAGGTGACCGTGCGATCGGCGCCCACCGGCGACCCGATCAGGTCGGTGACCTGGGCCGTCACCCGGACCCGGGAGTCGTCCTGGAAGACCACGTCACGACTGGTGACCAGTCGGACGGTGGCCGTCTGGGTGGGCACCACCTGGAAGGGGGCCTGCGGCGACGGATTGCCCTGGGCAGCGGCCTGGACGGCCCCCGCCAGATTCGGATTCGTGGTCTCAGCCAGGTCGTCCTCGTAGGTCCCATCGCCGAGGTCCCGCACGAGGCCAGTCATCAGGCCCAGGGTCGTGTCGAACCGGACCTCCGCGCCCACCACCGCGTCCTCCGGCACGCCACAGGGCGGGTCCCGGTCCTCGTCCGTCTGCCCGTCACAGTCATCGTCGATCCCGTCGCACGTGGCATCATCGGCCGCCGGGGTCCCGGGCTGGCAAGGCGTCTCGATGCCTCCCTCGCACCGGGAAGGCTCCGCCGCCTGGGCACAGGCCCCCAGCCCGCAGACCGTCACCGGCACGTAGTCCTCGTCGGTCTCCCCGTTGCAGTCGTCGTCCACCCCGTCGCAGGACGCGTCGTTCGCCGCCGGAACCCCCGGCTGGCAGGGCGTCTCGACGCCTCCCTCGCACCGGGACGGCACCGACCCGACCCCGCAGGCCCCCTCCCCGCAGGTCGTCACCGGCACGTAGTCCTCGTCGGTCTCCCCGTTGCAGTCGTCGTCCACCCCGTCGCAGGACGCGTCGTTCGCCGCCGGAACCCCCGGCTGGCAAGGCGTCTCGATGCCTCCCTCGCACCGGGACGGCACCGACCCGACCCCGCAGGCCCCCTCCCCGCAGACCGTCACCGGCACGTAGTCCTCGTCGGTCTCCCCGTTGCAGTCGTCGTCCACCCCGTCACAAGACGCGTCGTTCGCCGCCGGAACCCCCGGCTGGCAGGGCGTCTCGATGCCTCCCTCGCACCGGGACGGCACCGACCCGACCCCGCAGGCCCCCTCCCCGCAGGTCGTCACCGGCACGTAGTCCTCGTCGGTCTCCCCGTTGCAGTCATCGTCGACCCCATTGCAGGTCGCATCGTTCGCCGCCGGCTCCCCGGGCTGGCAGGGCGTCTCGACGCCTCCGATACAGGTGGAGGGTGCCGCCGTGGCCACGCAGGCCCCCTCCCCGCAGGTCGTCACCGGCACATAGTCCTCATCGGTCTCCCCGTTGCAGTCGTCATCGACCCCATTGCAGGTCGCGTCGTTCGCCGCTGGCACCCCCGGCTGGCAGGGCGTCTCGACGCCTCCGAGACAGGTGGAGGGTGTCGCCGTGGCCACGCAGGCCCCCTCCCCGCAGGTCGTCACCGGCACGTAGTCCTCGTCGGTCTCCCCGTTGCAGTCGTCATCGATCCCATTGCAGGTCGCGTCGTTCGCCGCCGGCTCCCCGGGCCGGCAGGGTGTCTCGACGCCTCCGATACAGGTGGAGGGTGTCGCCGTGGCCGCGCAGGCCCCCACCCCGCAGGCCGTCACCGGCACGTAGTCCTCGTCGGTCTCCCCGTTGCAATCGTCATCGACTCCATTGCAGGAGGCATCGACCTCCGGCACCGGCGTCACGACACAGCCCTGGGCCGGGTCACAGACCTCGACCCCGTTGCAGGGAATCCCGTCGTCGCAGGCCCTGTCGTCGGGGTCATGGACGCAGCCCCGCTGGAGGTCGCACCGGTCCACCGTGCAGGCGATGGCATCGTCGCAGAAGTCCGATCGGGGCTGATGGACGCATCCCGCCTGGGCATCACAGGAGTCCAGCGTGCATTCCAGGCCATCGCTGCAGTCCCGGACCCGGCCGTTGCCGCAGGCCCCCGTCTGGCAGGTCTCCCCCTCCGTGCAGGGGTCCCCGTCGTCACAGGACTGGCCGTCCGCCGACTCGGTCGAGTAGCGGCAGAAGTTCGTTCCCCGGTCACACCAGCCCCGGACGCAGGGGCCATGGAGCCCCTGGGCCCACTCGTTGCACGCGGCGTCAGCGTCCTCCGCTTCGCAGGGACGCACCCGTCCGTCCTCCGGAGGCACCTCCCCCTCGTCGGGCGTGATCAGGTCCAGCGCAGGCACTTCACCCGCCCCGTCGGGACTCGGAAGGTCCCCCGGAGGCCCCGGTGGCACCTGCCCCCCACCGCAGGCGACCGCCAGGCAGGCCAGGATCCGAGCACTCCGCTGCAGGAGACGCCTCATCGTCCGCCCTCTGAGAAAGTGTCGCAATGATGATAGCACAAGTGGCGTTCGTTCCAATCTGCAGACCAGCCGATCGTGGGCCATCCTCGGACTCTCTGGGCTGGGAGCCGACCTCGGACCGACCGCGGGGCCACCCTTTACAATGCGCGGGATCCCGGGTATCATGCAGCGGCCTCCGCGCCAGGCCCCTTTGAACAGGAAGTCTTGAAGATGACAGACGATCTGGACCTCTTGACCCCGACTCCCCAACCGGGGGCGGACAACGGCGGGTACGACGCGGACAGCATCCGGGTCCTCAAGGGCCTGGAGGCCGTCCGGACGCGGCCCGGCATGTATATCGGCGACACCGACGACGGGTCGGGCCTGCACCACATGGTCTACGAGGTGGTGGACAACTCGGTGGACGAGGCCCTGGCGGGCTACTGCACCCGCATCGACGTGATCCTGCACCAGGAGGGATCGGTCACCGTCGAGGACAACGGACGGGGCATCCCGGTGGGCATCCACTCGGAGACCGGCCGTTCCGCCGCCGAACTGGCCCTCACGGAACTCCATGCCGGCGGCAAGTTCGACCACGACTCCTACAAGGTCTCCGGCGGCCTCCACGGCGTCGGCGTGTCGGTGGTCAATGCCCTCTCGGAGTGGCTGCGCCTCGAGGTTCGCCGGGAAGGCGGGGTCTTCGTGCAGGAATACGACCGGGGAACCCCCAGGGCCCCCCTGGCCCGGACCGGCAACACCTCCCGGACCGGCACGAAGATCACCTTCAAGCCGGACCCGGAGGTCTTCACCCACACCGACTTCTCCTTCGACACGCTCTCCCAGCGCCTCCGGGAGCTCTCCTACCTGAACCCCGGCCTGACCATCCATCTCCTGGACGAGCGGGCCGAGGGACGGGCCCACGAGTTCCGGTTCGACGGGGGGATCGTCTCCTTTGTGGAGCACCTGAACCGTCACAAGACAGTGGTCCACGACCGGCCCATCTTCCTCTCGGGCGTCCGGGACGACATCGCCGTGGAAGTGGCCCTCCAGTGGAACGATGGATACCAGGAGACGCTCTTCGCCTTCACGAACACGATCCTGAACCGGGACGGCGGGACCCACGTTGCGGGCCTCCGGAGCGCGCTGACCCGGACCATCAACACCTACGCCGAGCAGGAGAACCTCCTCAAGCAGTACAAGGGGGGCCTCTCGGGAGAGGACGTCCGGGAAGGGCTCACGGTCGTGCTCAGCGTCAAGATCCACGACCCCAAGTTCAGCAGCCAGACCAAGGACAAACTGGTCTCCTCGGAGGTGAAGGGGGTCGTCGAGGGCCTGGTGGCCGACGGCCTGGCGGACTTCTTCGAACGAAATCCGGCGGTGGCCAAGGCCATCGTGGGCAAGGTGGTGGATGCGGCGAGGGCCCGGGAGGCCGCCCGAAAGGCCCGGGACATGGTGCGCCGCAAGGGGGTCCTGGATGGCGCCTCCCTGCCTGGCAAACTGGCCGACTGCCAGGAGCGGGACCCGTCGAAGGCCGAACTCTTCATCGTCGAGGGAGACTCGGCCGGCGGGTCGGCGAAGCAGGGGCGCAACCGGGCCTTCCAGGCCGTGCTGCCCCTCCGAGGCAAGATCCTCAACGTGGAAAAGGCGCGGTTCGACAAGGTCCTTTCCAGCGAGGCCATCGTCACCCTGATCACCGCCCTGGGGACCGGCATCGGGGAGGAGTCCTACGACATCAACCGGCTGCGCTATCACCGGGTGATCATCATGACCGATGCGGACGTGGACGGCCTGCACATCCGCACGCTGCTGCTGACCTTCTTCTTCCGGCACATGCCCGATGTGATCACCCGGGGGCACCTCTTCATCGCCCAGCCGCCCCTCTACAAGGCGAAGCGAGGCAAGGTCGAACTCTACCTGCGGGATGACGCGGCCCTGGAGGAGTGGCTCCTGGAGAGCGGGACCGACGGCATCGCGGTCCGCCGGCCGCCGCCCGAGCTGTTCCCGCTGGAGGGGCCCGCGGCGAGGCTCTACCTGCGGCGGGTCTCCCAGGCCCGGCGCCTGTTGGGGGCCCTGGACGTCCGGTGGGACTCCCGGGTCTTCCGGGCCCTGATGGACCTTCCGGACCTGAAGGCCGACGACCTCCGGGACCCGGATCGGCTGGCGGCCCTCCGACAGCACCTCCAGACCTGGCTGGACCGGGAGGCCACGGGGGCGCTCTGCAACGGAGAGGGCATCCAGGAGGAGTTCGACGAGGAATTCGACGCCCGCCGGGTCATGGTCCGAACCCGATCCGGCGGCGGCGAACGGGTCACCCAGGTGGACATCGCCCTCCTGAACCGGCCGGAGTTCCGCCAGTTGCGGGGAATCTACGCCGAGTTGCGGCGGCAGGCCCCCTGGCCCATGGAGGCCCAGGTGGACGCCGAGACCCGGACCTTCGAGAGCCCCGAACGGTTGCTGGAAGAGGTGCTGGCCCGGGGGCAGAAGGGGGTCTCGATCCAGCGCTACAAGGGACTGGGCGAAATGAACCCCGAGCAGTTGTGGGAGACCACGATGAACCCCGAGACCCGGAGCCTGCTCAAGGTCAACGTGGTGGACGCGGTGGAGGCGGACTCGGTCTTCACGTTGCTGATGGGCGACCAGGTGGACCCCCGCCGGGAGTTCATCATGCAGAACGCCCTGACGGTCCGGAACCTGGACATCTAGCGGCGGCCCGCATGGGGGAATCATGGACCCGGACCAGGACTCCCGTTCCTACCTGGAGCGCCTGGAGTCCTTCTTCCTGTCCCTGGTCCGCAAGGGGATGGCCCTGAGGGCCGCCGACGTGGCCCTGATCCGCGAGTGGCAGCAGCGGGAGGTCCCCGAGGACCTGGTGCGAAGAGGACTCCAGGAGGGGGTCCGGCGCTTCCTGGCCTCGGCGGATCCCGGCGCGCCGCTCCCGTCGAACCTCCGGTACTATCGGAACGCCGTGGAGGCGGAGATCGCCGTCTGGCAGAGGGCCCGGGAGCAAGGCCGGCGAATCGGGACCGGAACGACCGGGGCCCAGGTGGCACTGGACCTCCACGAGGTGGCCATGGCCCATGCCCGGGCCTGCCTGGATCAGGCCCCGAACGACGAGGCCCGGGCCCTCTGGCGGGAGGCCCTGGAGGCCCTCACGAACCGCCACCCGAGCCAGTCGCTGCTGGACCTGCTGGATGCCCTGGACGATCGGCTGGCGACGGGGCTGGTCCGATGCGCGGGCCAGGAGGTCTGGCGGGAAACGGGGGAACGGCTGGCACGGATGCTGTCCGAGGCCCGGCAGCGGGGAGCGGGCCCCGAAGCCCTGGCGGACCTCCAGCGGGCCGGGGTCCGGACCGCGGCCGAGGAACGGGCGGGGTTCCGGGGACTGCTGGACGCGGTGCGCAAGGCCTCGGAAGGGGCAGGATGACGGGGGCGCGATGAACTGCCTGCGATGCGGGGATCGGGGCTACCTGCTGGAATCCCTGGACGAGGTGGCGATGGCCCGGGTCTGTTCCTGTCGGCTCCCCTGCCCCCTCTGCGGGGGCAGCGGCTGGGTCTTCGACCAGTCGGCGGTCCCCCCCACGACCCGCCCCTGCGACTGTCGTCATCTGCATCGCCACGTCGCCCGCTACAACGAGGCCGGCATTCCCGCCCGGATGGCCCGATGCACGCTGGAGAAGTTCGAGGCCCGGGGAGGCAACCAGGGAATCGTGCAGAAGCAGTTGAAGCGCTGGCGCGAGAACTACCGGCCCGGGGCCCGGGGGATGCTCCTGTTCGGGGCTCCGGGGGTCGGCAAGACCCACCTCTGCAGCGCGCTTCTGTCCCACTTCGCCCTGGAGCGGGGCTACACGGTGCGCTTCGTGGACTTCTTTCACCTCCTCTCGGACCTCAAGGCCGCCTATCAGGCCGACCAGGGGGAGGAGACCCTCCTCCGGCCCCTGGTGGAGGTCGAGGTGCTGGCCATCGACGAACTGGGGAAGGGCCGGGCCACCGAATGGGAGGTCTCGGTGCTGGACCAGCTGGTGAGCCGCCGCTACAACGCCCACCGGACCCTGATCGCCACCACCAACTTCGACCCCCGGGACCCGGCCCCCGAGGGACCCGACGCCCTGCCCCGGCTCAAGGACCGGATCGGGGACCGCATTCACAGCCGTCTCTATGAACTCTGCGACTTCGTGGAGTTGCGCGGACCCGACGGCCGCCGGGCCGGTCGGGACTGAGGCCCCGGGACTCCCCGGAGGCCCTCACAGTTCCCGGCGCCCCCGGAGGGCCCGGAGCAGGGTCACGCCGTCGAGATACTCCAGACTGCTGCCCATCGGGATGCCGGTGGCCGGTCGGGTGACCTGGACCTCCAGGCCCTCCAGCACCTTCCGGAGGTAGAGGGCGGTGGTCTCCCCCTCGGCGTCGGCCGAGGTCGCCACGATCACCTCATGGACGCCGCCGGCCCGGACCCGATCCACGAGGGGCCCGATGCGCAACCGCTCGGGCGGGACTCCCCGCAGGACGCTGAGGGCCCCGCCGAGGACGTGGTAGAGCCCCCGGTACTCCCCGACCCGCTCCAGCGCCAGCAGGTCCCCGACCCCCTCGACGACGCAGATCACCGAGGCGTCCCGAGACGGGTCCTGGCACAGCGCGCAAAGGTCCCCCTCGGCGAAGAAGCCGCACCGGGTGCAGGCCCGGACCCGCTCCTGGACGCCCTCCAGTGCCCCCCGAAGTCCCGACAGGCCTTCTGGGCCCCGACCCAGGAGATGCAGCACGTAGCGAAGGGCCGTCTTCTCGCCGACCCCCGGCAGGCGCCGGAACTCGGCCACGAGGGCCGCAACGGCCGGAGGCAGGGCCAGGGACATCGATCACTCCCTCCGGTCCCCGGAGTCGGACCCTGGGGCCGGTGCCCCTTCGGGAATCACCGAGAGGGGCCGGCCGCTGAAGGCCCCCACCAGGGCGTCCATCGCCGGGTGGCGCAGAAAGAGGTCCAGGGTCTCCTGCTCGCTGCGGATCGTCGTGGCCTGGACCGCCGCTTGGGCGGTGGCCTCGGAATCTGCCGGGGCTGCGGGCAGGGGATCCGCCGGTCCGGGACCGGGCCCGGGGGTCGCCCCGACGATCGACTGGGTGGGCACCGCCATCTCCTGGAGCCGCCGGGCCATGTCGACGGCACCCCCGGAAGACGGCGACGAGGCCGGCGGCGCCACCCGGGGCTGGGGGGAGGCTGGCGACGGCCTGGGAACGGAGGGGGCGGCCCGGGGGAGCGCCGCGACCGGAGGCAGCGGCGGAACGGCTCCCGCTCCGGTTCCCCCGGGGATTCCCCGGGCGAGGTCCTCCAGCCGGGTCACCAGTTCCTCCACCCGGGACATCTGGGAGAGGCGCGCAGCCCGGACCAGGGCCGCCTCGGCCACCAGGTCCGGACTCCGGGAGTCGGCAGCCCGATCGGCCGCCTGAACCAGCATGTGCAGCAAGGTGGCCAGGGACTCCACGGGCCGATCGCCCACCCGCTGCTGCATCCCCGAGATCTCCCCCTCCGTGAGGCCGGTCTCCCGGGAGGCATCGGGACCCAGGACCTGCAGGCGGAGACACTGGGAGAGGTGACGAGCCATGTCCTGGAGCAGTTGCCGGGCGGGAAGCCCCTGCTGGAACGCCCGCGTGAGCCCCCGAAGCACCCCGGCGGGGTCCTCGCCGAGGACCGCCGACAGGAGGTCCTCCACGAGTCCCTGGTGCCCGGTCCGGAGCACCGTCGAGACCGCCTCGACGGTCATCTGGCCCCCGGCGAACCCGATGACCTGGTCCAGCAGGCTGCACGCGTCCCGAAGGCTCCCGTCGGCCTCCCGGGCCACCATCCGCAGGGCCTCCTCCTGGGCCTCCAGGTGCTCCGCCTCGAGGATGTGCCGGAGGTGGGCGACCAGGTCCGGAAGCCCGATGCGCCGAAACTCGAAGACCTGGCACCGGGACAGGATCGTCGCCGGGACCTTGTGCAGTTCCGTGGTGGCCAGCACGAAGACCACGTACGCCGGGGGCTCCTCGAGGGTCTTCAACAGGGCGTTGAAGGCCTCGTTGGTGAGCATGTGCACTTCGTCGATGATGTAGACCTTGTAGCGCCCCGACGAGGCGGCGAAGGCGACCTGCTCCCGCAGTTCCCGGATGTTGTCCACGCCCCGGTTCGAGGCCCCGTCGATCTCGATGACGTCCATCGAGGACCCCTCGGTCACCGCACGGCACGAGGCGCAGCGGTTGCAGGGGGTCGGGGTCGGACCCTCCTGGCAGTTCAGGGCCTTGGCGAGGATCCGGGCGGCGCTGGTCTTGCCGACCCCCCGGATCCCGGTGAAGAGATAGGCATGGGCAATGCGCCCCTGCGCGATGGCATTTCGGAGCGTGGTGACGACGTGTTCCTGGCCGACCAGTTCCTCGAAGGTCTGGGGTCTCCACTTGCGGGCGATCACCTGGTAGGCCATGGACTGCCCGACCTGGAGGAGTGGGGAAGCCGGGACGGGACACCCACAACGATGCTGACCGTTGCTTCCTTCCGGACCTGGCGGGGTTGGGCACCCTTGCGCCGCCCCGTCCCGGCAGGGGAAAGCATAGACGAGCCCTCCGCGGGATGCAAGCCCTTGACGGCGGCGCCGCAGGGACTAGACTCCGCCTGCCCGCCGATGCGGGCGTGAACCGGGTCTCGCAAGGAGCCGAACGTGGACGAGGACGCCAGTCCGTCACGGGTCCAGCGGGTCGGCCTCCGGTCACCCCGCTGAATCCTGGTCACGGACCGCACGTCCCCTCTGGTGGCCCCCGCAGGATGGCCCCTGCCCGTGTCTGCACGGGCGGCGCGGCCCCTGTCGGAGAGGCCTGTCGGACCGGGAGGCGGGAATGGCCGCGCCGCTGCTGGTTCGCCCCAATCGATGGGACCTGCTGACGATCCCGCTCGTGCTGGGCCTCTTCGGCCTGCTGGCCTGGGGACTGCGCCAGATGACGGTCCCATTCGAGCCGAGCGGGGTGATGCGTCTGTCCCTCGACCCGTGGCACCTGCCGGAGTACGCCTTCCGGACCGTGCTCCGGATGGCCGGCGCCCTGGTGATGTCCTTCCTGTTCACCTTCACCTACGGGTCCCTGGCGGCCAAGAGTCCCCGGGCCGAGCGGATCCTGGTCCCCATGCTGGACGTGCTCCAGTCGGTCCCGATCCTGGGCTTCATGGCCATCACGGTGACGGGCTTCATGGCCCTGTTCCCGGGCAACCTGCTGGGGGTGGAACTGGCCTCGATGTTCGCCATCTTCACCTCCCAGGCCTGGAACATGGCCTTCAGTTTCTACCAGTCCCTGAAGACGGTTCCCCGGGACCTGACCCAGGCGGCTCACCTCTTCGGCCTCTCGGCCTGGCAGCGCTTCTGGCGCCTGGAGGTGCCCTTCGCAATGCCGGGACTCGTCTGGAACACGATGATGTCGGTCTCGGGCGGCTGGTTTTTCGTGGTCGCCTCGGAGGCCATCGCGGTCGGGACCACCCAGGTCCAGTTGCCGGGCATCGGGTCCTACGTGGCCGAGGCCATCCGACAGCAGGACCTGGGAGCGGTGGGCCTGGCCCTCGTGACGATGCTGGTCGTGATCCTGGCCTATGACCAGGTCTTCTTCCGGCCCCTGGTCGCCTGGTCCCGCAAGTTCAAGTTCGAGTTGATCGAGGAGGAGGAGGAGCCTGAATCCTGGATGCTGGACTGGATCCGACGAACGCGCCTCGCCCGGAAGGGGATGGCGGTGGCGGGACGGCTGGCACGAAGGGTCCTTCTGAGACCGCCGGCATCTCCCCGGGTCCCGTCGTCACCAGGACCCTCCTGGTCTCGCACCCTGCTGCGCCACGCCTTCTGGCCACTGGTGCTCGGACTCGGGGTCCTGGGGGCCCACCGGTTCTACACCTTCTCCCTGGCACCTCTGGGCTGGTCCGAGGTCCTGGTGGCCCTGGGACAAGGCGTCTTGACGCTGTTGCGGGTGGTGGTGCTGATCGGCCTGGCCTGCCTGGTCTGGGTGCCCATCGGTGTCTTCATCGGCCTGAGGCCCCGGCTCGCGGTCCGTTTCCAGCCCCTGGCGCAGTTCCTGGCGGCCTTTCCAGCCAACCTCTTCTTTCCGGTGGCCGTGCTGGCGATCCGTCGGTTCGACCTGAGTCCGGAGGTCTTCACGGCACCCTTGATGGTGCTGGGAACCCAGTGGTACATCCTGTTCAACGTGATCGCTGGCGCCAGCGCGATCCCTGCAGACCTCAAGGAGACCGCCCGGAGCCTGGGTGTGCGAGGCATCCTGCGCTGGAAACGACTGCTGCTGCCGGCCCTGCTGCCCTACCTGACCACGGGTCTGATCAACGCCTCGGGAGGCACCTGGAATGCCAGCATCGTGGCCGAGGTGGTGTCGTGGGGGGACGATACCCTGGTGGCCACCGGCCTGGGTTCCTACATCGCCATCGCCACCGAGGGTGGCGACATCCCGCGGGTCGTCCTGGGAGTGGTCGTGATGAGCCTCTACGTCGTGACCGTCGAGCGGTTGGTCTGGAGGCGTCTGTACGGACTGGCGGAGGCCCGATTCCGGCTCGACTGAGGAGACGACGATGGCTGGCCTGGGCGAACACGAACTGCTGCGGCTGAAGGCGGTCGAGAAGTCCTTCCGGCCCCCGTCTGGCGGCGTGCAGCACGTGCTGAAGGACGTGTCCTTCTGCCTCCGTGAGGGAGAGATCGTCGCGATCCTGGGGCGGTCCGGGTCCGGGAAGTCCACCTTGCTACGGATCTGCTGCGGACTCGTGACGCCCGATGGCGGCGAGGTGCTCTACCGGGGGCAGGCGGTGACCGGTCCCGTCACCCGAATGGCGATGATCTTCCAGTCCTTCGCGCTGTATCCCTGGCTCACGGTCCTTGGGAACGTCGAACTGGGCCTGGAGGCCCGGGGCATCCCCGACGAGGAGCGTCGGCGCAGGGCACTGGCCACGATCGACCTGATCGGGCTCGACGGCTTCGAGTCGGCCTACCCCAAGGAACTGTCAGGAGGCATGCGGCAGCGGGTCGGCATCGCACGGGCCCTGGTGGTGGAACCGGACCTGCTGCTGATGGACGAGGCCTTTTCGGGCCTCGACGTGCTGACCGCCGAGACGCTCAAGACGGACCTGCTGGACCTCTGGGTCGAGCGGCGGATGCCGACCCGGGGGATCCTGATGGTGTCGAACAACATCGAAGAGGTGGTGTGGATGGCGGACCGGGTGCTGGTCCTGTCCGGGGAGCCGGCCCGGATCGGTGCCGAGGTCCCCATCCCCCTGAAGCACCCCCGGGACTGGGAGTCTCCGGCCTTCAAGGCCCTGGTGGAGGAGATCTATCAGGTCCTGACCCGGCGGGTGCGGGACACCTCGGCCCAGAAGTCCCCGCTGGCGATGCGGCTGCCCACGGCCCCGATCAACCAGATGCTGGGACTGCTGGACGCGGTGGGGCAAGAGGCCACGGGCCGGGTGGACCTCCCGGTGCTGGCCGAGGAGATGGGACTCGAGGTGGACGACCTGTTCCCGATCCTCGAGGCCCTGGAACTGCTGGGATTCTTGAAGGTCGAAAAGGGCGACGCGGAGATCACCGCCCAGGGGCGGGCCTGGCTGGACGCCGACATCCTGGAGCGCAAGCCCCTGTTCGCCGAGGCCCTGGTCCGGGCCATCCCGATGGCGGCCCACATCCGCAAGGTCCTGGACGGCCGTCCGGGCAACCGGGCCCACGAGGACCGCTTCCTGGCGGAACTCGAGAAGTTCCTCAGCGAGGACGAGGCCCGCCGGGTCCTCGACGCCGTGATCGAGTGGGGCCGCTACGCCGAGATCTTCGCCTACGACGACCACTCCGGCATGTTGAGCCTCGAGAACCCCGGCGCCCAGGAGCCCCCGCCCGAGGAGACCGGCGAATAGGGGAACAGTCAGCCATTGATCGCTTTCAACCCACTGTCCTGCCCGCAGGAATCAGAACCGTGCCCGCCAGGATTCCGTTCGGTTTCCGGGGGTTCCGGGAAAGGGATTGAGACCCCAGGTCTTTTCGGATAGGATTTCTCCGAATGTCGGTCGGACGGGGGACCGTCCGGGCGTGGCAGTCTCTTTGCCGGGAGGGCGGAATGCGAACAGGGCAAGTGCTGGCTGTTGCGGCGTCGATGGCGGTCTGGGCCTGCGGTGGTGGCGGGAACACGACGAGCGACCCGGGGACCCTGGCGGACCTCGGCGGGACCGACCTCGGGGGCCAGGAACTCGGGGCGACGGACCTTGGAACGGAGAACCGGGACCTCACGGACCCCGGGTCGGCCGACCTGGGCCTGCCGGACCAGGGTGGCGAGGACTCGATTCCCACGGACCTGGGGCCAGTGGACCTGGGAGTCGCAGATCCCGGGGCCGTCGATCCAGGCGCGATCGACCCCGGTGTCTCGGACCCTGGAACGGTCGACCCGGGCCCTCAGGGACCTCCCGGGCACACCGAGGACAATGGGGGTGTGATGCACCATCCCGGCAAGGAGGACCCCCTGCGGAACTGCACGGCCTGTCATGGAACCGATTTGACGGGGGGCACGGGGCCCTCCTGCTACGACTGCCACAACAATGCCGATCACACCCGGAACCGGGGTGGGCACATGCACCGTTCCGGGACCTCCGGCACCTGCACGACCTGCCACGGCCCCAACAACACCGGGGGACTGGGTCCCGCCTGCTCGCAGTGCCACTAGCCCTCCTGATCAGGGAAGGACCTGTCGTCGAAACCGCAGCAGGCTCTCTGGGTCCAGGGGCCGAAAAGACAACTCCAGGTCAGGCTGGCGAATGCCGATCACCCGGGCGGACTGGGTCGTGTAGGGCCGGTTCGGAATCCGCCGGGAGAGGGCCGGTTCAGCCCCGGCAACCTCGGCGGCGGCCTCGCAGGACGGCAGCATCCGCCCCGGCACCGGCGATCGGTGGCAGTCGAGCCCCTGGTAGAACCAGGCGGGGCCCTCCGGCGTGTCGCCGCCACGGGCATCCTCCCGGGCGCCCCGGACGTCCAGCACCCGGCCGGACATCCAGGCCAGGGCCAGCCACAGGTGATTGCCCCGGAAGACCGGGAGGATCGAGGTGGGTGGCATCATCGCCTCGGGCCCGAAATCCACCACGTCGTCCACCACGATCACCCGAGCCCGGTCCGGCAGGACCGTGACCGCTTCCCGGGCGAACCGGAACTCCTGCTGAGGGTTGAAGTCCTGGTCCCAGAGGGCCCCCCGGTGGGTCCAGAGGGGGGATGCCAGCACCCCGACCAGCCCGACGACCAGGACCCCTCGAAGCCGGGGACGACCGCCCAGGGCCTCCAGCACCTGCCAGGCGCCGATGCCCACCGAGGCGGCCACGGGCCCCAGGAAGACCACGTGGTGCCGCAGCCCCTCGAAGGGGGCGATGCCGGTCCCCACGTGGCGGGTCAGGAAGTGCCCGAACCAGGGCAGCAGCGCCAACAGCCACGAGAGGCCCCGGACCTCCGACGACGCGCCCCGCCAGGGCCACAGGGACAGCAGCCACAGGCCCAACCAGGGGATCGGGAAGGTCCCGGCGTTGACCAGCCAGCCGGGATAGACCCGGTCGTCGGGCCAGGTCCCGTGGGGCCAGGTGATGTAGAAGCGATGGAACGGGTAGTCCGGATGGGTGATGGCCTCGGGTGCCCAGGGGTTTCCGGGCCACTGCACCGCTGCCTCGACCACGAACAGCAGCACCAGGACGCCCAGCATCACCCGGGCGAAAGAGGCCCAGCCGCCCCGAAGCAAGGGCTGCCGCCGGTCCGGCCGCAGCCCCCAGGCGAGGCCCAGGCCGATCGCCCCGAAGACCAGCACCGGCGCCAGCATCCCCGAGGCCTTGTCTCCCTGGTGGCTCTCGGAGGTCAGCAGCAACAGGGCCACCTGCGCCAGGAAGGGCAGCCCCAGGACAAGGCCGATCCCCACCCAGGGCCTCAGGCGCCACAGGACCGCCGCCCCGTGGCGCCAGGTCGCCACCGTTCCCTGCATCAGCAGCAGCAGAGGCAGGATCCCCAGGGTCTCCAGGCGGGTCTGGACCAGCAGGACCTGCGACAGAGCCCACAGGATCCCGTCCAGGGCCCGGCGGCCATGCAGCCAGCACCAGAAGTGCCAGCAGCAGGCCGCCAGCAACAGGCCCGCCGGGGTCTCCAGCAGCACCCCGTTGCTGAACCGGACCCCGACGGGCATCACCGCCGCCGCCAGGCCCGCCAGGGCCCCGGCCATCCGAGACCCGGTGGCCCGCCGGACCCAGGCCGTCACCGGCAGCACAAGCAGGGCGCCGGCGATGGTCGTCATCCAGGCGGCCAGATCCCAGGAGGGCCCCCACAGGCGAAAGGCCAGCCAGACGGCCAGTCGCCAGACCGGGGGATAGGTCACGCCCTGGTGGACCCCGAATCCCCAGAGGTCCCAGAGATGGATGTCCAGCAGGTGCGAGAGGTCCGAGTTGGCGGTCCCGACCGGCAGCCGGGGCCCCATCCCGCCCCGGACCATCACCGCCAGGGCCAACAGGGCCAGGGAGACCAGGAGTTCCTGCCAGGACAGGCCCCGGGCGCCCCGGAAGATCCTCCAGGCGCAGAGGGCCAGATAGGCGATCACGGCGGCCAGGGCCAGCCACACGACCGCCGCCTGGAGCGGCGACGTGACGATTCCCGGGGGGGCCCGTTCGGCCTGGGCGCTGGGCCGTGGCGACAGGTCCCGGACCAGGAGGTCCATCAGGGCTCCCAGGGTCCGATCCACCGGTTCCTGGAGCCCCAGTGACGCACAGCCCCGAAACGGCGACGCCACCAGGGCATCCACCGTCTGGTCCTGCACCGTCATCCAGAGGGACCGGAGGTTCGCATCGCCCTCGAGCAAGCGGGACTGGGTCACCAGCGCCCCATCCGTTGCCCGGAGGCCGACCCCCATCAGCAACGCCGGGCCCTCCCGGTGACCGAGGATGACCCCGGTCCCCTGCCCCGGGCCGAGGGGGACCGCCGCCAACGCCGGAATCCCCAGGAACCGGAGGTCCTGGACCAGCCCCGGCAGGTCGCAGGGGTCGGTGGGGGAGGCCCCAAGGGCCGCGACGGGCCATGCCAGCAGCACGCCGACCAGCCATCCCCGGCGGATGCCCCGTCCCGGCCCGATCCCGATTGATCGCTGAGCCATCCCACCTCCCTGCGGCCAATGCTACCACCGTCGCGTTTGGGAACCGGGAAGGGACCCCTGCCGGCCCCCGGGCCCTGGCGTCGAGGACGTGGGTCCGGTCCTGCGATGGAGGGGCGGCGCCGCCGGGAGGACCTGGGATGTCACGCAGGCGATCCGGTTGCAAATCCAGGATATTTCCGTATCGTCGATCCGGATTGAACGAGGACTCCCGATGCGCCTGCTGGCCCGGATCGCTGTCTGGATGGTGCTGCTGTCCGCCTTCCTGGCCCCGGAGAGCCGGGCCTCGCCGCCCCGGTGGGTCCGTCTCTCGTTCCCCGAGGCCGACGCCAGTCGCACGGTCGGCGTGGCCTGGCACACGGACTCCGCCGCAGACCCCTCGGTGGTGCAGTTCGGCCGGGAACAGGTCTGGGAGGAAGAGGTCCAGGGATCGGTCACCGTGCTCCCCTCGCCGCTGGGAGTCCTCCACGAGGCCACGCTGCGGGACCTGGAACCGGACACCGAGTACCGGTACCGGGTCGGGGGCCCCGGGGAATACAGCCAGGAGTTCCGCTTCCGGACCCCGCCGGCGGACGCCTGCACCCCCTACTCCTTTGCGGTGCTGGGAGACAACCGGAGCGACGACGACTCGGGGCCGTCCCCCCGCTGGTTCCCCATCGTCTCCGAGGCGTTGACCACGAATCCGCGGTTCCTGCTGAACACCGGGGACATCGTCAGGGACGGCAAGTACCCGAAGCAGTGGGCGAACTGGCTGGAGGCCTCGGACCAGACCCTGGCGGTGGCGCCCCACATGCCGACCCTCGGCAACCACGACGACGGCCCCGAGGATGGCGACGGCGCCCACTACAACCGACTGTTCCACCTGCCCCGCAACGACGCGACCGGCACCGAGGACTACTACTTCTTCACGACCGGCAACGCGATCGTCGTGTCCCTCTCCACCCAGACCTACCGGGACTTCGCGACCCAGGCGGCCTGGCTGGATCGGGTCCTGGCGGACCACCCCCGGATGTGGAAGTTCGTCTTCTTCCACCACCCGATCTACACCTCCCACAGCCTGCTGGGCCTGCTGGACATCTCCCATCCCCCGGGGGAGCAGGGGCAGAACCCCTACCTGACCCCGGTGCTGGACCGGCACCACGTGGACTTCGTCTTCTCGGGCCACAACCACTTCTACGAGCGCTTCGAGCCCCTGGCCAGCACCGGCGGCCTCGAGGGCCTGCCCGTGGGCGACCCGGAACGGGGGACCTTCTACGTCGTCACCGGGGGCGCCGGGGCCCTGGCCTACAACATCGCGGTGTCGTTGTTCTGCGGGTCCGCCCGGGGCAGCCAGAAGTGCTCCGGGAACCACCACTTCCTGTCGATCGAGATCGCCGGGAACCAGCTGACCTTCCGGGCCCGATCGACGGCCCAGCAACTCCTCGGCCAGGACTCCTCCAACTCCTTCGACATCGAGGTCTTCTCCTACCGGAAGGCCTGGCCGCAGGGCCAGGACCCCTGCGCCGCCCCGCCACCGCCGGACCCCCCACCCGAGTCCCCGGAACCGGTCCCCGATGCCGGATCCCCGGGGGAGGACACGGGCACCGAGGCCCCCCCGGACCCGGGCCCTTCCATTACCGACCCCGGACCTGCCGGAGCCGATTCCGGGCTGCCAGGGGACCCCGGCATGACGGCGGACCGGTGGGCTCCGGCCGATGACCTCCCGTCCTCCCGGATCGATGGGACCCTCCCCCAGGACACCGGGAATCCCCCGCCTCCACGAACGGGAGGCGGATGCCAGGGAGGCCCCGGACCCCGCCCCTGGTTCCTGATCCTGTGGCTGCTCCCGGCGACTCTCGGGGCCCGTCGGGCCCGGCCACGGCCGGGTCCCTGAGGACCACCCGGGACAAGGCCCCGGGGCCGCCATCCTTGTTCCTGGGGCCGCTCCCCGCTAGACTTGACCGGCCTGAGGCCCGGAGGACGCCAGTGCGGGTGCTGGGGCTGAACATCAGCGGGTACATCTCCTCGGCGGCCCTCGTCGAGGACGGACGGGTCGTCGCCGCGGCGCCGGAGGAACGGTTCTCTCGGGTCAAGCGGGACCGCAACTTCCCGGCCCGAGCGGCCCGGTGGGCCCTGGCGGAGGCCCGTTGGGACGCCTCGGACCTGGACGCGGTGGCCGTCGGCTGGAATCCCTCCCGGAACCTCACCCGGGACATGGGGCTCCTGCGGGAGTCCAACCGGCTCCGGGGCCTCTACTATGCCTATGTTCCGAACTCCCTGGCCGGGACCTTCGGCTGGACCCCCGAGGAGACCTCGGAGCAGCGGGTCTTCGGGCGCCGGGTGATCTACGTGGACCACCATCTGGCCCACGCCGCCTCCGCGGCCTTCACGAGCCCCTTCGATCACGCCGCCGTGGTGACCATCGACGCCTTTGGGGAGGAGGACTCCCTGGCCGTCGGCCGCTTCCTCGGCAACCGGATCGAGATGCTGGACCGGGTGCAGTTCCCCCACTCCCTGGGGGCCTTCTATTCCTACTTCACCGAGTTCCTCGGCTTCACCCAGGACTCGGAGGAGTACAAGGTGATGGCCCTGGGGGCCTACGCCGACCCGGACCGGGGACGAGCCCTGCTGGACCGGGTCCGGACCCTCTACCGGGTGGACGGGAGCCGGGACCGCCTGGACTTCCGGATGGACCTGTCCCGGTTCGACCACTACCTGTTCCACCGGACCCGGAACTTCTCGCCCGTGGCCGAGGTGATCGGGATGTCGCCCCGGCGACGCCAGGACGACCTGCAGCCGGACCACTTTGCACTGGCCTGGGCGATGCAACGGGCCTTCGAAGAGATCGTGGGGGAGGTCCTCCGATACGCCCGCCGGGTCACCGGGGAGACGCAGGTCGCCCTGGCCGGCGGCTGCTTCATGAACAGCCTCGCGAACGGGCGCCTGGAGCACCCCGACGCCCCCTTCGAGGCCATCCACATCCCGGCCTGGCCCGACGACTCGGGAACCTCCATCGGCGCGGCCCTCTACGTGGCCCTCCAGGGCACGGACCATCCCCGGGAGGCCCTGCGTCACGCGTTCCTGGGGCCGACCATCGACCCGCAAGCGGCCCGGGAGGCCATCGAGCATCGGGGCCTTCCCTTCCAGGAGGTCTCGGACCCCGCCCAGGAGGTCGCGGACCTCTGCGCCCTCGGGGAGATCGTCGGGGCCGCCCAGGGCCGGATGGAGTTCGGACAGCGGGCCCTGGGCCACCGGAGCATCTTCGCGGACCCGCGCATCCCCGATGTCCGGGACCGGGTGAACCGGCAGGTGAAGCGTCGGGAGTGGTTCCGTCCCTATGCCGCCTCGGTGCTGGCGGACCGGGTCCATGAGGTCTTCGAGGCCCCCGAGGGCTTCCGGTCCGACGTGATGGAGAAGGTGCGGCCCGTGCGGCCGGCCTGGGCCGGCCGGATCTCCGGATTGCTCCACGCCGACGGCACGGTCCGGGTCCACACGGTGGACGACCGGACGGACCCCTGGACCGTCTCGGTCCTCCGGGCCTTCGAGGCCCGGACCGGCGTGCCCCTGCTCCTGAACACCTCCTTCAACGTCGCCGGGATGCCCATCGTCTGCAGCCCCGACGACGCGGCGGGCTGCTTCCTCGAGTGCGGCCTCGAGAGCCTCGTGCTGGGGCCGGTTCGGGTCCGCAAGGCCGACTTCCGGGGGCCGCGATGAAGGTCCTGCTGTTGAACCCGGTCCTCCGGGACGGGACCCCCTCCCTCCGGATCGGCCGTTGCCAGGGACGGGTCCTGGTCGGGCTCTGGCCCAACGTCGAGCACGGCATCCTGGCCACCGCCCTGACCCGGGAGGGCTTCGACGTCCGGCTGCTGGACGCGAATCACGACCGGCTGTCCTTCGGCGAGATGATCGCCCGGGTGGTCCGGGAGGCTCCCGATCTGGTCTTCCTGCTGAGCATCACCGCTTCCCTGGAGGACGACCGGGAGGCGGCCCGACTCATCCAGGCGGCCCGCCCGGCGACCTGGGTGGCCTTGTGGGGCACCCATGCGACGGTCCGGCCCGAGGACTACCTGGGACCGGATCGGACCGTGGCGATCCGTCGGGAACCGGAGGTCACAGGCCTCCACTGGGCCATGGCCGTGCGGTCGGGCGCGACGACCTTCGACGACGTCCCGGGGGTCTCCTGGACCGACCAGGGCCAGGTGCACCACGCCCCGGACCGTCCCTTCGCCCCGGACCTGGACGCCCTGCCCCTGCCGGATCACGAGGCCATGGGCACCGGGACCCACCGGGCGGCCGATACCCGGAGGCCCTTCGCGCTGGTGAAGACCTCCCGGGGATGCCCCTTCCAGTGCGTCTTCTGCACCACCCATGCCTTCCACGGCGCCGTCTGGCGGCCCCGGTCGCCGGAGGCCATCGTGGACGAGGTGGTCTTTCTGCGCCGATCCCGGGGGATCCGGGACTTCTTCCTGCAGTCCGACGTCTTCTCCCGGGACCGAAACTGGACCCTGGCGCTGATGGAGGCCCTGCAACGCCAGGCCCCGGGAATCACCTGGTTCTCGAACAGCCGGGTGGACACGGTGGACCGGGAGGTCCTCCAGGCCATGAAGGCCTCCGGCTGTCGGCTCCTGGCCTTCGGGGTCGAATCGGGGTCCGACGCGGTGCTGCGGGCCTCCCGGAAGGGCACGACCGCGGCCCGGGCCCACCAGACGCTGGCCTGGTGCCGGGAGGCACGCATCCCGTCCCTGACCTACTGGGTCTTCGGCCTGCCCGGGGAGACCCCCGGGACGATGGAGGAGACGCTGCGCTTCATTGACGAGGTGCATCCCGACTACGCCCACTTCTACACCCCGACCCCGCTGCCGGGCAGCCGCCTCTTCGAGGAGTGGCGCATCGCCGAGGCGGTCCGGTCCGGGGAGGTCCGCTGGAGCGACTTCTTCCAGGGCGTCAGCAGCCGGTTCCTGGCGCCGGGGGTGACCCGGGAACAGGTGAACCGGGTCGTGCACCGGGCCTATCTCTCGTTCTACACGAACCCCCGGCGGGTCCTCCGGGAGATGCTGCGACTGCGGGACCCGGCCATGCTCGAGGGACGGGTCCGGACCGTGATCGACATGGTGCGCAACTACGCGGTGAAGCGCTGAGGCGGTGATGACCAGCAGACCGATCCCGGATCCAAAGACCCCTCCAGAGGCCCCCGTGCCCGTCCCCTTCTACCTGCACTCCCTGGGCCCCCAGGAGCGGCAGGCGATCACCCGGGTGCTCCGGAGTCTCTTCCTGACCACCGGACCCGAGACCGCCGCCTTCGAGCGGGAGTTCGCCGCGTTTCTGGGCGTCCCGGCCACGGTGGGCGTCTCCTCCTGCACCGAGGCCCTCTTCCTCTCCCTGGTGGCCCTCGGGATCGGCCCTGGCGACGAGGTCATCACCTCCCCGATCACCTTCGTCTCGACGGCCAACGCCATCGTGCGCACCGGGGCCACCTGCGTCTTCGCCGACGTGGAGGATGGAACGGGGCTCCTGGACCCCGCCGCCGTCGAGGCCGCCCTGACGCCGCGCACCCGGGCCGTGCTGCCGGTGCACCTCTACGGCCAGATGGCCGACATGCGGGCCTTCCGGGCCCTGGCGGACCGCCGCGGCCTTTGGGTCGTCGAGGATGCGGCGCACTGCGTCGAGGGGTCCCGGGACGACGCCCGCCCCGGAACCCTCGGAGACACGGCCTGCTTCTCGTTCTATGCCACCAAGAACCTCACCTGCGGCGAGGGGGGCGCCATCGCCTGCCGGGACCCGGCCCTGGCGGACCGGCTCCGGCGCCTGCGCCTCCACGGAATCGACCGGGACGCCGCCACCCGCCACGGCCAGGCCTACCGCCACTGGGACATGCTGGAACTGGGCTACAAGGCGAACCTCAACGACCTCCAGGCCGCCCTGCTCCGGCCCCAGTTGCAGCGCCTCCCGGACCTGTGGCGTCGCCGGGAACGCCTGGCCCGGCGATACGACCGTCTGCTCCAGGGGATTCCTGGCGTGCGGATCCCCCCGGTCCACCCCGGCGTCGTCCACGCACGCCATCTCTACACCGTGCAGGTCCCGCCGGACCGCCGGGACGATGTGCTGGCGGGCCTCCAGGCCCGGGGCATCGGCGTGGCCGTGAACTTCCGGCCGGTCCACCGACTGTCCTGGTGGCGTGACCGCCTGGGCCTCCCGGAAGGGGCCTTCCCGAGGGCCGAGCGCCTGGGCGCCTCGACGGTGACCCTGCCCCTCTATCCCCGACTGACCCATGCCCAGCAGGACCGGGTCGTGGAGGCCCTCCAGGAGGTCCTCGGTGACCGATGACCCCGTGCTGGTGATCGGCGGGGGCCTCACGGGCCTCGGGGCCGCCTGGGCCCTGGCCCGGCAGGGGGTCGGAAGCCGGATGATCGACCCGGCCCCGGCCCCCGGGGGCATGGCCGCCGGCTTCGTCCGGGACGGCTGGCCCCTGCGCCCGGGGGTCCACCTGCTCCACGCCTCCGAGGACCGCCTCCGGCCCCTGGTGGACGAGGTGACGGCCCTGATGGGGGATCGGGCCGTCCGGGTCCACCCGGTCTCCCACGTCCACTTCCTGGGGCGATTCCTCCAGTACCCCCTCCGGAAGGGCGAGGTCATCCGGGCCCTGGGTCCCCGGCGGGCGGCCCTGATCGCCGCCTCGGCGGTCCGCTGGCGGCTGCAGGCCCGGGCCCGGGAGGCCCTGGGCCAGCAGGCCCCGGACACCTTCGAGACGGTGGTCCGGGACGCCGTGGGCGACGTGCTCTACCGGTTGTTCTTCCGGGACTACACCCGCAAGGTCACCGGCATCGACCCGGCGGCCCTGGACGGGGAGTGGGCCCGCCGCCGGGTGCCCCTGCCCCAGGGTCGCCACCTGGTTCGCAACCTGATGCCCTGGTATCGCCCCGAGACCATCGACCATCCCCACTCCCCCTTCCACCGCCTCCAGGTCACGGGCCCCGACGGGATCGATGGGCTGTTCCGGGCCCTGATGGAGGCCTGCGGCGACCGGGCCCGCTACGAGGGTGGATCTCGGCTGGCCCGCCTGGAGGTCCGGGGCCGGCGGGCCTGCCGGGCCCTGCTGGTGCACCGGGACGGTTCCTCGGAGGAGGTCCGGGACCCGCGGGTCATCGCCACCCTGCCCCTCCAGGACCTCTGCACGCTGCTCGATGCCCCCCCGCCGGCCCCGGTCCGGGAGTCGGCATCCCGCCTGCGGCACCGAGGCCTGGTGCTGGTCCACCTGGCCCTGGATCGGTCGCCCCTGCTCCCCTCCCACTGGACCTACTTCCAGGACGGGGACCTGCCCTTCAACCGGGTCTCGGAGTACGGGGCCCTGCTGCCGGGCCTCTATGGACCCGGCCGGACCGTGGTCTGCGCCGAGGTGACCGCCGACCCCGGGGAGGCGGCCTGGAAGGCCACCGAAGAGGCCGGAGAGGCCACCGTGGACCCCGATGGCCCCGGGACGGCCGCCCGGCTGGTTTGGGAGGTGATGAACGGCCTGGAGCGAGTCCGGGGGGTCCCGCTGCGTCCACTGCTGCGGGGCGCCTGGGTCACCGGAATCCCCCGGGCCTATCCCGGCTGGCACCGGGGATTTCAGGAGGACCGGCGCATCGTGCTGGACTACCTGGACGCCCTGGAGGGCCTGGTCGTGGCCGGGCGCCAGGGCCGCTTCGACTACCTGAACATGGACCAGTGCCTGGACTCGGGGATCGACGCCGCCCGGCGGCTGCTGAAACCCTCGAGGACGGCCCCGCCCTGACGCATCGGAGCCGTTGACATCGCCAGGGAATTGCCCGTAGAATCCGCCACCCTTTCGCATGGGGCGGAGGGATAGAGCCCGCAGGGGTCGGTTGGGAGTCTGCAGGGGGGCGGGCGCGATCAGGAGGAACATGACGGATCTCGAGAGACAGGCGCCGGGTGCAGGAACGGGAGAGGAGGAGGATTTCGCCTCCCTGGTGGCCCAGTACGACCAGAGCCGGATTCGGGAGGGCGAGGTCGTCACGGGCACCGTGGTCAAGATCGAGAAGGACTGGGTGCTGATCGACATCGGCCACAAGTCCGAGGGACTCGTTCCTCTGAGCGAGTTCCTGGATGCCGAGGGCCAGTTGACGATCAAGCCCGGTGACCAGACCCAGGTCTACATCGAGGCGCTCGAAAACGAGCGCGGTCTGGTGGAACTCTCCCACGAGAAGGCGGAGAAACTGAAGATCTGGGACGAGATCTCCGCCGCAGCCGAGCGGGACGGGGTCGTGGAGGGCGTCGTGCTGGGCCGGGTCAAGGGCGGCCTGACGGTGGACATCGGCGTGAAGGCCTTCCTGCCCGGGTCCCAGATCGACCTGCGCCCGATGCGGGGACTGGACCGCTATATCGGCCAGCGCCTGCGCTTCAAGGTGATCAAGTTCAACCGGCGCCGTGGGAACATCGTGCTGTCCCGGCGGGCGCTGCTGGAGAAGGAGCGGGAGGAGCAGAAGGCGAAGACCCTGGCGACGCTGGCCGTGGGCCAGGTCGTCGAGGGGACCGTGATGAACATCACGGAGTACGGCTGCTTCGTGGACCTGGGGGGCATCGACGGCCTGCTCCACATCACCGACATGTCCTGGGGCCGGATCAACCACCCCTCGGAGATGGTCCAGGTGGGTGATCGGGTCCAGGTCAAGGTGCTGAAGTTCGACCCGGCCACCGAGCGGGTCTCCCTGGGGATGAAGCAGATCACCGAGGACCCGTGGCTGCGGGCCGGGGATCGCTACCACGTGGACGACCGGGTCCGGGGCAAGGTGGTGTCCCTGGCCGACTACGGCGCCTTCGTGGAACTGGAGCCCGGCGTCGAGGGTCTGATCCATGTCTCGGAGATGTCCTGGACAAAGAAGGTCAAGCACCCGTCCAAGGTGCTGAACGTCGGGGACGAGGTCGAGGCAGTCGTGCTGCAGGTCGATGCCCGGAACAAGCGCATCGCCCTGGGGCTCAAGCAGACCGAGATCAACCCCTGGCAGCTGCTCCGGGAGAAGTACCCGGTGGGGTCCACCGTCCGGGGCAAGGTCCGGAGCATCACCTCCTTCGGGATCTTTGTGGGGATCGAGGACGGGATCGACGGCCTGATCCACCTCCAGGACATCTCCTGGTCCCGGAAGGCCAAGAACCCCGCCGAGATGTTCAAGAAGGGCGACGAGGTCGAGGCGGTCGTGCTGCACATCGACCCGGAAAAGGAGCGCTTCGCCCTGGGCCTCAAGCAGCTCGGCACCGACCCCTGGGAGCACGTCCACGAGCGGTATCCCATCGGGTCCATCGTGACGGGCAAGGTCAGCAAGATCATGGACTTCGGAGCCATCGTGGAGCTGGAGGACGAGGTCGAGGGCCTCGTGCACATCTCCGAGATCCGGCCCGAGAAGGTCGAGAGCGTCGCCAAGGTGCTCAAGGTGGGCGACGAGGTCACCGCGATGGTGATCAACCTGATCGCCGAGGAGCGGAAACTGGGCCTGTCGATCCGGCGATTCCTGGAGGCCAAGGAGAGCGGGGACTACCAGGAGTACCTGAAGGCCCAGCAGCGGGCCGCGCCGACGACCCTCGGGGACCTGATCCGGGAGAAGATCGACGTGAGCCAGCTGCCCTCGGGACCCGCCGACACGGGTCGCAAGCCTGCCGTGGCGAAGCCCGCCGAGGCGCCCGAGGAGGCCCAGGCGGCCGAGACCGCTCCGGAAGCCGCTCCCGAGGCCGTCCAGGACACCCCGACCCCCGAGGATCCCACCCCCGCCTGACCGCCGTCCCTGTCCCCTGGTGGGCTTCCGAAATCCGCCGAGCCGATCAGTCTGCCCCGGCGACCCGCAGCGGAATCTCCATCACCTGGGCCCCACCGGCAAAGGGGGCCACCGAGACCCCGGCCGTCGCGCCCCGGACGCAGGTGATCAGGTCCCCGGAGGCCGGAGGTCGGGTCTCCACCTTGGAGACCTGGGTCCGCCCGCTGGGGGCGATGTACACGAAGACCGATCCGCCCTCGAACTCGGAGTTCCGGATCGCCTCCGCCTTGAAGCATCGGACCAGGCGACTCGACACCTGACGCTGGACCGCCTGGAGGTCGTCGGGGCTCAGGGTCCGGGTCACCGCGGAACCGTCGGCGTTCTCGTAGGAGAACTCCAGTTCCACGCCCAGCAACTGGGCCCCGCCGGGACCGGTGGCCACTCCGGCGGCCGGCCGCGATCGCCGCCGGCCGTTCCCCGACGCCTTCGGTGGGGGCTCCACCCTCGCAACCTTCACCGGGGCCACCTCCATCGCCCGGAGAGGGACGATCGGTGCCAGGGAGAACTCCCGGTAGAAGCGCAGGGGATACCCCGCCAGGGCCTGAGGAGGCTCCCGGATGAGCAGGATGCCCGTGACCACGCCCGCCAGGGCCACACCGCCGGCGATCCACCAGGGCAGGGTCGAGGCCCGGCGACTCCGGCGCCGGAGCAGGCTCTGGTCCGCCAGCAACTCCCGCTCCCGGGCCGCCTCCATCTCCCGGCGGGTCTTCTCCTCCAGGTAGGCCCGGAAATGGGGGATGTCCCCGAGGCGATGCCACTCCCGCTCCCGCCGCCTCCGGACCTCCGAATCAGCGGCGAGTTCCCCCGACTCGATGAAGTGCTCCATCTCCCGGATCGTGAACGGGCCGTAGTCCATCCCGTTCCTCCGGTAGAGATACCGTTCCAGGGCCTCTTCCGCTCGGATGGTCACGGCGGTTCCCTTCCCAGGGCCCGCCGATCTTCGCGGGGGACGGGTCGGCGGTCAAGACGGCCCGCGTCCCGGATTCGCCTGGCAAGGTCGATGGCCAGGTCCCGGGCGACCTCGTCCGGATCGGGACAGAGGCCCGTCCGGTCCTCGACGCTGGTGACCGCCAGGCCGGCCATCTTGCAGGGGTCCACCCACCCGAACCCCCGGAGGTCCCGACCCAGGTTCACCGCAACGCCGTGGGTGGTGATGCCCCGGTGCAGGTGAAGCCCCACCGAGGCAATCTTGGCTCCCGCCACATACGCCCCGGGCCGGTCCGCGTCCCAGAGGGCCTCGACCCCGAACCGCGCCAGGCAGTCGATCACGACCTCCCCGATGCATTGCAGCAGCACCGGGACCGAGAGCCGCAGCACCTGGAGGTCCAGCACCGGGTAGACCACCGCCTGTTCCGGGTAGTGCCAGGTGGCCCCGCCGCCCCGGTCCACCGCCACCAGGTCGATCCCCAGGGAGGCCAGGTCCTCGGGGGACCGGTGGACCTCCCGGGGGTCCGTCCGCCGCCCCAGCGTGATCACGGGGGGATGGCGCAGGGCCAGCAGCACCCCGTCCCAGGCTCCCGAGGCCACCTCCTCTCGAACCGCCCGCTGGACATGGATTCCCTCCCGGTACGGCACCAGTCCCAGTGTCCGCACCTCCAGACGGTCCGTGATCGCAAATCGTGACAAGTCGCGCCTCCCGGGAGGCCCGGCCGCAGCATGGATCGCCTTCCCTGAGTCCGTCAATCCGATCCGCTGCCCCCCGCCCCGCTCACCCGGTTCCACGGCCGACCCTCCAGGACTGACCGGTCTTTCAGAGAATCCTCCGGGATGGGCCGCGCCAGGACTGAATTCACCGAGGATGGGGGGGAGTAGCAGATATTCGCATTCGGGCGAGGGCGGGGTAGTCGGCTTGGCTCCGAAAGGTCCGCTGCTCCGACTACCGGGCTCCATCCGCGAGCACGAGCGGTGTCGTCTTCTTGGCAGTCCACGAACGGTTGATGCTTTCTCTGGTGCGGCGTGTGGGGGGCGGGTCGCCCCGCCCACCCACAGTGGGCT
>Ga0116184_10000320_pt1 | contig 58715 bp, 55 predicted proteins | sample AD_JPNNA5_MetaG_FD_89886 | JGI IMG/M metagenome (GOLD analysis project Ga0116184, IMG submission 89886) | Active sludge microbial communities of municipal wastewater-treating anaerobic digesters from Japan - AD_JPNNA5_MetaG | ecosystem: Engineered > Bioreactor > Anaerobic > Digestate | place... | reverse complement strand
TATTATAATATTGATATAACTGATCTTCCTGAAAAAAAATTAGATTTTTTAAGAAAAAATGTTCAAATTATTTTTCAAAATTCAATGAATGCAATGAATCCTAAACATACAATAGGAGCAATTATTGAAGAACCTATGCAAATCCAGACAAAACTATCAGCTTCAGATCGTTACAAAAAAAATCAAAAGCTATTACAGGATGTAGGCTTACAGCAAGAAATTTATGAACGATATCCTCATGAACTTTCTGGTGGACAGCGGCAACGAGTTGCAATTGCAAGGGCACTATCATTAGAACCAAAAATTCTTATTTGTGATGAACCAGTAACATCGCTTGATGTTTCAATGAAAGCTCAAATATTAAATCTATTACTCGATCTCCAGCAAAATTATAATTTATCAATGATTTTTGTTTCTCACGATCTGGATGTCGTGACAGCAATGTCAACAAAAATAGCAGTAATGCATAGCGGGACTATATGTGAAATTATCTCTTCTTATGAAATTTTTTCAAAGGCGCAACATCCGTATACAAAATTACTTATAGCTACATTAATGGAATTCAAGCAAACAACAATTACAAACTGCTTAGAAAAGCAGAAGGTTAAAGAATACAGCACTATAAAAGGCTGTACTTTCTACAATTACTGTTCAATTCACCAGGAACAATGTAAGATGGTAAAACCAGAGCTTCGTGAAATTGCTCCAGATCATTGGTGTGCCTGTCATTTATTGTAAACATTATCATTATTAAAATCGTAAAAATAAACTTGCATGAAAATATAATAGATTGTACTATTCAATTTAGCAGAGTTTAGGGAGCATTAAGATGTATTTTGATGATATTGTTGCTTTGTTTGAAAAAGAACACCAAGAACATAATATTTTTCATGATCTCATGATGTCAAGAGTGCACGAAATTCTTTTAATTGCAAGTCTATATGATTCATATGTTCTGGAAAGTGATGGTTCTTTATTTGAACAAATATATGGAGAATACTATAAACTTAATTTAACATCTGCTCCTCGAGTAACATCTGCATATACATATGAATCAGCATTCGAATTGCTAAAAGTAAAAAAGTTTGATCTTGTTATAATAATGGCAAGTATTGATGTTGATGGGCCAGTAGAATTGGCCAAAAAAATAAAAAGCTTGTATCCAAATCTTCCAATTTTATTGCTTGCAATGAATAATTCAATTTTAGGGAAAATGAACGAATCCTGTCATATTGATAATACGCTAATTAATAGAGTATTTGTTTGGAATGGTTATTCGAAGTTATTTGTTGCAATGGTTAAATATATTGAAGATTTGAATAACGTTGATAATGATACCCAGGTAGGATTAGTTCGAGTAATACTGCTCGTTGAAGATTCAATTCGATATTATTCTCGATATCTTCCTATCTTGTATTCTGTAATTATGCGGCAAACACAATTACTCATTGAAGAAGAATCCCAGTTAGAATCGTATAAGATCCTACGAATGCGCGGAAGACCAAAAGTACTATTAGCAACCTCATTTGAAGATGCTATGGAAATTCTTACAAAATATGAATCTTATATATTAACAGTGATATCTGATGTCAGATTCCCTCGTGAAGACAAGGAGGATCCTGATGCTGGCATTAAATTAGTAGAATGTATACGCAAAAAATTTCCTGATTTACCAATAATGTTACAGTCGAGCGATGAAGAAAATCGTCAACGTGCTTACGAATTAAGAGCATCATTCGTTAATAAAAATTCGAATACCCTTGGTCTTGAACTAAATAAATTTTTCCAGGAAAACCTCGGATTTGGTCCATTTGTTTTTAGAGATAGTGAAGGTTTAGAAATTAATCGTGCACGCACATTGAAAGAATTTGAAGAGAAAATACAGGAGATACCATCAGAAAGTATTATATATCATGCGAAAAGAAATCATTTTTCAGCCTGGCTTATGGCACGTGGTGAAATAAAAATTGCAAAAAATCTAAAAAAGTACAATTTTGATGACTTTGTTAATTTTGATTCAGTTAAAACATTTTTAAAAAATACTCTTGATAACTTAAAAAAGGAAAAATTACGTGGCAGCATTCCTGAAATTTCAACAGAAATAGACATAACACTTGGAACAGCTCGACTTGGTGCAGGATCGGTAGGTGGTAAAGGACGGGGTATTGCTTTTATAAAAAGTCTCATAGACTTTATGGTTTTTAATACAGATCTTATCTCAATAAAACTCCCTTTAACGATATATGTCGGCATTGAGGAATTTGAAAAGTTCATGGAAAAAAACAATTTATGGGCATATGTGTGGCATTGTTCGGAAGAGGAGCTATGTTATAGATTTCATGAAGCACATCTTGATTATGATTTTGTAAGACGGTTAGAAAAGTTTATAGAATCAAGTAGTGCCCCTCTTGCAGTACGTTCGAGCGGTCTTTTTGAAGATATGCTCATAGTCCCTTTTTCAGGAGTTTATGATACATTTGTAATTCCTAATACTCATGCCGAAAAAGAAAAGCGACTACAACAGCTATGTGACGCAATTAAGAGTGTCTATGCAAGTTTATTTTCAAAAAAGGCTCAAGAGTATTTTGAAACAGCATGTTACAAAATAGAAGAAGAGCGAATGGCAATCGTTATTCAAGAGCTCGTAGGTAATAGACATGGTAATTATTTTTATCCATTGTTAGCAGGTACTGCTCAATCATATAACTATTATCCGGTTTCTCATATCAAACCTGAAGATGGTCTCTGTATTGCTGCATTAGGCTTTGGTCATTATGTAGTTGAAGGAGAACAAGGACATTTGTTTTCTCCAAAATATCCAAAAATTGATATTATCAATCAAGGACAGCGAATGAGCGGATCTCAGCGTTGGTTTTATGCACTCGATCTTGAAAAAACCGAAATCGATCTCAAGAATGGCGAAACATCAACCTTAACTAAACTTGATATCGATGAAGCTGAAAAAAACCCATATTTCCATCTAATTGCCAGTACATGGAATGCACAGGATGAAAAATTGGAACCGGGAACAAGCTATAAGGGAATTCGAGTAATCGATTTAGCTCCAAATATTAAAGTATGAAGCAGCTGCTTTACCTGCTACAATAGCACATGTTTTAGATATTTTTAAACAAAGTATGGGAATCCCTGTAGAAATAGAATGGGCATTTGACTATTCCAACAACGTTCCTGTTCTCTATCTGTTACAAATTAAACCGTTAATGCAAAATGTAGAAAAAAAACATTTTCATATAGACGCAATAGAAACAGAAACAATGCTGGTGCAATCTGAAAAATGTATGGGTAATGGATATATTAATACAATATATGATTTTATATATATTGATCCAAAAACATTTGATAAATCAAAAACTCAAGACATTGCATTAGAACTAGAACGGTATAATCAATTACTCAAGGATGAAAATCGTCATTATATTTTATTAGGTTTTGGAAGATGGGGAACTCGTGATAAATGGTTAGGTATACCCGTCAGCTACAATCAGATTTCCAATGCAAAAATTATTATTGAAGCTGATTTAGAAGATTTCCGAATAGATTGTTCACTAGGCAGTCACTTTTTTCATAATGTCATTGCAATGAATATAGGATATTTTTCAGTTCCCTGGAATAGCAAACATTCTCGTGTTAATTGGGATACAATTTCTGCATTGCCTCTCTATAATCGCGGCAACTATGTTGTACATGTTCGCACAGAAAAACCATTTGAAGTAATAATGGATGGTACAAAAAGTCGAGGGGTAATTGTTCCACCTGGTGTACATGTACCGGTGCATGAAGAAAATGGTTGTGTATGAGAACTATTTACTCTGTAAATATGGTTTGAAGAATTGTTAAGCATTTTGTAAATGCTTCTGGTTCGAGTATAAGACTTGGTACTACTATACCTGCTTCTTTTGTGTCAAAAAAATATCCAGGTTGCAAATACATATGGTAGGTAGTTAATAAATCGAGAATCAGCTGTTCATCTGTTTCATAACGTGGCACTTCCAGCATAACCGACCAACCTCCCTGTGCTGTTCGTACGCGTATAGGTGCTGTTTCTTGAAAAAATGAATGTGCAGTTAGATAATTTCCCCTGATTCGTGTTTTTACAACAGTCAGCCATGATTCAGAAAGACGTAAAAGTTCAGGAAGCGCTGACATGGTAAAAATATTAGCAGAAAGAAACGTATCTGCGATTAGTTCAAGATGGTTTCGTGCAGCTGATAATACCATGTTTGATACATGTATCCATCCCTGTTTGACCTGTGGAAGACAGAGCAGTTTAGAAAGCCCGTTTAATGTAAATGCTGGAATATCATTACAATGAACAAACGATACATGTTTTGTTTCGGTATTTACAGAAAAAGGATTGAAAACTTCATCAGCAATGATACAAAGATCATACTGTTCGCAAAGACTGATGAGTTTCTCATATTCATAGTTTGAAATATAAGAACCTGTTGGATTATTAGGGTTAATGACAATAATACCTTTTGGATCATGTGTGCGTATGGTAGATTCGAGTGCATCTAAATCAATATACCAGCCTCCTGGATGGATATATTCAAGATAATATGGTGCAAGTTTTACGCATTCTTGTTCAGCAAGATAATCAAAAAGCGGGTATCCTGGTTTTGGAATTAAAAAAGTATCGCCAGGGTTTCCGAGCAATTTAAAGAGCCAACTGTAGGCTTCTGATGTGCTTGCAGTAAGAAAAAAATTTTCTGGTTTTGAATCATAGTACTGTGCAAGGGCTTCGCGTGCACTATACAAACCTTGCGGATCTGGAGAATACATTTTAATTGATTCATTAAAAAAGCATGTGAAAACCGAATCATTAGGAATTAAATTGCATTTGCTTGGATTACTTGAAGAAGCATCAAAAATACTAATACCTTTTAAAGCAAGTTCTTTTTTTTTACGTGTGATTGCGTTTTCTTCTAATGATATGGTAAATCGGTTTGAGAGTTTCATGAAAAATCAGTATACTATGAATTATCGTTAATAGCTATAGATTACAGCTACTAACTATTGTTTCATAGCGATTATTTTATTATAATGCATGCATGTCCAATCAAAGATTGTCAGAAATGTATAAGCAGGTCATTGAAGAAAATTTTCCTGAGACAATGGAAATAGTATTTAGAGATGCTTCTGGAAAAGCAGATACTTTACTGTTCAAAAAAGTAACCTGGAATGTTGATGGAGCAACAAAAGGATTACGATATGGTGAAAATCCTGATCAGCCAGCAGCACTATACTGTCCCATACAAGCAAATGTTAGTATTGCAGGTGTTGCTATGCTGGAGCCATACGGCAAGCTCGTAACGGGTGCTGAACTGATACAGTTTGGGAAACATCCCGGGAAAACAAATCTCACCGATGTTGATAGTGCTCTAGCTATTCTGCGGTATCTGCATAATAAACCTGCCTGTGCTATTATGAAGCATAATAATCCTTCTGGAGTAGCTCAAGCTGACACTTTGATTGATGCATATCAAAAAGCATATTTTGCTGATAGAATTGCAGCGTTTGGCGGAGCAGTAGTAGTAAATAGGCAAATCGATTATGATACAGCAGAACTAATTGCTGCGTCTTACTGTGAAGTAGTTGCTGCTCCTGAATATGAAGCACGCGCAATTGAAATCTTACGATCAAAAAAGAATATCCGGATTATGAAAATTACCGAAATGGATCAACTCTATAAATATGCTCCTGTACGCAATCTTGATTTTAAAACATTGCTTGATGGTGGTTGTATTGTGCAGGTATCATTTGCTAATGCAATCCAAACTAAAGAAGATTTACTTCCTGCTGTATGTGAGCATAAAGGTGTACAGTATACTGTAGAACGCGAACCAGATGAACGGGAATATGAAGACATGCTGTTTGGCTGGGCAGTTGAGTGTGGTGTAACCAGCAATTCAATTTTATATGTTAAAGATAAAACAACAATAGGTATTGGTACTGGTGAGCAGGACAGAGTTGGTGTTGCAGAAATTGCACGAGACAAGGCTTACAAAAAACTAGCAGACAGGCTTTGTTGGGATCAGACTGGGAAATCCTGGAACGAATGTGAAGATACACAAGTAAAAAACGCCATTTGGGAAGCTGTTGTAGCATGTAAGGCAAATTTACCTGGCAGTGTTATGGTTTCAGATGCGTTTTTCCCGTTTCGAGACGGTCTCGATGTAGGTATTCGCGAAGGTATTACAGCTGTCATTCAGCCCGGGGGGGCAATGCGCGATTATGAAATAATTCAAGCATGCAACGAAGCACATATTGCTATGAAATTTACAGGTCAGCGTTGTTTCAGACATTAGAATATAAAAACTTGAGGAGGTTACAATGGACTATCCAGTATCACTAGAAAAAACACGACAGTATGGAGTGCGGGGAATTTTTGCAACTGTAGGTGGAATTGCTGCACTTATTGTTGGCAATATTATTGCTGCACCAATTATTGGACCAGTAATTGGTGGAATTCTTGCTGTTACAGGTATATATCAGTTTTTTAGAAAGAAAAACGAAGTACAAGCTTCAGCTGTAGTTTCATTAGGTGTGGGAGCGTTAGGAATTGCTACACTGTTTGCAAAACATCTGGTAAAAGGATTTGCCAGTCTGGCTGGGGTAGGCTTAATTGGATTTGGTATTTACAATATTGTCCAATTTGTTCGAGCGCTTAAATCCAGAAGCTAGCATTGTAATTAAATATCCATGAAATATCTCATTGAAACATATGGTTGTCAGATGAATAAGGCAGAGTCTGCTGCATTACAGCAGACTCTCCATGCATATAATTGGGAAGAAACACAAGAAATTGCTCAAGCTGATTTTGTTATAATAAATACCTGTGTTGTTAGAGCTACAGCTGAGAATCGAGCATGGTCACGGATAAAACAGCTATGTGCTCTAAAAAAACAAAAGCATTTTTATTTACTTATAACCGGATGTTTGGCAGAAAATCAAAAAAATTCTATTCAAACCTTAGCACCAGAAGTTGATTTTGTTTTAGGAAATTTTCAAAAAAACAATTTCGAAGCTATAGTGCAATCAATTGATAAACGAATAAAAACTCCTCAATTTGAAGAAAAACCGGTCTATCAATTTTCAACATATCACGGAACACGTGGTGCCTTGCAGGCACTTGTTCCTATCAGTCATGGTTGTAATAATTTTTGTACCTATTGCATTGTACCGTATGTTCGTGGGCGGGAGACAGCACGTAGTCCTGAATCGATATTGTACGAACTTGATGCATTAGCAGCTAATGGTGTTCGCGAAATAACCTTAATAGGACAAAATGTCAATTCATACCAATGGAATGATGCAACTCTTAATATAGGATTTGCTAAACTTCTTGATATGATTGCAGAGCATTGTAAACATACTGCTATACAGCGAATCAGATTTTTAACCAGTCATCCGAAAGATTTATCATTCGATATTATAAATATTATGAAAAAGCATGAAATAATTGCAAAGCATCTGCATCTCTGTGTCCAGCATGGTTCAGATACAATACTCAAGGCAATGAATAGGCACTACACAAGTGAACATTATCTCAATTTAGTTCAGCTGTTGCGAAAGGAAATTCCTGAAATCACACTTTCAACAGATATTCTCATAGGTTTTCCTGGAGAAATTGAAGAAGATGTTACGAAAACAATAGAACTTATGAAACAAGCTCAGTTCATCTATTCTTTTATGTATTATTACAATCCTCGAAAGGGTACTCCAGCTGCATCAATGCCAAACCAGATTCCAGTCGCTACAAAAAAAGAACGGTTGGCACGTATTATTGCAGTTCAAAAAGAATTAACACGAACAGTAATGCAAAAATTTATTGGGAAAAAACTAATAGTCCTTGTTGAAGGAATATCCAAACGAAAAAAAACAGAGCTTTTAGCACGAACCGAACAGGATATCATGGTCTGCTTTGAAGGAGATCAATCCCTTATCGGAAAATTTTGCATGGTTGACATTTCCTCAATATCAGGCAACACTTTTAAAGGTAAACTTCTACAAGTATTGGAGTAAAAAAGCTATGATACCCTGGAAATTGATACTATTTATGATGATAGTAGCCATCTGTATAGTATTTATTGGATTTAACTTAGATTATCGAATGACACTATCATTTGGTTTTGCAAAAATGGAAAACGTTCCGACAATAATAGTGCTGGCAATTGTTTTTATGCTTGGCATGCTTTTTTCTTTTATTGTAATATTTGTAAACACAATAAAAACCAGCAAAAAACAACATCAAAAGGAAAAATCGGTTTCTCATGAAGAAACAACAAAAAAGCAAAACAATACATAACACTTTTACTATAATATTTTTTTTGATAATGAGCTCTGTGCTATTTGCTCAGAGTTCACAGATCACTGATTATCAAAAACAGTTAATACAAGCACTTGCTAATGGGAATTTCCCAGACACTGCTCATATGCTGTGTAATAAACTACAAAAACTTGATGTGTATGAAGAACTATTAAAAAGCTTATTACCACTTAATTCGCTTACCAAAAGTCAAAAAATACTTATATTAAAAGAGTTGCTATCACTTTTTGAAGCATTGGGACGTTGGACTGATGTATGTGATTGCTATAATTCGATACAAAAGTTAAAGCAGTTTGAACCTGGTGAGATTCTGCAATATGCAATTGCATCATTGATTGTAGGTGATTATGAAAAATGTTCATCATTACTTTCAGCACTACATGATACTGAATTTACTGAATATAAACGGTTACTAAATTTCTGGATTTTGTATGCCACATCATATCAAACAATAGATATAAATGAAGTAGAGCAACTTGTGTTTTCTAAAAATATATATATAAAAATATCTGCTTTACAACTGCTTACGTATCTCGGTGATGAAAAAGCGTATCAAAAGTATAGTGCACAGTTGGAGGATACTACAGCTACTGACTTCCCCATGTTTAGTGGTATTCAAACCTATATGCTTTCATTTTCAATGATAGCTGCACAAAAGCCAACAGCACGTATTGCTGTGCAAAATACGGACATGACATCAGTTATTCAAGCATCTGACACAATAGTATTGCAAGCTGGAGCATTTTCAAAATATGAAAATGCTGTGACACTTCAAAAAAAACTTGAGTCCATTGGAATTGCTAGCAAAATTGTTCAGCGTGCAAAGGATTCGATATTTCTTGTACTAATCTATACACAAACAAAGGAATTTCAAATAATTACCATAAAATTAAAAGATATCGGAATTGAAGCATGGATAACAAATGAACCCTAGCTATTTACTGCTTACTTAATTCAATAATTGTTTCTCCTGTTTCAACAGGTCCTTTAAGTGTTATTTTTATAGGAACCAGCTCTAAAATTGTAGCTTTTGAAGCTAACTTATTTTGAATCTTCTTTTTAATAAAAAATGCTTTTCTTGTGGCACCTTGAGCATTTACAGGAATACAATCGAGAATATATTGGTTTTTATAAAGTAAAATATAAAAAAAGCCATGCTCCATATCATTAGCTGTTTTGCTTAAAGAATATTCAGGAGCATTGAGCACAAGTTGTATTCCGGTATCATTTTTATAGGTTCCATTAAAACTAAGAATGATTTCTTTTGGAAGCTGTTCAAAAATAGATTTGGATTTTGTACTTCCATAAAACCTGCTATAGGTTCCATTCCAATCAATAGCAGAATCCCCCTTTACACCGAGGTTCTGAAACATACGTACTTCAATACTGGTTTCAGTTCGAATTTCTAGTGTTATGTATCGTTTCAGTGATGCAATAGACTGATTAATACAACTGATATAAAGACCGCGATTAGTCATCGTTATACTATCAATTGAATAAATTTCCGAATAATCTTCTAGAGAAAAAATTATTTTTTCTTCATTAAATTGAAAATCAATATACAATTGGTTTTTTTCTGCATTTCGATACCAGATGCCCGTTATAAATTGGGTAATTTCTTCTTTTGTAGAAGCTAGCAATTTTTCAATTTTCGAGTTTATTATTTTATCTTTAGCAATCGTCGTTTCTAGTTTTTTAGCATAGCGACTTTGTTCAAAATCCCATTCATACCGTTCTTCAATAATCGTATCAGGAGCTTCAGGAACTGTTCTTGAGACAACAATACTATAATCTTTTGAACTTTGTGCTGTATCAAATGCTACTGAATCTCCATAATCGGAAAATACTTGAACAAGAGTAAAATTTGCCGATGTTTCTGGTTTAGCAATAATTCGGTAAATAGTTAGCGTGGATTCGTTTTTTTCATTTAATCCTTCACAAATAAGGCTCATGATAGAATCATTGGTAATGGCTTGAAATCTGAGATTTAATGTTTTTAATTGAGTAACGAGTGTTTCACATTCCATTAATCGGAACCATATTTTTGTTTTGACATTATAGGCAGCAATAATTAAAACGATATGGCCTGCAGGGTCATTTTGTTTACGCACAATATGAATTTGTTCTTCAGAATCATCCTGATTTAGATCATATGATATGATACCAAGTAAAATTTCAGAGGGTGACAGGGGGATCAAGCTTGTCAGTTTTTGTTTAGACTCATTTTCAGTAGCTATATCCATAGTATTATTTATAATGATTGGTTTTGTCATAATATAATCAGTTGATTTGGTGCTTGCCGTATTAAAAATACCAAAAAGCTGTATAGAAATAATAACGAGCAGAAAAACAATAATTACGAGTACAATGATAGTTTTACGCTTGAACATAGCAGAAATGACTCCACAAAATATGATACTGTGAGACTAGTTTACTGTTTATCAAGTTGAGATTCAATATGCCGGATAACTTTTTCTTTAACAATTTTAAGTGGCAGTTCACTACGAAAACCCGCAGCATTTTTGTGTCCACCGCCTCCAAAATCCTGTGCTATTGATGCAACATTTATCGTCCCTTTTGAACGCAGTGAACAGCGTATTTGTTTACGAGACTCCTGTTTGAGAAATATAGATATTTTTACCGATTCACATTGCAGTGGCACATTTATAATATCATTAGCATCCTCTAGTTCTGCTTTTGTTTTTTTTAAGATATCTTCTGTCAGTAATAATAAAGCAATTTGGTTATTGTGGAAGAGCTCTAATGTAGATAGTACCGCTTTTTTTAAAAGCAAGACGCTGATGCTAGATGATTCATAAAGCAGTGAGTGTATTTGCGTTGGATTTGCACCATATTTATATAATTCTGCAGCTACTTCAAATGTGTGAATGCCAGTCTTTGAATATGCAAAGGAACCTGTATCATATACAATGCCTGTTAGTAAAGCAGATGCGCATTGAGCATCAGGGTCAATTTTTAGCATTTTTATAATGTCAAATATAATTTCACATGTTGATGAGTAGTCGGAAAGTATTAGCATATTTTTTTGATCTGTTGGCATATCATGGTGATCAATAATAAACAGTCTTGAAAAATCAAGTGACACGTAGTCTGCCATTTTTCCAATAAAATTAATATCATTAGTATCTAAAAGAATAATATTCCATGATTTATCTTTCAGTATTTCTGTATTAGTATCTGATAGTATTTCTACACATTGTTCTTGTTCAAGGAACTGATATCGTGAAGCATATGGCATCGCATTTATTATGCGAACATTTTTCCCATACTTTTTTAATGCGCGAAATAGTCCAATTTCTGCTCCAAGACCATCAGGATCGGGACTCAAATGAGTGGTAATAATAAAATTATTATGGGTTTTTACAAAATCATAAAATTCTACTAAATTCACTCTTTTTCCTTTATTTCTGATTTCCTTTTTTGTATAAAAAGAATAAAAAATACAATTACTGCTGCAATAAATGCAACCAGTACTACTAAAAGTATAGTACTAGTTTGAGAAAATTGCTTGGTTGTTTTAAGATTTTTTTCTTGTAAAGCAGTAGTGTCTGCTGATGTAGTATGAGTGCTGTCAGTTGCTCCAGGTATTTGTTCAAAATTTCTTTCTGGCAGCTGTGTTAGTGTATTAATTACATATTCTGCAAGATCATGGGCTTTATTTTCAATAGTTAATCCGAGCGTTATGAGATAAAATCCATCAATTTCTTTTTTTAACACATATTCAAGTGCAGGATGAGAAATTGAATAATCAGTTGATTGGTATTTACTTTGTGGTGGGGCTTCCTGTCGCAAGTCAGTAATGAGCAGTATATATTTTGATCGTTCTGGATGCCCGCGGGCAATTACTTCCTGTCTTAATACATCAAGTGCATTGCCAATATCGGTGTATCGTCCATTTGCTTCTATTGCCAGTAATGATTGAATGAGTCGTTTTTTATCCTGTTCATTGGTAATTGGTCCTTTAAATAAAACATTTGTTGTACCATAAAATTCAATAAAACAAACCCAGTCATTAGTCATTACATAGCGTCCAAGAATTTCCTGAGCAGTATATGCTCGTGCTTTTTCAATTTTATCAGCCATTGATTTTGATTTGTCAAAAACAATAAAAAAATCAATGGATTCACTTCGAGTATCAGAAAACAACATTACACTTAATAAACAGATTAAAATCAAACAACTTATTTTTTTCATTGCAACCTCTTTAATGAGCTGTCTATACTATATAATGAAATATGATTTAAGAATTGGCAAGTGATAAGTTTGACAAATTGTTTTTTCAAAAAAATTTTGTGATAATTGTAAAAAAAATCAAAAATCTTCCATATTAATACAAATATTATACATATTTTTTTAAATTACTACTTTACATATTGCAATTTTTTGCTATGATAACAGTAAATATTTAGTGAGAAGGAGAAACTATGGGAAGCATAGATTTACCTAAAAGTCCTAATGTGTTCCATCCTGAGAAACCAAGTGCAGTCGGTTCAAGAAACTCACTTGCTCAGGAAAACCGTGATCAGCAAAAAGAAGTCGATCAGTTACTCCATGAAGAGACAAATAAGGTACTTCACCATGTAACTTCAAAACTTCCAAAAGAAGTACTTGAACGCCTTGATGTCATGGGTGGTCTCAAAGAGAAGATTTATAACTACTTTAACCAGAACTATCAGAACATGTTTAACCGTTACATCGTGACCACCGAAGATGAAATGGTTAAAAAGGTACGAAACTTCATTGACAAGGAAGAAATGAAGACACTTGCCCGTTACACTCCAAAAGAAATTGCAGAGCTTTTGGATCAGGTTGGCGGTGCTGATAAGTTCAATACTGGAGAAGTAGAGAAATCCATCGTTAACATGTTTGGCCACTTGCAGGGACATATCCAGCGTGGTGTAAATGAACTGGAAAATCTTACCAATGCATTACTCCGTCAAAAAACCGATGTTGGTGCTTTTATCCGCGGTGAAAATGCATATTCAGTGGTAAAATGTTCATTCAAAGATAATATCTATAAGCCAAAGACTGTTACCGATGTCAAACTTTCTGTTAATATTCTCGATTCAGAGCTCATCAGTCCTATTTTCCACTATCAAGTTACCGTTGAATACCTTATCAAAGACCTCATTGCAAAACACATTATCGATATGATTGATAAGGAAATTGAAAAGCTCAAGGATCAGCTTGTCGATGAAGGTCGTGAAGAGCTCAATGATACCGAAATCATTTTTGAAAAAATGAAAAAGGTAAAGGATTTTACTGACGATGATGTCGAAAATCCAAAATCGAAACGGTATTCAATTATTGCTAAAGAGCTCATGGATCGTATCAATAATCTCCGTGCTGAAATTGATCCTGCTACTTTTGATCAGCTCAATATCCGTGAGAACCTTAAAAAGATTATTGATATTGAGAACATCCGAAACCGCGGTTACAATACAGCAGTTAACTCGCTCACCAGCATTCTTGATACTTCAAAAATGGGATACCAGTATATTGAAAACCTTAAGAATGCCCGTCTCTTAATTATTCGTGAATATGAAGATACTGATCGTGCTGTGCTTCCTGATGAACGCTATCAGATCCGCATGCAGTACTATGATAATTCACAGCTCAATGAAGAGCGCAAAGCATATGATGCTCAGATATTGAGTTTCCAGAATGAAGTAGAGCATATTTGGGATGTTCTCGAAGCAATCTACGAAAAGAATAAGTTCCTCAAGCGCATAACCGATTTTAATGATCTAGCAAAAATCATGAAGCGCAGAATTCACAAAAAGAAGGAAAAAGAGGGCAATCCAGTATACGAAAAAATGGCAAAAGTTTGGGATGAAATTTCTTTCATTCCCGCTGCTGAAACTGATGTTGAGTCATTAAACCGCACTTACCTCTATGATAAGGATAAGATAAAGAATCGCCTCATTCTTATGCGTGAAAAACTCAAAACAATGTATTCCTATCAGTATCCAATTCAGCGCCGTGTTATCGAAGAGCGCTTGAACTTCCTTGAAAAAGAATTCAATCGTTTCGATTACATGATTAACCCATATCATATCCAGCCAGGTCTCTTACTCGATGTTGATATTACCTCAATAAAGAGAAAGAAAGCCACACTCGATGGTATGGCAAATGTACTCAATGAGTTCCTCCATGGTGTTTCAAAAGGCTTCCAGGATGCTGCATTTGCTTCATTCAGCAGACGTCGTTCAACAGTACGTGAAGATATTAATCAATCATTTGCTGCAACAACAACTGATGATACGTATGCAGATTCTAAATCAAATTACCTATCAATGATTAACAACGTTGATTCTGTTCTTGCTGATATTACAAGCAAGCCTGCACCAGCATCAGCGCCTAAGGCTAAGCCGCGAACTGGCGTTGTAGATACCGGTGTAAAAAAAGGTACTGCAACAAAATCAAAGCCAGCAGGTAAGGCAAAATCTCGTGGTGGTTTGAAAGAATTAGATTAATTTGCTTTTATTAGCAAAAGGCTGCCAGCTTCCAAAAGCTGACAGCCTTTTTTTAAGCACCCGTCAGGGCGCACTTCAAAGAATCAAATAGGCGCACATCTTTATGAATAATTGTATCAGCGTGAATGAGCTATTTTTTTAAAATACACAAACTGTAACGCAATCATTATGATAAAAAGAATTCCTAGAAGCTGTAACATCATCGAAAATGATGTGTGCATATAAATAATGCCACCAGCAGAAGATCCTATTACCTGTCCAAATGTCAAGAGTGATTCATGAATTGTAACCATGGTATCTTTATTGTTGGAATTAACGGTAGAATAGAAAAGTGATGTTGTATAGGTTGCAGCCATGCTTAAGCCAATTATTATGAAAAATATAGTATACCCAATGAATGTCAGTGAATGATTGAGCAATGAAAGGCTTATAAGTGAAATTGTTATACAGAGAGCAGAAAAAGGCATAACCCAGGATTTAAAATGCCAAAAATGCCATTGTCCTAACACTATGAAACCAATCATGGTCGCAAGTGCTCGAAAAGAAAGTATAAGTCCGACTTGTGGTTCAGAAAAGTGTAAAATATCATTTGCAAAGACAGGAAATATATTAAAAATGATTCCAATAACAAGATAGGTAAACATATTAGAAATCCATGCAGGAATTCGGTTAGGATTTTGTTTTTGATCAAGAGAAAATTTTGTTGTTTCGGTTTTAATTTGTGTAACATTTGAGTCTTTTACAAAGAAAAATGAAGTTACAATAAAAATACCATTGAGTGCGAAAAGTATCGCTGCAGCCTCTACAGGATAGAATCTACCGGATTTTGAAAGAACACCAGCAATGTACGAGCTTAATACACCACCGAGGCTCCATGAAAAATTAAAAATACCATTAGCTTTTGCCAATTCAGTATGATTGTAGTCTTTTGATAACCATGACATAAGCGGTGGCCAGTAAAATGCGGTGAGAACACCAAAAAGTATATATGTAATAAATGCTGTAGGAATATTAGGTATCAGGAGAAATATAAAAAAAACAAGTGCAGTGCCAAAGAGCGTAATCAATAGTGAGAATCGCGGGAGAATTTTGCTAGTGAATCGTCTGAAGACAATACAGCTTATAAAATAGGAAATTGACCATGCTGCACCAAAAATTCCTATCGTCCCAGCTGAAGCTTTAAAATAGAGCTTCATAAGAAATATCAATCCAAGCTGAGCAATACCAATTGCCACACTGCTTAAAAATGCAGAAACACTTATTATTGGAAGTTTTGTTATTTTCATCATAGTTCTATGCGCTATTTGTATATATTTATCGCAATACTGTCTAGTGGTTGCTGCACTGATAGTAAAAATCATTTGTGCTTCATTTTTATGAAAAATAATTGTACAATTTCAACTATGGAACTTGCATGGAAAGATGTTATCGGTGAAGAAAAACATAAAGAATATTTCCAAACCTTACTCAATTTTATAGCTCAAGAACGTAAACGGGGTGTCGTTATTTATCCTGAACAACACGATGTATTTAATGCATTTAAGTTTACACCATTTTCTGCTGTTAAAGTAGTAATACTTGGGCAGGACCCGTATCATGGACCAGGACAGGCGCATGGTCTTTGTTTTTCGGTTAAGCATGGTGCTGCAATTCCGCCTTCATTACGAAATATATTTTTAGAACTGAGTACAGATATTCCTAATTTCGTTATTCCTGATCATGGATGTCTTGAAGCATGGGCAAAGCAAGGTGTACTGCTATTAAATACAGTCCTTACAGTAGAAGCAGGCAAGCCTCAATCGCATGCTGGTTTAGGATGGGAGATTTTTACCGATGCTGTCATTCGTGTTTTAAACGAAAAAAAAGAAAAGCTTGTATTTTTACTGTGGGGAAATCCTGCACAAAAGAAAGCAAGTCTCATTGATGAATCGAGACATTATATATTACGCGCAGCTCATCCTTCGCCTCTTTCAGCTGCACGGGGCTTTTTAGGATGTAAACATTTTTCAAAAACTAATCAAATACTTATTGATAATGGACGTACACCAATAGATTGGCAACTGTAATTGCAGTACTATCATTACTCTAAAGTTTTGGTAATCGTTTTTTTACGACCATTTTGTATAATTGATATTACTACCGAAGTTTGTTTTTGGACATTATCAATTTTAATTCCTTTCTGTAATTCCCCTTCAAACATAGTTTCATAAAATTTTTGTTCGGCATACGTAATTTGAATTTCTGCTTTCTGAGCTGGTTTGTTGGCTGGAGGTTTTCGAGAAATTATCAAATATAGTGTATTATCAAAAATCATCGTTTGGAGTGAATAAGAGGTATTATCAATTTGAATTGATTTTTCAAAATTTTGATAAATTTGATATCCAAAAATAAACAAGGCTAATACAAGAATAGAAAAAAACAAAAATTTAAGAGGAGCAGTAGCAGTTAAAGATGCAAAGAAACCAGGCTTTTTTCTAGTGTGTAATGAGACTGCATACTGTGCAAGAGGGCCAGCTTTTTTTAATCGTTCTTCGCGATTATAGTAAAAGTGAATTTCGTTTTGTTCATGTGTTTCTGGTTTAGCCATGAAAAATTTCCTTGTATGACAATTGGGCGATCGTATCAATAAGGTTAGCAGCATCGAAAAAACCATGTTGTGCCGCAAGCAGTTCACCAGATTTTCCATGCAGGAGTACTGAGCTGCATGCGGCGTGGATGGGATTTTGAGGATTTCGCGATAAAAAAGCTGCAATACAACCGCTTAATACATCGCCTGAACCTCCAACAGCCAATGAAGGATTGACACCATCATAAATAAAAATAGTTCCATCTGGTGAGGCAATCCATGTAGTTGCTGCTTTGAGCACAATTACAGCATGCAGGAGTGAAGATGCGGTACATAGTACATGTTTGGTATTATAGAGCACTTCTTTGAGAGCAGTTTCATACGTGTCATACATTGAAAGCGCAACAACAAGTCGGGCCATTTCCGCAACGTGTGGTGTGCAAATAAGAATGTTCTCAGTATTTCTGTATTGCAAAAATTGTGTATCGAGAAAAGCTAGACAAGTTGCATCAATTACAAGTGGAACTTTTTGCTTATAGAGCGTGATAAATGTATTTCGATTTTTTTCATTATTTTCCCAGCCAGGGCCACAAAGACATGCATGTATCTGTCGGCTTTGTGTGGAACTGTCAGTTTCTATAATGATTCCGGAAGTTTGTCCAGCAAATAATTCAAATATTGTTTCTGGTACACGAAGTGTGACTAAACCTGCGCCAGCAGCTTCTGCAGCATGAGCTGCAAGAAGCGGTGCACCGGTATAACTGGTGCTGCCGCCATAGACCAAAATAGAACCCCGTTCATATTTGTGACTAAATAGTGAAATTTGAGACGTAAACAAAGCAATATCAGAGTAATCAATTTTGTTTATCTGAGTCGAGGAAAAGGGCAGTGCAGGTGGTATTGTATGTGGAAAAACATTTCCAATTTCAAAAATCGTTCCACATGCTTTTCGAAATCCGGGAGTAAACGCTGTATATTTAAGCGGTGAAATCATAAAAGTATCCTGAGCAGAAATAACAGTAAACTGTGCTGGTAGAGATGAAGTATCGGTTTGTAATTCGAAAATTCCAGAAGGAACATCGATAGCAACTACGGGTGCTTTACTGTTACACAAAATTGATGCTAGATGTTCGGGAAGTTCCAGTAAAGGTCGCGTGGTACCTACTCCTAAAAAACCATCTATGATAACATCCCAGGAACTATCAAATGGTGGAGGATTATTGTATGTATACAAATTATTACATATTGCCTTGAGCTGATTGGTTTTAAGGGCAATATTTGCATTTTTTGATTCATGTAATAAAATTGAGGTGTTTGTATAGCCATAAAAAAGCAAATACTTTGCAACTGTCAAAGCATCTGCGCCATTATTACCTGAGCCTGCAATTACTAAAATTCTAGCTGATAGATCATGCAATTCTTTTAACGCACTGCGCATTGCAAGAAAGATAGATAAACCAGCACTTTCAACTAGTTCTAGACTACTGATATCATATGTTGTAATAATGTATTCATCTAATGCTTTTGATTCCTTAAAAGAGAGCAATGGCTTCATTTGGGTATACCCTCTAACAATTTATCAAAACGCCACCAGACTACACTGATATCTTTTTCACCACATAAGAGAGCGCTCATAATTCCATCATTTGATATATTAAAATCGGCAAATTGTAATTTAGAGTTATCAAGTTTTACTGTATACATTGAAAGGTGTTTTGAATCACAATTGTACAAAGCATATATTGTTTCGCCCTTATCAGAAATACCATATAAAAATAGATGCTTTCGTGCATAACCTGCCAGACTCCAGCTGCGTTTATGTGTTTGTGTTGCTTTACTATTTTCAGATTGACTGGTAAATGGTTCAATTTTATAGTTTTCAATCATTTTCCCAGAATTACGATCTACTTTCCAGATTATACTGTAAATAAAATTCATACTAATAATGGTTTGCGTTTCTTTATTTATAATATTTTCAAAATAATCAATTTTTATGAATAAACCAGTTCCGTCAAGTTCTGGATAAACAGTATCGAGGACAGGTATTAAGCGTTCATTACCAACAGGTAATGGTAGAATTGTTTTTGTTACTTCAAGACTCGTAATGAGTTTTCCTGATGAATCGAAATAAAAAATGATGTACCCTTTTTCACTCTGAGTAATTACAACTAATTCATTATTGTTAGTACAATAGAGATTTTCTATATAGCTAAAAGGTGTGCCTCCAATACCTTCCTGGCCAATGTAATCTACATATCCCTTATTGAGAGAGATTTTTTGAATAACTGACTGTAATACAATGCCTGTTTCGGGATCGGTTCGAATACGATCTAACGGGATCGAGTCTTCGATGTAAATATTCTGTTTTGAATCGATCGCAATTTTTTTCGGAGCAATAAATGGATAGGAATATGCAATTCTACCCTGTAAACCTTTTGAATTATCAGTGTTTTCTGAAATAGTGAGCAATGTTGGTTTAGGATTTTTTTCTTCGTTATACACTAATTGTAAAAGCTCTCCATATGATGAAAGAATCATGAGCTTCCCGGTATTCGCAGCAGTAATATAAAAGATTCCATCACGCATTGCTATATGGACTTCCATGTTAGAAGCATCAACCATAAAAAGTGGAATCTGATTATCATAAAAACCATAATCGAGTTTAAACAGTTCTGTTTCTTCAATTGAACCAATAGAATCACGACATGAAACTAAAATTGTTATCGCGATAAGCATGAATAAAATATATGAGCTGATTGTTCTCACTGTTTTCATTGTCTATTACTCCACCAATTGCTACGTATAGTAAACCTTGACCTGAATTATAAAAACAATATACAGTATTGTATTATGGCATTCAATCCTTTGACATTACTATTCGGTTCAAAACGTGAACGTGATATATCACTTATGTTGCCCATACTCCAAAAAATCAATGCTTGTGAAGCGTGGGCATGTTCGCTCAGTTCTGATGATTTCCCAAAAGAAACTGAAAAATTTCGAAATAGAATTTTGCAAGGTGAAACACTGGATGCTATTTTACCAGAAGCCTTTGCTCTCGCACGAGAAGCAGCACGCCGTACACTTGGAGAACGACCGTTTGATACACAAATCCTCGGAGGTATCGTTTTACATTCTGGTAAAATTGTAGAAATGAAAACTGGTGAGGGAAAAACACTATCATCGGTAGCTGCAGCGTACCTAAATGCTTTAACAGGTAAAGGCGTACACATTATTACGGTAAATGACTATCTTGCAGAACGCGATTCGCAGTGGATGGGCTCGGTTTTTAAATTCCTGGGACTTTCAGTTGGTGTTATCCTTTCTTCGATGGATAACGCTGCTCGAAAAAAGGCATACGAATGCGATATTACATATGGAACAAATAATGAGTTTGGCTTTGATTACCTGCGCGATAATATGGTTCTGGATATGTCTGAAAAAGTCCAGCGCGGTCACCATTACTGCATTATTGATGAAATCGATTCAGTTTTAATAGATGAAGCCAGAACCCCACTCATCATATCAGGTGCTGCTGAGGATGACACGTATAAAATTGTTGAAGTTCAGCGGCTTATCCATAACCTGGTAGAAGTAAAAAAGAACCCGGAAACTGGAGAGTATCCAAAAGAGGAAGAAGGTGAAATTCTTGATGGTGATTACAAAATTGATGAAAAAAATAAGAGAATATCATTCACATCACAGGGTTTGAACAAAATTGAAGAATTATTGAAAAAACGGGGGCTGATTCAGTCTTCATTATTTGATGAACAGAATTTTGAATATACTCATTACTTTACCCAGGCTATCCGTGCACGCGAATTATTTCATAAAGATGTTGACTATGTAGTGCAAGATGGTCTTGTACAGATTGTAGATGAGTTTACTGGACGCATACTCCATGGCAGAAGGTATTCCGATGGTTTGCATGAAGCGCTCGAAGCGAAAGAGCGTATTCGAATTGCCCGTAGAAACCGAACGATGGCAACGATATCGTTTCAAAATTATTTCCGCCTCTATACCAAACTGTCTGGAATGACCGGTACTGCAGAAACAGAAGCTCTGGAATTTCAAAAAATCTATAACCTGGATGTGATTGTAATACCTACTAACAAGCCTGTCATACGAAACGATGAAGATGATATTGTATTTCTCAATGAAGCGGATAAGTTTGCTGCAATTTGCGATGAGGTAGTGGAAGTTCACAAACGAGGGCAACCAATTCTTATTGGAACTGTTTCAATCGAGAAATCAGAAAAATTATCGGCAGCGCTGACTAAAAAAGGCATTAAGCATGAAGTGCTCAATGCAAAAAACCATGCACGTGAAGCAGGAATTATTGCAGAGGCAGGCAGCTTTGGCGCAGTGACAATTGCTACCAACATGGCAGGCCGCGGTACTGATATAAAACTTGGCGGTAATTTTGAACATCGAGTGCTCAAAAAAGCTGGAACAAATGCAACTCCTGAAATTTTAAATGAAATTACCAAAAAGGAATATCCTGAATGGCTTAAGGATAATCAGAAAGTAAAAGAGAGCGGTGGTCTCTATGTATTAGGAACAGAACGACATGAATCTCGCCGAATTGATAATCAGCTTCGAGGACGTTCAGGACGACAGGGTGACCCTGGAAAATCAAAGTTTTTTATTTCACTTGATGATGAACTCATGCGTCTCTTTGGCGGTTCAAGTTTAAAAAATTTAATGCAGCGCATTGGAATGAAACCAGGGGATGCAATCAATCATCCTCTACTCAATAAAACAATTGAGAATGCACAAAAAAAAGTTGAAGAACGAAACTTTGAAGTACGAAAACATCTGCTTGAGTATGATGATGTACTCAATGAGCAGAGAAAATTTATCTATACTCAACGTGATGAGATTTTACAGAGTAAAAATCTCATAGAACGAGTTGAACGTACAGCATATGAATATATCGATGATTTACTGGAAGAGTTATTCGGAAAATCCGAAACTGTTACACCAGAACTGCTCAAGCAATTTAGCATGCAGATCAAAGATGAATTAGGAATCGTGCTTGATTCAAGCAAAGCTGTTAAAACTATTCATGAGCTTCGAGCAGAAGTAGAAAATGCTATAAAAAAAGATATCGAACAAAAAGTAGCTGTAGCTGGTATGGAAAATATCAATCAGTTTATCAAATTGCGCTATATTATGACTATTGATAAACTCTGGATCGATCATCTGGAAAACATGGAAGCACTTCGAGAAGCTGTATATTTGCGTCACTATGCACAGAAAAATCCGCTCATGGAATATAAACTTGAAGGCTTCAATATGTTTGATGAAATGATACTTGCAATTAAACGAAATGTTGCAATTGTATTTTTCAAAGCGCGTATTCAACAATCAGAAACTCGAACCTACAGTACAGGTGTACGGGAAATTCAGACACAGCATCAGGAACTAGGACAATTTAATGGTGGGCAATCTACATCTGATTCAAAACAGCCTGTACAACAGACTATGCAGCAAACAACTGTCGTTAGAACCATGCCCAAAGTTGGACGAAATGATCCATGTCCTTGTGGTTCTGGGAAAAAATACAAACATTGTCATGGACGATAAGAACACATAATAACGTAGCATACATCACGTTTATTATGTGTATCTGTGTCCTCTATTATTTGACCGCAATAGTGTCGGTTGCCTCAATTTTTTTTGGTGCAGCGGATACTGATATAATAATTTCATCATTTTTACAGCTAACATGAATAGTTGAATGAGGAGCATACGTTCCAGAGATTATACCTTCAGCAATTTTATTCTCGATTTCTTTGGTTATAAGTCTACGTAATGGTCTGGCTCCATATGCATCACTGTATCCGTGTTCAATGAAATAGTGTTTTGCATGTTTATCTATTTTTAATTGTAAATTTTGATTGTATAAACGTTCCTGAAGTTTAGTAATTTCTAAATCAAAAATAGCTTCAACATCTTGTCGAGAAAGTGGTTCAAATACAATGATTTCATCTATTCGATTTATAAATTCTGGTTTTAAAAACGTCATTAATGCTTTATTTGCCGATTCCTTAATAATGGTGTAATCGAAACGTTTTTCTTCACTTCCAAATCCAAGTCGTTTACCATGTAATATTTCTTGTGTTCCTGCATTACTGGTCATAATTAAAAGCGCATTTCTGAAAGAAACAGTATGCCCAAGATTATCTTGTAGTTCACCTTCTTCTAATACCTGCAGGAGCAGGTTAAAAACATCAGGATGAGCTTTTTCAATTTCATCAAAGAGAATAATGCAGTATGGTTTATATCGCACTTTTTCTGTGAGAAGTCCTCCCTCTTCGTAACCGACATAACCGGGAGGAGAGCCTACCAGCCTTGCTACGGTGTGTTTTTCCATAAAATCGGACATATCAATACGGATGAGTGCCTCGGTATCTCCAAATAAGATTTCAGCAAGTGTTTTTGCTAGTAAAGTTTTGCCAACTCCTGTTGGACCAAGAAAAATAAAGGAACCATAGGGTCTCCGTTCATCTGCAATTCCTGCACGAGCCCTTCGTATTGCATGTGCAATTGCTTTAACAGCCTCATGCTGGCCAATGATACGTTCATGAATCATTGATTCAAGCTTAGTGAGATACAAAGAATCATCATCATGAATGCGGTTGATTGGTATACCGGTCATCGTTGCTACAGCGTTATAGATATCATCTTCTGTAACCTGTATGTATGCATTACTGTTTAGCGAATCAGCTTGTTCAAGTTCAGCTTTTAACTGTTTTATTTTATCTCGAATTTCAGCTGCTGCTTCATAATTTTGTTGTGAAACAAGCTGCAGTTTTTGAGCAGATAGTTCGGAAATCTGCTCTCGAATAGAATTATGAGCTTCCTGTACAAAAGTAGCAAGCTGTTTTGCTGCTCCCGCTTCATCAATAATATCAATAGCCTTATCGGGGAAAGATCGTTCATGTAGAAAACGTTTTGCAAGTTTTACTGCAGCTTCTAATGCTTCTTTTGAGTAGTGAACACGATGAAATTTTTCGTAATATGATTTAATTCCTTCCAGAATTTCAAGCGTTGCTTTTGAATCAGGCTCTTCTACAAGGACAGTTTGAAATCTCCGTTCTAATGCAGCATCTTTTTCCAGGTATTTTTTATATTCACTGATTGTAGTGGCACCGATGCATTGAATTTCACCGCGTGATAGACTTGGTTTGAGTATATTAGATGCATCAATTGTGCCTTCTGCTCCGCCTGCGCCAATTATAGTGTGTATCTCATCTATGAAAAGAATTATATTTTTTTCAGTTATGATTTCTTTAATTATTTTTTTTAAGCGCTCTTCAAATTCGCCTCGATACTTTGTGCCTGCAACAATTGATGCCATATCCAGCATGATAATACGTTTTTCTTGTAAACTTGCAGGAACATTTTTTTGTGCAATGTACTGAGCAAGACCTTCTATAAGAGCAGTTTTGCCAACTCCCGGTTCGCCCAGCAGTATTGGATTATTCTTTGTCCTGCGACATAAAATTTGAATAATTCTCCGGAGTTCTTGTTTCCTATCAATGATTGGATCAAGTTTATTGTTTCTTGCAAGAGCGGTAAGATCAGTTGAAAAATCATCGAGAAATAGTTTTTTTATTCCAGAGCTGGTATATTTTGAATTTTGAATAGCATTTCGTACCTGCTGTTCTTCTACTGATGATGTGATTTCTTGAAGTGATTTTTTTAATTGCTCGTAGCTTATGGAATTTTTTAGGAGAAAATTGTGCAAAACTGAATCATCTTCTCGTGCAGAAGAAAGTACAAGATGTTCTGTTCCGATATATTCACTTTCAAGAAAATGTGCTTCTTCAGCAGCAGTTTCGAGCATGATTTTTAATCTGCGTGATAAGGGTGCATCACCAAGTAAAAACCCGCTTTTTTTAGATATACATGCTTTTTCTAATTCAAGTTTGAGTTCAAGGAGATCGATAGAAAGCGATTCCAATAGTTTGTAACCCGAACCTTCTTCTGAACGCAAAATTGCAAGCAGCACATGTTCTGGCAACAATTCGGTTGAATGAAAATGCTTTGCTTCTTCTTGAGCAAGTATTGTCAATACCTTTTGGGCACGCTTAGTTAATCCCTTAAACACTCAAAACTCCTTTGTGTTAAATGTAATATATTTTGCAATTTTTTTCATCTGTACAGCACGAGTTTGAGCTTCTGATTCAAGTTTTTCGTGCTGATTCTCTACTGTAAGAACAGGATCGCAAATAATGTAAGAATCAAGAATCGTTGGATGCTCACAGGTAAGAACGCCTGTTTGTATGCCAAATCGTATATCAGACATGATAGCAATATATTCGTCATACGAGACTTCATACGCGTACTGTAATAAACCAAATGACCGTCCAATTTTATCATACAATTGTAATGTATTATTTGATAACAACTTAGCTTGAATTGTTTGTTCATATTCGATAAGTGATTGCAGGGCACGTTCTATTCTTTCCAGATAGTTTGCTTCATATCCAAAAGGAATTACTGGCATGGTAATTGTAAAAAAAGCTCCATTAGGACCAAATGACGATAGCGATTTACTCGAAATTTCACATCCAGTTTCTAATATCTGTCTGAAAACAGAATCAAGTGCTCCGTATAGACTAAGTCCTGGTACATGAATAAGAAAAGAAAAAACCATACCTGTACCAAGTTCGGCTATTGATGTTGTGAGGTATCCGAATTCTTGATCATATGCAAACTGTAAATGGTTACTAAAAGTGTTTAAATCATGTATGCATTGTTCGTAAAGGGAACGTACCAAAAAACCTGGCTGCTGTAATTTGTATGTAAGATGATTTTCATCACAGATTACATAATATGCGTGAGTAACAGGATCATTGAGGATATAATGAGATGGTTCTAATGTAAAGCTTTTAGAAATAATACCTTGCGATACAAGCATATTTTTCTGAGAAAGCGTTAAAGATGGTATTTGAATAACATGCAATTGTAAAGCTTTAGCTATTTTAATGATTGTTTGTTGAAGTTCTTGTTGTTCTTGCAAATTGATAGTGGTTGAAAATTTATAACCAGAAATATTTCGCGAAGTAGTAATCATTGAAACAAGTATTACATTCGTTGTTGGTTCACTCATTAGTTCCTCTAATTTTATTCGCATGAGGAGAAAAAATAGTGGTATGTGACCATGTATTTTTATATATTTTTAAGATTTCATCTTTAAAAACTATACTACACTGTTCACAGCCAAGCTTTTTTAAACGGAGTAATGTTTCTAAATTCATAGCACAGTGTGGGCATTCCATGTTTCCTCTCGCTTCAATTCACTAGTATATTACTAGTATATGATGCAGCAATATTGTTGACAATAGCAATGGACGCAAGTACAAATAATTGTGTATATATAGTAGTAAAGGAGGCTATTACAAATGATACATAAATTCAAACATTTTTTGCTCGTTTTGATCATTTTTGGTTTGTTTTCAATTGCTGTTTTTAGTCTTGGCAGTAAAACATCCGAATCGGAACCGACAACGGTACAGCTAGGGCTTATAAAGGGACCAACGGGAATAGGTGCACTCCATATCGTTAAAAAGCCAGAGTTTAATTCCAAAACCATTATGGTGCAGCTGCTCCCTTCTGTTGACGCTGTTACAGCAAAAATACTTACTCAAGAGCTTGATTTTGCTGTGTTACCCGTAAATGTTGCTGCAAAACTCTATAATTCAGGTGTAGACTATCCTGCACTTGCAGTTATTGGTAATGGTATGGTTCAAATTTTAACCAGTAATGCTGATATTAGAACTTTTGCTGATTTAGTAGGTAAATCAATTTATGTTGCAGGGCAGGGAGCTACACCCGAGTACCTTCTACGAACAATTGCCCGTTTTTATAATATTCCGGTTTATGCTCAAAATGAATCAAAACCAGATGGTATTACCATGATATTTTCAATGCCGTACCCTGAAATGGCTGCATCATTAGCTGCAGGAAAAATTGAAACAGCAGTTTTACCTGAACCATTTGCTACAGTTGCCCGTCTCAACAATAATTCACTTCGTGAACCTTTTTCGATTGCTGCTGATTGGACAAAAGCTACTGGACAAAAAGATTATCCAATGACAGTACTCGTTGTAAAAGGAAGCCTTGTACGCCAATATCCATCCTTAGTTTCACAGTTTATGAAATACTATAAACAATCAATGGATGCTGTAATTGCAAATCCAAGCGAGGCAGGTACACTTGCTGAGGAATTAGGGTTTGGGCTTAAAGCTGGTATTGTCAAAGCATCAATTCCAAAATCAAACTATGTTTTTATTCCTGCGTCTGATGCCAAGCCGCAAATTACGGCTCTATTGAATATATTTTTAAAAGAAGTGCCTGATTCAATAGGTGGTAAACTTCCTGATAATACATTTTATTGCGCTGTTAAATGAAAAAAGAAAAACTATCCAGAATTTTTTATTACAGTTTAGGACTTTTCCTTTTTTTTGTAGTATGGAAAGGGGGAGCCCTTATCTATAAAAAAGATATTATTCTACCTCAGCCTGAGTTAGTTGTGCGTGAGCTAATCAGTCTAGCTCAATCTGCTTCTTTTAGCAAAATAATATACGGTACCATACAGCGCGGGCTCTACGCATTTTTTATTGCAATGATACTCGGAGTTACTGTTGGAATTGTATCATTTTTAATACCAGCTTTTTCTATTGCAATTCATCCATTTATGACATTAATCAGAGCCACACCAGTTGTAGCACTCATTCTTTTAGCTCTCATCTGGTTTCCATCAACTTTTGTACCTGTTTTTTCTGCAATATTGATGAGTTTTCCAGTAATTACTACGAGCATATACACAGGGCTTACCTCTGTTGATGGACAATATGTTGAGATGATGAAAGCCTACCGCTTTTTACCATTCGATCAAATTAGATACCTTTATATACCAACCTTAAAACCATTCTTTTTCAATGCATTGCAGAATACATTGAGCTTAACCTGGAAAGTTGTCATTGCTGGAGAAATTCTCAGTCAGCCTGTTTTTGCAATTGGTACCGAAATGAATAATGCTCGAATTATGTTAGAAACACCAAAAGTATTTGCATGGGTACTTTGTGGAATTTTTTTATGTGCTGTAAGTGATTTATTTTTTTATTTGTTATTTAGGAAAGCAAAATGGAACTTGCAATCAAAGACCTGATAAAACGTTATGATGATTTATTAGTTCTCGATTCATTAACACATACTTTTTTACCGAATGAAATTTCGGTTATTCTTGGACCATCTGGCTGTGGTAAAACATCACTATTAAATATTTTAAGTGGATTGGATACCCAATATTCTGGTTCGGTAGTTGGTTTTCATGATATTCCCAATAGTTATATTTTTCAAAACAACAGATTGTTGCCATGGATAAGTATTTTGGAAAATATTACAATACCCCTAAAATCACGTGTTCGTTCAAAATCAGATCGAGAAGCACTCGCGTATGATATTTTAAAAAAAGTAGAACTTGAAAAATTTGCATACTACAAACCATTTCAGATTTCAGAAGGTATGCAAAAGCGTGCTGCGCTCGCTCGAGCATTTGCTAATCCTGGATCTATCTTATTGCTCGATGAACCCTTTAGTGCTCTCGATATAAAAACTAAATTACTCATTATGGACTTGTTTATTTCCATACAGAAAGAGGAAAAACGAACTGCAATTGTGGTTACTCATGATGTAAAAGAAGCAATTTATATTGGCAATGAACTCATTGTTTTAAGCCAAAAACCTGCGCGAATCGTTAATCTCCTGCATAATCCTTTGTCATATGATTTGCGGCAATATCAAAGTAAAGCGTCTGCTGAACTTGAATCATTTTTATATGCATTGCTGCTTAATACTGAAACAACTCCCGTCTAGTTATTAATATTGACCGACGCTGGAAAATCTTGTAACGTTATTCTATACTGTAGATAGGTGAGTAATATTGAGGATATACAATGGAACAGTTTTATTTTTTAAGCATAGTAATGAATTTGTTAGCTGGTTATGCAATTATTCTTACCAATGCACCAGATAAAGGTACTGCATTTGACGGAGTAAGACATTACCTCAATGATGTTACTGTTGACTTGTCATTGGTATTCTTACAGCAACTATCGGACTACTTAAGCTTATCATAGTTATGCGGGGTGATATTCCAGTCATTGGAGACTTGCTTCCAGCCAGTGCTGGTATTGTTAGTGGCGCAAAATTATTCCTGGAGTTCTATCAACAAAACGCATCAGTTACTACTGATTCACTAGAAAAAATTAGTGATTTTTTTGGGAAATATGGCAAGACGATAGGTTTTGTAACCCTTGTCATTGCCATTGTGCATTTTCTGATTCCTCAAGTTGTTTTACTGTGATGAGCTATTCTTCAGTTGCGGGAATTGCACGGAAAGGCAATTTGATACTGGTAGCATTGCGACTTCCTCCCGGTGAAATGAGCTATACATGGGAATTCCCGGGTGGAAAAGTAGAAGCTGGTGAACAGGATGCAGACGCTCTTATAAGAGAATTTGATGAGGAATTTGGTATAACTATAACAGTTGCTGCTTTTATTGGAAAAAGCACATTTATTCATCATGAAAAACAGTATGAACTTCATGCATATGAGGTGCAATTGCAGAGTGAAAACTTTCAATTACGATTTCACTCTCACATTAAATGGCTTACACTTGATGAGATTGAAAAGCTGCAATTAGCAGATTCTGATAGAGCTTTGATCCCGGCAATCCGTTCCTATCTTTATAACATTAATGCAGCTAACTGTTAATCTTCAGTAGTATCGTCAGTATCAAAATCTTGAAATTCTGGGTTATCACTTTCATTCATAAGTATTTGTACTTTTGTTTCTATTTTACGAAGATCTCTGTCGAGGGTTTTGCTTAACTTCATGCCTTCTTCGAATAATTTGATTGCTTCGTCAAGTGGAATATCTTCGTTTCTAAGTTTATCAGCAATGGATTCAAGTTCTTCTAGCCGTTCTTCAATCTTTTTCATAAGACGTCTCCTCTGCACATGCAGTAATTACACCATCGTGAAATTGTAATTCCAAAATATCATGCGGTTTGATTTCTTTAGCACTCGTTACTGGGGTTTTTGTTTTCTTATGTTTTATAATTGCATATCCTCGAGAGAGAATAAGTTCTGGATTAGCAGATTCAATAACTGCTACTGCAGTCTTAAATCGACCAATAGTGTTACTATAGATTGTCTCAATAGAATGCAGGCAGACTGTAGTAGCATAATCAAGTCTCTGGCTGTAGGCTTCATATAAACGCAATATTCTCAGTTTCATGGTTTCTGCATTTGCTTTATCAAAACTTCTGCGTAATGCCTGGATTTTTGAGTTTATTGCTGTTATGCAGGTATATCGAGCATTATTTAGTCTCTCAAGTATCGATGCAGTACTTGTAGAAACTAGTTCTGCGGCAGCAGTGGGAGTAGGGGCACGAAGATCTGCAGCAAAGTCACATAATGTCCAGTCTGTTTCATGACCAACAGCGCTGATGATGGGCAATGAAGATGCAGCAACGGTTTTTACAAGCGCTTCATTGGAAAAAGCACTGAGATCTTCAGAGGAACCTCCGCCTCGTGCTAATATTATCACATCACCAAGCTTGTGTTTATTTGCATAGTGGATTTTTTGAATAATTTCATCCGGAGCTTCTGTTCCTTGCATTCTTGCAGGCAATATGCGGATAAGGCAGTGGGGGGCACGCCGCTGTAATGTATTAATAACATCATGAACAGCAGCACCTCTCGGTGATGTGATTACAACGACTGATGTCGGAAATTCAGGAATAGGCTTTTTTTTATCAAGATCAAATAATCCTTCTGCAGCTAGTTTCTTTTTTAGTTCTAGAAATTCGTTTTGTAACGAGCCTATACCATATTGTACTAAACTATCAATAATGAGCTGGTATTGACCTCTCTGTTCATAAACAGAAATTGTTCCAGTGGCAATGACCTTAAGTCCATCGTGTGGATTAAATTGTATAGAGAAAAGACGATTTCGAAACATAACAGCCTGGAGGAGTGCTTTATCATCTTTCAATGAACAGTACGCATGTCCAGAAGGTGAAATTTTCCAGTTTGAGATTTCTCCTATAACACTAATTTTTTGGTATTTTGTTTCCAGCAAATTGCGAATCTCAACTGTTAATTCAGAGACTGTAATGGGATTCATAAATAATAAAATACTAAATGAACCATAAAAAAAAATCAATTAATAGACTCGTATTTATATATAAAATATGCTAAACTGAATACGATATGGCATCAGGTGGATACCCAGTATGATAAAAAAGCTGATTGTTAGATTGATACTACTACTAATAGTTTCTCTTATAGTTTTTTTCTTTGGCTGGATTAACTGGCGAATTCAGCCCGGTTGCTTTGCAATTTATATTTCAAAAACATCAGGTATACAACATACAGTCATTAAGCCCGGTGATTTTGTCTGGAAACTTGAAGCGCTGCTTCCGACTAATGTAAAACTATTACAGTTCAAACCACTTATGTATACAGACTCATTTGAACTTACAGGAACATTACCCTCCGCAGAAGCTTACAAGGCTTTTATTGGAGGCAATCCGGATTTTTCATGGAAACTGAGTGTATCCTGTTCGATCAGTTACAATTATGATAGTTTACCAGAGCTCTATGAAAATGCTGGAATAAGTTCTTCTGAACAACTGGAAGAACTACTAAAACAGCAATCACCGTTGATTATGCAAACAATACAGGAGCAATTGTTTATTCTCACTCCTATGGATGTCACTGGTATGCTTCAGGGGGAGTATACTGTAAAAATAAGAGAAATACTGAGCAAAAAATTTCCAGATCTTTATATTTCAAATATATCCGTAAAATTTATACAGCTACCTGATATTTCTACCTATACAGTTGCAGCAAATCTATATGAAAATTATATTGAAAAATTTCAAAAAGCATTGGAACCAGCATTACTTGTAGCTGCTTCAAAAGCAGTACAGGAACAGGTAGAACTTGAGCAATTAAGAAAATATGGTGAACTATTTAAGCAGTATCCTGAACTAATCCAGTATATGGCAATTAAAGCTGGAATATATCTGCAGAAACCATAAGAGCTTTGTATATGAAATATTTTTTTAATTTTGAAAAATTGGGTTATTGCAAAAACAAAAAAAATGATGGATGTATACTTTGCAAGATAGCAGCAAAAGATCAATCAATTGAATCGCTAATTGTCTATGAAAATGAGCAGTTTATTGTATCGCTTAATTTATACCCGTATAATCCAGCGCATTGTCTTATTTTTCCAAAACGTCATGTTGTCGATATTAGAGCACTACAGCCAGAAGAAGTTTATACATTGCACACACTCGAAACTATGATGATTTCAGTGCTTGAAGTACAGTATAATCCTGCTGGTTTTAATATTGGTTTTAATATGGGATTAGCTGCTGGTGCAAGCATTGAACATCTTCATTTGCATATTATTCCACGGTATCCAAATGAAATCGGCATAGCTGAATTACTGGCAGGTAAACGTGTTCTCGTTCAAGATTTAAAACAAACACAGGAACAGCTCATTGCCGCATGTAATGAATATTGTAAGTGCAATAAACTGGTATGAAATACGATCCGGGATTAGAAATTATATACAAAAGTACTTGACGCAAACTTACGATTTTGATTATAGTACAACTACTTCAAGCCATCTTAGCTCAGCTGGCAGAGCGCGTGACTTGTAATCTCGAGGTCTCCGGTTCGATCCCGGGAGATGGCTTATTATGGCTCAGTAAGAGCTACATTGGAGAGATTCCCGAGTGGTCAAAGGGGGCAGACTGTAAATCTGTTGGCTTAGCCTTCGAAGGTTCAAATCCTTCTCTCTCCAGAATTAACTGGATATGAGAAATATGGCGCCTGGTATCAGGTGCCATATTATTTTTTAGCGAATAAATTTGATAGAATGAAAGCAGATTTTTGGAATGAAGGATTACAGTTTACCTGTCAGCGTTGTTCTCGATGTTGCAGGCATGATCCGGGAGTTGTATTTCTTTCTGCATTCGAAATAATTACTATAGCCAGGCATTTGTCATGTTCGGTAAAAGCATTTTTAAATCAATATTGTAGACCAATTTATAATGCTTCTGGATATAGAGTCAGTTTACAAGAAAAACAAAATTTTGATTGTATTTTCTGGGAATCTGGTACAGGATGTAGTATATATACAGTAAGGCCTATACAATGCTCTACTTTCCCATTTTGGGAAACACTGTTACGCAATAAAATAATATGGGATGAAGAGGCAAAATATTGTCCTGGTATTAACAAAGGTATACTGCATGATGCTTCTCACATACAAAAGTGTTTGGATGAAAGAAACCAGTATCCAATTTTACAGTTTTCATACTCCGTACTATGGGAAACATTAGATGAAAATTCAATTTTGGGGAACTAGAGGTTCTTTACCCACACCACTTACTAATCAGGATTTACAGAACAAAATTGCAGCTATCATTCAGCTTATTCAAGCTGATGATATAATTAATCAAGACGCTAAGCAGCGATTTATTTCCAGATTACCTGAACAACTCGTTTCCAGTATTGGTGGGAATAGTGCTTGCATTTCGATTGCCAATGGAGACACTCACATCATTTTTGATGCAGGCACCGGTATTCAGCAATTAGGACGTACTCTCATTAAGAATAGTGTTAGTAAAACGCTGCATATTTTTTTCTCTCATTTTCATTGGGATCATATACAGGGATTGCCTTTTTTTGCACCTGCTTTTAATAAAGATTTTAACATTACTTTTTATAGTCCAGTTCCTGAGTTTGAATCGTACATACGTGATCAGATGCGGTATCCTTATTTCCCTATAACAATGGATAATATGCTTGCTCAGCTTAATTTTGTCGTACTATCGCATGGATATATTGCATTACCTAACATGTTGATTTATGCTCGAAGCATGAATCATCCAGGCGGTTGCTATAGCTATAGAATACAGACGGAAAATAAAGTAGTGATTTATTCTACAGACACAGAACTTTCACAAGCAGATTTTGAGAAAACAAAAGACAATATACAATACTTTAACAATGCAGATATGCTTATTATTGATGCCCAATATACGTTAGGTGAAGCTCTTGAAAAACAGTATTGGGGACACACATCCTATAGTTTGGCAATAGATTTTGCTACAACATGGAATATAAAAAAGCTGGTGCTTTTTCATCATGAACCAACATATTCAGATAAACAAATATATAAAAATTATAATTCAGCAAAATGGTACAAAGATCATATTGGTAATACACAATTAGAACTATTTTTGGCAAAGGATGGATTGGTATTTGAACTCTGATATGCAAAAACAATTTTCTTTGGAAATTACTCCAGAAGAGGCAATGTACTTATATTGTCTCCTAAAAAATCATGCATCGTGGGATGATTCATTAGCATATGCTCTGCATAAAAAAATTGAAACTATTATTTATAATTCATATTCTATTCAAGAACTAGAAGCCTATCTTGATAGATATACAGCAATATGTAAGGATGTTGAAATAAATGAAAAAAAATAAAAATCCCCGAGGTATACTCAATTCAATTTTCACAACAATTATATTCGTTTTTGTGCTTATTGGCGCATTGTTTGTCGGATTGCTTTTTTTGATTCAATATTTTGATGCTCCAACTGCTCCAGAAATGCACAAAGAAATACTATTTTCTGTTGAAAGTGGTGAATCGGGTGCAAGTGTAACAAGAAGATTGTATGATGCAAATCTTATTCGCTCTCCTTATTTTTTTAAATTGCTGCTAAAATTTAAAAATGCAGAAAATGCAATTAAAATAGGAACCTATAAATTTTCAACAGAAATGAAAAGTTCGGAAATCCTTTCTGTATTACTCGAAGGAAAGGAATTGTTATTGAGAGTTCAGATACCTGAAGGATCATCAACTTCAAAAATTGCTTTACTATTACAGGAACAAAAAATTATTTCTGCTGATGATTTTTTACGTACAGTATCTGACCCTGCAGTAGCTAAAGAATTTGATATTCCAGCGAATTCCTTAACTGGATATCTCTTTCCTGATACATACTATTTCCCGTTAAATAGTTCATCCAAACTGGTTATAGAAACAATGGTGAATAATTTTAAAATAAAGCTGCGAGAACTCATTCCCCAAGCACAATTTTTGACTCCAGAAGAATTACATGAACGCGTTATCTTAGCGAGCATAGTTGAACGCGAATATCGAAAACCTGAAGAAGCGCCATTAATTGCAGGTGTTTTTATGAACCGTTTAAAAATTAGAATGCCACTTCAGTCCTGTGCAACAGTCGTATATATTATTACTGAAGAACTTCATAAAAAACATCCTACAAGACTTTTTGAGACAGATTTACAATTAAAAAGTCCTTATAACACATATCTAAATCCTGGCTTACCTCCTGGTCCAATTTGTAATCCAGGTGTAATTGCTCTCCAGGCTGCGATTACTCCAGAACCAAGCAGGTATCTCTATTTCAGACTTGTAAATGAAAAAGATGGAAAACATTATTTTTCTGAGACTTATGATGAACACATTAGAGCCGCACAGCTTTTTACAAAGGGACAATGAGCAAGCGAATTCCTGAAGAGTTTATACAACAGCTTATCTCCGATGCTGATATCGTAGATATTATTAGCGACTATGTTTCACTCTCGAGGCGAGGCAGCCGCTATGTGGGATTATGTCCATTTCATCATGAAAAAACACCATCATTTAGTGTACAGCAAGATAAAAATTTTTTTTATTGTTTTGGGTGTAAAAAAGGTGGAGATGTTATTACCTTTTTAAAAGAAATTGAACACTGTGACTATATCGATGCAATTCAAATTCTTGCAAAAAAGTTGAATCGGACAATTCCCTATGAACAGTCATCTGGAATGAATGCTGAGGATGAACATGAAAATCATAACTCTTTATATGAAATTTATGCACGTTTAACTGAAACATTTAACTATTGTTTACATAAGACTAATGAAGGTTTACAAGCTTACAACTATCTCATACAGAGAGGCTTAACTCCTGAACTCATTGATAAATTTAAACTGGGGTATGCTCCAGCACAGCGAAATTGGCTCTATAATAAACTCAAAAGTAAATCATATTCACCAGATTTTTTAAAACAAACGGGATTGTTTTCAAAGACATATCCAGACATAAGCATCTTTTCTGGACGAGTGATGTTTCCAATCTTTAATCGTCTTGGAAATGTTGTTGCTTTTGGAGCACGCTTACTGAGCGGTACAGGGCCAAAATATATTAATTCCCCGGAGACTGCAATTTATCATAAGAGCAAAGTATTGTATGGATTACATCAGTCATTACAAACCATCAAGGAAACTGGTTCGGTTATAATTGTTGAAGGCTATATGGATGTGTTAGCCTGGCATCAGGTAGGTGTTACCAATGCAGTCGCTCCTTTAGGTACTTCTCTAACTGAGGATCATGTTCGTATGCTATCAAAATTAGCAAAGGAAATAATTCTCAATTTTGATGCTGATAGAGCTGGGAAACAGGCAACCAATCGGGCTATAGAATTACTTTTAGCTCACAATTGCACAATAAAGGTACTTTCGAATAAAGATTCAAAAGATGCTGCTGAAATTTTACAAAAAAATGGACCTGAGGATTTGCAAAATCTTTTAAAATTTAGTATAACTATACAAGAATATATAATGGAAGAGCTGTATAGTCTAAAGACCTCAAGTTTCGAATCAGCATTGTCTTTACTGTTCTCATTCATGCTTGCTGCAGGTACTCATGTGCAGAGGGATCAACTTGCTCAAATTGGAGCACAGGTACTCAATGTGGAAAAGCAAGCACTCCTTGCTGATTATCAAAAGGGAAATTTGTTACATAAGCCTACTGTACGTTCTGATAATTTATCAGTAGTATCAGCTAAACAACAAATAGCACCAGAAGTAAAAGCAGATTTAATTCTACTTGCACAGCTTGCAAGTGATGTTGAGCAGTTTAAATTTGCTCGTAGTGAAATTCATCCTATAGATTTTGAAAATGAGCATGTTCGTTCAATTTTTATAGTTCTTGAGGAGTTATTTAGAAAAGATACATTTACCATTCCTGCATTGTTACATGAGGTTGAAGGTAATCCATTAAAAGATATTTTTATTGAATACATCACAAAAAATGTATTTCCTGAAAATATCAGACAGGTCATTGGAGATGCAATTAATAATAAAAAAATAAGAGTACTTGAAAGGCAGCGAGCAGAAATAACAAGAAAAATAAATGAATTGCAAAAAAATACTAATGTTCTCGATTATTCAATAAACGATTTACTGTGTGAACAGATGTTTTTAACCAATGAAATTAAACGGTTAAGGGAGAAACAATCATGATTGATCTAGAGCAGGATCCCAACATTCAGAAACTTCTTGAATTTGCAAAAGAGAAAAAATCAATTTCCTTTGATGAGCTAAGTGAAATTATACCGGATTATTACCTCCAAAATGATAAGTTTGACTTTATACTTTCATTGTTGGAACAAAATAATATTTCTTTTGAAGAAGAACCAATAAAAATAGATGTTGACGAAGAAGCAATCAAAGAACTGGAAAAAAGCACTGAACCTAAAACAAAAAAACAAATTCTTGCAAATGACAAAGAAAGTCTTGTAGATGATCCAATACGACTGTATTTACATGATATTGGTAAAGAAAACCTGCTAACTGCAGAAGAAGAGGTTATTCTTTCAAAGCAGATGGAAGAAGGGGAAGAAATCATTAAAGAAATTATTAAAAAGTGCGGTATTTTGATTCCCGAATTCTATCAGATTGCACAAAAAGCAAAACGAGAAGTAGGAAGCCAGCAACGAAAAGAAAACTCGGAAAAAATAGCAGAACGACGCAGGCTCAATCAGTACTACCGTGAAGTTTTACGAGACACCCAGGCTAATTTAAAAACATATATTGATATCAAGAAAAAGGTTTTTTCAAGAGGGCAGCATTGGTCTGAAAATCAAGAACTCAATGCTTTACGATGCGAACTCATCAGTAAATTGGGTAACACCGAGCTTCATCCAGAAGAAATAAACCTCTTTTCTGAGCGATTTGTTGTTTCTGCAAAAAAAATAAAAAGAATTATGAAAGAACAAAAACAGCTTCAAAAAATGCTCAAAGTTTCAAACAATCAAGAATTGCGGCTGCTGGGACGAAATCTCACAATAAAGGATAGACGCTTAACAATTGAACAGGATCTCTGCTTAAGTGCAGAAGAAATTAAAGAAAAAATAAAAGAAATACAGGTAGCTCAGCGCAGGCTTCATGAATTTGAATTCCAATTTGAGGCTAGCTGCAGTGAAATCATGAAAATGGCAAAAGAAATAAACCGTGGAAGAATTATGCTTAAAAATGCAAAAGATAAGCTCATTAAGGCAAATCTGCGGTTGGTTGTTTCAATTGCTAAAAAATATACCAATCGAGGTTTGCATTTCTTTGATCTAGTACAAGAGGGAAACATTGGCTTAATTAAAGCTGTAGAAAAGTTTGAGTATCGCAAAGGATACAAATTTTCAACATATGCTACCTGGTGGATTAGACAGGCTATCACACGATCGATTAGTGATCAGGCAAGGACAATTCGTGTACCGGTTCATATGATTGAACAGATCAACAAGGTACTCAGAGAAGCAAAACAACTTACTCAGCGATTGAGCAGGGAACCAACAGATGAGGAAATTGCAGAACAGCTTGGATGGCCGGTAAGTAGAGTTAAGAGCGTTAAAAATGTTGCTCGAGAACCAATCAGCCTTGAAACTCCTCTTGGAGAAGATGAAGATTCTTTTCTTGGGGATATCATTGAAGATAAAGATGTCGAAAATCCTTCAATTCAGACCGATTATAAATTACTGCGTGAACAAATTCATCTTGTCTTATCAACACTTCCCCCGCGTGAACAGGAAGTTCTACGAATGCGATTTGGTCTTGATGATGGGTACTCCCTGACACTTGAGGAAGTAGGTCTTTATTTTAATGTTACAAGAGAGCGTATCCGTCAGATTGAAGCAAAAGCATTGAAGAAATTACGCTTCTTTAAACGAAGTCAGCGTCTGCGTGATTATGTAGATCATTATTAATACTGTGTAATTGTATATACAGTTCAGCATTGATTAAATGCTTACAGCATGTTATTATGCACTGCTTATTTAGTAGTATGCATGAAAAAGATTTAGATGGAGTGCTCATATGTTAATGGAAGAATTATTATCTAAATTAAATGAGTTTCAAAAGTTGCTCATTGAACGAGTTAATCTTGAACATGAGCTTGTAGAACTTCCAAAATCGCTCATTACACAAGAAGAAATTCTTACACGAACTAAGAAAAACTATCAGGATAAAAAAGCTATTTTTGAACAACTTACAAAAAAAGTTAATGCACTCAGACAGGAACTTGATGAAACGATTATTAAAATAGAAAAACTTGAAAAAAATATGGATTTAATATCCAATCCTCGTGAATTTGAATTGCTTAATAAAGAAATAACTGATGCAACAATGAAAGAAAATCAGCTCAGAAAAGAGCTAAAAGCTGAAGAACAAAAATACGGAGAAGCAGAATCAGAAGTTCAAACAATTGAAAGCCTCATTCAACGTCAAGAAGAGGAAATACAACAAAAGAAACAAAAGATTGCAAACGACGAAGCTGGTTTTAAGGCCCGTATTGCAGAACTTCAGATACTTGAAAAACAAACTACAAAAGATATTGATGTCGAAATCCTTTTTAAATTTGAAAGAATTGTTCGGTCAAAAGAAGGAATTGGTATCTTTCCAATAAGAAAAAATGTATGTACTGGTTGTTCAATGATTCTGCCACCTCAGTTTGTTAATGAAATACAGCAAAAGAATAAAATAATTTTCTGTCCTTACTGTTCGAGAGTACTTTTCTATGAAGAAGAAAAATCTGAACAACCTGGTGCTGAAATTGAGTTTGGTATCCTTTCTGATCTTGAAGAACTACAAGATTTTGATGATTCAGGTGATTTAGATATTTCAGAAAACGACGATGATTATAATGAAAATGATCTTGACGATGAAGAATAAGAGTGGGTGGATTATCGCTGTATAATTACATACAGAGGAAAGTCCGGTTTCAATAGAGCACAATGCCAGCTAACGGCTGGGCTTTTGGTATACAAAAGACAGATAGTGCAACAGAAAATATACCGCCGGAAACGGTAAGGGTGAAATGGCGAGGTAAGAGCTCACCGCATATATGGTAACATATATGGCATGGCAAACCTCATTGTGAACAAGGTCAAGCAACAGGCGGCTGCTCGCCGATATACCTGTGGGTAGATCGCAAGACTATTCATGGCAACATGAATACCAGACAGATGATAGTCGCTGCAGGCAACTGCAGAACAAAAACCGGCTTACAGCCCACTCTTTTTATAGGGACAACTGTGAGTACTGATTTTTATGCTTATAAAGTAAAACCTTCTCGAAAACGGCTGAGAAAGTTGTTATTTTTTTTTGCAATAGCTGCAATCAGTTTTGGTGTAATTGCGGGTATTTTTAGTCTGTCGACATTTATTTCAAAAAAATCTCAGCAGACAATTTCTGTCATTACTTCATTATGGGAAAAGAAGGCTTATAGCGAAGTATTAGAGACTACTACTGGACTATTAGTCAAAGACCCGCTCAACCCATTTTTACTTATGTATAATGGATTTGCCTCATTTTATTTAAGTATTCCAGAATATGATATACAAAAAAAAGCGGTCTATATGCAAAATACGATTCGGACATTGCGAAAAATATTTTTAGCTGACAAGTTTCCATACTTAGCTGAAGTTTACTATATACTTGGGAAAGCATATTTTTTTACTGGACCATTTTATTACGATTTATCACTAAAATACCTTAATGAAGCGCTAGCGTTACAATTTAATTCACTTGATATTTATGAATACCGTGGTTTGATACAAGCATATTACAAAAAATATAACGAAAGCATAGCCGATTACCTGCTTGTTTTAGATAAAAAGAACAATAGCCCGGAATTGCTTTATGCAATAGCTCAATGCTATTTGAATCTCAATGATACTACAACAGCAGAAGAATACTTACTTAAAGCCGAAACGCAAACTACAGATGTTTTTTCACTAGAACAAATTTATCTATCCTTAGCGGATATCTATTTACAAAAAAAGGATACTGAGAAATTTTTCACTATTATCGAAAAAATAAAAAAATCTAATCCGGAATCTGCAGAAGCATACTACAGAGAGGGATTGTATTACTCAATGCAAGGCGATATAATTCGAGCACGTGCTGCCTGGAGAAAAGCATTGAATCTTGATCCAATGCACAAAGAAGCCAGACAAAAATTGGCTAATCGATAATCGTTCATAGTAGGGAAGGTAATATGGGCCGAAAAAGTTTTTTTGATAGATTTGTTCTCGATATTGGAATAGATCTTGGAACATGTAATACATTAATCTACGTTCGTGGCAAAGGAATTGTTGTAAATGAGCCTTCTGTCGTTGCTGTCGAACGCGGTACAAATAGAATTCTGGCGGTTGGAGCAGAAGCTAAAAGAATGCTCTGGAAAACTCCAGGAAATATAATGGCTATTAGACCTCTGCGTGATGGTGTTATTGCAGATCCTGATACTACTGAAAAAATGATAAAACATTTTATTCAAAAAGTTATACCTCGCAATCTTTTCATAAGACCACGCATGCTTATTGGTATTCCAACATGTATCACTGTAGTAGAAAAACGAGCTGTCATCGATGCTGCTTATAAGGCAGGAGCCCGTGATGCAGATGTTATACCTGAATCATTAGCAGCTGCAATTGGTGCAGATATTCCAATTCATGAACCTGCCGGTCATATGATTTGTGATATTGGAGGCGGTACAACAGAAATTTCAGTTATATCTTTAAAAGATCTTGTTGTTACGAATGCAATACGAATTGGTGGTGATGAATTTGATGAAGCCATTATTAAACATATTCGAAATGAACATAATCTGATTATTGGTGAACAAACTGCTGAAAAACTCAAAATAGATATTGGTAATGCTGCACCAGAAAAAACTATCGAAAGAGTAGAAATAAAAGGAACCGATTCTATTACAGGACTTCCGCGTAGATTGGAAATTGATTCTGAAGAAGTTCGTGAAGCCCTTAAAGAACCGGTTAAGCAAATAGTACAGGAAATTAAAAAAACATTAGGGCAAACACCTCCTGAGCTTGCTGCAGATATTGTAGAGCGTGGAATCGTTATGGCTGGTGGTGGTTCTCTGCTCAAAGGTTTACCTAAGCTCATTGCAAAAGAGACAGGTGTGCCAGTATTTCTAGCAGAACGGCCACTCGAATGTGTAGCAATTGGTGCAGGAAAATATTTTGAAGCTATTCAGGATTTAGATGTAAGTTTTGGATCTAATTCAATGAACTATTCAGGCGAATGAGTGTACCAAAATATTCTCACAAAACACGAAATAGAATAGCAATACTATTTGCATTGCTATCATTCTTTTTGCTGCTAACATCATCACGAATGGTAGCTGGAATACCAGAACAGATTGGTCTTTCAATTATGTCTGTTTTGCAGCAAGTTTTTGATACGGTAGGAAATTTTTTCTCTTCCACGGTTACAAGTATTACAGAGCTTCGTGAATTGCAAAAAAAATATCAAGATTTGCTCAAACGTACCGAACTATTAAAAGTTTATGAACGTGATTATGTACAATTAAAACGTGAAAATGAACTTTTAAAAGAACAACTTGGTCTTCTTGAAACTATACAATATGAAGCAATACCTGCAAGAATAATTGCTAAAGATCCCAACAATCAATTTTATGCTATTATTCTCAACAAAGGTATTAAAGATGGCATTAAACGCAATATGGCTGTAATTGCTTATCAAAATGGAATAGAGGGTCTTGTTGGAAGAATAATTGAAGTTTCATCTCATGCATCGATTGTACTACCTATATTTGAAAGCTCTTCGTATATTGCTGCGCGATTAAGCACCTCACGATATGAAGGCTTAGTAAACGGGAGAGGTTCTGATACATCAAACCTAGTAATGCAATATGTTAGAAAAAGTGCTAAAAATGAAATTCAACTTGGTGATATAATAGTAACATCAGGTTTTCAATCATTGTATCCACCTGAAATTGCTATAGGAAGAGTAAAGAAAATCGAAGAACCTAAATATGTTTCTTCTTTGGAGATTTCTGTTGAACCCATTTTGGATTTTTCCCGGATTGAATATGTTTTTATTCTCAAAGATGTTCCAAAAGAGAAATGAATTATGATAACATCATATTTTATTAGTATAGTCATTTTATTAATTATATCTGTCTTAGAAAGTACATGGTTATCAGCTCTAACTATTTTCAGACCAGATATATCACTTTTAGTTTTGATATATATTTCATTTTATAGTAATTCTGCTCAGGGTATTGTTTCAGGTTTTTTTTCAGGTCTCATAATTGATGGAACAAGTTTAGCGCCATGGGGATATACTGCTTTCATGCGTACAATACTTGCATGGATCTATTCAATTTTCTCTGGCAAATTGATTCTCGATAAAATATTTATTCCAATGTTAATGGGATTTACTGCTACAATAGCAAAATATATCATTATGTTGTTTTTATTTTTATTATTTAAAACTCCTTCTTTGCTATCATCAATCATCAATTATAATACCTTACTTGAAATAGGATTAAATTCTCTTGCTGCACCAATAGTATTTTTTCTGCTTTCATTATTATTTAAGTTTATCAATCCCAAGAAGGAAAGACTTTGAATAGTACTGATAATTTACATGTACAGATTTCAGGAAAAACTAAAATCTTCATGCTAATTGCGTTTAGTATTTTCACAATATTTTCTTTATATTTATTTTATTTACAAGTCATTAAATTTAACGAATTTAGAAACAGAGCAAGTTCAATCCGATTACGTTCGGAAATATTACCTGCTCAACGAGGAACTATTTTTGATTCCTCTGGTTTAATTCCTTTAGTGTTAAACATTGATTCATTTGCGATACAAATTATTCCTGCAGAAATTCCCAAAAAAGATTTTGATACAGTGTTTGCTAAATTAGCGGAAATCTTAAATATTTCAGTTGAGGAATTTTATAAAAAAGTTCCTCCATCATCATTCAATTCTTATCAACCCATTGAAATTGCTAGAAATGTTAAACAAAATACAATAGTCAAAATTGCAGAAAGAAAAGATGAGTTTCCCGGTATTTCATGGTATGTAAAACCATTTCGAAACTACCTCGAAACTGGTTCATTTTCACATATATTAGGATATGTAGGTGAAATTTCAAAAGAAGAACTCAAACTATTATACAATCAAGGGTATCAAAATGGTGATATTATTGGAAAAGCGGGCTTAGAAAAACAATATGATAAAGAATTAAAAGGGAAAGATGGTCGGCTTTTTTATAACGTTGATGCAAAAGGCAGAAAAATTGATACATCTTCGCAAACATTTTTACCGCAATCTGGCAATAACTTAGTTTTAACTATAGATTATAAAATACAAAAAGTTGCTGAAAAAGCTTTAGGCTCCCGGTACGGTTCAATAATTGTATTAAAACCAGCTACTGGCGAAGTTTTAGCAATGGTTTCCTATCCTTACTATAATGCAAATATATTATTGGAATCTGGCGGTAATAATTATTATATAGAGCTGCTCAATGATAAAAATAGTCCTCTCATAAACCGAACTATCCAATCAAGTTATCCACCAGCATCAACCTTTAAGACTATCGCATCATTAGCAATTTTAGAAGAAAAGTTGCTTTCACCTGAAGAAAAGTTTTTATGTACTGGAAAAATAAGTTATGGTGAACGAGTATGGCGATGCTGGTTACGAGAACCTGGACACGGATGGCTTAATCTAAAAGGTGGCTTTGCTCAATCGTGCGATATTTATTACTGGGAAGCATCAAAAAAAATAGGTGTAGCTCAATTTGCTACTTACCTTTCAACGTATGCATCGGAACTTGGATTTGGAAAATTATCACAAATTGATTTACCTGGAGAAGTAACGGGGTTTGTTCCTTCTCAGTTATGGAAAGAAAAACGTCTCAATGAAAAATGGTCTGGTGGCGATACTTTTAACATGGTTATTGGCCAAGGTTTTACACTTGTAACGCCACTCCAGCTTGCAGATATGCTTGCAATGGTTGTAAATGAAGGAATTATCTATAAACCACATATCGTTAAAGAGATTAGAGATGGTGAAACCAATGCAATTATTAAGAAAAATCTCCCTGAAATTTTTTTGAAATCTTCAATATCAAAAGAAACATTCAGGACGATGAAAGACTACTTTTCTGCTGTTACAACAGAAGGAACGGCTCGATACGCTTTAAAAAATAAATATGTTAAAGTTGCTGGAAAAACCGGTACTGCTGAAGTAGGTTTGGCCGATAGATGGCATTGCTGGTTTATTGGTTATGGTCCTGCTGACTATAAAAATATCAATGACGTCATTATTGTTGTAGCTATGGTGGAAGCAACAAATCCATGGGAATGGTGGGCTCCCTATGCTACCAATATTATTTTTAATTCAGTTTTTGGTGGCAAAACTTATGAAGAAACCCTAATGGAAATATATGTTCCAAAACAGAATTTTGGTATCAGGCAGGAATAAATGAATATTCTAGCACGAATAAAACGAATTGATTGGTTAATTGTTATTTCAACTTTAATACTGGTAGTTCTTGGTATTTTTGTTATTTATTCTGCAGGAATGTTGTTTACTGGTGAATTAGTATCCAATGAATATGTTAAACAGATTATTTGGGCAGTTATCGGCATTATCTGTATGCTTGTTGTTGCAATGCTAGATACTAAAACATTAAAGGAATATTCATTCTGGATCTATTTAGCATCTATACTCATTTTAATTTATACACGAATGTTTGGGAAAGTTGTAAATGGCGCGAAATCCTGGATTGGAATTGGGAATTTTGGTATTCAGCCTTCAGAATTTGCAAAATTAGCAACGATTCTTTATTTATCAAAATACTTATCGGAATTTACTAATTATACACAGAAATTGCGGACCTTTCTTATTTCTTTAGCTATTATTTTTGTCCCGGTACTTTTAATTTTAAGCCAACCTGATTTAGGAACAGCATTAGTTTTTTTCCCTATCTATATTGCTCTAGCATTTGTTTATAATATAGAAAAAAAGTATTGGAGTTATTTTTTATTTATTTTATTGCTTGGTGGATTTTTTACAATATTGCCTATTTTTTCTGAAAAAATTCTAGGAGATTCTATCCCATTTTTACATATTTTTTATAAAACCGAATTAGTAAAAATCTTGTTAATATCATTAGTTATTATAACACTTGTAGCTCTCAGTGGATATTATTTCACAAAAAGAAAATATTATCTTGGAATTGTTTACATTGTTTCGATATTATTGTTTAGCACCAGTTTTGGCTATCTAGCAAATAAAGTATTAAAAAATTATCAAATAATGCGTCTTGCAGTTTTTTTGGATCCTCAAATTGACCCATTAGGTTCTGGATGGAATATTATCCAATCCGTAACAGCTATTGGATCTGGTGGCTTTTTAGGAAAGGGTTACCTACAGGGTACTCAAAGTCACTATCGATACTTACCTCAACAAAGTACAGATTTCATTTTTAGTATTCTAGCAGAAGAGTTTGGTTTTATTGGTTGTTTTATTATATTTATAATATTCTTTTTTATAATTTACAGAATACTAAATTCTATGCGAAATACAAATGATACTTTTTCGCATGGAATTTTAAGTGGTATTGCAAGTATGATGTTATTTCATTTTGCAGTAAATGTTGGTATGGCAATGGGCATTATGCCAATAACCGGAATTCCTCTATTATTCTTATCGTATGGAGGCTCCTCTCTGCTGAGCAGTTGTATTGGTATTGGATTAGTACTGAGCGCTGGAATTCGACGAGAAAAACTATAATGCAGTACCAGATAGATGATTTTCTCCCAGAACTACTTTCTGTAGAAAAACCTGTACGCTATTTTGGAAATGAAAGTGGTACTATTATAAAAAAAACGTATTCACTGAGGTTTGTACTTTGTTATCCTGATATATATGAAATTGGAATGTGCAATAATGCCATACGTATTTTATATTCAGAACTCAATGCAATTTCAAATATTATGTGTGATCGAGTTTTTACACCTAAGATTGATTTTGCAGAATTACTGAATAAAAAACAAATACCACTTTTTGGTCTTGATTCACATGAATCAATAAAAAATGCTGATATTATTGGTTTTTCAATAGGTTATGAATTATTAGCTACAAATGTACTATTTACATTAGATCTTGCTCAAATACCAGTTAATAAAAATGAGCGCACAGAGGAAGATCCATTAATAATAGCAGGAGGACCAGGAATATCAAACCCTGAACCGTTTATTGATTTTTTTGATGGCATATGGATTGGAGAAGCGGAACCTGTTTTTTTTGATATTATAAAAATTATTGCTCAAAAGAAACAAGCAGGTGCTTCAAAAAGTGAACTCTTAGAAATATTAAAAAAATCAGAACATTTTTATGATGGCACAAACAAACATGTGATACGCAATATTTATGGAGATTTTGGAAAGATATATCATAAAATTAATTTCCCAACACCGTGCATAAAACCTGTGCAAGAGCATGCTGTTGTTGAAATAATGAGAGGTTGTATTAATGGATGTAGATTTTGTCAGGCTGGATATATATACAGGCCTGCAAGACTTAAATTGCCTCAAAATATTATAAAAGAAATAGACGACAAAATTGCTGAAGGTTACACATCGATTTCATTAAGTTCACTTTCTTCAGGAGACTATCCCGGTATACTAGATTTATTGCAGCTACTTTCTGAAAAATATAGAGATAAACACATTTCATTCCAATTACCGTCATTAAAAATCGAATCATTTTCACTTGATATTCTTCAACATATTTCTGAACTAAAAAAGAGTGGTCTTACGTTTGCAGTAGAAACAGCAAACAGTGAATGGCAAAAGCAATTAAACAAAATTGTTGATGAAAATAAAGTTTATGAAATTTTAAAACAAGCAAAACACTATGGATTTCAAACTGCAAAATTTTATTTCATGATTGGTCTGCCTATTGATGGTACAGTATACGATGAAGCCGAAGCGATTATTCAATTCTTAAAAAGAATAGCTTCCTCGGTATCTATTGAAATTCATGTAACCATTTCTGTTTTTGTTCCAAAGCCGCACACACCGTTTCAAGATGCCCCATTCTGTGAACCAGAAGAAGTTTTACGAGCAATTTACAAGATAAAAGATGCATTAAAACATATTAAACGCATAAAAATATCGTACCATGATCCATATATGGCTTTAGTAGAATATTCAATTGCACAAGGGAATCGTTCTACCACCGAGGTCATTACTAAAGCATATCAAAACAAATGTGTTTTTGATGCCTGGGATGACAATTTTAAAAAAGAAATTTGGATGGATTTACTCAAGATAGTTTCTCCACGTAACGAAAAACCATGGAAAAATATTTCAATATTAGTTTCTCCAATATATATTAAGCATGAACAGCAAAAATCAAAACAGCATCAATGCACCCCATGTTGTACGACTCTGTGTAGAGAGCCCTGTGGTTCATGCACATCACACGCTAGAATTGATGATAGCGAAACAATACGACTCTCGATAAAAGAGATTTCTCAAACTGTTTCTGATAATAAGCACTTTACACAAGATGTAGATAATAAAGAAAATCTAAAACATGCAGTTCTCATAAGATTTTCCAAAGTGAACACAGCCGCATTGCTGCCTCATCATGATATTGTAAGGCATTTAGAAACAGCATTACGCCGTATTAATATTCCAATAGCTTACAGTCAAGGTTTTCATCCTATGCCACGTATCGAAATTACAGGGCCATTACCTTTAGGAATAGAATCGATTGATGAATATGCACTAATTTATTTACGAGAACAGGTCAGTAATATTGAATCCTTGTTTGCGATAAATGATTTACTTCCAAAATATCTTACTATCAGAGATTGCAAAATACTCGAATCTCAAGAACAAAATTATATTTCACTTGCTTCAATAGTGGATAATATGGTTTATAGAATTTCCTGTTTACATGATGAGCAAACTTGCTTTCAGGGAATACTCAATAATCTTGAAATCTATTGTCAAAAAAAATCAATTTATTTTGAAAAAGCAGCATTGTATATTGATATTTTTACAAATCGTACAACAGAAAAGATTCAAACAATTATTGAAAATGTGTGTATGAATAATTGGAGAGCACTACCGATTAAAATTACACGATTACAACAGTTTTCCAGCAAACATAATAATCTTTCACCGTTAGCAATTTATTAGTAGATGTGCATGTTTATTCCTGTTTGATTCTACCTAACTGACCACATGCTCCATTTATACCACGGCCACGTTTTGCTCGTTGAACTACATTAATATTATGCTGTTTTAATATAGTAATAAAATCTGTAAGTTCTTTTGAAGAAGGTGTTTTATAGGGTAATTCATCGACATGATTCCATGCAATGAGATTAACTTGCACTTGTAAACCTTTAATCCATGCAACCAATTTATATGCGCATTCAGGTGTAGTATTAATTCCACTGAGCATTGGCAGTTCTAGAGTTATTCTTTCACCTGTTTTTTCTTGATAGGTGAGTAAGGCCTGTTTAAGTGTATATAAATTCCATGTTTGATTTATTGGCATCAATTGTGAACGTATAGTATCATCAGCTACTGTTAATGAAACAGCTAAACGTACATCGATATGTTGTTCAGCAAGCTCAAGAATGCCAGGAACAATACCACATGTTGAAATTGTTATTTTTCGTTTTGATATCTGTAATCCATCGTGAGCTGTAAAAATTGAAATTGCTTTAATCACGTTAGGAAGATTTAAAAGCGGTTCTCCCATACCCATAAATACAATATTGTTAGGTTTTCCAAAATTATTCATAAGATGGTAGTATTGCTCAATAATTTCGTACGATTCCAGGTTACGTAAAAAGCCTAGTGTTCCTGTTTTGCAAAATGCACAGTGCATACCACAACCAGCTTGCGTAGAAAGGCAGGCAGTTTTTCTACCTTGAGTATCAACGAGTAGTACCGATTCAATAAGTGTTCCATCATAAAGTTTTATTTGTAGTTTTGCAGAACCATCCTGTTTATCAATAAACGTGTTTGCAACGGTAGATGTGTATAGTGAAGGAAACCGCTCAGCGAGAGATTGTCGTAGCGATGCAGGTAGATCTGTCATATCATGAAACGACTGTGCGCCAATGCTTATCCATTTAAAAATTTGTTTCCCTCTGAAGCTCATATCTATCTGTAATTCATTTACAAGTTCAGAGGGAAATAGGTGCACTAATGCATGAGGAACGTTATAAGTCTCTATCATCAGAGTCGAATGAATTCGGCGAATTGATACGATTAATTAATTCCTGAACATGAGCATTGCGAATACCTTGTTTTTGAAAGTCCATTAGAACTTCAATGGCTTTATATTTATCGTTAATAGCAAGATAGCACTGAGCAAGCTCAATGTATAAGCGATAATTTTTTAAGTCATATTCAATTAATTTTTTCAAAGACTCAATTGCATCATTAATTTTGCCCTGTAAACGAGCAACGGTTGCTTTCCCCATGACTGCATACAAATCAAATTCGATATCAAGTGCTTTTTGATAGTATTCTAGTGCGGTATCATAGTCACCCATATTTCTATAGGCATCACCTGCTCGTGTAATAATTACTTTATTTTTGGGATCAATATCAAGAATTAGATTCCAATAACGCAAGGATTCTGCTGGTTTATTGATACCTCGATAGCAATCTGCAAGGCCGAATAATGCATAAAAATTGCGAGGATCACGCTGCAATACTTTTTCAAAATATGGAATACCCATATCGAATTGCTTGAGCTTTCGGTAGCAATTGCCGATTGAAGTCAAAACCCTAATGTCAACATTCTCACCCTGAATTTGAACCATGCGAGCCCAATAGTGCAGAGCGTCTCGATATTCCTTAAAATCATAATGCAGGTGTCCTAACCCAATCAGTGCATAGGGATTATCTGCTTCCATTTCAAGTACGCGCAAGTATATTGCCTTTGATTTGCGGAATTCTCGTACCTTTCGGTATGCATCGGCTATTCGAGTGAGTACCGTAATATTTTTGTTGTCATGTAAAAGATACTGTTCCCAAATTTCTATTGCTTTTTGGTACTGATTTAATGCTTTATAGCAATCAGCAAGACCAAAAAGTGCATAGTTGTTACCTGGATGATAAATAAGGCACTTTTTGTAGTATTCAACAGCTTCTCTAAAAGCATTTCGTTTTCGCGCAGCATCTCCAAGTCCAACTAACGCATAGTTGTTTTCAGGATCCTGATCAACAATTTGTTTGAAAAATGTCTCTGCCTCTGAAATTTGGTTTTCTTTTAGCAATGCATAGCCTTTTTTTGATAATTCAGCTATTTCATTTACTTGAGAATTCTCTTCTGGTTGTGAGTCGTCAAAAGAATTCTCGAATGGTAGTGGTGGTTGGTTAAAATCAGCCATTTGATTCATCTTCCCTTTTTAATAGAGTTTTTATAGCCTCTGCAGCTATTTTTGCCAATGCTTGAGTTTTTGCATCATCATGAGCCAATTTGAACATCTTTAAAGCTTCAATAGGTTGCTCATGTTGTAAATAGTACTCGCCAATTCTAATTAGACCATCAGAATAACCGGTTGTCTGGTAAATTCTTCGGGCAAGCTCTATTTTACCCTCATTATAAAATATATTTCCTTTTCTATTCAACTGGGCTTTGTCTGCAGGAGAAAGTTCTTTATTAGGATAATCAGTTTGTTTTAATAAAGCATCATCGGAAAATTTTGAAAAAACATCAGAGACAACTTCATGCTTGGAATTATTTTTATCACTTTTACTCATAACTTAAATATATACATTTTTTAGAAAAAGCTCAAGCAACTATATTCTCTGATAAATGTTTATGCAGGATCTACCATATTTACGAGTGGTGAGCAATTTTAAACCAGTCACATTGTCCAATAACGTATCTTCTTGTGGAAAATGAAACACAAGTCTTCCATTTGTTGTGAGCAGATTTGATTGTGCGATTGAACTTAATAATTCATTTTTAAATTTATACGGAAACGGTGGATCCATAAAAATAAGATTGAACGATTCTGATGCGCGTTTTATAAAAACTTCTGCTGGAATTGCTAACGCTTTAAGAGAAACACCTAGAAGCATGGCATTTTTTTTTAATGCTGCTATTTTTGCTTTATCTTTTTCGATACAGAGTGCAGATAATGCACCTCTGCTCAGTGCTTCAAATGAAAAAATCCCAGAGCCAGCAAAAATATCTGCAATATATGATCCGGTAATATCTCCCAGGATAGAAAACACTGACTCGCGCATCCTGTCCATTGGAGGACGAATTTCCAATGAACCCTCAGCAAAACGAATAATTCTGCCCTTAAGTTCACCTCCGGTTATTCGTAACGTACCCATTAACGATTTCTTTCCCTTAATTCACGTGCAATATCTCGTTCTATATCTTTATTTTTTAATGTTTCGCGTTTATCATGGAGTTTTTTTCCTTTGCAGAGTCCTAAAGTCACCTTAATTTTATGATTGGTATAATGAAAATCAATGGGAATGAGGGTAATTCCTTTTTCATCAACTTTTCGTTTAAGTCGTTTTAATTCTTGTTTGTGCAATAGTAATTTTTTTAATCTATTAGGATCATGTGAGAAAATCGAACTATATTTGTATTCACTTATGTGGACATTATACAGGAAAAGCTCATTGTTCTTAAAAGCAGCGAAACCATCATTAAACGATATCATTCCTGCTCGTATAGCTTTTACTTCTGAACCGGTAAGAACTATACCAGCTTCGATGGATTCTTCGATAAAATAATTAAAATGAACTTTTCTGTTTACAGCAAATACCATACTCATTAAAAACCTCAACCTATCTGTATAGGTTTCTAAGAATATCATATATTAAAGTAAAATATCCATAGCATATTTTGCTTGTAAAAAAATTAAATACATCATACAATATCGTTTTATGAAGCATTTTGAGTCATATAGCGTAAAATTACAACGACGAAAAAAGATTTTTTCCTTTCTACAATACATTCTTATTGTTTTTCTATCGTTTGAATTATTTATAAATGATTTTGCTCGACCATATAAAATAACTAATGATTCAATGTCGCCCAATTTACTTGAAAATTATCATGTAATTACATCACCATTGGTATATGGGATAAAAGCTCCGTTTTCAAATAAAAAACTAATAACCTTTGCTTTACCTAAACGTGGGGATATTGTCACTATATCCCAAAGTAGTAAAACACCATCTGTCTTTTTGCAATGTCTCAATGCAATAGTCAGATTTTTTACGCTACAGCAATGTCAGATTTTTGATGCATATACAGACAACACAGGTGTTCTGGTTCGTAGAATTGTAGGAATACCTGGAGATACAATTTATATGGACAAGTATTTGATTTACAATAAAAATCAAAAATCTTATCATTTTTTAAGTGAATTTGAGGTATCTTCAGAAACATATGATCTTGTAACACAGTCTCATGAGTTGTGGCCTGATTCTTTACCATTCTCTTCAAAGTTTGAAGCAATTACTTTAGGTGAAAATCAATATTTTGTATTAAGTGATAATCGGACCAGGATAAATGATTCTCGATACTGGGGTGTTATAAGCTTAGATAATATAATTGCTAAAGTAATACTTGTATATTGGCCTTTTCAAAAATTTCAAAAATTATAATATTTACAGTATGAATATTAACCATCTATATATTCATGTCCCATTTTGCAAGTCCAAATGTTCTTACTGTGCATTTTACTCGATTATAGATTCATCATTACAAAACAAATGGTGTAGTGCAATTATCAATCAATTTAATTATTTTTCAACTTTATATGAAATTACAAAACTTAAAACATTGTATATTGGAGGTGGCTCTCCTTCAGCATTAGATCCAGAAATTCTTATTTCTATATTGTGTTATTTTAATGATTTTTGTGCGTCAGATACAGAGTTTACTATTGAACTAAATCCTGCTGATTTAAGCGATGAATTAGTACATCTGCTTAAAGATTCTTCGATAAATCGAGTAAGTATAGGCATTGAAAGCTTTAATGATACCGTAAGAAATGCTGTTAAGAGGCGAGGTACTAGCAGTGAAATTCTAAAAGCTATTAAAATGCTGAAGCATCAAACATCATTTGCCATTGCATGTGATCTCATGTATGGGTTACCGTTACAGACAAAAGATATTGTGCAAGATGATATTAAAAAATTAATAGAATACCATCCAGATCATATATCATACTATGAACTCACTGTAGAAGATACATCGGCACTAGCACGTGAATTGAATCACAAAACTGTATCATTACCAGCATATGATGTGAATGAAAGTTCCTGGGAAATAATTTTAACAAGTTTATTCGATGCTGGTTATGAACGGTATGAAGTTTCAAATTGGGCATACCAAAAAAACTACTGCTATCATAATATTAATTATTGGGAAATGGGATCGTGGCTCGGATTAGGTCCATCAGCAGTATCAAATATTGATGGCTTTGGTTCATATACTCGGATTACTACTGTCTCAAATATATATGCATATCTGTCCAATATATTAGATTTGTCTACTGACTATATCGCTGGAAAAACTGCTGTTATTGAATACTGCATGATGCATTTACGAAAAAAAAATGGATTTTCAACTAGGGATTTTTATCAGCGGTTTTCTACTCAATTTCATCATATACCCGAATGGTTGTGTAATCAATTTCCTTTGTATCTTATGAATGAGAACAATCGTATTACAGTACATGATACTGGTTTAGATCACCTTAATTATATTATTGTAAAGTTGATGAACTATTTGGAGTAATGTAGATGAAGCATATTATCTCTATTCAATCCTCTGTCGCATATGGCTATGTTGGTAACCGTACTGCTGTTTTTGCACTTGAAACGATTGGGATTCCTGTAATTCAAATCAATACCGTTCAATTTTCAACACATACAGGGTATAGTGGATATGCTGGAGAAATTTTTTCTGCCAGTCATATCAATTCGCTGCTTACCTCGCTTGAGAATTCCGGTTTAACGGGCAAGAGTCAAGCATTATTATCGGGTTATATAGGGAATAGAGAAACAGGTGAAACAATTCTTGAACATGTAAAAAGACTTAAAGCAAGCAATCCTAATTTTATATACTGCTGTGATCCTGTAATGGGCGATACACCACATGGCTTGTATGTAAAGCAAGAAATTGCTGACTTTTTCTTGCATAATGCTCTTTTTGAAGCTGATATTCTCATTCCTAATCATTTTGAAGCATGCTATCTATCGGGAATTGCTATTGAATCGGAAAAGAGCGCCAGAAGAGCTGTAGAATCACTCCATGCAAAAGGTTGCAAAATTGTACTCATTACGAGTTATAAAACAGCTAGTGATAAAACAATTGGATTTTTTTTAAGTACTGGAAACAAATGCGCAATTCTAGAAACGCCACGTTTATATTTTGCCAATACCCCAAAGGGAACAGGTGACTTAGTATCTTCATTATTTTTAGGAAATTATTTATTAAATAATGATATTGAATATAGTCTTGAACTGACTGCAAATGCTGTATATGAAATACTTTTGCTAACCCAGTCACAGCATGACACAGAACTTTCTCTTGTACAGGGGAGGGATATGCTTATCAATCCTACAATACAGTTTGCTGTTCGTACATTGTAATATTGGTTTTTTATAATAAAAAAGCTCCGGTTATTACCGGAGCTCACATTCACTGTAAATTATTTTTTCTTTGGCGTTGGAACAGATGGAATAAAACTTGCTGGATCTGGTAATTTAAATGGGAGCTCACTGGGCTCGGCTTTATGCCAGGTCTGGTTTCTACCAAGGAGACCACCAGTTCCACGGAGAGAACCGCGCACAATAAGCTTGTTGCCATCTCGTTTTACAGAACAATCATAAACTTTTCCATCTTTTGGATCTGTAATTGAACCTTTCCATTCCTTACCCTTGTCTACTAATTCATATAAGAAATCAAGACCGCAGGTATAGGGATCTCCGACATATTTATCTGCTTTGAACTTCTTGATTTCCAGAGAATCTTCTAATTCTCCAGTTGTTTCACTGATCAGTGCAACAATTCTCCCATACACTTTACCCTGATACATATAAATCATTACATATGAGCGTGGTTTTCCTGTTTCATCATCAACAGTTTTCCAAAGCCCTAAAATATTGTCTGCTGCCCAAAGCTGAACTGCCAGCATAACAAGTGCTGAAATTAACAGCAGCTTATAAGCTGATTTCCGCATAAATCTTCCCCCTTACTAGCGAAAAATAGAGTATAGTGAATCAACGATTCCTATTATACTTGTTTTTACTATATGAAAATAAAAAAGTCAAATTAAATTTGTTTATTACATGATGGTTTAGTCAATGAAAAGATCATATTTACCAGAATCAGGTTTGATTGTTTTTTTACGAAAACCAAGATTATACAATTTTTCAACGCCTATAGTGGTCGGTGGGCCGTGTCCAGGAAGTATAATACACATATCATTTTGATTGAGAATTTTTTCAGAAATGTTCTCTTTTAAAAGTGTTAAACTGTATTGGCTCAGTGTTGATCCAATAAATCCAGCCTGTATTGTATCACCAGTGAATAATAAGTTATTTGTATAATAAACAAGAGAATCTGGAGAATGTCCGGGTATTGAAAAAGCTTTAATGTTAAAACCACACAAAAAAAATTCATCATTATCATTTACTTGAATTGATTGAATTGTTTCATCAATTAATGAGCTAGCATAAATTTTCACTGGATAGATTTTTATAAGTGTTTTTAAACCTTGTATATGATGCTTATGATTATGAGTTATTAAAACGCCGGTAATTGAATAATTATACTTTTCAATAAAATTAAGGAGATTCGTATCAAATTCCGCGGGATCGATGATACTGGCTTCTTTTGTTTCGTCATTTGCTAGTAGATATACATTTGAGAATCCATATAATGAATAATGAAAATAGAGTTTCATAGTCTAAAATGTTCAATCTCTGTATATGCTTCATGCACATTGGAAAACTTCCAATTGACATTTTCTTCCTTTATTTCAATGAGAAATGTTCGTTTTAAATTACAATCGATAAAATCAGTATTGGAAAATTCAGAAAAAACGAAATGAGAATTATAAAAACTAGAATGATTAAATGTACAGCTTTTTGTTTTAATCCCGTTAAAATTATCATGAATTAACTCTGATTCTTCAAATGAGGAATTAACTATTGATGACCCGCCAAACGAAGAAAATTGTATATTCGTTTTTGAAAAATCACATGAATCAAGAAGCGCAAAATCAAAAAAACACAATCGCATGAGTGATAGCGTGAAACATGTATTTTTCCATAATGATTTTTGGAAATTACAACCATAGAATTGTTTTTGAGAAAAGTCACAGCCACTGTAGCGCAAATTAGCACCATTAATATCTTTGATTACAGAATTTTTCAAAATATAATCAATGATGAGTTTTTGCGTTGTTTCAATATCAGGGTCATGATGAGCACAGTATTTACTATAACTCAGTGAAGGCTCTTTGCATCCTTCATGAATACAAGGTTCCGTAAAAAACATACTATTGTTCTTAGAATTATACTATGTAATAAGTTGAAAATGCAATGCTTGTTGCACACTATTGCCTTGACAGGACTTGCTATCTCAACTTATTATTCCACCTATGAAACGACGATTAGTAACAAGCGCTTTGCCATATGTGAACAATGTTCCTCATCTCGGAAATCTCATTCAAGTATTATCGGCTGATGTTTTTGCACGAGCATGCAGACTAATGGGGTACGACACACTGTATATCTGTGGTACTGATGAATACGGTACTGCAACTGAAACAAAGGCTCAGGAGGAAGGTGTTAGCCCTGCTGAACTCTGTGCAAAATTTCATGCTATACACAAGCAAGTATATGAGTGGTTTGAAATAGATTTTGATAAGTTTGGAAGAACTTCAAGTCCTGAACAAACAAGTATTGTACAGGAGATTTTTTGCGAACTTGATAAAAATGGATACATTACTGAACAAGAAATTGAACAATTATT